>Ga0307513_10000769_pt1 | contig 46389 bp, 61 predicted proteins | sample 15_EM_MG_FD_202174 | JGI IMG/M metagenome (GOLD analysis project Ga0307513, IMG submission 202174) | Populus trichocarpa ectomycorrhiza microbial communities from riparian zone in the Pacific Northwest, United States - 15_EM | ecosystem: Host-associated > Plants > Roots > Unclassified | place...
TAGGAATTTGAGAATTCACAATCTTCCACGTGATGCAGACGCGAGTCATTGGTCCAAATTCAGCTGATGCTCTCTACTTTAACTTTCATAATACCCTTTGTAAAACAATCCGAATCCATGGTTGATAACATTGAGAGACAGTCCACACCTCCTCGTACAACTTTAGATACTTCCCACTTGCAGACGACACCGGAACATGTGAAGCAACGCGAAATTAACCGCCTCAAAGGTCTATATCCCATTTTCTTGTTTCAAAGCTTGGCTCATCACTTCACATTTAGCCAAGGCCGCCCAGCGTCAAAAGGAACAGGAAGCTTCATCCTCTTCATATGTTAACTCCAATAATAAGCGCTCATTGACCGTTACACCTGCGGGACAAGGCTCACCAACAGCACCTGTAGCACCCCCTTTGAGGCCATTGAAACGGGACTCGCGACTCGGGACATACGTTGAATATGATTTATCGAAGATGGTCAACTCGAAGGGTGGCTTCTTGATGGATGACGGCAAGAAAGTCGACGAAGATATGTTGAGGAAGGAGCTTGAACGTGAGAAGCAAAGAAAGCAACATAACCTGGACATACGTGAGCTGGCCAATTTCGCCCTATCAATATCTATTAATGTGCTGTTTATACTATTGTACTAGCCATGTTCCTCGATCCCGAGCGGAATCCTAAATGCAACGAGTGTCAATCGATGGATATTGACCCAACATACATGAAGGTGTTTCACTGCCTCGTTTGCAAGGGCTGCCAAAACGAGAAACCAGAGAAATACAGTCTTTTAACCAAAACAGAATGCAAAGCGGTATGATCACGGTCGTGGTTCTTTTTCTGTGTATAGGAGTTGACGGTATTGTCCAGGATTACTTGCTGACTGACCGTGAGTGATCGATACTGACCACAGAACTTCAAAAGTGATTTCTCTTGGATATATTAGCGGAACTTCGAGATGAAGAAGCCATGCCACATCTCTTAAAAGCCAATCCGCATGCGTCCACATACGCGAATATGATGTTGTTCCTGCGGTGCCAGGTCGAGGACTTTGCTTGGAAAAAGTGGGGATCTCCAGAGGCTTTGGACACAGAGTTCGAGAAAAGAAAAGCAGAGAAGGAAAAGAAGAAGAACAAGAAATTCGAACAGAGCTTAAAGGACCTGCGCAAACGAACCAAGGAGGGTGTTTGGCAACGACGCAAGGATGAAGAGCACAAACATGTTTTCAGCCAAGTCGAAGGTACCGACAACGGAATCGGAGAACAAGTTTGTCATGGATGCGGTTTCACGATTGAGGTCGAGGAACTATAAAACCTCCCACCACTTCTTGCTCAGCTTTAGCAAGACTCTCATGTCTCATCGATCTCATCCCTCGAATGACTTCCAACGTCAAGCATTCTTCGAGGATGCTTATGAAATTCGACGATACCGACGTTGCCCCCACCATGCAAAATCCGGGTATTATAACCATCGAAACGATCACCTTAGCGATAACTCTCTGGGTCTGATGTATATCAGGAGACATCTAGAACTGTCTCTTTCAAATGAATAAAACGTAGATGTACCTTACCAAAGTTCTACACCGGTGACCATCAGTCCGGCGCTTGCTGTACACCGACAAGGTTACCAGTCTACTAAAAACCATGATCCCCCATAAGAAATGGTCGGCGGTCAGTGAACACCGCACCGAAGACTATAATATCGAGGATCCCCTTGATACGAGTCGGCTCGGCCTTCGGGTACTATAGTGCCGGAACGGTTACTGCGTCCGATCCTCGAGTGTCGTGTTTGCGACAGACTCGAACTTGGAAGTAACCTAGCTATATCCTGACTATATCACGACCGGCTGGGGTACTCGAACCCCACAACCCATCACTTTCTTCGTTCTCTTCACCTTCAATCGAAACATGGACGACGACGGATTGAACCAAGCCGAACACGAACAAATCTCTACCTCCCTCGAGGTGGAACGGATTGAAGTAAATTTGTTCCGATCCAAATCTTTGTGGGTGCCGCTGCGGGCTCGAGGAGTTTTCGGAGGGTTAGTCTTAAGTACCCTACGCTTCGCGCTGACTACTGACAACTGGTATAGGCAAGTCATCAGCCAGGCGTTGGTCTCCGCGACAAACTGCGTAGATTCCGGCTTCGCATTACATGTGGGGACATTTATCCAATTCCACAATCTCCAGAACTCACTGGTTCGCCTCTTCACAGTCATTACATGTGTGTCCTTTTCATGGTAACGTAGGATCTCTGCAACAACGCTTACTAAGAGTCGGTAGTGCTATTTCTTAACAAGCGGCTCCCCCTCCACACCGATCGTATACAGCGTCGAACGACTGCGCGATGGGAAGTCCTACGTGACGCGTTCGGTCAAGGCCGTGCAGAATGGGAACATTATATTCATCATGCTCTGCTCGTTCCAGAAGCCAGAGGTATGGCAGCCAACATACCAATGGTCAATGCCGGAGGTCCCTTTACCAGAGCAGTGTGAGAACGAGGAAGTCCGCATTGCACGAGTAATTCAAGACCCCAAATCACACCCAGACCTTGTCAAATTCTTCCAGGAGAGATTAACCGTATGTTAATTGAAGAACGCGCTCCCGATGTGTTCTTAGTATTTGTCTTCCATGCTTTAGGAGCGTGAGCGCAGTCCCATTTCTATTAAACTGGCGAAAGCGCACCATGTCAACAACGATGGCGTAGTTCGGTACATGTACTGGATGAAGGCACGCGATATACCCCATTACGAAGCCCCGTTCCAAAAGGTCGGCATTCCTATGAATCTACGGAGAAACATTGCTCATTCTTGACTTCCAGTGCATTTTGGCTTACATATCTGATTTGCAATTGTACATTCCTCATTCTTGCATCGCTTCTTCGCATTGACGACATCTCCATCTGGTCAGCATTGCAACTGCCTCACGCATTATCGGATTGAAGAGAGGTGGGCACGGCAAGGAATCGCTCGGCATGACAGTAAGTCATGTGTAGAGTAAAGTCGTCCCATTTCTCATCATTCTCTCAATTAGTCCACTCTCGACCATTCTATATGGTTTTACGAGTAAGAATTCGACTGCATTACGTGTAATTTTGGATTTGCTGACTCGTCATCCTTCAGCAACAATTTCGATGCAGGAGACTGGCTGCTTTACGAAGTGCGTTCCATTGCATGCCTTCGTACATTCAGTTGTTGACCGTTTCTTGTCATACAGATGGATTGTCCTCGTGGAGGATCAGGGCGCGGCATTGTCCACGGAAGGGTAAGACCACCCTTTATTTTCTAGGTTTTCGATGGAGCTTCACACAGTTTGAATGCAGATGTTTACACGTAGTGGCACGCTGGTAGCTGTGACCACGCAAGAAGGGGTCGTACGCGCTAACATCAGGGGTCCTGCTCCGTCGAACACACCAGCGAAGCTTTGACAGGGCTAGTGCCTGCTCTACTGGTTGAAACATCAAGAATATACCCAGGCCGCCTTGGATTATTTACTCACCTCCATCTAGCACTTCTGCCTATAATGATTACATCAACTACCTACGTAGACTGTATAGCGATTGTTGGAAGCCTGCAAACTCACTCCGTTCCGGGGATTAATATATCAGTGCAACTTGTCATTGAAGCCACGAAAATGGCTTCGCAGGCCCACATTGAAGTGAAAGATCGGCCCTAGTTGGAGGTCGTAATTTTTATTAGTAGAATTCCAACAGGCTGCAACCAGCTAACCAAAGGAAACAGCTTTAGAACTGCCCAAGGAAAGGACAGGATCTCATGGTCGACTGTATGGTGTCGGGGGACAACTCCTAAACAAATTCAAGAGAAAGGTTAGGACTCAATCACACTGGCCTGTGTATAGGCTAATCGTCTATCTAAGGCCTTCTCGTGTCGAGGGCTTTGAAACCAGGATGCGATGGATGAAAGGCCTAATGAGACAAGGCCTCTCATATTAAAGGGGTGGCTTCTTCTCTTCCTCATCCTCACATGCACATGAAGAATCCTAGCATGAAATTGTATATACATTTATCAAGCTTACTGCCATGAAAAATTTCTCGTTGCTTCTTTCAACCTTTATACATAATACATAGATCTATGAGCTAACGACGACGAGAAAATGTCTACTATCACATTTTACACTACAAATTCTTATTGGAGGAAAACACAAGTCAGAATTCAGGGTTACGCTTTCGAGATCAGGAAGGAGAAGAAAAGGCGTTGGAAGTTGGTGGGGCTAGTTAATTTGCGCAGCTGCAGTCCTGTCTATCTCAGCCCTAAGGTCTGCAATGATTGCACGCCCGCCTTTCTCCAATAGAGACGTGGCTGCTTGTTTCCCCAACTCCAATGCCTCTTCAACAGACATGACAACTCCCGTCGTCTCAACAGTAATCTCCCCCGAACCATCCGGAGACGTCATCACCGACTTGAGTGAGAGCTGGGAACCAGGACTTGGAACCAGCGACTTGGACGCGATGTTGTCACCGCTCCAGGAGCTCCATATTCCAACAGGAACGGCACACCCGCCTTCCAAAACTTCCAGTAGCGCTCTCTCGGCCCTCACGGCCCAGCCATCTTTCCAAACTTCTAATTTTGAAACCATGGCCTTCACTTTCGTGTCGGCGGAGCGGTATTCAGCCCCGAGAAAACCTTGCCCGACGGCTGGATACGATACGGGTGGCGATAAGTACGAGGTGATGCGGTCATGGAGGGAGAGACGAAGGAGCCCAGCCGAAGCGAGAATGAGAGCGGTATAGGGCAGGTCGGGAGAGTCTAACTTTTGAAGGCGTGTGTCACTGAACATATCAAACGGTCAGCAAGTCAATTGAAAGCAGTTGGTACACAAACATATTTCCGCGCTAAAGCAAGGGAAGTAAGGAATTATGCTGGATAATATTGTAAAAAGTGCTCACCACATCCTTAAAGACAAGTAGAGGGAATCTTCGCTTCATTTGTGCGACTCTTCGAACACTGCCCGTGCCTACAACAGAGCCGGGCGGCAGCTCTTCCAAGGTCCGATACGGGAGGCCATTCTTCACCACTAGACAGTCGCGACGATCCTCTCGCTCCAGCACAGGTACAATCTCGCATCCCTCCATCAACTTGGTCGGGACATCCTTGAGACTATGCACAAGTATGTCTAGCTCGCCGTCGAAGAGTGCATCCTCCAGTTCAGTCGTCCACAAAGAGGCACCACCCCTCTCGGTAATCTGACTCAGGGAGCGGAAGGCGAGAACCTTGTCCCTATCTCCAGCAGGGTAGATCTTTTTGGAGGAAATTTCAAAGCGAGAGGCAGGAAAGAGGGCTTCAAGACGGCTGCACACGAGCTCTGCTTGTATTCTGGCGAGGGCGGAAGGCCTGCATCCAATGCGAATAGGCTTCTGTTCACCGACAGGCGTTGCATCAGCGACAGTTGCAGTGGCCATTTTCAGGGTTGGGTGTTGCTGGCAACTTGCTGCAGCTTTTTAACCAATTCAGGCGTGTGATCGATACGTCGGGTTCCGGGTCAAACGATGAGACCCGAGTGGCCGAGCGAAAAAGCGAGGACTACAGTCTTGGTCTTTTAACCGATTCGGGTGAATCGACACGTTGACAATATGTACATAGTTTGATGTGGAGCCTGGTCAACGACGGGACCCGAGTGGGGCCAGCACCAGCAATCTTATTTACTTGTTTGCTTTCCCGCTTTGTATAGGGACAAGTCAAAAGATTTCAGAAAGCTTTCGCATCAACTAAGTATTTTCGCGCTTTTTGTAAAATTTGCCACCTTTTTTGATATAAGGATTACACCCCTGCTCTATGCAGACAGTTCCTTGAGCCTATAGGGCTTCAATGTGGTCTATCCAAACCGTTCCAACGGGCAACTCTCAAAAAGAGCACAATTCGTGTCGTCAGAGTAACAAGGAAAGTCGAAGCTGGAAGGTTAGTCTGTCCAAACATGACGTGGAAGCATTGACGCGATGAAAAGTGAAACGCCAACGATGGCAAGAAGAATGTAGTACACAAGGTAACCTCCCAGATATTGCTTATCAATGGACAAGGAAAAGAGGGAACTGGCAGCAGCCGGTCCAATTGCGCGCATGAAGCTCACTGACATCTGCAAGAGAACATAAACATTGCAGTTTGAGAGTAACTCGATGGGTTGGGATAGACGAACCTGACTAAGTCCATTGGTTGCTCCTAGAGATGCACGATTCGGTGACGCTGTGGATATAAAAATGAAGATAGCACCTAATGAAACCCAGAATTTAAGATATTGAATTTAATGTGCACGCACAGCTTACCGGCCGAAAGACTCAAAGCGATAGATATCACAATTTGGAAACCAACTACTGTCCAAACCGCAATACTATAGCCTTGGTGTCGTGCGAGAGCATTGATAATAGGGAATGATGCGAATATAGGTATAGCTGACGCGATTCCAAGTATAAATGTGTTCTTCGATCCCCAACGATCATTAATCCGAGCAAAGAAGAAGAGTTGGAACAATCCGTTCAGGATTCCATAGATCGAGAGTAAGGTTCCTGGCGGTAATCCGAGGCCTCCAAGGTGAATTGGGGTGGAAAAGAAAAGTGGCTGGATAGCGCGGAAGGCATTGTCCACTAGAGATAGAGAAGCATAATTCCCTGCAGCGACGATCACTCTTCGGGTAAGGATTGAACGAAGAGGAAGGGGATTCCCTCCTTCTGGTAGGTTAATAATGGTTTGATTATTATTCGCCTTGGATGGAACTGTGTCCACAAAGGACGTATCTTCAGTTTCTTCTACTCCATTCCGCGTGAATGTGATGTTCTCTTTTTTGAACCCAAAATATTGAGCAACAGGCGTTGGTGAACGGACCGTTTCCTCCAGGAATAAGTAAGTGACCACGCAAGTTACTGCCAAGAAGGTAGCAGAAACTGCGCAAGGCAGGAAATATGGATAGTTCTTGAAGAACTCTATATTCCCAAAAACTCGTGGGAATCTTTCCGCCGGTCGTGACAGAGAGCCTCCAATTATAGGACCGAGCTGGAGTGGGAGTGCTGAGGAGGTGAAGTGTCAAGCAAAAGTGGAGATATCTCACTGTTGCAGCAGTAGACCAAGCCATGGTCATATAGACATAAGCCTGAGGGGTATCAACGTCGTACAAGCCCAATTCCCAAAAGTAGATGAGAACTTACCCTCGATATATTCGTTGCATCGGTCAGTTCAGCCATCATGCTAGACGTACGTGGATGGGTGATGAAAATTTCATGTATCATTGCCTGGATTCGATACCGTACCCTTTGATAATGCCAATGTTGCAATCTAAGAAGATCGTCAGCACTGTCGGATGATAACTGTGACCCAAGAATCAATATACCTAATGCGCCGTTCAAACTTCGGCTAGAGGAGAATATTTGTAGGCTGAATTATAGGGGTAGCATGTCGAATACATGGAACAATTTTACCTCAACACAAGGCCCCAAAAGGTTCTTGAGAGTCCAAAGGAACATATCGAAAGGGATATTGCAGCTAAACTTGTCAAAATGACTGGTCTTCGCCCGATGTGATCAGAAATCCGACCCCAAACAAAAATCGTGCAAGCCTGAGTCAGATAAAAGGCTGAGTGCTGGAGTCATAAAGAATCAAAAGAGCACGTTAGTAGCTAGCCCTTTACGGGAGAAAAGCTACATACCATAATTCCGACATAATACCCCACTTTACTTTCTTGTCCTCTTGTTATACCCAGATCGCGAATGAGCTACAAGAATTTTCGTGTCATGAAAGGTAGATTTGCGTAAGACGAAATATACCTGCGGTGCAAAGGGATAAATGACCTGCGAAGGCAATGGTTCTGCAAACTTAAGAAGGCTAACTACAGAGAATTGAAAAAAAGGAAGTGGGGTTGGCCGTTTCTTCCCATTCCGTGCTAAAATGGGAGTCTCTTCGCAAATCTGAGAGGTCATTAGAGATGGAGGACTGGACAAGAAATCAAGATAAGCGGGTCACAGAATATGCTGAAAGGACTTACATAAATGTAACGGCGTTTCAGGGAGACTACCGACTACACTTCCCGCCTCTTATTAGTTATCAGCGGGGATCAGAAGAAAGTAATGTTCAACGCTTACGCATGACATGCATGACACACTCCATTGTGTATTTTGCCGGCAAGAGCTAATTGGCCGAGGTGCTAATGGGCACCACGGTCGATGACATGTGGACAGTGGTAGACCCGTTACACCCCGGTTTAGTTTTTTGATAGAAACCGGAACCGGATTACCTTACACGGCAATTTTTGAGCGGCCCGCCTTGATCATGATCACCCGGCGGCAGGCCAACGGCAGGCCTCAGGCTTGACCAAATTTCAAAAGTTAAAATGGGCAACAAAGGAGGCACCGTTATACGTTATGTCAGATGCCGTGTGATTGGAAGTCAACGAACAATTGTGTAAGTATCTGCTAAAAAAACAGTATAAAAGCAAGTGCCATGCAGCCCTTGGGGAGTAGCCACCTACTTCAGCACCCTTAACCATGTCTTTATCCAAGCATATAACCTCCGAACACGCAGTTGCGACGAAAATCAACTTTCTTTCTCCTGATTTTCCAAGGTCACAGAAACCTTCTTATTATACGGTGCGCAGCCTGCCCCAGGGAGTGGCTTCTCCAACTGTTTTTCCGCTCTGGATATCAGGTCGAAATTCGCGATGTTCTCAGAGTTGAGGGCTTTCTTGCGATAGATGAGGATAGATGTCAACGGTTTTGATATCGTTCGACATACCACATCTGTACAATTCGAAAAATTTGTAGATGAATCTGTCATCAGGAATGTTTATTTACCCGAGTGCGAACAGTGCGTCCCCCTCTTTTCTCTAAACAATCCTAGATTAATGACGACTTAATTTATCTATCAAGGCTGATCAAGGTTAAGACGGGCGCATCTCTCGTTGAGCTCTTCGAATATCTAATTCGTCGCAGGGGTGAGTATTTGAACATCTGACCGATTCAAGTTCAGGTCGACTTCCTTATTGTTGTGGCATACTTTAGATACCAGCGAAAATCCCAAATCTCGCCAACCAGCGTATGGCGCTCAAGTGGATCAGAGCACCAAGGGAGTACCGTGACAGACCAGACTTTTTCGTCACCTTGAGCGATATGACCTAGAGCATCTTCCGCGGCACTGCCAAATCATCAATTTATGGAGACCTCTCAAGGGGCCAATCCGCGATTCCCCACTTGCATTTGCAGACTTTCGGACCATTGATAAAGACGACCTTGTTGCTTCAGATCTCGGATATCCAAGCTTCACCCTTCGCTATAATCCGGCACAAGAATGGTATTACCTCCGAGATCAGAGGTTTGGATGTTCAAGACATTTGACAGCGAAGAAGGCAAGGCAATGTACTCGCCCCACAGCGCATTTTTAGGTCCGAGTTGGGAAGGGAAAGAGCCGTTCAGGCAAAGCATAGAGGTCAGAGCGTGAGTGTGTTATTTCAACTTATGATTAAACCCAATTTGACCCACTGGCAATTTAAAATATCCATCTTTGCCCACACTGCTGTGCCAGGATGCCGGACTTTTTGACGCCGGACTCCACATGGGAGAAGTCTGGAAAGCTGAATCCCAACTGTATCTATTTAGGTTTCGGGGCAGTGTTGACAACTCATGCCGCCCTTCATAGCGTACTCTAGAACCTTTTTGTTTGAATCGACAATTTGGATAACTTGAAAAGTTACAACTAACAACATAGACAACAGCTTCTGAGTCCAAGGGGATATTGCAACACATATGTGGCGGCTTTGAGGGAAGGGTGATGGAATAGAAAATATGGAAGTGTTCAAAACTTAAACCGTCAAGGATACCGTGAACCCCAGACCAGGAAAAAAAAGGACCTCTCAAGTATTAGCCAATAAGTTCCTGGCCATTGCAAGGCCATTGGGCATCCATTAGTTCAGTGGTACAGTTACTTATTCCTCATACTCACAATCCTCCCTTTTGAAAAGGTCTAACCGTACAGTCAACGGAGGGCATTCTACGATGATTGGGAATACTGGACCCCGGATAAGCGAGCGTCGCCAAAGAGGGGGGAACCCTCATTTATTTTCCGTTGAAAATTCGAAGTCTGTAAGGCTGGTCTCAGTTCAGGCTCACGCCGTATGGGAAGTACTTAGGTTGGAAGTAGATCGACTCATCATCAACCGAATATCGGTAGTTTACGAAGTTTGCCTACGGGAGACTAGGTAGTCGTCAAAACAACTGAAACGGATTGCCCGCGCGGAAACTAGTCCCTGTACAAGAATCATCAAGCGAAGGCGTTTATGAGGATCTCGGTGTTATACAATTATAGACAATTATCCCTTGTATAATAATATCAAGATTGAGGAGTAAGCACATACTAGTAAGTAGTCATGGAAGCCAAACAAAAGGCATTTACAAAAGCTGGCAAGTCGACGACAGTATTCCCGCGAGCCCTCGCGGATAGCGGTCTTAATAATTGCGATGGCCGAGAACCTCGACCCCACTCGAGGACAGTAACTTGATGTCCATCAAACAGTACACACCGCAGGGGGGTCACGATGACAGCATCAATATCTATATCAGTAGACAGACAATAAAGATTCCTGAAGGATTCCGTAGGCAATTCGGTTATAGCACAGGAAGATTCCATCAAGACCGCGCCGTGCCAGAGACGGTAAAATTGGCAGTGGGGATTAGATGGCCTGGACAGGGAATGACTGACAATAAGTAACTTGAGGTGGGTCCGAAGCTCGGAGAATAACGATAGGGAGTTGTAAACGGCCCAACAGGTCAGATAGGAATATCCGAAGCGTTACCAGAGCTACATATGTCATACCACATAATTAAAGAGGAATTTGGACTCCACAAAAGTCAATGCAGACGAGATCTGCCGTATCTGATCGTTAGGGGGTGGCATTTTATGAACAAAGAAAGTGTGGGGAGTTTTACTTCGACCATCGTTATGATGACGCGGATGTTTCCACTATACTAACTTTGTGCAATAGGAAAACAATCCCAATTAATCCGAGGTACGTTGCCACGTACAAACGCTTCCATTCGTTGTTGTTGTTGGGTGTAAGTGCGGCTATTTGATAGTATCCACGAAGCACAAAAGCTTCGCTTCAGCGCTTGTCTCCTCCTTGGCGATCTCATGATGATTCTCTCTTTTGTTCAGTTTGCGGGGCATGCTGCGCCATAACTCTTTGCTAGTTTCAAAATTGTGGATTACCGGAGCCCGAACTGAGGCAGATCGAGTGGAATCTTTCTCCGCATAGTCACACGAGCTTACTTGGAAAGAAAAATAAGGTTGAGGAAGAATTTGCAAATGTGGTCCACTTGAAGTTTAAGTGGCCAACGGTAGTGGCATGGATGTTCAGCCTTATCACACCACGGGTCTGAGAAGCATCACCCAACTAGAAATCAACATTCAAGTTGATAGAAAGAGGGATCGAGGATCTAAACGGCGAGTTGGTGAAACAAAAGGCAAGGAAATAGAGATATGGGAAAGGCCATGCTATGAAAGCGTGCTAATGCGTGTCGAAGCAAAAACAAAGCGTGTGTTGGGCGTGTGCGAGTGGATCGTGGTGCGGAGGCGACATATGTATAGAGTACCTAAGAGAAAGACGAGATATGGCCTCTGACTTAGTTCTTTCTACGGAATGAGGATCCTAGAATAGGTGGAGGTTGAAATGAGAATGAATGAAACAGGCGAGGGATGTGGAGACGTACCCTCTGTCAGCCTTGCCTTTCCGCCAGTGGGTTGGCACAACACGCTTGTGCACGAGGGACAGACAACGACCGTCTGTGCATGCGAGAAGACGGTGGTGATGGCAAAGCAGCCTGTGAAAAACGAGGAAAACATGAGTGCCAAATGCGATCGAAGGTTTGAAGGGCCTCGGATTGTATAGAAGGAAACCGACTTACCAGAGCACTTGACGTCCATGAAATACGAGTTTGGTGATTGTACAAGACGCTTGAGCTTATGCTTCCTGGCTTCGGCGTCAGAGGAGGGGTTGAGGAGATCGATTGCGAGGGTCTTGCAAGCTGTCAGCTAAGGTGTGGGTGAGCAGACGGCGATATGACGCACCATGGTGGTCTTGTGTTATTTTTGAGAGGTTGGTGGGCGAGAGACCTTTTTTGAGGAGTTGGCTTGACGCTGTGAGCTACGAGGGCGGGCGGCAAGTTGTGTGGATGAGACAAACAAGGTTTGGCTTTTCTCGCGGTTCTTGAATACTTTAATGTCCGCAGACGGAAGTGACTTTTAGTGAGTCACACAGGGTCACACAACCAGCTGTTTTTCGTTTTTCTGGATTACTTATACTAATAGAGGTACTAATGATAGTGTCAAATCCTGAACTTGTGACTTGGATTGAGGAGTCTGGATCTTGGTAACATTGAGATCGGAAAAGAAGATGGATAACAAAAGGCAAGTGTCAAATGGACAATAAGGAGAATACAAGGGCTGGCGGGATGATGTCGGGAGGGCAGAACAAGGTCGTGAGAGTCGGTGGTATTATAGAGTGTTATTGTATGACTGCACGTTCCTGCCTCGCCTGTGTTATAAGGGCAAAGAACGAGAACGAAAAGGACCAGGACCCGGTTTCCTTTCCCCAGATCAGGTTAGCATCATCCCCTCTTTTCTATTTGCGATCCAACTGACCCCTATCCAATAGCCACTCTATAAACGCCCGTTCTCCCTAGACCACGCTCTCTTGTGCTACACACGACGCCTGCATCCACTCTTGCAGTATCCTATTCACGACACATCGCATCTTCGTTATCCCTTTCATCGCCGGTCGATACCCATTTTTCCAAATGTCTCTCTCAATCGCTGTCGCCGAAGCCACCCGCTTCCTCATCAAGCCTCTCCAGGCTTCCTACCCCAAAGCTGCCCTCTCCAAGCTCGAAATTGCCCTTGAAACCAACCTGACTGCGCACTACTCCCCCTCTTGGGTCCCCAATGAGCCTGTCCGAGGCTCAGGTCGTCGCTGCATGTCCCTTTCATCTGCTTGTCTCCCTCCCCGCCCTATTTGGGACGCCTGCAGCCAGTGTAACGTTCAATGGTTTGAGTGGATCGCCCTTTTCCGCTACGACGAATTCGACCTCTTCGTTGACCCCGGATGTGTCGCCGTCCGTTACCAGAACCAGATCTTCACTATCTGGAAGGCTGCCCCTTCACGCAAGACCTTCGCACAGCAGGTTCTCGAGGAGGACAAAGAGGATGAGGAAATTTTCGACAGGCTTAGAGATGCAATTGCCGCCCCGACCTGGACCACCCCTATCGTCACCCAGTTCCCGGTCATCCCTGACCGCTCCACATCGCCTTTGTCCAGCATCTCTGAACAATCCCGCTGCAGCTCGCGTTCTTCCAACTCCAGCTCCTCCACCTTCTCATTCGCGTCCGCCGACACTGGCTCATCCCGCTCCTCTTTGGGTTCTTCCAAGAGTAACGGCGAGAGCAAGCAGTCACGCCGCGAACGATCACGCCAGGCCCGTGTCTTTGTCGACACAACCAAGACTGAAGTGACTCCTTACGATGGAGGCAAGACCACCGTCCTCACAGGCGGTGTTATGCTTGGCGGCGGTCCCAAGACCGCACCCAAGCCAAAGGCAACACTAAATGCTGCCTCTATGAACGCAGCCAGCTGGCGCTCTGTCCGGGCTTAAATGTCTGGCGGTTTCTTTTGCACGATTTCGACCCATGACAGTTATTTTTCCACTATGACCGACCTCTGGAAGATACTTTGCTTTGTTTTGCTTTGTTCTTACATCCACGACCCCTTTGCCACGAAACGATCCGACCCATGCATGTCTTCAAGTCTTTTCCTATTTTTGTTCGACGCCACCTTTCACGAAAAAACATGCAACGACACCCTCGATATCGGACACCTGCCTTCCTGCCACCACTTTCATTCTTTGCCCTTTGCTTTTACCGTATATTATATCATTTGCTTCTTACACAACCTATTCTCTCTTTTATGATCTGCATCCAACTTCTCTTTCATCTGCTTGCCCAACCATCTTCATTTATCCATACCCCCCATCCAGCATCGTGATCCAACCACACTCTGTGTAGCACAAGTACTTCCCGGCGTCTCTCTCATTTCATCACCTCTCGCAGTCATCCTGATGGCCACCATCCGAACGGACTCTATCCCGATCTTGACGAATCATGGGCTATGTTATATCTCCTATTTAATTATCTATTATTTACATCCTGGACGCACCCTTTCAGGGTCGATCCAGTAATATCTATTCAACCCCTTGCTTTTTTGCTCTTTATGCCCCTTGTTCGTTTTCTGTTCGTTGTCGCTTTGCCGTGCTCGCGTGGCCGCTACCGATGATACCACCACCCCTGTCGGCTCCGAGTGTTGATCTCTCCTGAGTCAACCTCGAATTCTTCTCCACAAACGCTGTAGTGATAAATGTATATTTTGTACCGTGTGCGAATCACCCCTTGCTTGTGGTGCTATAGCATTGTATCACTTTGTGGATTTGGTTACTACCAGTTGAGGTCTACAGGAAACGACTTGAATTTGTATGGTTGCTTGATAACCTCACCCAGGCCTTTTCGTTTCTCATTCTGAGTGCCCTATCCGTAATTCTTAATCGGGAAGGTGACCTGCTGTTCTGGTTCGCCCCCTACTAGGAGCCATACACTTTGAAGGACTCGACCGCCAAAATTATATCGTTCAAGGTTTTGACGTTTCTGGGACTTCCAGCGTCGAGGCCGGTAGACTCAGCCTCCCTGGCGCTTTTTTGAGGGAATGTCAACGGTACGGTTTACTTACTAATGCCAGGCATACTTACTCATATATCAATTATGACGCGTTGACGGGGGAGCCAATTTCTCTAATTTCTCGAACACCATTCGACACTGGACTCTCCATTTCCTGCAGGCTTGTCTGGCGGCTTGGATATCAAGAACTCGGAATTCTGGAATCAAGCTTTGAAAGTTGACCCGGACGTCCTAGTCTCGGTCGCACGTATTTCCCAGTATGTACTCTAGAGTTTGGGGGATGTAATGACCATCTGGATTAGTTATGTATTTTTTGATTTCCAGTTTATGGGCTACTTTAATGAAATGTAGACATTGTAAGAACTGGCGGAAAAATCAAGAATCCTTCAGCAATCAGAATCAGAGGGTGCCAAACGGCCCGCCTGGAGGATAGAGGTGAACTGGAGATTTGTGGAGATAGTTGAGACTTCTTCGAAGGGCACTGTCGTTCCTACTTGATGAGGCCAAAATCGTCAGTGGGTACGTCCAACTAGATCGCCGCCAGGAGCAAGGAGACTCTTCTCGGTTATTAAGACGCAACAACCGATCAACAAAATGTATGCCTTCTCTACCCTGTCGTCAGCGGACTCCATAAAGTCGCGCTAGATTCAGAAAGTAGAATAGAGAAAGGAAATCATTTTCCTGACGAACTACCAGCCGTGGAGTCCCCAACTCCACTGCCATTGCACCAGAGTTCGAAAGGTGGAGAAAAAAATCCACCTACTTGGCAACTCCAACTGCTTTCTAATACTTCTGTGCAGAATACTTATTTCGCCTTGATGTAATTTCAAGAATAAAACACTGTCAGACAGCAGGATTTTGAGAGGCTTACCTTTCATCGGACTCATTCGCGGTTAGAATAACAGAAGCGCTTTTGTCATACTCACACACAGGGTCTAGAATCTAAGTTCTGCTCCATTACCGCTTCGGAGGAGGAGCCATTGTGCTCACCCTCGTTATTCTGATGACAGAATATAGGACCGAGTTTGGAGAGGCTAGTCTCCAAGCTTAAGTTGAACCGCGGTCCGCCATACAGCAATCTGGATGTGTCCATTTCCCTGGAGCGCGGGCAGAAATTAAGTTTAACTGCAGAATGTTGATGATAGGTGACATACTTGGCAAAGGTGTGGAGGATTTAAAGGCCCGAAGGGGGCGCGACGGATGACGTGCGCGATGGTAGTTTTGGCCGACGTCATTGGCAAATGGAATATGATTTACAGCTTTTACGGGACTAGTGGAGCTTTGCTTTTGCCACTTGCTCCTCTGGAAAAAAACTATATAAGACACCTTTCCTAGAGTTTTTAAATCTTTTGCGCCAACGCCTTTATGCACTATTCATCCATGACGGCGTCTTCGGAACAACAAAAGCACCATTATTCCAAGCAACTCGCCGCCCATACTCTCCGACAGTTGAACCTCGTGCGCCAACTCGCTGAAGACAGATCTAGAAACGAGATACCTTCAAGTTCAGCCGACTCACAGAAGGAGGAAGGCGAGAATCAGGGCGTCGCCCTCCGAGACCGCGAGAATTTGCCCAACGGCGGAACAACACCAGGAGGCAAGCAAAAGAGCGTTGGCAACAAGAGTATCAAATCCCGTTAATCATCATGCAGGTGTGGCCACTGAACAACCCGCAAGAATTCACGTCATTGACTTTGGCCTTCGTTGACATCCACCTAAAAACTGTGGGAGCCAAAGACCGACTTGATAACAACGCATTTCGGGGTGATACACAAATGTGGGTGAGAAGGTGTTTTTTCATTACATCGTTTTCACTTGTCAATGATACTCTGTCGTTGGATGTTTAGGCAACTTGCTATTCACGAATTTCAACAACACATACCTCCACTGTCTGATACTATCCAACATATCTTCGTCGATGGAACGCCCCCCGACTTAATTGCCAATTCTGGCGTTCGCGCTTCACAGCTTGAAGTTTTTCCCAATGTACTACCACCAACCAAGGCTGCAGGCAGCTAACTTGTGGTGCGAGTGACAGAAGTGCATAGCTACCCAATACCACCCGTACTTCATTCGTCTTGTAATTGATTGTCCAGAGAAAGAAATCCAGGTGCTTTCTAGCAAGTACCCCAGGAAGTATTCGGAAACCTAAGATGCGTCGCCGAGACGAAGAATTAATCACGGGGATCCATAATCCAGGGTTTCATGCAATGCTCGCACAGTCCAGACAAGTTGCGTATATGGTGGCCTTGGCTTTGAAATGAAGGGACGAGATTTTCACGACTGTGCAGAAGTTCAACAGAGAAACGAGCGTCGGGGTCCGGGGACCTCCAATGTTGTTCCAATGAAGAATGGAGTACGGTCACGTGACAGTACCTGGGTCTCTTGGTACCTTGCAGGAGATTTCCCCTTGTCTCTCGTAGACAGTCTTCGATATATGTAATGTGCCCTACGGATCACGATAGAAGAAGTTTGTTTTTTGCCGCGCTAGAAAATGTTTATGTAATGTTCGGAGTACGGTTTTGGGGGCGCGGTAAAAACAGGACTACAACTTGTACAAGAAACCATTTTTATTCTTCCCCACTTCTGCCAGCACGCCGACCCCTTCCCTTGGGTTTATCTCTTGTTACCATGTTTAGGACCCTTCCTTACCGCCATGTTCAGCTATCCAGAGCACTCGCGACTCATGCGATAGGTACCCCGAGCCGGACAGCAAACCCGGTCACCCGGCATGACTGGAAGAAGGTGGAAATCCAGGAAATATATGATACCCCTTTGCTGGACCTTGTATTCCGGTCTGCGTCAGTGCACAGGCAACACCATGACCCAAGTAAAATCCAACTCTGCACGCTCATGAACATCAAGAGTGCGTTATATCCGCGTTATCTCCCTCTTTTCTCTTTTAATCTGTCTCTTTTCAGCTGGGGGATGCACCGAAGATTGTCAGCGTTTTTGGTGTTAGAATCAATAGAGACAATAACGTTTTGTCAGGTTCTTATTGCTCCCAATCGTCGAGGTATTCAACACCTACAAAGGCATCAAAGCTCGTGGAGATCGAACCTGTGCTTGAGGCGGCTCGCAAGGCAAAGGAAAATGGAAGTACCCGGTTCTGTATGGGTGCTGCCTGGAGGGATCTCGCAGGTAGGAAGCGAGGATTCGAGAGAATTTTGGAGATGGTCCGCGAGGTCCGCGGAATGGGCATGGAAGTCTGCACCACCCTCGGAATGCTTTCTCCCGAACAGGCTAGGCAGTTAAAGGAGGCGTATGTGATTTATTCTCTTCATCTTAAACGCTTACATATCGTGACACGGTAGTGGCTTAACTGCATATAATCACAATCTCGACACATCTAGAGAATTCTATCCTACTGTTAGCCATGTTTCTTGACTGCTATTCCTATTTTAATCAAATTTCGTCAAGGTTATCACCACTCGATCGTTCGACGAACGATTGGATACAATTGCGGCAGTCCGAAATGCTGGCATCAGTGTCTGCTCTGGAGGTATCTTGGGATTGGGCGAGTCGGACTCTGACCGAGTGGGGTTGATTTACGAGGTCTCCAAGTGAGCATTGAATTACGATATTCTCTCCATGATATTTATGCACGTTCCTCTCTCCCGTAGCATGCCGGAACACCCCGAATCCTTCCCTGTTAACGCTCTTGTGCCTATCGCCGGCACTCCTCTTGAGAAAAATGACGTGAGGACCCAATGATTTATTTATTCTAACCCACTATCTAACTCGAGAATCAGCCCGTATCGGTCCATATCCTCATCCGTACCATTGCTACAGCACGCATCGTCATGCCTACTACGATCATTAGGCTTGCAGCTGGAAGAAACACTTTGTCCGAATCCGAACAGGCAATGTGTTTTATGGCCGGTGCAAACGCCGTCTTCACGGGCGAACAAATGCTTACAACACCATGTGAGTGAGAGAGATGTAAACACCGCACAGTCGCTTATGGACCAAACCTTTTAGGCTCTCCATGGGACGAGGTTTGGATTCTCGCATTCATTTTTGAGAATGTATTGAGCTGACTGTGACTACCTCCACGTTCCAGGACAAAGCCATGATGGGTCGATGGGGCCTGGATGGAATGCGTAGCTTCGAGCAAGTTAGTGTTGCGAAGAAAGAAGCTGCCAGACTAGAACAGTCGACCGGCGCACCCACTTCCTCGGCCCAATCATCTCCAGCAATACTGTGAATTAGGTATTATGATTGCTTTTATATCGATGGATAGGAAAGGCTGGGAGGTGGCCCTTCTAATTAACGTTCAGGAGTTCTAAATCGCCTACTTTGGAGCAGATGAGTTCAGCCATAACAATACGAGTGTAAGGTTTAAGAACTAAATTTATAGATAGTTTATAGATAGACAGACACCGTCGAATGCACCCAGTTATGCCAGACACATATTGGACTCACTTTGGGTTTGACGGTTCTTTGCTGAAAATGGGTACAATTGACGAACCAAGAATTTCAATTTTGTCCAGCCGTTTATCTTTAATCGTGATTTCCATCCTTGCTTCTGTCACTCATTCCGCCTGCGGATAGTGTCAATGTCTTCATGGCCTACTGCCACAAGTGCGATACACGAGGCCTGTTCGCAACTCTTGAAGGATAGCCTCGTGTTTTGGAAAAAATAATCGATGGCGGAAAGTGAATTCTGAAGAATCACTGCTTTTTTGAATCGATCAGGTCTTCCATCAACTCTATGGATTCCATCTTGAAGATTTGCACGTCGATAGCCGTCCGAGGCTGACCTGCCTTCCTTTCCCGGTGCTTCATTTTGATGTCGAGGTTCCTGAATATAACCATGAAGGTCTACGATGCTGCGTGGTCAAGTAGGTAATTCATGGCGGGTTCTTGAAGGTCAGACGTACCTGCGTCAACGTAGACCAATGTGACTGCTTCTGGGTTTCTCAACCAAGGATGTGATTTGATTTGATATGGGTTTGTCGGTGAGGAATCCCTAAGGATATATAGACGATGGGTTAATTTTATAACAGGCCAGCTTGGCCATTTCGATGAATCAAGGCGGTTGCCAGCTTATCAACGGAGATTTCAGTGTCCGTTTTGGCGGCTACCACACCGCCTTGCCCTCGTACTTGACGTTCCAACAGCCGCAGATATCATTTGCCCCCGTGGCTCCGGAGGTACCTGCCATAGGATTTGGAGTTCAATATCGCAAATATTTTCATCCGACCCAGTGAGTCAGGCTTTATTGTCAATGATTTGAAGAGCTTTAATCCTCTGGAATTTCAGATATATTGGGGTCAGCGTTGTAAACGTATGGATAGGAAGAGTCCAATACCTTACCAAGTGCAAAAAGATCCCAATGGTAGCGTGAGTCTCTGATATTTTCTTCGTTCATCGAAAACGAGGAACGTGAAGCCCTAGTCGCGTGTCGTTGGTGGATTATCGGGGCCACACCATCCTCGACACCTATGTATATCCAACGTGAGTATTTTATTTACAACAATTTGACGGCAACATACTGAGTTGATGCAATTTCTCGAGTCATCCCATTGAGGATTATCGAACATCAGAAACAGGCTTGAACTATCTGAAATTGTGCAATGGTCAGTAATCCCCCCCCCGGGACATGTCATCTCTCTGACGCGTTAAAAGCCCCACGTTTTGCGGATGTACAAGAGAGAGTCGCCGCTCTCATTCGCAATAAAATCCTGGTCGGGCACCGGATATGGAACTTCCTATCGGTAGGCATGCGTTCTCGTCCACAAAGGTGTAGCGGTGTCATCTAACACAAAATATATAGGTGCTGGGACTTTCGCACCCTGCATTGAGCACACGCGATTTGGCGTTGTTCAGGCCGCTCCGGAAGAGGTTGAAAAGTCGCTCCGTGGTTGAACTGACAGGACTTGTCCAGCTTTTCATGGAGCGAAATGTGGGATTAGACTACGAGGATTCGGTGCGTCCTGACGCCCTCCATGGGCAAACAGAGTTCTGACGGCCAATTAGCTAGAGTTTGCGCGCGCGGCTATGGATTTGTTCCGGTCCTGCGAAGAGGTTTTTGAGGGTGTTGTTGCAACTGGCGAATGGCCTTGTGATCTACCACCGTCGGCATTCGCAGAGTATTTTTCTTGACATTTGTTATAAATAGAGAACAAATTACGGGTCTGCGTGCGGCAAATGCCGGCCCTCCTTTATGGGTGTAAGTAATAGACAAAAACCGGGATTGTCTCTTTCTCATGTTTGTGTATCCTGAAGCTATGAATCCAAGCCACTCGGGCTCCCGTCCTTCCACAAGTCAGCATATACCGACGCACATCAATGGCCATAAAAGACGTCCCACCATGGAATTCCCAAAGTCAGTGCTTCTTTCTTAGAACCTGTCCTGTTGCTGACACTCAACATCTGCAGTGGCGACCTCCTTCCCCTGAGCGATCGAAATGCCTGGTACTACCCGTCCCTTGGACACGACTCTGACGAAGAAGAACTTGGTGTTGGATTGCCTGAAGGAAACTGGGGACACAAAAACACCAAAGGTGCTCGTTGGGTCCGCCGAGGCAAGATCACACCGTGGGGGCCAGAGATGGAGGATTGGGAGGTATGCCATTCCAGCTCATGTATTTGATTACACTCTCATCCGTGCACTTCAATAGGCAGAAGAACGAGCCCGGAAGAGGATCAAGCTCCTATTGCCGCAAGAACGCCGGTCACCTTCCCCCCCTACCCTGCCTCATCTGGCACGGACGCCTTCTCCCCCTCTCGTCTCACCGTATCCAACTCCTATTTCCCACCATATGAGTTATGCCTCATTCGTTCTAGATAAGTCCACAACGCACACCTTCCGTTCAAGTCTACTGGATGAGTTGGAACATGCTACAAATGGCCTAATCGAAGGTGAAGCCACCATGAAGCAGGCTCTGGGAAAGCTCTGGCAGGTCATGAGTGAAGACCCCGACAAGAAGGAAGGAAACGCGTCCCTCGTGCCAAAACGCGAAGATGAAGACGAGGATCCAGACGACTTGGACGATCAGGCGAGGAGGGTGGCTCGCGTTCCTGATCTCACCCCCTCTACTCAAAAGATCTTCCTCTTATCATATCCCTCTGAAGGTCCAACAAATCACGACCCTTCCCATTTTACTGTGCCAGAAATACAACTGAATACACTGGAGAAGAACTTGGCAACATTGCGGGAACTGCAGGACGATGGCCGAGAATATGTAGAACGACTAGAGGAGATCAGAGAGGCATTGGGTGATGTGCGAGCTCAGAGGAATACCATTTGGAATGTGGTACGCGAGAGAGCGATTAAAGAGTTGCAGGACGCCGCCTTCATGTCCGCTAATGGTACTGGGCTTTGATATGTATGTACTACAGGGATACAAGGCCTATTCTTGGTATTTTGTGCTTGAGGTAAGAATGACCCTGCGGCCGCAGAGAGAGGGAAAACTGGTATCCAAATTTCAATTCAATCAATTGTCCTTGCCTACTGTTTATAGACTCCGACGTCACCAACACCATCTTTTCCTTGACCTTCACTTACCGACCGCTGGGGCGACAATGCTCCCCGACCTTTCTTCTCTCCGGATCAACGGTAAGGCAACACACCGAACGGCAACACACCGAACGACCAATGCAGCTGGCCAACCGATCCCAGAGGACCTCGAAGATACTCGTGATAGCCGTTACATGCGGAAGCTCCAGGAATACGCGAAATCTCTGCCTTATTCAATTGAACCATACTCGAAAATAATCGAAATCCTTGATTTTATACTGCTCCGTTTGACCCAAAGTATTGAAGCGAAAGATTATGATATTGGATTCATGCAATGGGACAGCATGTTGACATAGTAAGTCGCATGCTCCCGGCGCTTGCGTGTGCTAATAATCGTTGGTCAGTTGGCTCACGTTGAAATATCCCTTGCCCAAGGATAGACGTGTCAAGCTTGCCAAGCTATATTTCTACCTCAGCATTACCCCAGCAATCCCCACACAGATCCTTGCGACATGCGCAGACGGATTCGAGATATTGACGAGGTCGAAGGTCAAGGTCACCATCGACGATATGAGGCTCCCTTGGAAGCCTATTTATGACATTTTAAGCCAAGATCTCTTCTTGAGGAGACGGCAATTTGAATATACGTTCGTCTGACTTATCATTCTCTGTTCGAATACTTAATTTACCGCCTTTCGGTTGCAGTCAACTGAGTTGGTGCATGGGATACATCGCTGACAACTCACGCAAATTCTTCCATCCGGCAGCAATCGATGAAATGCTTTCCACATTTCTTCCTCAGCTCGATGGGACTAAGTTGGATGTGAGATTCCTAATTCGCGATTACTTTGGCACTCGCTGACGTGTAACACTAGACAATCCTCTCCTCACAGTATTATCTCGTGACATTCCTTCCTCTAACCCATCCTCAATATTACCTTCCCATGTTACTTCGCGTATGGGAGTCAATCAACTCATATATGTTTGATGAACAGATGTTGCATTTTATATCCAAGTTAACAGAGATGCATACCAACCCGGAAGCTAGCAATCCACAGAGAATTGCAGAAATTCCGGATGATGAGAAAACTGAAGGAGAAGGTCGACCAAACTGGTCTCAGAATGTTCCAGCGGATCGTTGGCAAGGACTTTACAAAGACGTTGGGATATTCACCCAACATGAGTGGAATTTTTTGATGTGTAAATGCCTTGCCTCGATGGGTGAGCACAACACGGCGTTCTTGAGGGACCATGAGGCTAACGTCTGTGCCAATCAGAAATTCCGCTTGCAGATGGCGGATCCTTAACTACAGGTCCATCTGCAGACAGTCAAGTTGGCTTTGAGATTGGAAGGTTGCCCAAGCCACAATGGCGTATACGTGCGTTTTTAGTTTATCTATAAATTTCCTCCTGATTGTTTGATATATCTCCCTTAAAAGCATCCTTGGCCAGGATTATCGTGTACTCAATGGCACCTGATGGTATACCGGTTCCTCAGTCGAATGCACCTACCCCTGTCTTTTCTCCTTTACCTTCTGGCGTCAACACTCCCAAGGCAGGCCATAACAACCTCGGAGATTATTTGTCCGCGTCCCTTGGAAAGCAAGTCGCGTTCAAAGAGAAAACTTATCTTGGAGGCTCCATCGCGCTGGATTCATTTGCTAGGATGATCGCTTCGACCGAAAGTTTTTTTCACCCATCCAATTCAGGTTCATGGACGAATGATGTGAGTACTGTTGCAATTACATTGTGATCTATGCAGGATTTGGCGAACTAACTTCTCGCAGCTGAGTGCCTTCATCAAGTATATTGTTTACGACTTCAACAAACGTAAGCGTGACTTCAATCGCTTCCCCATGCGTCCTTGACATCATTTTTTGCAGGATGGTACGAGGAACAGAGTCCAGACTGCAAGACTCCAAGGGCAAGTGGCTTAAGTCCTGAACTCGATTCCAGGATTGACATGTGTTCACAGAATCGCCGCCTGACAAAACTGATGAGACGAGAACTGGTGAAGTCCTTGAGAACGGTTGTGCTTCTGGCCATATTTTCTCAAGATTCAACGACGGTTTCGAACATACAAAGCTGCCTCAAGTCGATGAGCATCATGGAACCAGATTTAATTTTGGAACCGATCTTGGAAAGAGCTGTGCCTTCTTTAGAAGCCCTGGTGGAGGTGTGGTTTCATTTTACATTGATAGCTTTATATTTGATGTTTTGGTAGACTCAACGGACCATCGCCGTCATCAAAGCTCTTGGTGCCGTTGCTCCAGCCATTGTGTGTCGTGATGTGTACTATCCTGGTGCAAAACATCTCGTTCCGATCCTACAGTTGCTCATTCCTGGGATTGATCTGGTAAGCATATTGTGTTCTAAGATGCCGCTCACTAAAATGCACTGGGTCACCTCAGAACGATCCGGCAAAAACTGTATGTTCAGCTACCCCCCAACGCAATGGCGGAATTAATGATTTGCACTTTTTATAGCTCTGCACCACTGCCTTCCTCGTAGAAATTTCCCAATACATCATGATTGGGGATTTGACCGTGTATGGAAATCCCCCAGTGACACAGCTTGATTCTGAGCCAATCCTTCCGGCGGCGAGACCCTTGTCGTTGCCGTCTTTTTCGTTTGAGGGACGCGGTGGATCCTACACGGAAATCGAGCCAAGACCCACCAACGAGGGAGAGGATGCCTTGTTGGAGGTTTGTTTTTGGATGATTATGTTGTCCTTCGGTGTTAATATCGGATATCTAGGATTCCACGGGGAATTTCCCAGATTGGATCACGAACTTCATCCGACGTGTGATACAGCTATTTGAAAACCTCCCCGAAGAAGGTGTAACTGGCAGCGCAGGTGGTGCCAGTGAAGGTATAGCTCATATATTTATTCTCGTAGTCTCAAACTGATCCTCCGTTCCAGTCCAAGTTATCGACGCTGTTACTGGTGCATGCAGCCAAATTTGTGTGCACTTGTCTGAACCTCTTTATGACATGGTCTTGAACATGGTGTTTGACTACGCAAGCACGAATGTTCGTACAAACGCTGTCAGAGCGATCCATCAGCTTGTCGAATGTGTCGCCAATGCGGACCCAGTCAAAACACTGGCCAAATTCTTCCCGTTCTGTGCAAGAAATATCAAGTATGAACTTGAGAATGGTGCTAGCTCCTTGAGGACAACATCTTCATCCACCCCTCTACCCTCCGACGCTACGTTGCATTGGAGTATGTTGATGTTTTACCTTTCAGACAGCACGTAAACTGACTGAGAAATTTCATTAGATTTAGCCATTTTAAGAGGTTGTATATACAAGTACGTTGAAATACTCCTTTTTCATAGTCTATCTAATTCCTTTGAGTCAACAGCGATGGTCAAGCCGTAGGTGATATCTCACACGATGTGATCCCTTCACAACTGATCGTTGTCTGAAGATCCTCAAATATCAAGATGAGTTGATGTTATTAATTCACGTGCTTCATCAAAAGGCGCTCTCCAAACGTGGCTATTCTTGGACTGGCAAATTGGTTTCAAGTCTGCTCCTCACATTAACACACACTTATCCTTTGGAGAACAAATTTGTTAACCCACAAGAGTGGTCTAGCGAAGGTTCTCCCCTCCTGTTCTATCAGCCTTGGGGCATGCTGAAGGTCTTCCTTAGAGTTCAGGAAAAATCACCATCGCCATTGGGGAAAGGTCTTCGCACCGAGCGACATAACAGTGTGGAAAATGATACTTTCATCTGTTTTCAATTCTCAATTCTCCCTTTCAGCTCTCTTGGCACATCCCCAATGCTCAGGAAATCGATTTTGCCCTTCGAATCTTCAAAGAGTTGGTTGATCCCACGCTATCGTCGCTGGAAACCTTGCTAGGCCCAGGTATTTTATATATACCTTTGCTAGGGAAATCGCTGCTTATCACCCTCCAGGAATTATCCGCGATGCTGGCTGGCGCAGTGATTTTTGTCGGTTTGTGCAACATTCCCTTTGTTAGTTAAGAAGACTAACATGTCATAGGCACCTTACTCTCATTCGTAATGCTTTTTCGGGTACTCCAACATTTTTGAAAGAGTATTTAACACCAAAAGATATCATCGACGCCTCTTCGACCAGTGACATCATGTGGGTGCAAACTTGTAAAATGAAGATTTTGTTCCTGACATCAATGTAGAGGAGAAATTCCCGAAATGATAGCTTCTGTGATTCCCCTCAATGCGAGTTTTGTCCTCACCGATGTCGACGACCCGAGATACCAATATGTTATGCGCGTTCGACAACGATTTGGCCACTTTTTGCATGATGCTTCTGTCTCATTGCGTCAACAGGGTGAAGAAAACACTGTCGATGCTGTTCAAGTACTGGTATGAGTAACTATGACTTCGGGTTTACCGCAATGCACATCTTCACCTTCTAGGTCAGATCAATTAGAACGTACATGATGGAATACGGTGACAGTAAGGATAGGTAATTCCCACTCTTTGTACGATTTTTCGACGAACTGAATTTTGAATGATAGTTATTATGCAAACAGTGAGCAGTACATGGCGGAAAAGAATGTCGCCCGTCAGTATGCGGGGCAGAAACTTTGGCCCAGATCGGTCTATATTCGACGAGCTAGGTTCATCGCATTGTGCAGTATTGCCTTCCTTTGTTAAGCAACGGATAGGTTCTATAACTCAGCACGCCTCCACTGGAATTCCATTGAACGCAAGAGAAGCTCAGTCGAAGACAATCTTATTGACGACCTGGTTGAATGGTCGATGTGGCATTATCCAATCATTCGACAGTAAGAAAGGTCTGATCATCCCAATACGGCTTCTCATCCTTTGTTCAACAGATTGGCGCAATCAAATCTGGACGCTATCTGCACCGTAGGTTGCACTTCGGCTCCTCACACACCTGCCCCTGACTGCCTGCTAGGTGTACGACGGAGTTCGGCGCCGAGCGTTGCCAGCTTTGTTCAAGGCATTGAGCCCTGGCACAGATGATGACCGTATGAAAGGTGCGCTGTGGACGATAAATTCTTCGTCCTTCGGTAAATACGCAATTGGCGGTGAGCTTGTACAACTATCATCATGTTTTGAAGGTTTCACCAGCCATCCCGTAGAACCAACCTTGGTCAACGAAATACTTTCAGCCTTGTTTGAATGTCAACAGCACGAAAAGGCATGTCCTTTATCTACTTTTGCGCTTCTTCTCATCAACCCTGTCTCCCAGCCTTCAATACAAGATTGTGTCTCGACTGTATTTGAGAATTGTGCGTGCTCTTAATGGTGATGGGAAATCGAAAGTCAATGCTCCGCAGGCCTCAACAATCTCATTGAACCCAACACCATTATTTTTGACGTCCTTACGCCCGCTGTGGAGAAGGCAGTGGCGGGTTTGAAAAGTCTACTGGACATCAACCCTGAAGAAAGCCTCATCACGCTTCGGACCCGCGAGCGGCGTATCGAACGTTTTGAAATATTCAATCAGGCTGCCCAGACATCTGTGTGTGTGTTTATACGTTGCTAATTACTGCGTTGATGCCTTCCCTTAGATTAAAAACATTCTTAAAATTGGGAACTGTTCCGACACCCACTGGAGGTATGCCATCTATGCGGTTCGGTGCCTGCGAACGCTTGTCCGGCGCGATAAACCGCTGGCTAGGGACCATATCACCTACTTTTTAGAGAAAGCTCATGACGATCATCCAAGCGTGGTACGTAGCTTCTAAAATACGAACTTACGCCTTCATTGAGAATGATGTTTCGCTAGCGCTATGTAGGTGTCATTGACGTTTTTCAGGAGTGTCGTTGAAGTTTGCCTATTTGTAGTACGCTCAGCGGGCTGTCATTAAAAGCATCCAACATATCAAGCTCAGAACATTGTGCATGAGCCCTACAGACCTTGCTTTGGGCCGGTTTCACAGCCCATTGAAGAGCCCTGGCCCCGTCATTCCATCGCCCACAACGACGGCAGAATTTCTGGACCGGTACAAGATTCCAGTCGATAAGCATCTGGCAGAGCGGCGACCGTAAGTCATTGTACTGTTTTGCTTGAAGGATTCTTCCCATTTTTTTTATGTAGAATTTACTACGACAAGAACCCTCCTGGATGGTTGGTGTGGAACGATACCGTGTCATTGTATACACTTCCGCACACTTCTCGATCTACCTTTCAATGGGAACAAGCCAGTGCTAACGCTGTCCAAGCCATTCGCGACGTTACCACAGATCCTGAATATTGGGAAAATATGACCATGTATTACTCTGAAGAGAATCACGAAACAACAATCATACAGGACAACGTATCATTTGTGAAGTCTATCTGTAAGCATGATCTCCTATATTTCTTCCTTGTTCATCGCTCTCTTGCTCTAGTTCAAGTGCTCGAAGATGAGCCTTTCAAAGCCTTTAAACCAACGGTTGAAAAGCTCATAGCTGACAAGGACCACAACAAGCAGCGAGCAGCCGCTGAGCTTCTTGCTGGAGTTTTGGGTGGTTAGTGATAAACCTTTTTTGAAGGGACGTCTGCAGACAAATTACTTCTTAGGTTCAAAACACTGGCCTGTCCTCAAACAAGATATGTTGTGGGCATGGTTCGTTCCCTACATACCAACAATACTCCATCAAAATATCAAGTCTGATACGTTGTCAATTTGGTCATCATTCCTTGAGGTATTTTCGACATTCTCCCTTCTGCACGAATGTCATTAACCATTGTTGTAAAGTACACATTCTTCCACAAAGACCCTCGCCGTGTACAACCTCTGGTCGATTTCATCGTAGATGCATTCAAGAATCTTGATTTCAACGCAGAACTGTCTTTTGATGCAGTGAAAATTCTCGCGCTTTTCAGAACGTTTTGGGAGGAGCTTGGCCGCAAATTCGACGCTTGGACAGATGAGACAGTTGAGCGATCTTGGTCTGAGATTCATGGCGAACACGAAGATGTGGGTTTTTTGCACGCTCTTTAATCACATATGTTGACTGCTTTTGTCAGGTGCGAGCCTTTATCGCAGAAATCTTGGCATTCTCTCAGAATATTAAGGTAAGTTTGGTTACCTTTAAGGTTTAAATACATATTTTCTTTACATTTTGTTGGCAGTGGCAACCAAAGCCGTCAAAGCCAACTGCTGAAGTATTCGTAAAGGAATGTCAAACGCTTCCCATTGATCACGACATTATGAGCATTCGGGGAATTTACCACAAAGGAAGAATCGAGGAATTGGTGCAACAACTTCAAAAATGGCGTGACGCCCGCGTTCCCGGCCCACGTGCATTCCAATCAAATTACGACAGGTAAACCTGTTTGCCCGATATTTCTGTGGTAGACTGAAATGAGTGTCTGCCAGGGTTGGAACCACTATCTGCAAATGGTTATACCAATCAGTTCATGACCTACACGCGATTTCAACGTTCGACTATATTCTTCCTTTGATGGTGTGCTTCTTATTCTTGATTATCTGTCATAACCTAATCTTTCAAAGCCTGAACTCTTCCGCTTTACGGAGGGTACGTGATTAGTTCGCGTTCAGTATGACAGATGCTGACGTCTTGTCCCAAGTAAACGACAACAACACCCTTGCTTCACGCGCAAGCAGCCTCCTGGTTCGAATGTGTGGGGTGACACCGCCGATGTCACTCATTAATCCCATCCTAGATGCCATATTCGGGGCCATACAAGCATCACCTGTCAGTGTTCATGTGAACTTCTCTGCTTAGTAGTCATGTTGATATGTCAAATTCAATAGTCGTGGCGAGTCAGGTTGAAAGCACTTCCCCTTGTACAAGGTGTGTTCGAGTCAGCCCTGGTTCATGGTCTCCAACCAAATTTGTGTCAAGTGTTTTATTTCCGTCACATCCCATTGATCAGCGAATTTAAGATCGTGGAAATGTTGGAGGTAATGCTTCATTCTACGTCCCATCATTCATTTTCCTAACATATATCAAAGGTTCTATGCAGGTGCCTTGATGACGAAGTCGTTGAAGTTCGAGAAATGGCAGCCATGTATGTGACCTACCCTAAGACTCAAACTATTCACACAATGAAACCGTCTTCGTCCTTCATCTCCACTCAGAACTCTATCTGGCATCTTACGACTATCTCCGCGGCGTAGTGTTTTGACTCTGAAGGTGAGGACAGAAAAACACGTACACTTCTCTAAATTTACTGAAAACGGATCAGAGCCGATTCGTGCGTTTACTCAAGAATAGCCACATTCCCCCCCGACAGGACCCGATTTACAACAAGGCCATACGACAACGACACGCTGCTATCTTGGGAATATGTGCACTAGTCGACAGCTATCCATATACAGTCGAGGGATGGATGCCAGAACTCCTTACAAATATATTAGCGGAACATACGTACGACCCGGTAAGCTGGCACATTGTGCATCTCCCGTTTGATTTTGGTGAATGACCTAATACCTTTAATATTAGATTCCTATATCGACAACGGTTAGCAAATGTGCGGGTAATTTCAAGAGAACGCACCAAGATACCTGGCACGAGGATGCCAAATGCTTCAACGAATCTCAATTGGCTGCGCTGTCCACTCTTTTAACGGGCTCGTCATACTGTGCGTTAATTTTGAACACCCTTCTGATGAAGAGACTAATCGGCCGTTTAAAGATGCTTGAATATTTGCCAGTCACAAACCATGTATCGATAACACATCTTGAAACTTTTAAACTGTTGGAAGGATTTTGATATCATGACTAATGCCTGTACAAGATAGAAATAATGGTTAAGTATATTAAAGTTCAGCCTTGGGATGGAAAATGTCCATGGTACGAATGAGAATGAGAATCTGTATGTGGACCATGTCATATGTGACACGCAGATATTTATACAAGCTCAGACACGCAGATGGGGTATTTGGTGTTGAGGTGACAAGTATTGGGCTGTGGACGACGGAGGGCTTGTATGTGTCGATGGTGATGGTACTGACAGCCTGTCATCTCCATCTTCAATTTGCAAATCACTATTGGCAATTCCTGGCTCTGTTATTTCTATTCCATCGGCATGACCTGCACGCGCCCCTGCAGAGGGAACCATGTCTATGGGCGCTCGAATACGATTTTCGTAGCCGGATTTGATTCGGTTGTTGGTAACAGACTCCCTGTCAAAGTCAGAACGTCAGGGTTCGCTAGAAATCTAGCCTCAAAGCGAGGTGAAGGTCGCACCGAATTTCTGCGATCAAGTCTTCGATAGCATACCAGGCAAGTGGTCCATAAGCAATTCCTCGCCACCACCCCGCGAGATCTGCAGGGCCAATGAAGGCATGTGCGTGAAGATGGTCTGTAACGGGAATCTTGTTATCTTTGAACGGCGGGGTTATGAATCCAATACGAAATTGGTTGTTTAGACTTTGTAATGGGACTGGTGGTGCAGCTGTTGAAGGGGTGACAGGCGTTGAAGCGGGGAGAAGGGAAGCGAGCAGACGAGTTGCCAAATTCCGGACATTGGCGAGGAGTGGAAGGTCGGATGATGACTATCAGAAAGAAAAATAGCATAGAAACTGTTGAGGGACTTGGGAGAAAAGCAGCGAAAGGGATCTTTGACATACCAGTGTATATATTGATGGTACATGTAGACTGCAAAAGCGTGATGAGAGGTGGCTGGAAGAGAAGAGCAGCAAGAGCGTACTTGAATGCGACTATTATATGCCCCTTCGAAGAAACAGGGTGCGCCTTTTCTCGATACGCAGTGAAATTATCATCTCGCCAGAGGACCTCAGCCTGCGTTGAACCTGGAGGAAATGAAGGGGAACGAGGAGAGTTAGGCGTCATATGAGAGGCGGTGGCGACGATGCCGCACATTGGGCAGCCTGCTTTCGGGGTGAAAGATGCCATTGTCGATGATGGTTGATGGTGAGATCTAGAGGGCGAGCTTTCCCCGAACACTTCATAGACGACAGCCGCACCACGTGACTTCCTTTCTTATGGCAAACGCGTCCAATATTGTCACCGTCTTTGACAACTTCAGAGCAGAGATTGACGACCATAATGATAGAAGAGAAAGGCTCATAAAGGTAGCGTTGTGTTATCTTTTTGAATTTTCATCTAACGCATATTCTGTCTCATCAGGCGAGTCGCGACATCACAAACTTGGCCAAGAAAACAATCTTCCTGCTCCATCGACTTGTCCAGGAAGATGAAGGGCGCGAAGCAGATGACGTTACGGCAGGTAAAAAGGCTTCTCAACAAGCCTATACAAAACTTCGTGAAATCCAAGACCTGTACGCGAAACTGCGGCCAGAACTCCAGGGTGACAGATTTTGGAGATACCAACGACAGGTCTCGCCTGGATTACAGGAATACATCGAGGCACTGAGTTTTGCACACTATCTTGAACATGGCTCTTTGATCACATTCGAAGAGGTTCAGCGCACTCTCATGGACTCTGAAGGCGTCGAGGTGTGTCTCATCAAGATTGTTCGTCCTAGTTTGTACCATTGAGGTTCAGTGATGGTTACAGTATTTCCCATTGACTGTCTCTGACTATCTCCTTGGTTTGTCCGATCTTACTGGAGAGTTAATGCGCTTCGCTATTTCTGGAATTGCAAGAAGAGGCGGGCGAAAGAAAGCTAGTGAGGTCTGCGCTTTCGTGCGAGGTTGCAAAGCTGGTAGGCGCTGTCAAAAATCTGTCCTCTCTTTACTTTACAAATTTTGTTGCAGATTTTGAGCGAATGACACCTTACATTCGAGAACTTGGTAAAAAACAGGTGGTCACGTCGCAATCACTCGAAAAGATCGAAGATGGTAAGTCAGATCCAACAGCTTCAAACAATCCTCATTATTCGATCCTTCGATTCACCCCTTGCTCCCTCGTTGGTTGATCCCAGCGGCGTATGCTATTGTCGTCAGATCGTCAGAATATGATTTATCACCTGAAATGCTGGACGACATCGTCGCGAAATCAATCTCTAGTTACAGCGGCCAAACCTTCGGGCGTGGAAGGGAGGCTGACAACAGCGACGACGATGACGAGAGGGCATGAAATAGAAATCACGTTGGCGTTTTTTTGACCCTCACTATTTTACGTCTCTATTGCTGAGAAGCAGGGTTCTTGCCAAGTACATAACGAGAGGAAAGGCTCATACTTACTTCTATTGAGTTTACGCGGTGTCCAACCCTTCCAGAACATCCCACTATTCAGTTCTTCAGAATGAAAAGCGAAAGGTATAAGCCGAGAGCAGCATAACTCAGGTACCATATTCACGTATTCCACGTATATACATACACACAAACTAAAACTTGGGGATATCCAATGTACAATCCAAGAAAACTCCGAAAAGTGCGACTAAACTTTAGGTCATGGTCATTTTGTGAGAGCTGACATAGTGCCCTGCAAGAAAACAGCCTTAGACACCCAATTCAGCCGGTGGTAAGACACTGATGACCTTCCCTTTCTTCAGGCTCACAACATCAACTTGATACTGAAGCATATAGCAAGAACTCTTCCTCGTTACGTTCCCTCTCGCAGATGTATCGTGGAAGAAAACATCGACCTCGCGAAGCCTACTTGGCGCAACAGATCCATCAAGGAACCGAACCGCTCTTTCCAAACCGTCCTTCGGGTTTGGTTGGGGGATGGCATAAACGGGATCAACATCTCGATTGCCAGACAATCGACTGGGTAAGGGTATAAAAACGATTTCAACTGTCGCCGTTGTCGATCCCTCTTCTTGGCTCTCGTTGTATTGCAATTCTACGCAGAGCACGTCTTCTGACATGTGTAACGCCCGTAATGGTATTTTTGGTTGTGTTCTGGAAGGGGTGACATCTGCCGTGGATTCCGAAGAGATTGGACCGAACTCAACGTCTTCCTGCTCTGGAGGCATCGATTCTTCGATCCTGGAATCTCCAGGTACATGGTGCGACCCAGGTACACCCTTTTTGGGAATGACATTAATCTCCTCTGCAATGGACTGCTCGGGACCATTGGCTGAATGATCTAGATCTCCAGGTGGAGATGCCTCGCTCTGACCCTGGAAATTCGCTTGTCCGATGCCAAATCCAAAAGGCAAGATGGGACCCAAGGTCTTCAAGAAAAGGCTGAAGAATGACTTGAGTGAAGCGAAGATGTATGTGAAAAGCGAAACAAGGGTTTCTGGAGGAGGCAAATTCGTCGCAACCGACGGCACGACAGGTTCAGGCGAAATCTCGGCGCAACTTTCGTCGTTGTGTGCGGATTTATCAGGCGGCGCCACCAAAGCAAGAGTGGGTGACATATTGTTGACTGCGGAGGAAGGCAATTGTGAAAGGGTGGGAATAGGGCGTAGGTGGGGGGAAGGGGGGGGTGTAGGCAGAATACCCGATTGGTTGGAAAATAAGGGCGTTGAAGCCCTTTTGTGAGGCGTCAAGACTGCCACTGCCCAGTTTTCGTAAAATTTAGTTGCCGGTTGCTGAAGTCTGTAAACGGGACAGACAGAATAATGAAAATCGGTGGAGGTGGCGTCCAAAGGTCCCAGCTCGAGGCATATTTCATCGTCGATTTCCCTGTCTAGTATATGAATCCCAGATCTCGAGGAAGCGAAGATAGCCATAGCTATTGCATCGCTTTTGCTTTTGTCAGCGAAAGAATTGGCGAGATTGAGAGGCAGTTGGATATTCTGCAACGACCAGAGAGGAATAACTACCACCTGACGGAGATCCTGGGCACTAGGGGCAGTAGGACATGCAAGTGCAATGACATTTATCTTTGAATTGAATGATAGAAGACTCCAGCGGTCAAGCTTGGACCGAGAGATAATCTCCCGGATAAATAAACCTGCTTCTGAAGCAATATTGTTCGTTTGAAGAAGGATGGGTCCCGGGCCGGAGGCAGTGATATGACCTTCTGAGGAAATGGTAATGAAAGAATTTGGTGATGCAGACATGACGTATGTTGGATTGAGAGTAACTGAATCCCTCTGGCTGTTGGGGATCAAGAAAAGGATTGAAGTATTGCCGGGATGAGGGATGAACCTTCATTCGTATCAGGATACGCGCAGGAATAGCTACAGAATCACCAAGAACCTACCCGTCTTTGCCCAAGGCCAATATCCGAAAGTTCGATGGATTCTTCACGTTCGCAACCGCTGTGGAAGAAATGCCTTCCGGTATTTCAAATATCCACGATTCTTGCGTATCGTCTTCATGCCAGCCCTGTCGGAGGACAAGCCCATAATCCACGTTATGTTCAAAGATTAATAATCCATCCTGGCCAAAAGCACCAAGCCATGTAATGTGGCCTGAAGCATATGTAATCCGATAAGTAAAAGAAAAGCGACAAGTTGCAGAAGTCGCCGCGGGTATAGAGACGGAAATATCCAGGGTTTTCACTTGATTATCCTGCATTTGAGAAGAACTATCCAATGCCGAGTCGTTCCGGGATTCTGAAAATTCCAATTTACCCCAACCACTTTCCTGGTCGCGAGGAAGATCGGACCAGAGTTCGACACGAGCCTCCTGCTGGACGAGATCGTTGTAATCGTGCGCGCTCAGCCGCGCGGTGAAGTGTAATACTATTGGTTGTGAGAGTGGGAACAGTGCAGGTCTTGCAATGCGGATGGTGTCGCCGATGGGAGGGTTGAATGTGATTAACATAGTGGTCGTAAGAGAAGAGGTGCGAGAGGAGAAGCACGAAGACTGGCGCTGATTAGGCGCGAATATGGCCATGAACGTCTTTTGTGTACTGAAACCGACCAACTAGAACATATGACGTCATGGTCGATTTTACGATCATCTACCACGTCGCTGGCGTCGTGCCCGCTGTATAGGTCGTGGAATGAGCTCAACGTCACTATCCTCGTAAGTCGGGTCTTCTTCCACATCGTCGTCCAAGATGAATTGAAATGTGTCGAATACCTGAATCGTTCCCACCGAGCTCATTGCCTTTGTTGTCTGACCTGCTTGCTTCTTCTCCCTCTTCTCTACGCCGGTCCGCCACGCGCTATCAATACCAAAATCAGGAGGTTTCTAAACAATGGGATTGAAACATACTGTTTTCTTCCTTCCCATTCTTGAAACTTACGAGCTCCTGGCTCCCATTCTTGATCTCCATTTAAAGCAAGAGCCTTTACATGTCTTTCCACTATATTGTCCATGGCAACATTGGGTATCATAGGCGTTGTTGCGTGTAAGATTTTTCGGCAACAAGGACAACCTTTGTTTTGCTATCACTCTGTTAATCATTGTCCCAAAGTTCACTGGCCAACTTACGTTTTCGACATGCCATTGCCAACCACAAGCTCCACAGAATGTATGCCCACATGGATTACCGACATGAGAAGCAACGCTAAATTCACTCTCAGTTTTGACTCCGAGGAAAGAAGGGTACAACGCACAAGATGTCACAACATCTAAACTCAACAGTTATTCAATGAATACTCGGAGCATAATACAGCGCATACACGTACATGGGGCACGTAAGTTCATCTTCATAACCGGAAAGGACTCGTTTGAAATTGTCGTCAATCCTCATTTTCCCTTTTCGCGTTGGTAAGAAATCCTGTATCGAGTCATCGGTGTTCGATCTCTTGCTCGGCACAGTTGAAGCTGAAGTATATTGGTCGCCCTTCTCGTTGCGCGCCGCTTTAAGAGATGAGGCTGATTATCAAGAGGTGTTAGCTGGTTAACCTCGTGAGCCGCAAGTGGAGCGCACAACTCTGAGCCCCTTGACCTTGGGATAATCTTGAGCTGGGTATTTTCAATGGTATGAAATGACTCGTACCTTGGAAGTAATGAGAGTTTCGTTCATCAGAGGGCTGATTTATTTGGAGTTGTTCTGGGCCATCTGTACTTCGACGATCTATGGAAAAAATGAAGATAATGGTTGTAGAAATGGGGTAACACTAACCTCTGGTAATATTTACGGGGTCTACCGTTTTACATAAGGACCTCGATCAGATTTGAAACTTTGCGTGCATACTTACCCGTAGCTGTCGCACTACTGCTCCCTGGTATCTCTGTTCGTACCACGGTGACTGGGGCTATGCCTAGTTCGATCAGTAGAAGTTCATGAAGTTGGAGAACAAACAGCCTTACCTGAAATCTGCAAGTGGGAGGGTGTCACAATCGGGGCTTCGATGATTCTTTGCTCAATACGGTCAAGTTCAGCAAGGAAAGAGGCGTCCATATCATCGCCATCGGAGAAGTAGGAAGAAGACGAGTCAAGGCCGTTGGAATGAGGCAGAGTGGAACGTATTTCTAGTTCGATTTCCGTTCCTCTTGGTTGTGCTGAACCGACCTGCGGTGAGCGCGATGGTCCCGCCAAAAGGTGGGCCCAATCTATGCCCTGAACATCGGCAAAATCATCAGGAATATTGTCAAACTCGTCGTCAGACATTAGTTCGCTGGGCAACCCAAGGTAAGCAAACAGGTCGAACTGCGAACAAAGTTCAAACATTAATGCGCGTCGATCACGTGAGTATCCGTGACAGCGTCTATTTTTAATTCTTTTGGTTGCTCTCCTGAACTGGGCAATTCGGAACAACCTTCATATTAATATGTATACCCCACACAGCTCCACACCTGAGATATATATGAGGTTATAATAATACTCCCCTGTTTTTATGACCAACGCATGACTACCAAAATCCTTGGCTTTATCCGTTTGGTTCCAGAAAACAGGGGCTTTAACCAGGCTTTAACGGCCTTGACTTGGCCCAAGGCTTTTTATCAGTGACCAGGGCACGTTTTCCTTCCGGGCTCTGGTGAACGTTGTTTGTTCCGTGGTTAACGGCTTTCCTGACCCCTTCCGCTGCGGTTCCTTCACTTTCGTCAATCCTGATTCCATGCCTACCAATGAGGGAATTGAGTGATCACCTCACCGCAAGCAATCAATCCATATACTATTGCTTCACGAAATTCCATCAAAACGCCCAGCGTAAATGACAAAAATAGGTCAAATAAATGCGTGTACTATCAACATGCTTGATGTACGGGGGTTTATATATTCGGTGCCAAGATTTCATAGCACAGGAATGACAAAAATCATTGCCAGGGTTATCCCAAGCCAACTTTCCACATTGCGAATGCATAAAAATAACTCGGTTGGGAAATGTTTGTCGATTCTAACTTAAGGTAGCTGTGGAATCGCCCTCGAGCAATCCTCTGACACCAACAGGAAAAATTGTGATACAGACGCCTTGGAAGATCGCTTCTTGCCGAAAACGAATCCGAGATATTACGATAAATTACAGGATCCGGTGAGGAAAATTTGTTCGAGCTTGGGGTGGTGTGGCGTGTGAGAAATTTCCGTTGCAGGAGCGCTACCGTTGTGGAGGAAAACCGACGAAGCCGCCTTGGCGGGGAGGAGGCATAGAAAAGGGTTATACAGTAACTGATGGTAGGGAATATATAGTGGTAGTAGGGGTTAATGTAACAAGATAACGGCGTCAAAAATAGTGTCTGGTAAGACGAATACACCAAAAGGGAGAGCTCTGAACCAATGGATAATTAATCACGGTCTTGAGGTGGATGGTCCCCGGTTATTTCTCGATTGGGTCCTGAGGAAAGGAGAGAACCGATTGTCATTGACCCTCGCGAGCGTGGTGAATATTCAGCCGAGTCACTTCGACCCGAAGACGAGTATGGGGACGGGGGAAACTGTTCAGATGGATGGGATGATTCGTATACGCCGGGATGAGAAATATGAGGTGAATGAGATGAGCGGTGACGTTTACGTGGATGGTCCGGGTGATGCGACATGGACATTTCTCTTCCGGGAGGGAGATGCGAGTGCATTCGAGGAGGAGAGCGGCTGCCTGATGTTACGCGGTGGCGATGGCCATGAATCCGACGGGCAGGTGGTTGGTCGCAGGGGCGGGGTGACTGGGTGAAGGTGGGGGTTGCATAGTGATACGTTCCGTTTGGGGTAGGACGGGAAAATAAATGGCTTGGCTCGGGAGGCGGTGAGGGAGAATGTTGGTAAATTTCAAGCATCGTTCTATGCAGAGAGTTAACCGACGCTATGCGCTAATAAACAAAAATTATTTAGACTTTGACGACGCAGAACGACTTGCACACCGACCTGGTCTTCAGCAGTCTTTGCGTTGAGCATTGCAAGCAACATATCGCGATCACCATCACCCTTCATTCGGTAAGCAGAGAGGATCTCTCTTAAACTAGGGGGGGGTGTCTGATAGTGAGTCAGCGGGGGCACAGGGAAGATAAGAAGGACGACGGACCTGGTCTAGAGCGGAATAGACGGAAGAGACGATACGCTTCATGTCGTCGCGGTTGTGGATAGGGTGGGGGTGGGGGTGATGAGCCGCAGGTGAGTTCATGGTTGGGTGAAAAGGTGCGATGGGGCCAAGGAATTATGGGTTGCAGAGGGTTGCTCTTAAGTCGTGCAAGTGTCCTATTTTTGTGAGCTACCAAGACTTTTTGCCAAGACCTTTCATCGGATGCTGCTATTTTCGAATCGAAACGGTTGGGGCCAAGAATAGAACACAGTGAAGACACACCCAGTGCGCACGGTAGGCATACATAGGCGGAACGAGTACACAACATATGAGGTTGCCAGCGCGGGACGGCGACATCGAGGAGCAGCCAAGAGTGAGCGTTAACCTGTGCCTTGACTTGGCTCACCACATGTAACAAAATGTGACAGAGCAAAGAATAGCAACCAATGGCGAGACCGCTAAATTTGCATTGCCTCACGTCAGCGCTCTCTGCTATGTATTCTTGCCGCCAGTAAAAAGTCAACTGTATGTATATTTGTTGCGCCAAGCATCCGTTCTTTCGGCTTTTCTCACCTTTTATTTTAAGCACTCTCCCCTCTAACCACTCATACCATTGCCAAGCTTAGGTTCTGGCTTTAGCTTCCTTACTTTCCTCCAAAGCAATGTCTGAATCTCCTCTGGGCGAGGATCCAGCCGGATCTACCTCATCGGCCATATCCCAAGCTCTCCAGCAGAGCCAAGAAGCTCAAGCTGCTGCAACCATAGCACAGGCACAACCCCGCCCTGCTCCGACGATGGCGTATTCTTGGAAAGAGTACAATCCAGAGGCGAGGGTCCTCTATATACGCAACCACGACGAGGCGAACAAAGAACTCTCTAAGCTTGGTGCTGGTCCCCAGGCTCTTGGGTTTGATCTGGAGTGGAAGCCTATATTCGTGAAAGGAGCCCGCGAAAATCCTGTCGCTCTCGTACAGCTCGCCACTAGCGATACCATCTTTCTTCTGCAAATCAGTGCCATGAGAGGTAGATAAATCCCATCATTCCTCCGCTCGGAATCATTTTCGCATCATATAGTAATCGGATTCTTATCTTGCAGAATTCCCATACAAACTAACTGAGGTGTTGGCGAATCCTCTAATTGTGAAGACTGGAGTTGCTATACAAAGTTAGCGCCTTATTTTGCCCAACTTCCACCTTTCTCAAGAATTATTTCTCTTCTAAGGCGATGCGAGGAAGTTATACAACGATTTCGGGAAGAACATGTGCAACTGCGTTGACTTGTCTCTCCTGGCCCGGACCGTCGATAATGATCGATGGAAAGGAAAGTACAACTCTTCCCTCGGTCTCGCCCGTCTCACCGAAATCTATGAATATCGTCTACTTACCAAGGATAAAATAACCCGTAGCAACTGGGAGGCAAGTTTAAATCCCAATCAGGTGGAATGTCAGTACATTTTTATTTTTATTTTTTTCATTGTTAGGACCTCTAAATTCTAACTACTAAATTATATATCCATAGATGCAAGTAATGATGCGCATGCTGGATACATTCTTTATCGAAAACTGGAAAATATGATCCCCTTGCTGACGAGTCCCCCCAAAAGTATCTGGTACACATTCAGTTTTGTTTCAGGCTACCTTGTGGACGCGGAAGGCTTTCATTGGCAGGCTAACAATCCCACCTACGATCCTGGTCCACCCCCACCCCCGAAGCCCCCCAGAGAACCCAAACACACAAAGGGCACTGAAACACCTCTACAGGAAGGCGGGGATGTTTCTGTCATAGCAAAACAGATTCCCAATCCTAAAAGAAAACATGGTGGCCTGCTTCCCCAAGGTACAAGGGAGCGACAGCCAGACCAGCCTAACACTGCATCTCGGGATCCAGATGCAAGAAGCATCGGGTCTGTTTCACAATCCCACGCCAGTGGACGCCACAACCATTACCTAGGTCGCCAACGACCTCACCAACATAAGAACTTACCTTCGTCACCGGTCCAACACTCCAGTTCGCAAATGCCATTCCAACGCCTTGGACCTAACATTCATCACCATCGTTCCCAATATCATAATGCGCCTCATCATCCGCCATCTGTCGGGTCGTCCAGCGCCCAAACTCGACTCCGACATCCCGATGGAACATACATGCATCCCCAACAACAGAATACTATACCTCGCCATCCCTATCCTCCACCTTCGCAAACAATATCACCTCAATTTCAAGCAAACGCTGCATCTAGGACCATGCCATCACGAAATGTGCCACTGTCCAGAGGCTTGCCACCCGATACCCCTTATGTTACTATACCCCAAGCTCACTCTGGTCCTATCTACTCTCGTGCTCGTCGACCTCACCCGGATACCAGCAAACCTTGATTTTACCTTGCTTTTGCTGAACCTGGACTCTATACCTATCCCATTGACATGCTTTTTTTTGGTTGATAGATGTATACATTCGTTGATATCAAGAACTCGCATGTATTTCTTAATTGCAAACTATTCATACTATTCATAGACGTTTCTGCGCAGTGTGGGTGGTGGGACATGTCCCACACTTATCTTTCCTTCGCGAACCTTTGAACAATATGAGCCTGTTGGAATTTCCGATTTTCACTTCCAACTGCGCACGCACAACACATGAGTGACGACCACCACATCTAAGTATAGACCTAGGCCGTGCCAGTGGGACATCCACGCAGTGTTTAGAATTTAAAGAATCGTGAGGATCGTTTGCTAGGTGAATCTATGGATGGGGCCGTAGGTTCGCTCCTCCTGGCAAGTGCGGTGGGCGGTGGTTTGACTCGTCCAGAATATCGAGGATCTGGAATGTCGGTCTGACCGGGGCCACCCGGAGAGTTCGGCACCGTGACAGTGGGACTTGGCACGGTGGGACTTCCAGGAAGGGCCGTGGCTGGGTCGTCAGTGGGATCCGGGTTGGGAGACGTAGGATCGCCCGGTGGTGCGCCAGACCTGTTGCTGATGGCATTTTTCACGAGGACATGATATCGGCCGTTCGCTAAATATACTCAGATATTTTCGTGTGAGAAACTACGAGGCGAGATGGCTTACTGTACGCCGAATCAGCATCCCAAAGCATCACACCACCAAAGGACGAGTACTTTTTTTGCGACGCTCGCACGACGTTAATCAGGTCCTGGCTCGACACATATCCATTGCCGGCTGCGCCCGGAGACGCTGGAGCACCCAAATATACTTTGACGTCCTTGTTAGGAGAGCGCGTCTTTGCCCAATGATCCCTATCATAATAATCGAGTTAGGATGGCATTCTGGAGTCATGAAATGTGAATGCAAATACCAGGTCTCCATGTTAAATTCCTGGAGGAGTTAAGTTCAGCAGCTTAACCTGGAGGGATTAACCATGGCACCCACAGTTGGAACCGAAACTTCGCAAAAGTTATTGTCTGCGGAACCGAGTTAGAGCTGGGTGGGACTCCGTGTGTAAATCAAAACTTACAAAATTGGACATACACAGCATCGAAGAAGGCGTTGTCGAGGGCGTTCCCAATTTTCGCATCGGGAAACGGGCACTGGGGTGCCGCTGTCACATAATAGCTAGCCGAGTGATGAGTGAAACGAAAATAGAGCAATGGAATACGAAGTACCGTTTTCGCGCTTTCTTAGCTAGCGACCTAAGTGCATTGACAAAGGTAGAGTAATGAGCAGAAGAGCCATTCTCAATATCTAAATCAACGCTGAGTTGAAAGACCGATCAATACGTGATGGAAATAGATATTCTGAGATCACCCAAGCTCACCCATCTAATATAGCATTTCCGAAAGGACGCATTGGTCCATCTACCTCAAATTTATTATTTCATGTATATTTCAAAGAGAACCACACATACTTCCTCCTGAAAGTTGGTTTTAGCAGGTCCACGGCAATGCGTCAAAAGCCATACCTAAGAACATGTCCCAAATAGTCTTTGCAAAACCAGCCGCTTGAGCGTCGCTGTCAAAACCCACGTTTGCTATGGCCCCACCCAGGCTGAGAGTGAGGATTTTTCCCTTTTTCTGACATTTTTGGATATCGGATGCCATGAAGGAACAGTCGGCTAAGTTTGTACCCTGAAAGTTGCGAGTGCCTTGACTACATATCTATTTAGTTACAATCGTCAGTTCAAATGCGAGAATTCGAGTGATCGGGCTATACATTTGAGAAATCTACCACAGGTTGTCCACCTTTTCCGAAGAAAATGTACAAGAAAGCGAGAGGAATAGCGTCAATCGTGTTGTCATCACAGTAAAAACCAAGCCTAAATAGAATACATTCCAGTGTTACAATTGGTCAAGAAGCAAAATATTTCACCTTTGCTGGTGTCCTGCAGAGTCTTGGCCCCAGTACCTAATACCGATAACTGTGAGCACTCTGACAAGAGAAGAGAAACCCTACAAACACAGCCATCTGCACGAAGAAGAGGTCAGTTAATCAAGAAATGGGAAACGGAAAGAATGTACATTGTCATTTCTATCGTTTGAAAACGCCCTCGCTTCATTTGCGCACAAGAATAGAGATATCGTGAGGATAATTGGGATCCAGGCGGTGCGTACAACGTTTCTGAGCATGGTGGGGCGGGGCGGGGCGGGCGCATTGAATCAACCCACGGGAGACACCTTTAAAGTAAACGCCTAAGGGGGAGAACCTTCGGTGGATTGACGTGTCAAAAAATTTTATCCATGGATTTCAAACAGGGCGCTGGTGGTTATGCGGTGATTTTTGTTCATGTGGCGGGTATATCCTTCGAAAGTTTGCCGGAGAGATAATACACTCGGAAATTCACACATGATCCTCATAGAAGAGTTGGCAGTTGCGAATCCACCGAGGTCTGTCAGAGTACGTGGGATGGTTTGTCGCGGGTCCACATGTTTCGACGGAGGACCAGCGCGGCCCCGCGCCACATGAGATTCTGAAGGGATCTCAGTATAGAATCCTTTCCACATTGTCATCGAGTTCTGGAATGCATCGTTGAGACTATTTTTAACCAAGCAATGGTACACCGACAAGGAATAGAGATACAAAGGCGGGAGCATTAGAAACAGAATAATCATGCCTTCAGGCCAATGGGGCAGACTATCCACATAACCCATTGTCAGTCCAAACACCGGCAGCACCTGGGAGCACATGTTAATGAATGGAGATAATTAGCAATGTGGGCTTACCTCCAGGAACGTCAGCCTGCGTCCACCATTTTGCTGTCCAAAGACAAGAGCTTCCAAAAGAGTTAGTTGCTCGTACGTAAAATTATTGGAAAACCATGGCGCCTACTTATAGACGACTTGAGAACTACCCTGATATGCAATGGAGCTTGACCATGCTGCAACACCAGCGCAGTTCCCACTTCCTGGCGTTGTTGTTGGGGTTGTTGATGGAACTGATGAAGGGGTTGTAGATGTAACGGGGTTTGAGGTTGAAGTTATAGGATTTGTAGTGGTGGTCGTCGGGGGGGCTGAAGATGGAATGGAGGCTCCAGTACAAGCACTGACTAGAGGTTTGTTAGAAACAAAATATACAATATAACATAAGAATCACCTGGACTCCATTCGCCATTCGCATCAGTGGCAGTGGGTTGGGATGAAGCAAACCATTTTGCCTAACAACATTTAGCAAAGCTCGAGACGATACAAGGTCAGGGCCCGACCTGCCAGATATACCTAGGTGTCAATGGAAATTTAGATTAATAACCATAGAGGAAGGTTCAAGACACACCCTCCAAAGGAGACCCGCGACCCAGCTGCATAATTGGTTCCTGGGGCGAAGACAGGAGCAGTACATGGCGGGAAGGTGAACCCAGTTCCACCAGCCGCAATGAGAGAATTCTTGATTGCTAAATCGTACCTACTGTTGGCTGGAGGAAATATGTCAATTGGAGGTGAGTTGGGGACGTGAATTCGCGAACCATATGCCTGCGACACATCCCATATCATGACTCCTCCAAAAGATGGGAAACTATTCCGCATCTGAGTTGCGATGTTGCTGAGTGTTCCAATAGGCACATATCCTGATCCTGCAGCAGTATTTGAAGCGGGGGCACCGATATAAATTTTAACGTTTTTGTTTAGGCTAGCTGTACGGGCCCAGTTGTCCCTTATTCAGCGTTCAATAATTAATGAAGTAGTAGCTTTTTCTAACAGCTGACCAGATGCCGAAGTTCCAGTTCTGGTACGACATTGCGTTAGTTGAGTTCCAAGACAAGAAGGGGACCAAATACCGATGCCTGTGAGAAAGCTTGTAAGCCACAAGGGTTGTTGTAAAATCTTCAAACATTATCGGGGCACTCTATGAGCGCTAGATTTAACACACTATGAGAACAAACTCACTGGACTGTAGAAACAACATTGTCATCAGAACGATTCGTAGAATACATGGCACCTTACCATAGACGGCATCAAAGGTGGCTGTGTTTAGAACATCACCTAAAGCTGCATCCGGAAAAACACATTGCGGAGCAGCCGTTACATAGTATCTAATGGTTGGTAAGTATGTCAAGAAAAGAAAAGAAAGTAAATAGCGTGTGAGAAGAGATCTCACTTTTTGGATGCACCGGAAGCCAGAGAACGAATCTTGTTAACGAAAACTGAATAATGATCAGAGCCACCGCCTTCGATGTCTAGGTCGATACTATCTGCACTTCAGTCTATTGGGGGTAAAGAAATTTTTTGGGGTGCTTACCCATCTAAAATGGCGTTCCCAAACGGACGAATAGATGAAGTGCCTCCCAAAAACATATCCCATATTGTTTGGCCAAAAGTGGTAGCCTGGCTGTCTGACTAGAAGCCGACTGCACCCGTTGCTCCGCCCAAGCTTAACGTGACGATCTTGCCCTTGGCTTGACATGCCACGATGTCGGTGGCAAGAGAACTGCAGTTCGGAAGTGTGGTACCAGGGAACGTGGCGTTGTCCGTCGGATTGTACGTCTGTGATCAAAAAAAAAAAAAAAAAAGGAGTTAAATATGGCGCAAAACAATCAAAAATTTCTTACATTGGCGAGGTTAATAGATGGTGCACCACCTGGGCCGAAAAAGACATTTAAGAAAGCAATCGGGAATAC
>Ga0307513_10000770_pt1 | contig 46375 bp, 48 predicted proteins | sample 15_EM_MG_FD_202174 | JGI IMG/M metagenome (GOLD analysis project Ga0307513, IMG submission 202174) | Populus trichocarpa ectomycorrhiza microbial communities from riparian zone in the Pacific Northwest, United States - 15_EM | ecosystem: Host-associated > Plants > Roots > Unclassified | place...
GAGTCCGCGGCCACCGCCGCAGGTAATACTCCGTCAAATTAACACTATGATTTGGCCTAGCCGGGAGTTAGCATGCAGTTGACTGTGGAGAGTGCGAGTACATCTCCGGATGGCAGCGCACTTATAACATCTCTCCGCTGGATTTTGATATATATGTTAATCGATCCATGCGGGGCTCTTCTCTCACGGATCACTGACATGTGAAGTGCACACGAACCATGTATATAGCTGTGTACATTCTTGGTAATCCGACTGTATCTCAAGCAAAAGGGTCGCAACCCGGCTCTAAGCATGTGGATTGTATTTTGTGTTCCTGACTGATAGTTTTTCACATTCCATCGTTGCAAGTTCGGACGCAATTGGCTACGAACACGGATTTTTGCTAGTCTTTATTTAACATTCCTTACTTATTTAGCACTTTTCCTTCACTTTTCAAGCCACAGCTTATATAGATTCACAACATAACTTATATAAGTATATACTTTTCTCTCTTTTCCACCTTTTCTTACAAAAAGATTAAAATAAGTGATAGAAAAGTGAATATCCCTTTCCCTGATGCCACTGATAGAAGAAACCCAGGAGCTCAAGAATTTCAAGGAGTTTGGGTATCTGAAGAGGACTGACTATGGGGTAGGACTATATGGATTTTGATGAATACCTTGGTGGTTAGTTTTGACACAACTTATTAGCATTTCAGTCATCTGGGATATTGGATTACAGAAATGAGTAGACAGAATATACAAGCTACAGATCCCTAAGGAAGTACATAATTGCACTGTAGGATCAACAACTCTCCAGAGTCATAACCAGCAACTAGATACTGACCATCCCATTGCGCATCTGAACACCTTGCTAGTCTCCCAGGCAATTGGAAAACCACCTTTTTAGTAACAGTATCCTGGATCTCAGGTAGAAATGATCTGTGCTTCCTAATGCCACCAATAAAACACAGGTGGGACCCATGTTGGAACTCATCTGATAGCTTAAAAGAGGATGAACCTGGGGCCCCAAAGTCCCACCCCATAACTGATTTCCACAAGTCATGAATCCAGACTCTTAGGTTATCAATGGTCAAGAGGGGATCTGGGAATAGCCTAATTTGAGTCTTTACATCCCCTATAGTCTCTCCTGTCCATATGGACCAGGCTTGAATGGAGTTGCTATATAGGCAGAAAACTGTGGACCCATCCCCTGAAATCCTCAGGTCCTTAACACCACCCCTGGGTATATTTACTGTTCTGAGGAGTTCACCTTTCTCAGTATCCCAGATATAGATTTTCTGATCTATATACCAAATAGAAATCAACCTGCTATCAATCAAGCGGGTGTCCATCAAGTGGAAATCTTCAGCTGGTATTTGAAAAGATGTTTTGCAGAGGCCAGTTGAGATATCCCAGATCCTTACCACCCCATCTGAATGACTTGAAATGGCAATACCATCTTTTGCCTGCAGAGTGATGGACTTGATTGGAGCTGAAGCAAGAGGCATGGAATTTGGATCAGCTGGAGCTGGGTCTATGGGTGGGAGACCAATCTGCCAGAACTTGACTGAGAAATCCTTAGATACTGAAACAAGGGAAGTGGGGGAGGAGAATGCAAGGGAGGTGATGAGATCAGTGTGGCCAATAAAGGTCTCAAGGAGGTGAGGGTCTGGGCTAGAGATGTTCCAAATATAGATGGTTTTATAAGTAGCTACTGCAATAACCCTGTTATCAGGAGAGAAACAGCAGCATCCAACATCTTCATTGGCAATATGGAATGTAGCCACAGTTTCTTTAGAATCAGAGCTTTTGACCTCAACAGCTGACTTATTGGATACAACAAGCTGGGCACCATCCAAAGAAAAGGCAATATGAGAACCATCGTATATAGGTGCAGTTTGCTGGCCACCTATATCCCATTGCCAGACCTTGCCACAAGATATGGACATGAGGTGTTTAGGGTTCAAGGGAAGGAAACTAACATATTTCACTTTGTCCTCTTGCTTTATGGTGTGATGGCACTCCCCTGTTTGAATATTCCACAAACGAATTGTCTTGTCATCAGACCCTGAAGCAATCATAGCACAGTCTGCTGAGATGGAGACAGAGTTAACATGGTATGTATGGCCCTGGAAGGTCCTGACAATCCCACCAGTCTGTACATCCCAGAGCTTGATGGTCCCATCCCCACTACCAGATACAAGTGATGTCCCATCTGGTGAAAAGTCAAGGGATGACACCCATTGAGTATGTCCAGAAAGGATGGCCACCTGAACCCCTGTGATAGCATTGTGAATGGTGATGGAAAAAGATCCTGAACCAACTGCAATGATATCTTTCCAGCATGCAAGAGCCCATAGGTAGCTATTAAACAAAACTGTGCGGGAACATGTTCCCCATCCAGCTGAGATGCCCTTGATTATGTTGGTCTCTTGTGAAAACTCCATGCTATAGCACTGAGAAAGCCAGGATGAAGAGGGGGAAAATTGGAGTGCAGAATGGTAGATATGGGAGGGAGAGTCATGGATAACATCAAAGTGTTCCACAACAAGTCTCTGGCTGTCAGCTGTCCACTGGCATGAAGCCCCTCCCTAGACAGGTGTCAGCACAGGCCTCAGTAAACAATTCTGCACAACACTCACCAAAGTATACCACTGCTCAATTTCATGTATAGCATATACCCCAACACCAAGATTCCCTGTGAGTGCAAGGACCTCAATCCAATATGGCAGACACTTTGTGAAGAACTGCTCAATTGCCTTCTGCACTTCCTTGATATGGGGGCTGGTGCTGGGGATCCTCAGAAGGTGCTTTGTCCAAAAGCAACATGCATATTCCAGGGCATCTCCAATGTGGTCCTTGCAGCAGGCAGAAAGATCTTTGACCTCACTGAGAACAGCATGGTCATCCAAGTTACAGATATTCCTCTTCAACCTTTCCCTCATCAGGTTGAGGCATGAGAGTAGAATTTCTACATGAACTGTAGATTCCACAAGAAACCTTTTGTCTTTGCAACGATTTGGATCTGTGAGGAAGTCAGAAAATGACTTGTGGAAGGTAAGGATTGGATCTTCTATCCCATCTGGGACAAGGAGGAGGGAGTGGAGGGATCGCAGAGTGCTAAGGATGTGTGATGACTGGAGTCTCAAGAGCTCTGAGAGACCCCTGATTGAGAGGGGGTTGAAGATGAGAACAATTGCCCCCACCACAGCCCTGAAACGGAGATATCGCTGGCTGTTATCTGCGCGGGTGTCACAGAATGCTTGCTCCAGGACCTTGGTGTAGAGTTGGTCAATTCCAGACCTCCCTTCTTCAGCAGTGCTTTGTGGAAGTGATGTGATGAGAGCAAGGCTCTCTGTGGGTGGATCATTGTCAGAGGCAACAAACTTGACCACTGTTGAGGCATAGATGAAAAACCCTGTTGCCTTCTTGCATAGAATCCTGATATCAGATGAACTTGGCCAGTCTTCTGTCAGGTCACAGTCACTTCGGCTTTTGGCAAGGTGGGTTAAGTGTGTTTGAAAGAATAGCTTGATATCACTATCCACTGCTGTTGGCTTGACCTCATGGAGCTTGAGGACCTGTGTGATTGGGACAAGCGACTCCAAGCGAAATCCGATGCGAATTCGGGGCTCGGGCCGTCCGGTGATGAAGAATTTGACGTTGGGGATCTCGCCCACGTAGCGAGAGAGCACAGAGAGGATGGCCGAGGCGGGTTCTTCGTCCTTGCACTCGTCCAGGGCATCAATGATGATCAGTGTCCGAATCCGAGTGGCTTTTAACGGGTCAACAATAATCCTCTCCATTTGGGAACAAAGGGACTCCCGCCCAACACTAGGGTTGGCCTTCAGGGCTTGGAGTAACTTCTCTCGAAATTGGGGGTATCGATAGGCGAGTTGAAAAGCGAGAGTTGGGAAGATCATTTGGAGATTGCTTCTGTCCTCGAAATCTCGCGAGCAAAAGAAGCTCGCGCCAAGCTTTCCGTCCGCGAAGCCGATCTCGGCGAACGTCTGGGCGATGGTGGACTTCCCGGTCCCCGCAAGGCCGTTCAGCCAGAACACGGGGTGATCCTTCTCGTCCTTCAGCCATTGTTCGAGTTGAAGGAGGACGTCCGTCCTTGTTCCTCTTAGGCACCCCTGCCTGTTCCCGGAGCGGTACCCAGCTTCGTTTGTGGGGCGCATACTTTCCAGAAGGCGGCGGTCTACGTCTCCCTACCTGCAAGTTACTATGAAGGGCGGGACTGTGAAGAAGTGAGACTCACGATCTGCTGACAGCCCTCGTTGTAGATGTCTCGTCGCAACGAAGTCTGGGCATACCGTTAGCTACGACAAGAGCAAGCGTTTTGAGAGAGCACACCTGATAGTCCATCAAGGCGTCGCGAATATCTTGCACCAGACTATTCAGCTCCTGCGCAGTCCTGGGATTTTTGAGGAAGGGCGCGAGATCCTTCTTGGTCGCCATTGAGTTCATAGCCTGGCTGATCTCTTCCAGCCTCCTGATAAACCCTGTGCATCAGACCCGGCCCTCGGTCCTGGAGAATGTGAACTGACTGTTCCAACTTCTTCGCCCTCTCCTTCTCATTGATGTCACCCGGAAGGATAGGGTCGGAGAGTGATTCAGAAAGTATTTTGACCCTGGGTGCCAATGAATCTATGGTACATTCGTTCACCTCCGTTCGCTGGAACGACCGTAAGCATGGCGGATGGAATGTGCGGGAAGGATGTAATACCTCGCAATTGTCGAGAACAAGGCAGAGAGATCTCGCGAGAGATTTGAGCGGACCGAAGGCACCTGCGGAATCCCTCACCCCACGGAGCAGTTCGACCGTGGCGGATACAGTTGACTTGTCGTTCGGTTTCTTCTCATCGGCGGTGGCGTTCGGTTCGAGGGTCTCGTCAGGACGAACAACTTCTGGCTCGTGATCAGGGAGGGCAGGGGTGCCTACATAACGCACCGTCAGAAGGGATGGTCAGAGGTAGCGACTAAAACAACGATGTTCACGTACTATCGGGCTCCCCATCGTGCGAGATCGGGGGAACGGGTGGGGAGGGACAGACTCCCTCGGGTTCTCCACTGCGTTCAATTCCTGCGTCTGGGTGAGGCTGCGAATACTTCTGGCTGGATCCCCCTCCATCGGCGCTCGTCTCTCCCCCTTCTTGGTCGTTATTGCTTCCAGGCACTGGCCCAGATTCTGGCCCGCCTGACTGAAGAGGCCGATCCGTCGAAAAATGTTGTTCTTCGGCTGCGCTCCGTCCATCCCCTCGTCGGTCACGACTTTTGCCCGCTACGACGGGAAGGTCTGGTGGGGGAAGCCAGGTCGTTGAGTCAGCCCCCCCTCCGCTGGGGTTAGCCCCCGTTTCGTCCGGTTTGCGTTTTCTCCCTGTTAGTCGCTGCTTGACCCTTTTCTTCATTTTGGAGAGTGAATCTCGCATGTCGTCCATGTCTGCGTTGGATCAGCGTAGAAGAGCGTAGATGGTGGTGCGATAACGGATGGTTGGCCTCGTGGCTTTGACGCCCAGTGCAAGCACAATTGTGTTATCAGGCGGGCGCTCCCCACGGCACCCCTAGACCCGCCGTCGTCACTGTGTACAAATTATTTGAGAAGGCAACAAGATCCTCCCTCCAGAAGCCGCATATTACTTTCCGCGCTGGACTCCGGACAGTTAGGATGCCATCGGACGGGTTGAGGGCGAAATCCGCCGCGCCGGAAAATCGCAGAGGCCGCCATCGAAAGGAACGCCGTGGTTCTGAGCGGGTCCCGGTTCCTGGAGATTGGCAACTCGGTTCGTTTCCTCGTCACCTGTCTGCCCCCGGGTTACGCAGCGTTGATTTGTCTCGATAGGATTCGGTGCACAGCGGCAGACGAGCATTCCCACTTGTCTACCTTACATTCAGGTTCCCTTCTTCCTCTCAGACAACACGCGGGGCGAGCTGACACCCGTTACCCCCCTTCATCAATTTTTTTTCACCAACTATCACCGTCCTCGGGCCCCCGCATCAACGTTCAGACTAGTATTTTTTCTAGACGTAGTCCCACGGCCCTCAGAGTCACTTTATCTGGAAGGGTTGTTTCCTCCGACACATTCTTTAGTGGTCTTCGTCGTCACCCTGTTCCTCGCGGACACCCCACCCAACGAGATCAAGACCGTCCGACATCTTCACTCTTCTGGAACCTGACGTAGCCTTGGTCGTTTTTATGGGCCACGTCTGGAGTAACGTTGGGACCGAGTGTGGATGAAGTCAGTGAGATGATCGAGCTCGTCGAATTCGAGGCCCTGCTCGCGAACGAGCGCGGGGGGACCGCAGAGACGATTGAATACGAGCGTAACGGTGATTCTGAAACGGTGAAGTGGTGGCTCTGTAAATAGCCGCGTTTTGGATTGACCCCGTTCGCTCAGATTAGATGTATCGTTGACGCTCGATATTGTCACCGACCTTCCTTCCCGCCATTGACTGAAATTTACCCGGGACATGGATATATGTATGCGTGCGTACGTTTTTGTGCGTAGGCAAGGTGAATAGCAAATTAGTAGAAATGTTCAATGCGCGGTTGTCCGAGGATCATGGCACATAAACACACCCAAATCAACCCAATCCACCCTCGGGCCGCCCTTCCCGTCGCGTTCACCAAGCTTCGCGACAGCGTGCCACACAAAAGGCAATGCAATGTTCTTATCGAAGCCTCTCCCCATCATACGCATCGTCAACTCGCAACCCACTTGCACCGAAAACTCCAAAGAGCACCGCCACTTTCGCGACTTCTTTCGGGGTCTATGACCCAACCAATGTCCGAGATACTTCCTAAAGATGACGAACATCCTCCGAAGGAGTTGACGATCGCACCAAGAGCTTAATTCTGGAAATCCGCACACGCTTCCATCTCTTCCGCTCGACCGTCTGTTGGGAGATAGTGGGTCGTCTCTGTGTCTCTACGATATTGACGAGTTTTCGGCCTTTCGAATCCCGTCCTATGGTCTCGACTGTTTCCAGGGGCAGAGCAGGTGCGTGTTTCATTACTTTTATGTGACCGCACGACTCTACGCGTATGATCGCGTTCCGTTCTCGTCCTCCGTCCGGGTCCAACTCTTGACTTACATCTACTCTTCCTTTCCCATTCATAGGGGTGGGTGTGCGTCTAGTGGGCTTTGCGGCCGCGAAGTGACAAGGGGAAGACACACATCGCCTCTTCAGCTCAATTCTAGGAACAACGGGGACTCCTCAAACTCGGGTAAATCACACCCTTTGTATGTGCACACGTCGCACCAGGCACGCCCGGCTTCCTTCTCTGTCCTTTCCGCTCCGAGTCAAGGAAGCCGGTCTGAGGCTTACTCTGCGCTTACGAATGGGACCTCGTACGAAATGACGAATTGGTAGAATAAGACATTTGGGGGGACATTAGTGTTCCTACCGGAGTTGGCGATGAGTTTGTCGACGCACGCGAGGCATCCGAGTTCATAGGTTGTTGGGCACGATGCAAAGCTTGCGTTTACCAGTGGGTGTTCTTTTCGGTTTCATTCATCCGCCATCCTTTTGTGTGTGTGAACCCGAGGCCGCGGACGAGCAGATCTCTAACACAACGAGTCTCTTTCCAATCTAGCTCATCAAACCGAAGCCAACTTCCTGAGTTCATCCCCTCACATCAAAACGTCATCTGGCACCGACCACATGAATATCACGGATGCCATCGACACCTACACCCCGGTGGAACACGTCGTTCGGAATTGGAAGGTGTTGAAATGGAAATCGATGGCCGGTCCGCAGATAGTTGCGAAACGAGCCAACGATGGACACGCTAAGTTGCATAAGGTGTTGGGTGCGACGGTTGAGGCTATTGTTCGTGGGGTTCACCACAGATTTGTACGTTTCCCCTTTTCCCTGATCTCTCCCCTCCGCTCTACTACTGTGTACTGATCCATCTCTTTTCATCTCTGCAGGGAACCGCAGAAATCTACAAAATGGTCCACAGCTACCTCTCCCCACATCCTCAAAGGCACGCCACAAGGCATTCCAAACACATACTACTCATGAGCTATGCAACTTTGTGAGAGCGCGAACGGAGATGTAGGCATCCCATCGCTATCCCCACTCACAACGTGTCCCCCCTCCCTCCGCCATAGTTTCCACTCGTCTTTCTCGATCCCTATTGCGGTGTTGTTTTTGGTGGATGGAGGCGTTGACGGGCTCGCGGGTAGAATATATTGATTTTAATTCAAGGTTGAATGGTCATCTCGTATCTCCTGCCATTTTCAACATGACAGAAGTATGGGTGAAATCCATGCGTGTCGTAGCCTGCCTGTATTTGATGACTAGTGTGTTTGTTTCCTCCATCACAAATGAACCTATTCGCCTCTGCACACGCTAGTTCTTATGGATTATGAATTGATGCGCGAGGACGCAGCTGTCTAATACTACAGCCAACGAAACGGTAGATAAATTTACATCAACGACCGTGAGATCTAAAAGGATCCCAAGGGATGATGGAGGAATTGAGGACTAGACGCCTCTAATGGCCTTCCCTCCTTGGACGTAGACGTGGCTGACCAGTCCTGATAGTTACATGGGGCTGAGTAACCGACCTAGGCTCTGAGTGGGGATCGAGGCGGCGGGGTTGTAAAAAATCGTCAAGCCTTCCTTTAGACTGACCGAGTGTCTCGCTCTATATCGGAGAGCGCGGCAAAGCTTCGTGGAAACCGTGGACTGCGACCCCCGTATACCGATCCTCTGGTCCCGAGCGGCGCTACTGCGGACAAGGGAAAATCGTCGTCCTCGTCTGTCGTTGCCGAAGGTGGTGTTGGGGCGGGGGGAGGTTGGATGGTGTCGCCAGGGAAGGGTGCGGATCCGTGAGTTTCTACGGCCATGCAACAGTCAACTCATTCATTTCAAAGGTAGAGGTAAAGAAACCCACAAGAGGGATCTTGATCTATGGGCGTGGCGCGAGCGAGAGGATACCGACCTCCACGTTCGAGGGAAGCGTACCAGAGAGGGGAAAGTAGGAATGTTATTTGGTGTGCTAGAAACGAGAGATGCGCCTCCATCAATTCCGAAGCTGTTCGCACTTGATTAGAGCTCTGAGGCCCGTGATCGAGATTGGTCCGTTCCGAGTCGTTCACGAACTCACTCGCGTCTTTGTCATGCTCCCACCGGCTCGAACCAAGCCAGGAAAAACATTAGCACAGGATCTGGGACGGCCTCCTGCTTTTCGCAAATGAGCTGGCCTGGTTCACCAATGTGCGCCGTCATGTATTGCTTTTTTGATGGTGTTTTCCCTCCGCTCACTTTCCTGCTTTTTCCGCTTTTGAGTAGAACAACCGAATCTTCGGTTTACGCGATGCGGTTGCAGGACAAGGCTGAGGAAGAATGAAGGAACCCGTGATCACTCAGCTCCCCGCAAGAGAGGTTGAGGCCCCCGTCCGACCCCCGTTTCCCAAGACCTCCCCACTACTCAAATTGGTGTCGATGGCCCGTCCTCCACAATGCCGGTCAACGATCCGCCTCCCGTAACATTACGGGATTCGGAGCACCCATTCAATACTTTCGACAGCACCCCACCCACCGCAGTCTCTTCACCCACATTGAGCATTTACACCGTGTCCAACTTGACCACAACCAGATTATGCCAGGACGTCGAGAGCTATAGCAGCAGACCGATGATGACGACTCGTCATGAGACAGTCCACTTTGAAGATGGAAGCATTGAAATCGTGTGCGGACACACCGTATTCCGGGACCACTCGACCCGATCTCATTTCCTTCTCCCGAAGGATGCCGCCGCCGAGGATTTTGCAATCCTACTGAGATGATCTATGCACTAGGGTATGTCACTCCTTCCACTGATGTCGTGAGTTGTTCGTTGACTGACAACCAGGTTCCCAGCGCGGCGTAAGGTTTCGGAGTTCGTAGCATTCCCGTTGCTCCTTTGGATGGCGGCCAATTGCAGTTTCTCTGGCGTCCGCGAGCAACCTGTCAATAGCGTCAAGGGTGCCTATATCGCTTTTTCGAAAAATGAACCGGTCTGGTTCACAAACGTGCGTGATTGTATATTGCCTTTTTGATGGCGTTCCTCCGCTCACTCTCCCGTTTATCCGAGCAGAAAAACCAAATCTTCGGTTTTCATGACGTGGTCGCAGGATACGGCTGAGGAGGAACGAAGGAGTGTGGTCACTGCTCAAGGTACCGCAGGAGAGGTTGGGACTCCAATCACCCCCGTTACCCAAGATCTCCCTGCTACTCAGATTGGTGTCGATGCCCCACCCTTTGCTTTGCAAATCAGCGACTCGCCTCCCTCCATGTCACGAGACTCAGGATCTCTCCGGCACTTTTTTCAATATCCCGCTCTTCTGTGGCCTCTTCTCCCACGGCCTCTTCTCCCACATTGAGCATTTCCACCTTATCCGACTTGACCCCAACCAAATTAGGCGAAGACGTCGAAGAGAGCAGCGGTAAACTGATGATGACTGTTCACCACGAGACATTCTACTTTGAAGATGGAAACATCGAGATCGCGTGTGGACACGCCGTACTCAAGGTTCACTCGACCGCGATCTCGTTTTCTTCTTCCAAGCTTCAAGACCTCTTTTCCAAGTTGACACTCCTCCGTGTCCTGATGCCAGAGGGTTGTCCTCAGATCACTTTCACGGATACCGCTGAGGATTTTTCAATCCTACTGAAGACTCCCACTGGTACTGTGTTCCGTGGACTGATAGTTGACTGGGGACCAGGTTTCCAGCGTGGCGCGAGGTTCTGGAGTTCACGGCATTCGCATCGCTCCTTCGGATGACGACCAAGTACGGTTTCTCCGATGTTTGCGAGCAACTTGTCGATAGCATCAAAGGTGCCTACCCTACCAAGTGGGAAGGCACTGTACTCGCAGGGGTTCTGGGTGAGGACGTCTTCGGGTCGCCTAAACCCCACCTCAATGCCGTTTTGAACCTGTTCATAGAACAGAACATCAAGTTCGCACTACCTTTTGCCGCCTACCAAGCTGCCCGGTGTGGTTTTTCACCCCTCATTAGCAACGGACCCGGCACGGTACTCCCACGTCTTACCCTCGCTTCCGCTTGCCGCGGCGTTGAGGTGATATGGGCTCGGTTGGCGGGGCTTGCCCATTCCGTTGTATGCCATATGAGCCTGGAAGATTTTCGTGACAGGACGTGCGCCGTAAATGTCGACACAAACCCTCCAGAGCGAAGGATGGGGGCGTTGAATAAGATCTATGACACCATGGTCAAGGGAGGCAAAGGCGATGTGCTATTTTCTCTTTCATTGGGAGACATTGCTTGTGTTAACTGCACGAAAATACCGGAGAATGATTATCGTCTTTGGTGTATGATGATTTGGGAGGAACTCCCTTGCATATTTGGGGTTGGGGAGGGTTGGGAAGAGGCTTAGCTCAGGATTGACTGCACGTAAAGACTATGCTGGGAATATTCTTCTGAGGTTTCTGCCTAACTATTGACTATCCTGGAAGGGGAATCTGACCCCTAGCTTTCACTAAACTGAGGGAGGGCCTGATCCTCCTGAACTGCTTGACTTCCTGACTGAGAAACTTGGATCTTCTGAACTGATTGACTGGACTGAAGAGGGACTTCTACCCTCTGGTTGGCTGAATTCTTTAAACACTGAAGGCTATGTGTTCCTGTCCTGAACACTATAACCCTACTCCTTGCCTACAGAGACCTTCTGAGACAGGAGACTCCTGAGAACAGATCCTTGACTGAGTGAGGTAAAAGAGGGGGGATCTCAATTAGCTGGTGTCCCAGACCTGGGGGGGTCAGGGTATCTGGTCTGGTCCCTTCCAGGCCATGATGGTCCAGGCTAGGCCTATCTAGCTATGAACACTAAGGGCTAGATCTCTCTGGGTTTATCAGGGCTCTCATGACTCACCTTTCCTTCCTTCCCTCCCATCTCTTTCTCTTCTCTCTTCTTCTCTCTCCTGGACTCCCTTCCTTAGTTCCTGTTACCCTATCTCCTCATCCTGTCCCCACACTTCTCATGTTTTCCTTCTCATCCTATTTCCATGTGTGACACCAGGTGGCATCAAGAATGCACTCATCTCCTCATGTCGTTCCAGAGTTGGGTGTGGGATTGGTTCACTGGCCCCCAGAGGAGGTGGAGTTGGGTCTCTTCCATGAAGACTTGGTTCATTTCTGACAGGAAGAGACCAGGAGGCCCTAAAGCTTTAACTATCACCAGACCTGCTGACAACACAAGTGGACTTGTTTGGAAGACAACTTATCTCTTCATTCCACTCAACTCTTGGAGCATTCTAGGACATCTACCTTCTGATCATGGCCAACTGCACAATAAATCAATCTACATTTCTTGCTTTCATTATCATCACAACACAATGGTTGTCTGTGGGGTTTTGTATATATGTGGGTCCCCCCCTCCCCATAACCATCAAAATTGGTGAGACAACACCCCCTCCCCATCAGTTGCCCATTTTTGTTCAGTTCTTAGTTTTCTTTCCTGTTACTGGTTCTTCTACCTCATTATAATTGTAAACTTGGTTGTTTCTCATGTCTGGTTTGTTTGCAGACATTTTTGTAGGCCACAGTTGATAATTATCCCTGTATCATCCAATAGTATTATGGAATTTGATCCCCACTCCCTTCTAACAGAATCTCTACTAGACTGTATATTTGCTATTGGCTTGGTCCTCAATGGCCTCCAAATGATAGAGCCTGGGAATTCCAAGGAGTTTGGGTGCCCTGAGAAGTCTGACTGTGGGGCAGAACTGTATGGATTTGGATGAATACATTGGTTGTCAGTTTTATCACACAAATTGTAATTGTTTTGGTGATCTGGGATATTGAATTACAGGAATGAGTGGACTGAATACACAAGCTACAGATCCCTAATGAAGTACATAATTACACTGTAGAATCAACACCTCTCCAGAGTCATAACCAGCAACTAGATACTGACCATCCCATTGTGCATCTGAACACCTTGCTAGTCTCCCAGGCAATTGGAAAACTACCCTTCCAGTAACTGTATCCTGGATCCAAGGTACAAGTGACCTCTGCTTCATGATGCCACCAACAAAATCCATGTGGGGCCCATTTTTGGACTTGTTTGATAGCCTAACAGGGGGTGAGTCTAGGGCCCCAAAATCCCACCCCACAATTGATAGCAGAAAGGAGTTGTAAACCCAAACTCTTAGGTCATCAATGGTCAAGAGGGGATCTGGTAATAGATAAAGGTGAACCTCTTCCTTCCCTACAATCTCTCCTGTCCATATGGACCAGGCTTGAATGGAGTTGCTATATAGGCAGAAAACTGTGGACCCATTCCCTGATATCCTGAGGTCCTTAAAATCATCCCTAGGTGTATCTACTGTTCTGAGGAGTTCACCTTTCTCAGTATCCCAGATATAGATTTTCTGGTCTACACACCAAATAGAAATCAACCTGCCATCAATCAAGTGGGTGTCTATCATGTGGAAATCTTCAGCTGGTGTTTGGAAGGATGTCCTGCAGAGGCCAGTTGAGATATCCCAGATCCTCACCACCCCATCTGAATGACTTGAAATAGCAATACCATCTTTTGCCTGAAGAGTGATAGACTTGATTGGAGCTGAAGCAAGAGGCATGTAATTTGGATCGGCTGGAGCTGGGTCTATGGGTGGGAGACCAATCTGCCAGAACTTGACTGAGAAATCCTTAGATACTGAAACAAGGGAAGTGGGGGAGGAGAATGCAAGGGAGGTAATGAGATTAGTATGGCTAGCAAAGGTCTCAAGGAGGTGAGGGTCTGGGCTAGAGATGTCCCAAATATAGATAGTACTACTAGCAGCTACTGCAATAACCCTGTTATCAGAGGAGAAACAGCAGCTCCCAACATCTTCATTGGCAATGTGGATTTTAGCTACTGTTTCTTTAGAATCAGAGCTTTGGACTTCAACAACTGACTCCTTGGACACAACAAACTGGGTACCATCCAAGGAAAAAGCAATATGAGAACCATCATATGCAGGTGCAGTTTGCTGGCCACCTATGTCCCATTGCCAGACCTTGCCACAAGATATGGATATGAGGTGTTTAGGGTTCAAGGGAAGGAAACCAACATATCTCACATGACCCTCCTGCCCTATAGTGTGGTGGCACTCCCCTGTCTGAACATTCCACAAAATAATTGTCTTGTCATCAGATCCTGAAGCAATTGTGGTGCAGTCTGCTGAGATGCAGACAGAATTGACATAGCCTGTATGGCCCTGAAAGGTCCTGACAACCCCACCAGTCTGCACATCCCAGAGCTTGATGGTCCTGTCCCCACTACCAGATACAAGTGATGTCCCATCTGGTGAAAAGACAAGGGATGACACCCATTTAGTATGTCCAGAAAGGATGGCCACCTGAACCCCTGTGATAGCATTGTGAATGGTGATGGAAAAAGATCCTGAACCAACTGCAATGATATCTTTCCAGCATGCAAGGGCCCATAGGTAGTTGTTCAACAAAACTGTGCGGGAGCATGTTCCCCATCCTGCTGAGATGCCCTTGATTATGTTGATCTCTTGTGAAACCTCCATACTGTAGCACTGGGAAAGCCAGGATGAAGAGGGGGAAAATTGGAGTGCAGAATGGTAGATATGGGAGGGAGAGTCATGGATAACATCAAAGTGTTCTAGGATGAGTCTCTGGCTGTCAGCTGTCCACTGGCATGAAGCCCCTGCCTAGACAATTGTCAGCACAGGCCTCAGTAAACAATTCTGCACAGCACTCACCAAAGTATACCATTGCTCAATATCATTTATAGCATAAACCCCAACACTAAGGTTCCCTGTGAGTGCAAGGACCTCAATCCAATATGGCAAACACTTTGTGAAAAACTGGTCAATTGCCTTCTGCACTTCCTTGATATGAGAGCTGGTACTGGGGATTCTCAGAAGGTGCTTTGTCCAAAAGCAACATGCATATTCTAGGGCATCTCCAATGTGGTCCTTGCAGCAAGCAGAAAGGTCTTTGACCTCACTGAGAACGGCATGGTCATCCAAGTTACAGATATTCTTCTTCAACCTTTCCCTCATCAGCTTGAGGCATGAGAGTAGAATTTCTGCATGAACTGTAGATTCCACAAGGAACCTTTTGTCTTTGCACCGCTCTGGGTCTGTGAGGAAGTCAGGGAATGACTTGTGGAAGGTGAGGATTGGATCTTCTATCCCATCTGGGACGAGGAGGAGGGAGTGGAGGGATCTCAGAGTGCTGAGGATGTGTGATGCCTGGAGTCTCAAGAGTTCTGAGAGACCCTTGATTGAAAGAGGGTTGAAGATGAGAACAACTGCCCCCACCACAGCCCTGAAACGGACATATCGCTGACTGCTATTTGTGCGGGTGTTACAGAATGCTTGCTCCAGGACCTTGGTGTAGAGCTGGTCAATCCCAGACCTTCCTTCTTCAGCAGTGCCTTGTGGAAGTGAGGTGATGAGAGCAAGGCTCTCTGTGGGTGGGTCATTGTCAGAGGCAATGAACTTGACCACTGTTGAGGCATAGATGAAAAACCCAGCTGCCTTCTTGCACAGAATCTTGATATCGGATGAACTTGGCCACTCTTCTGTCAGGTCACAGTCACTTCGATCTTTGGCAAGGTGGGTTAAGTGTACTTGAAAGAATAGCTTGATATCATTGTCCACTGCTGTTGGCTTGACCTCATGGAGCTTGAGGACCTGCGTGACCGGGACAAGCGACTGCAAGCGAAATCCGATGCGGATTCGGGGTTCAGGCCGTCCGGTGATGAAGAACTTGACGTTGGGGATCTCGACCACGTAGCGAGAGAGCACGGAGAGGATGGCAGAGGCGGGTTCTTCGTCCTTGCACTCGTCCAGGGCATCAATAATGATGAGCGTCTGAACCCGGGTGGCTCTTAATGGGTCAACGATAATCCTCTCCATTTGGGAACAAAGAGTCTCCCGCCCAACACCAGGGTTGGCCTTCAGGACTTGGAGTAACTTCTCTCGAAACGGGAGGTACCGATAGGCAAGTTGAAAAGCGAGAGTTGGGAAGATTGCTTGGAGATTGCTTCTGTCCTCGAAGTCCCGTGAGCAAAAGAAGCTCGCGCCAAGCTTTCCGTCTGCGAAGCCGATCTCGGCGAATGTCTGGGCGATGGTCGATTTCCCGGTCCCCGCGAGGCCATTCAGCCAGAACACGGGGTGATCTTTTTCGTCCTTCAGCCATCGTTCGAGTTGCAGGAGGATATCTGTCCTTGTTCCTCTCAGGCATCCCTGCCTGTTCCCGGTACGGTATCCGGCCTCATTTGTGGGACGCATACTTTCCAGACGGCGAAGATCCGCCTCTCCCTACCCGCACGTTACTACGAGGGACGGGACCGTGAAGAAGTGAGACTCACGATCTGCTGACAGCCCTCGTTGTAGATATCTCGTCGCAACGAAGTCTGAGCATGCGTTAGCTACAATCAGAGCAAGCGTTTTGAGAGAGCACACCTGATAGTCCATCAAGGTGTCGCGAATATCTTGTACCAGACTGTTAAGCTCCTGAGCACTCCTGGGATTTTTGAGGAAAAGCACGAGACCCTTCTGGGTCCCTATCGAGCCCATAGCCTGGCTAATCTCTTCCAGCCTCCTGATAATCCTTGTGCGTCAGACCCGGCTCTCGGTCTTGGAGAATGTGGACTCACTGTTCCAACTTCTTGGCCCTCTCCTTCTCATTGACGTCACCCGGAAGGATAGGGTCGGAGAGAGATTCAGACAGCATTTTGACCCTGGGCGCCAGTGATTCTATCGCACATTCGTTCACGTCCGTTCGCTGAAACGACCATAAGCATGGCGGATGGAATGCGCGGGAAGAATGTAATACCTCGCAGTTGTCGAGAATAAGGCAGAGAGATCTCGCGAGAGATTTGAGTGGACCGAAGGCACCTGCGGAGTCTCTCACCCCACGGAGCAACTCGACCGTGGCGGATACAGTAGACTTGTCATTCGATTTCTTCTCATCGGCGGCACTCGGTTCGAGGGTCTCGTTGGGACGAATAACTCCTGGTCCGTAATCGGGGAGGGCAGGGATGCCTATATAATGCGTTGTCAGAAAGAACGATCAGAGGCAGTAGCCAAAACAACTGTGTTCACGTACTGTCGGGCTCCGCACCGTGTGAGACCGGGGGAACGGGTGGAGAGGGACAGGCTCCCTCAGGTTTTCCACTGCGTTCACTTCCTACGTCTGGGTGTGGGTGCGAATACCTCTGGTTGGCTCTCCCCACATCGACGCCCGTCTCCTCCCCTCCTTGGTCCTTATCACTTCCAGGCGCTGGCCCAGATTCTGGCCCACCTGGCTGAAGAGGCCGATCCGTCGAAAAAGGTTGTTCTTCGGATGCGTTGGGTCCATCTCCCCCACGGTCGAGACTTTCGTCCGCTACGACCTGAGGGTCTGGTGGGGGAAGCGAGGTCGTTGAGTCAGCCGCCCCTCCGCTGGGGTTAGCCCCCGTTTCGTCCGGTTTGCGTTTTCTCCCTGTTAGTCGCTGCTTGACCCTTTTCTTCATTTTGGAGAGTGAGTCTCGCATGTCGTCCATGTCTGTGTTGAATCAGCGTAGAAGAGCGTAGATGATGGTGCGATAGCGGATGGTTGGCCTCGTGGATTTGACGCCCAGTGAAAGCACAATTGCATTATCGGGCGGGCGCTCCCCACGGCACCCTAGACCCGCAGACGACGCTCTCGCTCTCGCCTTCCTCAAGGGATGGTACGGCTGTGGCTACCCCCGCCGTCGTCACTGTGTACAAATAATTTGAGAAGGCACGGAGATCCTCCCTCCCGAAGCCGCATATCACTTTCCGCGCCGGACTCCGGATAGCCAGGAAGCCATCTTTGAAACGGGTTGGGGGCGAGATCCGCCACGCCAAAAAATCGCAGAGGCAGGAAAAGGCCATCGAACCGAACGCCGTGGTTCTGAGCGGGTCATAGTTCCCGGAAGGCTTCCTTTGGAGATTTCACAACGTGGTTCATTCCCTCGTCACCTGTCTGCCCCCCGGGTCACACTGTTGATTCGTCTCGATAGGGTTCTGTGCACGGCGGCAGACAAGCATTCGCACTTATCGCCTTCCATCCAGGCTTCTCTCCTCCTCTACCGCGTTCTCTGGTGGTCTTCGTCGTCACCCTGTTCCTCGTGGATACCTCACCCAACGTGATCAAGACCGTCCAGCACCTTCACTCTTCTGGAACCTGGCGTCGTTTCGATCATCTTTAGGCTCCGGTTGAGGGCCGCGTCTGGAGTGGTGTTGGAACCGAGTCCGGATGAGGTCAATGGGATGATTGACTCCTGCCCACGAACGAGCGCGGGGGGACCGCAGAGACGATTGAATGCCAGTGTAATGGTGATTCTGGGACGGTGACGCGGTGGCTTTATTTAAATAGCCGCGTTTTGGATTGACCTTGCTCAGATTAGATGTATCGTTGATGCTCGAGACTGCAACCGACCTTCCTTCCTGCCACTGAGTGAAATTCACCTTGGACATAGATATGTGCGCGTGCACGTGTTGGTACGTAGGTAAGGCGAATAGCGAGTGAGTAGGAATGCTCACTGCACGGTTGTCCGAGAATCATGATACAGAAGTATACCCAAATCGACCTAGACTACCCTTGGACATCCCCTCCCTCCCCTTACCTTATACCACACACGTTCGCCAAGCGTCGCGACAGCATGCCGCACAAAAAACAACGCAATATTCCCATCGAACCTTCTCCCCATCGTATACATCGTCGACTCACAACCCGCTCGCAGCGAACTCCAAAGAGCACGACCCCCTTCGAAGGATCCAGCTGATGATCGCACCATCGAACTTGATGCTGGAAATTCGCACACGCTTCCGTCCCTTCCGCTCGACCATCTGTTGAGAAATAATGGGTCGCCTCTGTGTCTCTACGACGATCTTTCGGCTTTCCGAGCCACGTCCTATGTTCGCGACTTTCCAGGAGAAGAGCAGGTACACATCTCATTACTTCTATGTGACCACACGACTACGTGTGTGATCACGTTCCATTCTCATCCTCCGTCCAAGTTCAACTCTTGACTTACATCCCTTTTCATTCATGGGGGGTGTACGTCTAGTGGGTGTTGCAGCCCAAGAAGTGGCAAGAGGAGGATATACGTCGTCCCTTCAGCACAAGTTCCTTTAACGACCACCTAATTTCCGGGAACGATGGGGACTCCCCTGAACCGGGATAATTCACGCCCTTTGCATATGCACACGTCGCATCGGACGCGTCTAGCTTCCTCTTCCGCTCTTCCCGCTCCGAGTCAAGGAAGCCGGTCTGAGGCGTACTCTGCGTTTACGGATGGGACCTTGCAGGAAATGACGAATGATTTGAATAAGTCAGTTGGGGGGACATAGGTGTTCCCACCGGAGTTGGCGACGGGGTCGTTGATGTACGCAAGCCATCCGACTTCGAGGGTGGTAGGGCACATACGAAGTTTGCGTTTACCGGTGAGTATTCCCACCGGTTCCATTCACCCCCCTTCACCCACCATCATTTTGTGTGTTCAAGCTCGAGGCGTGGATGGGCGGATCTCTAACTCAACAAATCTCTTTCGAATCTAGGCCATCGGATCCCCAGAGCCTACTTCCTGGTGTTCCTCCACTCGCGTTCAAACGCCGGCGCGCCGACTACGCGAATGTCTCTTCGAATGTCCTCAACACCTACACTCTGGGGGAACATATCAGTCAGAAGTGGGGAATCGGGAAGGCGTTGAGACGGAAACCGATGATGGATCCGCAGACAGTTGCGAATGGAGTTGACGATGGATGCATTGGGTTGCATAAGGTATTGGGTACGGCGGTTGAGGTTATTGTTGGTGGGGTTTATCACCGATCTGTACGTTTCCCCCTTCCCCTGGTCCCCCCATCCGCTCTACTGCTGTGTACTTATCCGCCTCTTTCTGTCTTTCCAGGGAGCCGCAGAAGCCCGCAAATTGTTCCACATCTGTGTTTTCCCTTACATTATCCCAAGATTCATGGCTCAAGGTGTTCCAGAAGCATACCAATCACGGGTTATGCAACTTTACAAAGAGGGTTAACGGAGGCATAGGCCTCTCATCACCATCCCCATTCACATTGCATCCCCCTCTCTCCTCAATAATTCACGTTCATCTTTCTCAACTCCGCCCACCAAAAACGACACCGCAATAGGGCGTGCTGGCGCGTCGCGGGTAGATTATGTAGATCTTTAGGGCCGAATAGTTGTCCTGCATTTCCTGCCATTTCCCTACCAGAAGTATGGATGAAATCCGTGCGCGTCGTGGCCTGCTTCTGCTTTGATGACCAGTGCACTTGTTTTCTCCGTCACAAATGAAACTATTCGCCTCCGCACACACTAGCTCTTATGAATTACGGATCGACGCGTTAGGACACGGCTGTCTAGTACTGCAGAGAATGAACCGGTAGATAAATTTACAACGACATCCACGAGATTTAAGAGGATTCCGGGGTGTGTGTGCAGGCGAAGGCTGGATGCCTCTAGTGATTTGTTCTCCTTGGACGTAGACGTGACCGACCAGTCCCATAGTTTCACGAGGCCGAATAACCGAGCCGGGCTCTGGGTTGGGACTGAGGTGGCGGTCCCACGAAAAACCCGTAAGTCCTTCTTTTAGACTGACCCGGGGGTCCCGCTCTATGCCAGGGGGAGCAAAGCCTTGTGGAAGCCCGTGGACTGCGACCCTCGTATATTGGTCCCCCGGCCCCCAGATGCTACGGTCGAGAAAGACCGTCGTCCTCAGCTACCGTTGTTGGAGGTGAGTTGGGCAGGGAGAGGTTGGATTTTGTGACCAGTGAACGGTACGGATCCGTGAGTGATTCTCCCACTTCAGAGATAGAGGCGAGAGAGGGATCCCGATCTATGGGCGTGGTGTGAGCGAGAAGAGATTGATCTCCATATCCGCGGAGGGTGTTTCAGAGACGGGGGAGAAGGAATGAGACTTGGAGCTTGAAAGCTTGATCCTTGGGTGTGCTGGGAGCGAGAGACGTATCCCCCATTGATTCCGGAGTTGTTCGCGCTTGATTGGAGCTTCGAGGCCCGTGATCGAGATCGGTCCATTCCGAGTCGTTCACGTACTCACTCGTGCCCTCGTCATCCTCCCACCGGCTCGAACGAAATCAGGAAAAGCGTTTAGCCACAGGATCTGTGATGACCTCCTGCTTTTCGCAAAATCAACTGGCCTGCTTCACAAACGTGCGCCATCATGTATTGCTTTTTCGACGGTATTTTTCCTCCGCTCACTTTCCCGCTTTTTCCGCTTCTTTCGGATAGAAAGACCAAACCTTCGGATACGTTGCAGAACAAGGCTGAGGAAGGATGAAGGAATCCGGCGACCACTCAAGTCCCCGCAGAAGAGGTTGAGCCTCGTGTCCGACCCCTGTTCCCCAAGATCTCCCCCCTGCTCAAATTGGTGTTGATGCCCCGTCCTCCGCCATGCAGGTCGACGATCTGCCTCCCCTAACATTACGGGACTCGGAGCACCCATCTGACCCCCTCGGCAATATCCCACCCACCGTAGCCTCTTCTCCCACATTGCGCATTCCCACCGTGTCCGACTCGACCGCAGCCAGATCAGGCCAGGACGTCGAGAGAAATAGCGACAAACTTATGACGACGACTCCTCATGAGACATTCTACTTTGAAGATGGAACGTTGAAATCGTGTGCGGACACACCATATTCCGGGTCCACTCGACTACGATCTCGTTTTCTTCTCCCGAAGGATGCCGCCGAGGATCTTGCGGTTCTACTGAGAAGATCTACACACCAGGGTGGGTCACTCCTCCCGCTGATGTCGTGAACTGATCGTTGACTGGCAACCAGGTTCCCAGCGTGGCGCAAGGTTCCGGAGTTCACGGTATTCGCGTCGCTCCTTCGGATGGCGACCAATTACGGTTTCTCTGGCGTCCGCGAGACACTTGTCGATAGCATCAACAGTGCCTACCCTACCAAGCGGGAAGGCGCTGTAATAGCAAAGGTTCCGGGCGAGGACATCGGATCACCCACTCCACCCCAATGCGGTTTTGCCGCCTACTGAACCACCCTAGGTGGTTTCTCCTCTCTCACCAACGACGTACCTGGCACAGCACTCCTATGTTTTACCCTCGTCTCCACCATCTACGGAATGGAGTTGATACGGGGTTGGCTGGTAGGGCTCGCGCATTCCGCCGTATGCCATATGAGCCTGGAAGAGTGTCGTTACGGAACGTACACTGTAAATGTTGTTACGAACCCTCCAGAACGAAGGGTGCAAGTGCTGAATAGGACCTACGAAGTAAGCTCGATCTTCCTTTCTGCGCCATCGCCAAGTCTCACCGTGCATTGGGGTGCATTGACGTCAGGCCGTGATTGCTGGTGGTACTCGTTGTGCCGATAATGTGGAGAAACTCCGGGTCGGTGACCAACTCCTCAGATTAACTGGCATTGGCTGCTCACGACAAAGGGCACGAACTCCACGCGTATCGTACTGCAACCGTTAGTACATTCTTGGGTACACCAAGTCGCTCTTCTTTTCAAAATGTACAGCACCTTATCTCTTGATTCCCTTCCTACGTGGCTTTGAATGAACGTCAAAACATAGTGCCTAATCCCTTGGGAGCGCTGCGACATCCGCTCCGGGGCATGTGTGGTTCCGGGAAGCTTCCTCAATCTCTATTCCGACTGCATTTCCGTGGCCCTTGACAGCCATACTCCATCGTCACCCGGTCGTGTGGGCATAAAAGCCAGTCTGCCTTTCACCCATGTGTTGTTGACGCCGGGACACTCAACCATATCTATCGAATGTGTGCGGCGCGTCTCCCCCTCCTCTTCCATCACCCTCTACCATGAGCGACGACGGCCCGTGGCTTTGGGGCGAAAGCGAGCTAAAACATGAGCGCATTCATTGCATTCGGGTCGTATCGATGGGATGAACTCGCTGTAGGATTAAGAGACATTAAATCGGACTTCGGGATCGTATTTCTCCATCGCAAGTCGGACCAGTACTATCAGGACTTGAACACTGCGCTGATCTTTGTGAGTGGGAAGTTCGTGCAGTACGTAGGACCCAATTAATTGGATCCCAGACTGGATTATTCCCCACTGCAACTTCGGCGCCCGCCGTTGACATTCAGCAAGATATCCGGCGAAACGCCCGTGAAATTCCTTCGCGCGCTCGGTTCAGAACGCCAACAGCAACGCCTCTGGAGAACACTCCGATCCTCCTTCCCTCGATTGGAAACCCTCCAACAATGGCTACGTCGGTGTTCAATGCACGATGTATGCTGGTCTCGCGGCCCCGGTTCTCGCTGCTTTCCTCGCCGTGCTTGGGAAGTAGTGGCCAAACCGACACGATCAAATCGAGATGCGTGGGACGCTAATATGACAGAGTCGACATCGACATAGGATGGCGATTGGGATGGTCGCATGGCGCTTCGATATCAGGATGGAAACTCTCCCCGTCAGGTCGTACTCCAACTGTTCTGTTGCGGGCCTTCAAGGCACCTACGGAACATCAATCGAGCGGCTACGGTGGTGATCATCGCCACTATGTTATCTGGATTCATATTTCGCATTTGCATCATTTCTGCCGCCACGGCATCGGACGAGTGACCATACCAAACTCCGCTTTCTCTCCTCCGGCTCCTCGTTGATACGATCTCCGCAAGACCGGGTGGTATTAAGGACGCCCTCGCCTCCCCACCGCCCTAGAGCTGAATCTGTGATGGGTTCATCAGTCCCAAGGATGGTTCCACAGATCTAATTAACTGATCCAGCTCCCGGAGGAGGTGGAGCTGTATCTCCTTCGTGAAGGTTTGGTTTGTTTCTGACGGGAGGGGACCTGGGGGCCCTGGGGTTTCAACCGCCGCCGGACCCGTTTACAACACTCGGATCAGGTGCCGTTGTGATCCCCGGGTCGATACAGACCTTCCCCACGGACACTATTCCAGATTGGGTGGCCATTCAAATCACTCTCGCGAACCAGACTCCCAGTGCGCCACTCTTCGCGAAAGGAGTGGTCCATCTTGAACTTGTGTTTGATTGATTGGATGTTGACCCTCTCTACTAACACAGAGATCATCACTGCTATTTGGTGGTTCATAACTGAAATCATCTGGTACAGTGTTGAGGAGCTTTCCTTCTGGAGAGACTGAAGTTTCTGGGGAATCTGTGTAACTACAGCCCTGTTCATACCTTTTCCAGTCCTACCTGCCCCCTTCAGTTCCAGCACTGTAGCCATTCCAATATGTAAGAAACAGTGCTTTAAAGATCTCCAGCTCCAACCCACTCCAGATCCCTCTGACAATGGCCCTTGATCTACCTCTCAACAAAGCTGACCATGGGAAAGAAGGGACTGCCCCCAATGACCCTCAAAACACCCAAAGTCACTACCACATCACAAAGTTGTGGTGGGAGTATATTGACCATCTCAAATGGCCTACAACCTTCTGTTCCGCCAACAGCTGCTGATGGTTCTCACCTGTGGAAGTTAACCCATATTGGGTGAATTTAGTACCTGCACATGACCCAATCATACTTCAGGTAGATTCTCAGTGATTTGGAATAATTTGGGTCTATTCACAGTAATCTATATTGGGTACAGATATAACTCCCACAGTCTCCCCAACACAATAGCTCAAATTTGAGATAATGCTACTTTCTAGGCAGGGAGGGAGAGAAACATGTGGATCTTACATCTGACTTAACCTTCTCTTGGGGCATCTGAACAAGCCCCAGAAAAGATAAGGGTCTATAATAAATCCCTAATGAGGTACATGATTACACTCCAGAATCAACACCTCTCCAGAGTCATAACCAACAACTAGATACTGACCATCCCACTGTGCATCTGAAGGTCTTGTAAGTCTCTCAGGCAGTTGTAAAACTACCTGTCTAGTAACTGTGTCCTGGATCCCAGGTAGAAATGACCTATTTATCCTAATACCACCAATGAAATCCAGACAGGGCCCATTTCTGCATAAACCTGATAGCTCAGTAGGAGATGAGTCCAAGCTCCCAAAGTCCCACCCCATAGTTACAGTTGATGCTACACCTGAGTAGACTTGAAACCAGACTGTTTGGCCATCAATGGTCAAGAAGTTAGGTGTTCTTACAGCTGATCCATAGATTGCTTTCCCCACAGCCTCTCCTGTCCATATAGACCAGGCCTGAACAAAGTTTTGATACAGACAGAAAATCATGGATCCATCTACTGACATCCTGAGGTCTATGACATCTCCAGATATATCCACTGTTCTGAAGAGTTCCTCTTTCTCAGTATCCCAGATATAGATTTTCTCATCTGTACACCAGACAGAGATCAGCCTACCCTCAGCCAACTGGGTGTTCATCCAATGGGTATCTTTGGCCGGGGTTTGGAAAGATGCCTTGCAGAGGCCAGTTAAGATGTCCCATATCCCTACCATCCCATCTGAATGGCTTGAAATGGTAATGCCATCTTTTGCTTGTAGAGTGATGGACTTGATTGGAGCTGAAGCAAGGGGTATAGATTTTGGAGGGGCTAGAGCTGGATTTGTAGATGATGCACCAATTTGCCAGAACCTGACTGAGTGGTCATAGGATACTGAGATGAGAGAGGTAGGGGAGGAAAATACAAGGGAGGTGATGCTATAGGAATAGCCAGTGAAGGTCTCAAGGAGGTGAGGGTCTGAGCCAGTGATATCCCAAATATCAATGGTGATACCAGTAGTCACTGCAATGACCCTATTGTCAGGGGAAAAGCAGCAGCACTCAACCCTTTGGTCTCCTGCTATACAGAATTTGGCCACAATTTCTTTAGAGTCAGAGCTTTGAATCTCAACAGTTGACTCATTGCATACAACAAATTGGGTACCATCCAAGGAGAAAGCAATCTGAGAACCATCACATATAGGCACAAACTGCTGACTACCAATGTCCCACTGCCAGATTTCATCACCAGATATAGGCATAGATATAAATATGAGGTGTTTGGGATTCAAGGGAAAGAAACAAACATATTTTATGCCATTTTCTTGCTTTATGATATGATTGCACTCCCCTGTTTGAACATCCCACACACAAATTGTTCCATCCCAAGATCCTGAGGCAATTGTGGCATAGTCTGCTGAGATAGAAACAGTAGAAACTAAGTATGTATGGCCCTGAAAGGTCCTGACAACCCCACCAGCCTGCATATCCCAGAGTTTAATAGTCTTGTCTTCACCACCAGATATGAGTGATGTCCCATCTGGTGAGAAGACAAGGCACCCCACCCAACCAGAATGCCCAGAAAAAATGGCCACCTGCATGCCTGTGATGGCATTAAGGATAATGATGGGACCAGACTCCAGCCCAACTGCAATGGTATCTTTCCAGCATGCAAGGACCAATAATTTTTCATCCAATAAAACTGTGCGGAAACATGTTCCCCATCCAGCTGAGACCCCCTTAACTATCTTGACCTCTTGTGAAAGCTCTGTACTGTAGTAGTGATGGAGCCAAGATGAAGGAGGGCAAATTGGAAGGGCAAAATTATAGATATAGGAGGGGGAGTCATAGATCACATCAAAGTGCTCTAGGATAAGTCTTTGGCTGTCAGCTGTCCACTGGCATATGACTCCTGCCTAAAAAACTGTTAATACAGATGTAAGTGATTAATTATGCATAACACTTACTGATGTACACCATTGCTCAACATCATTTATTGCATAAACCCCAGTCCCAAGATTTTCTGTGAGTGCAAGAACCTCAACCCAATATGGTAAACATGTTGTGAAAAATTTGTTGATTCCCTCTTCCACTTCCTTGATGTGGGGGGTATTACCAGGGATCCTCAGAAGGTGTTTTGTCCAGAAGCAACATGCATACTTGAGGGCATCTCCAATGTGGTCTTTCCGGCGGGCAGAAAGATCTTTGACCTTACTGAGAACAGTACAGCCATCCAGGTTGCAGATATTCTTTTTCAACCTTTCCCCCATCAGGTTAAGACATGAGAGTAGGATTTCTGTATGATGAACTGAGGGCTCCACAAAAAACCGATCATCCCTGCACCGAACTGGATCCATGAGAAAGTCAGGAAATGACTTATGAAAGGCTTGAATGGGGTCTTCTATGCTCTCAGGGACAAGGAGGAGAGAATGGAGGGAACAAAGGGTGGTGGGGATGCCAGGCACTCTCAGGAGGTCTGAGAGTGCCCTTGCTGAAAGAGGGTTAGCAGCAAGCAACACTGCCCCAACCACAGTTTTGAACCGGGAATGGACTTCCTTGGCATCCACATCCATGTCATCAACTATTTGTTCTAGGACCTGAATGTAGAGGAGGTCAATCCCAGACTGCCCTTCACGGGTAGTACTTTGTGGGAGAGAGATGATTCGGTTCAGTTGTTCAGCGGGTGTGTGGTTCCTGGATGCAACAAGTTTGATGACAGTTGAAGCGTAAATGAAGAATCCTGCTGCCTTTTCGCAAAGAAGGGTGATGTCGGATGTGGTTGGCCAGCCTTGTGTGAAGTCGCAGTCACTTCGGGTTTTGGCAATATCAGTCAACCGAGTCCTGAAGAATAGCTTGATATCACTATCCACCAAGGAACGTTCGACATCATGCAACCTGAGCACTTCTGTAATTGGTCGGAGTGACTCGAGACGAAACCCAGAGCGGATCCGAGGCTCCGGACGACCAGTGATGAAGAACTTGGTATTTGGGATTTCGTCCACATAACGGGAGAGGACGGAAAGAATGGCGGAGGCGGGCTCTTCATCGTTGCACTCGTCCAGGGCGTCAATGATAATAAGCGTCTGAATCCGGGCGGCTTTTAACGGGTCAACGATGATCCTCTCCATTTGGGAACAGAGAGACTCCCGTCCAACGTCGGGGTTGGCCTTCAAGACTTGGATCAACTGCTCTCGAAACAGGAGGTACCGATAGGCGAGTTGAAAAGCGAGAGTCGGGAAGATTGCCTGAAGGTTGCTTCTATCCTCGAAATCTCGCGAGCAAAAGAAGCTCGCGCCAAGCTTTCCATCCGCGAAGCCGATCTCGGCGAACGTTTGGGCGATGGTCGACTTCCCGGTTCCCGCAAGGCCATTCAGCCAGAACACCCGGTGATCTTGTTCGTCCCCTAGCCAGCGTTCGAGTTGCAGAAGTACATCTGTCCTGGTTCCCCTCAGACACCCCTGCCTGTTCCCGGAACGGTACCCAGCGTCAGCGGTGTGACGCATCTCTTTCAGAAGCTGCCGATCCGTGTCTCCCTATTTGCAAGTTACTACAAAGGATGAGACTGTGATGGAGTGAGACTCACAATCTGCTGACAGCCCTCGTTGTAGATGTCTCTTTGCAACGAGGTCTGAGCATACGTTAGCCACAATGAGTGCAGGACTTCCGAGAGAGCAAACCTGGTAGTCCATCAAGACATCGCGAATGTCTTGCACGAGACCGTTAAGCTTCTGCGCATTGTCGGGTTTTTTGAGTAAAAGCGCGAGATCCTCCTGGGCCGTCACCGAGTCCATAGCTTGGCCAACCTCTTTCAATTTTCTAACAATCCCCATGCGTCAGACTCGGCTCTCGATCTTGGAGAACGTGGACTCACCGTTCCAGCTTGATGGCTCTTCCTTTCTCACTGACATCGCCAGGAGAGATAGGTACGGAGAGCGACTCCGAAAGCGTTTTGATCCTGGGCGCCAATGATTCTATCGAATTTTCATTCACCTCTGTTCGCTAGAATGACCGTAAATACTGTGAATCAAGCATGTGGGAAGGAAGGCCATACCCCGCAAGTGTCGAGAATAAGGCAGAGAGATCCCGCAATAGATTTGAGTGGACCGAAGGCACTTGCGGAGTCCCTCACCCCACGGAGCAACTCGACCGTGGTAGACGTGGTAGAATTGTCGTTCGATTTTTTGCCACCCACGGTGCCGCTTGGTTCGAGGGATTCGTCGGGACGAACAACGTCTGGTCCATATTCAGGAAGGGTGGGGGTGTCTACATTGTCAGAAGGAACGATCAGAGGCAGCGACTAAAACAACAGCGTTCGCATACTGTCGGGTTTCCCACCGTGCGAGATAGGGGGAGTGGGTATGGAGGGACGGGCTCCCTCGAGCTCTCCACTGTCTCCACTTCCTACGTCTTGGTGTAGGTGCGAATAACTCTGGCTGGCTTCCCCATCGACGCCCGGCTTTCCCCCTGCTTTACCATTATCGTTTCCACATGCTGGTACAGATCCTAGTCCATCTGGTTGAGGAGATCGATCCATCGAAGAAACTCGCTCTTCAGCTGCATCGGCTCTATCTTCCTCTCGGTCGTAACCTTCGCTCGCTACAACGTGAGGATTTGGTTGAGGGAGCGAAGTCGTCGAGTCAGTCCTCTCCTCATCGGGGTTGGCTCCCGTTCCGTCCGGCCTGCGTTTTCTCCCTGCCAGCCGCTGCTTGAATTTCTTCTTCATTTTGGAGAACGAATCTCGAATGTCGTCCATGTCGGTGTTGGATCAGCGTAGAGGGGCGTAGACGGTGGTGCGATAGTGGATGGTTGACCTCGTGGCTTTGACGCTCAGCGTGGGCGCATTGCATTATCCGGCAGGAGCCCCTCGTGATTTCTTTCTTCTAACGACGCCCCTGCTTGTGCTCCCCATTTCCGCAAAGGTACCTACGATGAACAGTTCTGCGTACTGGTATTCGTACTTTTCGCTCAAGTACCTCCCCACGTGTACACGGTTTACGGCCGATCCGCGCCTGCATCCCCTCGATTTGAAGTCCACTTAGCCGTCGCTGAGCCCAACTTCGGATGCGTCTCCCTCGTCGCTATCACTCTAGCCTTTCTCAAGGAATGGTACGGCTCCGGTTATCCCTACTGTTGTTGCTGTGTGCCACTCATTCGAGAAGGCGTCGGAATCCTCCATCCAGAAGATCCATATAATTTCCGCACCGGACTCCGGACAATTTGGAAGCAACCATACGGGTTGGAGGCGAGATCTACCACACCGACGAACCACAGAGGCCGGAAAGACCATCGAACCGAATGCCGTGGTCCTGAACGAGCCCTAGGTCCCGAAGTCAGTCTAGGAAACCTTCCTGGGGAGGTTCTGCAACGCGGTTCGTTCCCTCATCGTCTGTCTGTCCTCAGGTTATATATATGATTTGTCTCGTCAGGATTCAATACACGATAGCAGATGAGCATTTACACTTATCGACCTCACGTTCAGGTTGAGTCCTTTTCCGGTATCGTTCCCAGGCGTCGTCCCACGGCCCTCAGATACGTTTCACATGGAAGAGGGAGATTCGTCCGACAACGCGTTCTCTGGGTGGTCCTTGTCGTCACCCCGCTCTCCGTGGACGCCTCATCCTACGTGGCCGAGACCGTCCAACATGTCCGCTCTTCTGGGATCTGGCGTCGTCTTGATCGATTCCAGGCTCCTGTTGTGGGCCGCGTCCGGAGTGACGTTAAGGCCGAGTCTGGATAAGGTTGGTAGCGTGGGTGGGCTCGTTGAATTCGAGGCTTCACCTATGAACGAGTGTGGGGAGGCTATGGAGATGATTGGATGGGAGTGTAGTGATTCTGAGACGGTGAAGCGGAAGCTCTCTGTGAAGAGCCGTACTTGGACTGACCCTGTTTACTCAGGTTGTCGTCGACGCTCGAGGTTGTCACTGACCTCCCTTTCCGCCGTCGTTAGTGAATTTATCCAGGACGTAGATATGTGTGCTCGTGTTTGTACTGACCCTGTTATGAAAATACCCGTACACATGAATTAAACCACAAATAGAGTATCAAAGGAGGGTAAACAGCAGAGGGTGGTTGAAGGGATAGATATCTAAGAGATCGAGTGAGAATAGTAACAAGGCAAGGGGAAGATAAATAGTCGTTAGATCGGGATATACGATGGAGAATATTAGGGTAAGAATTCGAAAACGGGGTGGACCCTTCGAAGGATTGGCCAGAGGAACATTCTGGTTGGGCTGATGAATGTTGGGATGAGGATGGTGCCACCAAGTCCGCGATAGTGCCAAGCGTCGGCTTAAATAAGATTCACGGTCAGTATGAGTAGGCAAGGTGAATAGTGAGCTAGTAGGAATGCTCACTGCACGGTTGTCCGAGGATCATGATGCAGAAGTACACCCAAATCAACCCAATCCACCCTTGGACCTTCCTTCCCGTCACCTTATACCACACGCGTTCACCAAGCGTCGCGAAAGCGTGCCACACGAAAAACAACGTAATGTTCCTATCTAACCCTCTCCCCATCGTATAAGTCGTCAACTCGTGATACAAACCGCTCGCAACGAAAACTCCAAAGAGCATCGTCGCCCTCGCGACTTCTTTCGAGATCCACGAGCCAACCCAATATCCGGGATATCCTCCAAAGATGACGAACATCCTTCGAAGGAGCTGGTGCCAACGCTTAGCCCAGAAGATTGTCAACGAGTCGGAGGAGAATGGGTGGTCGAGGAAAGGTGGCCAGAGAAGAGGGGATTGGTGGAGGAGTCCGACGCCTACGAGGGTCGCGATGGAGTACAGTGTTTCGAATCCGGCCAAGAGCATGATCCCAGTCATGATGTGGATAGCGGTAGAGACAGCATAACGCTGGACAGGAGGCAAAGGAAGGAATATCGACCCACCAAAGGGAGAGCCAACTCCAGGGATAAGCTTCATACAAGAATGCAAGAAGTCGATTAAGGTGAAATACGTGAAGAAGGTCCTCCATGTTGCCTTCAGAAAGGCGCCTCTTTCCAACGGTCGGTGTTCCTGAGGCGCATGTACGCCTTGTCCAAAATCCCAACCGAATCCCCGGAACGTACAAAGGATCTCGAAAGCATCGTTCACAGCGGGAGGAAGAGAAGAGGGGTTGGACGCTCGATGCTTGGCAGTGGGTGATGACGGTGCGTGAGTTTCCTTCTCCCCTCCGACCGGCGGGAGCTTTGTCTCGCCGACTTTGAGTCGGCCAATTGGTGTTAAAGCAAAGTCGAGGCCTTTCGCTATCAGCTGCGCACACGCCAGACCTAGATGTAAGCAGTTAGTTGTGGGTCACATGCCACGCAATGCAATGTGGTGACGGACTCTGTGCCCAATTCCATGCCTGGAGCCATGGTTGGGGCCAATAAAATCTACACGCCCCGCGACACGTCAGTCATACGTCGCGGAGATCGATGGAGATACGCACCCGTGGGCGAAACGAATGGAGAGGAAGATCACCGATGGGAGGAGCAACAACCGGATGACGAACGTGTCCCTCCTCCTGACCAGGTACGCCATGAAGCCGAGGGGTAGAAAGGGCAGGACGGCCCAGTAAGCGTTGCTAGCGGTCCATGGTGTTCGATGGTGTGGCAGAGGTATGAGGGTTCTGAAAGCCCAGTGGAACGCGATTTGGATCCTGAGGGTTGCGGAATCAGTTGTGGGATCGAGATTGGCCGTCGGAGCAGTCGGAAGTAAACGTACTCTTGCCAGACCGAGAGACCCATAGCTCGAAGGTGATGGGGGAGAGGGAAACAAGTCAGACCGAGTTGCCTCCTTGGTAGGCGCAGCCAGCGGATGGTGGAAAAAGCGGGTTATTTGGTGCTGTGTTGTGACTAATAATCGCACAACCCTTACTCTGCTTCTACCACCGTCGAAAACTATGGGCTGGGGGGATTTCTTCAGCTGTTGTCTGAAGTCTCGACCAGAGAGCCCGGTGAGTACAAAACTTTTGGGTCGCCCTCCGGTCGTGTGCTGACCATATATATTTTTTCTAACCGGTGCGAAGGACCCGACTACGCAGCCGGTAGATGAACACACCGTGCTTCTGCCTCCTCCCTCTCAAGAAAATTACAAGTACGCGTAAACCTTCTCTATGATCCAAAGGAACCCACGTTAACATCCCCCCGTCGTGTCCGGTCTGCTTTCGCGTGACTTTTCCCGTCGGCCTCTCTGGTCCTTATCTTGGCCAGTTCGACGAGCGTCCTTGACCAACGACTGAAAGACCGACTGGGAGCAATCACAAGCTTGAAGAAAGGGTGCGTCTCTCCATCCCTCTCCCGGTGGACATTCTTCCCTGCACGACCATGTAACGTAACCTCATGTTACTTTGAAACCTCCATCAGGAAAATGGTCAACGTCAAACGCTCAACTCCCTTCAACATCCGGAACGACCCATCCCTCCTCTCCGACCGCGACCGGGACAACGGATACTATTCCGACAGAGACCGAGATCCGCGATACGACGGAGACTACACCACCAATGGCCACCACGATACCTCCCGATCCATATCCCGAGTATCCTCCGATCGATCCCTCTCTTCCTCGCAGATCTCGCGTCGAGAGCGAAGTGAGAGGCGGCCGATCTTGAATATGAGGTTGGCGAATGCGCAGGTGCTGGGAGCCGGCCCGGTGGAGGGAGAGTTTATCGAGAGAGGGAGGTCACGCGAGAGGGGACGGAGGGGGTCGAATATCGACCCAAACGCGAAACATCCTGGACAGCACGGGCTGCAACCACCGAATGCCTTGGGCCACAGAATCAGGATAGAGGACATCGGTGAAATCTCCCAAAGCTGGAGGGACTGATCCGACAACATCTTTCAAAATTTACCCCCTAGCATCATATCTTTTCCCGGTGTCGGCAGGGTGCATAGCATGGGTTCGTCGTGTTTTTTTCTTCCTTTTGGGGTGATTTCATTTGTACCTGCTTTGAGTTTTATCAAGTCCATGTTCTTCGTCGATTCTGTTCAGTTTTTCATAGTCGATTTCGTCATCTTCCGCGCAACTCGGCCTCGCTTTCGCAATTAGGCACATTATTAGGATTCACGCTCGTGTGTATATGTACGCCCTTATATTATGTTCCTTTCACACCTACGTCAGAAGGTGCGCTTGTGGTATGCGCTCCAGATGCGCCAGGGTAATTTCCAATCCTTTCTTTGTAACGTCGGTTCGAAGGCGTTGAAGTTTGCAGCCTCAAGTCGTTGCAGGAAACTCGTCACAGGAATCTAGACGTGAAAACCAATCGGTCAGCGCAAGGGACTAGGTTAGCATGAGGGAGAGCTCACCATGGAAAGGAATAGTGGGATGGCCCTCGCAGGGACTTTTCTTCCCTCCTCCTTGAACATCTCTCGCGCGGTCAACACATGGTCGTTCGCGACAGTCGCCAGCTCAAACACCGCTTCCTCTAGCCGTTTCCCGTTCTCCGCTGCATCCACTCCACCACCGCCAATGCTTCTAAACACGGTCTCCTGATTCACACCGTGTTTTGCAGTAATTTCCGCAGGGATTACCATCCGTCGTTGTGAGGCGTGATACGGTAAGGCACGTATGAGCGTTGTGATTGTCTGGGCAACGCCCATGTGGGAAGCGGCGTGTGAGAGGAGGTCGGAGGTGTGGAGAGACAAGAGACGGAGGAAGAGATAATTCAACGTAGAAGACGTTGATTCGGCATGGGCGAGCAGGGAATCTAGTGTCATATGTGTGGGTGAATGGAGTTCTGCTTCCTATCATTCGGTGTGAGCCAAGAGGCTTGCGAGCGAGGAGATACTCAACGTACCCTGGCATCGATTACACGTTTCAAGTGGTATGCAGGTAAATCGACATTTCTGGTGGCGTCGTATAGAGCCAAGGCAACTGGATGGTTTGGTGGTGTTCCCTATGAATTCAACATCAGCTCCATCACCCCGGATGAAGAAAACATCCAAATACCTTCCCAACGGACTTGACAGCATCCCTCCAAAATTGCATTCTCATCTGCCCAATAACGGGCTGCGTAACGTGGTCTTGGACGGTCGCTAGCTCAATCTAAACCAATAGAACAGGAAGCAGGAAGTCAGCTTTGTAAGCGAAAGGACAAGGGAACGGTATACACATAAAAAGCCTTCAACGCGAAGAAACCGTCTTGGGCACTTTTTGGGTAGAATTTCGATGTGAGGAACGATTCGTAGTCTCGTTTGAGGACGAGTTTTCGGCAGGCTTCTGAGGCAGAGCTGGATACGGTAGGGTCCAGTGGTGGAAAGGTTGGCGTTGGTCCGGTCGAGCTCCCCAACTCGGGTCGCGCAGGATGGTGTTCATGTGGATGGAGGTGTGAATGCGGACGACCATCGTCGTGCCCATGGTTGTGAGTCGAGTGAGACCTCGCCGTCGCAATCCTCGTCCGGCAGGCAGCAACGTTGCGAACGCATCCCACCCTTCGGAGTCGAAGCATCCCCGGGTCTGGAGTTAGACGCCGTCTCCAACTCCGATTCGACGCCCGGAAGGCCGAGAATACACGTGACCTAAGGTCACGAGACCGGAAATTCATTCCCCTCCGTAATGCCAGGTGTTTGTTCCATCTTCATCCCTTAATCCTCCATCCTCTCTTTCCTCCCTACGTCTGCTTCGAACGCTGAACCATGGATGCTCGTTTGCGTCGCGTCAATAAGGAGATTACTGGTACGCCCACCTTGGAATTGGGGGCGGCGGTTGCGTGGGTTAATAGTCCGGGTTCGCAGATTGCAAGAACGACAGAACGTCCAACGTCCAGATCGAGTTGATAGATAATTCACCGTTTCATCTCAAGGGCACATTTCAAGGGCCCGAAGGCACGCCTTATGAAGGTGGATGCTTTGATGTTGTGAGTCTCGTTCGGTAACATCTGCAATGCCGTTCGATCGCCGCCATGAAGATGATTGACTTTATTCAACCTTCGCCGTGAACCCATCCTGCCGTCTACATTCCACATCAAACAACGTAGGACATCGTGATCCCCGAAGCCTATCCATTCCAACCCGTCAAGATGAAATTCATCACCAAAGTCTACCACCCGAACGTCTCCTCCGCCTCGGGTGCCATCTGCCTAGACATCCTCAAGGACGCTTGGTCCCCCGTCCTCACCCTCAAATCCACCCTGATCTCGCTCCAGTCCCTTCTGTGTTCTCCTGAACCTAATGACCCACAAGACGCCGAGGTCGCCAAGCATTATATGACATCGAAGCAAAGCTTCAACGATACCGCTAGGTTTTGGACGCACATCTATGCGGGTGGTCCTGAAGTCAGTGGTGTTATGAAAGGCTCCAAGGTCGCCAAAAGCAACACGGATGAAGAAGAGATTGCTATGGCTGGGTTGGAGAAGGCACATGTAGACCAGTTCGAGAGTCTCGGTTTCCAAAGAAGCAAAGTGGTGCGCAATGACCCACCCTGTTGATGGCACTCCTTGACGCCTCATCCGCTTAACCTACCACTTTTAGATCGAAGTTTTGAGGAGGTTAAATTACAGAGGAGCGAACGTTGCCAAGATCAACGAGGATAGAGTCGTAGAGGAACTCTTGAAATAAATCAGTAAATTGTCGTTTATCCCCTGGACTTGCTCATTTCCTCTCCCATTTCCTCGGTCGGTCAATAAAGGACCCGGAATCCTTCGACGACGATGTATCTATCCATGCCCTTGTATAATACCGCTCATTATTACTTTTGCACACGCACAACCTTCTGTGTTGCTCCTTTAGTACACGTGCCCGGGGCATTCCGACTTAAACTAGAGTCAAAGTCGCGAGGCCAGTCATCCACATCGTTCCACCATCCACGCTGATCCAACACCGATATGGACGACATGCGAGATTCACTCTCAAAAATAAAGAAGAACCTCAAGAAGCGACTAGCAGAGAGAAAACACAAACCGGACGGAACGGGGGCTGACATCGGTGGGGAGAGGACTGACTCAACGACTTCGCTTCCCCAACCAGACCCTCACGTCGTAGTGGGCGGAAGTCACGATAGAGAAGAAGATAGAGCCAACGCAGCTGGAGAGCAAACTTTCTCGGCGGATTCGCCTTCTCAGCCGGATGGGCCAGGATCTGGCCCAGCGCCTGGAAGTGATAACGGTCAAGAAGAGGGAGAGGCAGACGTCGATGGGGGAGGAGCCAACCAGAGGTATTCGCAGTCGCACCCGAACGCAGGAAGTGGACGCAGTGGAGAACTCGAGGGAGTCTGTCCCTCCCCACCCGTTCAACCCTCGATCTCTCACGGTGAGGAGCCCGACAGTACGTGAATTTGGTTGTTTTGGCTGCTGCTCCTGATCATTCCTTCTGACAATGCGTTATGTAGGCACCTCTGCCCTTCCTGATTACGGACCAGAAGTTGTTCGTCCCGAGGAGACCCTCGAACCGAGCGCCGCCGCGGATGAGAAGAAATCGAACGACAAGCCCACTGCATCTGCCACGACCGAGTTGCTCCGTGTGGTGAGAGACTCCGCAAGTGCTTTCGGTCCGCTCAAATCTCTCGCGGGATCCCTCTGCTTTATTCTCGACAATTGCGAGGTATTATTTTCTTCCCGCACATTTGATCCGCAATGCTTACAGCTGTTCTAGCAAGGGGAGGTGAATGAGCATGCCATAGAACTATTGGCCCCCAGGATCAAAATGCTTTCTGAGTCACTTTCCGCACCTATACCTCCGGGCGACATCAATGAGGAGGGGAGGACAAATAAGCTGGAACGGTGAGCCCACATTCTCCAACATCGAGGGCCGACTCTGACATACGGCGTTTTCCAGGAGATTGAAGGAGATCAGCCAAGTTGTGGACTCGATGGCGACCCAGAAGGATCTTGCGCATTTCTTCAAAAAGACTGAGAACGCACATAGACTTAACAGTCTGGTTCAAGATATTCGCGATGCCATGGTCGACTATCAGGTTGGCTTTCCCAAAAGTCTTACTCTCCTCGTAGCTAACATACATTCAGACTTCGTTGCGACAAGACATGTACAACGAGGGCTGTCAGCAGATCGTGAGTCTCATTCCGCTACAGTCCCATCCCTGATAGTAACTTGCAAATAGAGAGATACGGATCGCCATCTTCTGAAAGAGATGTGTCACACCGCCAACGCTGGGTACCGTTCCAGGAATGGGCAGGGGTGCCTGAGGGGAACTAGGACGGACGTACTTCTGCAACTCGAACGCTGGCTGGGGGACGAACAAGATCACCGAGTGTTCTGGCTGAACGGTCTTGCGGGAACTGGAAAGTCGACCATCGCCCAGACCTTCGCCGAGATCAGCTTTGCGGATGGAAAGCTTGGCGCGAGCTTCTTTTGCTCGCGAGATTTCGAGGATAGAAGCAATCTCCAAACAATTTTCCCAACTCTCGCCTTTCAACTCGCCTATCGGTACCTCCCGTTTCGAGAGCAGTTGGTCCAAGTCTTGAGGGCCAATCCTGATGTTGGACGGGAATCTCTTTGTTCCCAGATGGAGAGGATTATCGTTCGCCCATTAAAAGCCACCCGGGTTCGGACGCTTATCATCATTGACGCTCTCGACGAGTGCAAGGATGAAGAACCTGCCTCCGCCATTCTTTCCATGCTCTCTCGCTACGTGGACGAGATCCCCAACGTCAAGTTCTTCATCACCGGACGGCCCGAGCCTCGGATTCGCTCCGGATTTCGCTTGGAGTCACTTGTCCCAATCACAGAGGTCCTCAAGCTCCATGAGGTCAAGCCAGAAGCAGTGAACAGTGATATCAAGCTGTTCTTTCGAACACACTTAACTCGCCTTGCCAAAAGCCGAAGTGACTGTGATCTGACAGAAGTTTGGCCAACACCATCTGACATCGAGATTCTGTGCAAGAAGGCAGCCGGGTTTTTCATCTATGCCTCAACAGTCATCAAGTTTGTTGCCTCTGATGATGATCCACTCACTGAGACCCTTGCTCTCATCACCTCACTTCCACAAAGCACTGCCGAAGAAGGAAAGTCTGGGATTGACCAACTCTATACTAAGGTCCTGGAGCAGGCATTCTGTAACACCCGCACAAATAATCACCAGCGATATCTCCGTTTCAGGGCTGTGGTGGGGGCAGTTGCACTCATCTTCAACCCCCTCTCAATCAGGGGTCTCTCAGATCTCTTGAGACTCCAGGCATCATATATCCTCAGCACTCTGCGCTCCCTCCATTCTCTCCTCCTTGTGCCAGATGGGATAGAAGATCCAGTCCTCACCTTCCACAAGTCATTCCCTGACTTTCTCACAGACCCAGAGCGGTGCAGAGACAAAAGGTTCCTTGTGGAATCTACAGTTCATGCAGAAATCCTACTCTCATGTCTCAACCTGATGAGGGAAAGGTTGAAGAAGAATATCTGTAACTTGGATGACCATGCTGTTCTCAGTGAGGTCAAAGATCTTTCTGCTTGCTGCAAGGACCACATTGGAGATGCCCTGGAATATGCATGTTGTTTCTGGACAAAACACCTTCTGAGGATCCCCAGTACTAGCTCCCATGTCAAGGAAGTACAGAAGGCAATTGACCAGTTCTTTACAAAGTGTTTGCCATACTGGATTGAGGTCCTTGCACTCACAGGGAACCTTAGTGTTGGAGTTTATGCTATAAATGATATTGAGCAATGGTATACTTTGGTGAGTGCTGTACAGAATTGTTAACTGGGGCCTGTGTTCACACTTATCTAGGCTGGGGCTTCATGCCAGTGGACAGTTGACAGTCAGAGACTTATCCTAGAACACTTTGATATTATCCATGATTCTCCCTCCCATATCTACTATTCTGCACTCCAATTCTCCCCCTCTTCATCCTGGCTTTCTCAGTGCTACAGCACAAAGTTTTCACAAGAGATCAACATAATTAAGGGCATCTCAGCTGGATGGGGAGCATGTTCTCGCACAGTTTTGTTTGACAATGATATATGGGCCCTTACATGCTGGAAAGATATCATTGCAGTTAGTTTAGAATTTGGATCCATCATCATTCTCAATGCCATCACAGGGGCTAAGGTGGCTGCCCTTTTTGGACATACTCATTGGGTAAAATCCCTTGTCTTCTCACCAGATGGAGCATCACTTGTATCTGGTGGTGAAGATAAGACCATCAAGCTTTGGGATGTACAGACTGGTGGGGTTGTCAAGACCTTCCAAGGCCATACAGACTGGGTGAATTGTGTCTCCATCTCAGCAGACTGCATTACAATTGCTTCAGGATCTGATGATAGGAGAATTTGTCTGTGGGATATTCAGACAGGGGAGTGCCATCACATCATAGAGCAAGAGGGTGCTGTGAGATATGTTAGCTTTTTTCCTTTAAACCCTAAACACCTCATATCTACATCTGGTGGCAAGATCTGGCAGTGGGACACAAGTGGTCAACAGATTGGACCTGTATATGATGGTTCTCATACTGCTTTTTCCTTGGATGGTACCCAGCTTTTTGTGTCCAATAAGTCAGTTGTTGAGGTCAAAGGCTCTGATTCTCAAGAGACTAAAGCTAAATTCCATATGACCAACAAAGATGTTAGGTGCTGCTGTTTTTCCCCTGATAACAGAGTTGTTGCAGTAGCGGCTGATAGTACCATCTATATTTGGGACATTGCCAGCTCAGACCCTCACCTCCTTGAGATATTTACTAGCCACACTGATCTCATTACCTCCCTTGCATTTTCCTCCCCCACTTCCCTTGTTTCAGTGTCTAAGGACCTCTCAGTCAAGTTTTGGCAGATTGGTCTTCTACCCATAGATCCAGCTCTAGCTGAACCAAAGTCCATGCCTCTTGCTTTATCTCCGATCAAGTCTATCACTCTGCAGGCAAAAGATGGTATTGCCATTTCAAGTCATTCAGATGGGGTGGTGAGGATCTGGGATATCACAACTGGCCTTTGCAAGACATCCTCCCCAACACCAGCTGAAGATTTCCACTTAATAGACACCCACTTGACTAATGGCAGGTTGATCTCTGTTTGGTGTACAGATAAGAGAATCTATATTTGGGATACTGAGAAAGGTGAACTCCTCAGAACAGTAAATATATCCAGGAATGATGTTAAGGACCTAAGGATATCAGGGGATGGGTCCACAATTTTCTGCCTATATGGCAACTCCATTCAAGCCTGGTCCATATGGACAGGAGAGATTCTGGAGATGGCAGGGATTCAATCCTTTCCATTACTAGATCCCTTCTTAACTGTTGATGACTTAAGGGTCTGGACTTATGATTCCTTCCTGGGGTCAATTGTGGGGTGGGACTTTGGGATTCCAGGCTCATCTCCTGTTAAGCTATCAGATAGGTCTCAAAATGTACCCCATCTGGATTTTGTTGGTGGCACTAGGATACAGAGGTCATTTATACCTGGGGTTCAGGATACAGTTGCTGGAAAGGTAGTTTTCCAATTGCCTGAGAGACTTGCAAGGTGTTCAGATGCACAATGGGATGGTCAGTATCTAGTTGCTGGTTATGACTCTGGAGAGGTGTTGATTCTACAGTGTAATTATGTACTCCCTTAGGGATCTTTAGCTTGTGTGCTCTGTCCACTCACCCTTGTAATTTTATATCCCAGATAACCAAAACGCTTGCAATTTGTCTCATAAAATTAACCACCAAGGTATGATTTAAATCCATGCAGTCCTGTCCTACAGTTAGTCTTCTTAGAGCATCTGAACTCCTTGAAGTTCTTGCACTTCTGGGTTTTTTCTATCATTTGGAGACCAATGAAGGCCAAGTCAATAATGAACAGAGAGTCTAGTAAAGGTTCTATCAGAAGGGAGTGAGGATCAAATTCCATGATACTATTGGATGATACAGGGATATATATTGGTTGTAACTTATCTGAGGGTCTGCAAATGAACAGGACATGGGAGACAACCAAGTTTATAAATATGATGAGGTAGAAGAACTAGGAACAGGAGAGAAGAAAGCTAAGGGTCCAACAAATGAACAATGGATGAGCAGAGGTTTTCTCCCACTAATTTTGATGATTATGGAGAAAAATAAGGACTTGTATAAGTGACAAACTACACAGACAACTACTGTGTTATGATAAGAATAAAAGCAAGAAAAGTAGATTGTCCTATTTTGCAGCTAGTTATGATCAGAAGGTAGATACCTTGGAATGCTCTGAGAATTGAGTGGAATGAAGAAATCAAGGTTGTATTACAGACAAGTCTACTTGTGTTGTTAGTAGGTCCAGTGGTGGTTGAAGCTTTGGGGCCTTTTGGTCTTTCCATCAGAAATGAACCAAGTCTTTGCAGAGGAGACACAATTCCACCTCTCCTAGGAGCTGGGTTGGTTCATTAGACCTGTGGAATCATCCTTTGGACTAGCAAACTGATTCCACACCTAACTCTAGAACAACATGAGGAGGTGAGTGCATCCTGGATTCCACCTGGTCTTGTGGAGATTATAATAAATGAGGAGCCCATGGGGGATAGAGGTCATAGTTCAGTATGGAAACTTGTATAATGTGTATGATGCTGTGGAGGCAGAAACAATGCAAAGGCAGAAAATGAACCCTAACAATGAAGTGGCAATGACTGCTGCCATGGCTGATTAACTAATGTTCTGTAGATGCCCCAAAAACTCATAACAGAATAGTAGGAGTATGATCTGAACTATGATGGGGAGATTTTCCATTGTGATATCAAAATGTCGCGTTCCCATCCCAGTCATCCTCTTATGCTGATGTCAACTCTGTACCAGTGTCCCACACATCTCAACTTCATTGTGTTGGTTTAACTGCTGCTTCCCAAATATAGGGAGGCAAACAGTGAGAATTGAAATGGCAAGACTAGCATATATAGTGGTAAAAAAGGGATTATCTGATATGTTACATGAATCCAGGCAGAATAACTACTACTAGCCCACCCGGCCAGGCTGGGGGGGAGTTTTACTATTTTAGACTATGTTTATTTTACTGTTATGTACAACCGGAAAAGCACAAAACGGATTGGTGGCAAGACCTGTTACATTGGCACGCTACGGAAGCTAGAGGGGGTTATCGAGGTAGATGCCGTGGTTTCAGACGAACCATGAAAGACAAAGATATGAACCTACTTCCGATTGCTGACTATGTGTATAGAGGTGGAGCATCGTACCAAGGTCAGGGAAGCATTGACACATTTCATGAGGGATTGGGATGAGAAGTGGGAGGGATAGCGGTGCCAGGTGTTTGGGTTGATGGCCGGCGCATTGAAGGGAATGGAGCGGTTTCTGGCTCCGCTAGCTGATCTCGGGAGACCCGTTTGGGAGATCTCACAACTCGGTTCGCCTCCTCGTCCACTGGGAATCTCACCAACTATCGGCGTTCTTAACGTTCAGAAAGGACTCTTTTCCAGATCTCAGCCCCCGACTCTCAGATCCATTTCACCTGGACAGATGGTATTTGTTCGACACATTTGCTGGGTGGTCTTATACGCTCAACCTCTTCTTCATCGACGCCTCGTTCAACATGATCAAGGCTGCCCAGTGCAGCTACTCACCTTACAACCTCGTGGTGTCCAGATGTGTTGGAACCTCCGTTGTGGATTCCGTCCAGAGTGGTGCCGGAACACAGTCTGTATGAGGTTGGTAGGTGATCCATTTCGTTGGATTCGAGGCCTAGCGGTGGTCGGGTATGGGTGTTCAATCTATTCTGAGACGATGATGCTGTGGCTCTTTGGGACCGCGCTCTGGATGAGAGGAGAGTCAATCTGCTCAAGTTGGATATTTGCCGTTGAGTAGGATGCCTCGAACGCTTACACCCATCTTCCATCCTCCTTCTCGTTAGTGTGAGTAAATCCAGGGCTACGCTTTCTTTCACAAAGTCTAAGGGCTGAGCACCCCCAGAGCGAAACGCCTCTCGCGATATGTCTACTGACACGCTCGCATACCAAGGCCAGAGCTTTGAAGCCAGCATTCCCTTTTTCCGCACCTCCCTACCCACATGAAGAAATCACAAATCAACGGCTTTTCGCGGTTGCCATCACCATCTCCATACCCCCCTTGCATTTTGGCTCCTGCTTTCACCATCGAGCTGGTGAGACTGCTCACTATCAGACAATCCATCAACCAGCTTTTTAATCCGCTTGCCAGCAAATCCCCCCCCCCTTTTATCCAGGTCGAGCGGCGTGGGACCACGTCCAGAAACGGGTCCCGTCTGACACGACTCATGAGCGGGGTTGCATAGATGCAACTACCACCCTCTGGAGGGGACCAACGCAACAGCGGCACGGGATGTTACCGGGTCACTGACCGTCGCTGGCCTTCCGTTGTTCCAACTTCAGATAGGCCACTTGCTACCACCCTCTCAAATTCCCCTGGGATATACGCCATCCATATCCGCCAACAACTCAAGCCCCACACGTTGGAACGAGCCATCACCGAATACGGCGTGGCTAAATCCGAGCTAACGTGAACTTTTTCTCCAAACACCGTCGAGAACTGCTCTTTGATCTCGCCCGGGGATTCTGGTTCGGGCGGGGATGGAAGGGCCCACCATTTCGTCACACTCTTCTGCCTCTCATTCTCCTTGATCGTCTGTTCACAGGCAACCCACTTCGGTTTATCACCTTGTGAAAATCTGAGAATATATAAACCACACGTCGTTACCAGAAGGGACACGCTCCCAACAATGGCACAGAGCGCATTGATAGAGCAGGCATAATATCAGCGAGGTGAATGGCGGTGCCTTGGACGGTGGCGGCCAATAGTGCCACGCGATTCGCCCTCACTCGACTCAGGAACTCGGAGTCCGTCGAGGAAGGTTCACCAAATCTCAAGGTGAGGATGGCTACCTTTGCCCTCGAGCAAGGGGATAATCTGGATGGAACCCAACACCGCTGTCACGCGGGGCGGGGACAACCATCTAAAACTATGGTCTGGAAAAGTGGTTTGCGCCACTTGCGTGTACTGAGTACTTCATCATGCCGTAGTCTTCACCCCTAGGTCCACTTCTTCTACCAATGCTTCCGTTGTTGCACTATCGACCCCGACATATATATCATGTGCAATGGTATATTCCATGCAAATTGTAGGATACGGTGAAGAGAAGCAACATCCGGATTTAAGTTAATCCACGAATATGGGGATGAGGAGCATCGGGGAGTAAATGAATGTGACTACCACATCCGTGTCAAGCTATTGTGCTTTCGCAGAACCGTCGAGGTGTTCTCCATGTCTCGTATTGCGGTGGGACTGGGTTCGTTCCAGCACACGCAGAGAGATGACATTTGCAACGTACCGTAGAAGTACATCGCACCCTTCTGGAAAGTGCCCGCTCAACATCCAACACCACCGACAGTGTATAAGGTTCCACATCAACGTCGAGTTCGATGGCAATAGGCCTGGTGTTTTCTTGTCCTCGAGAGAATCCCTATTGACGTGGCCCCACGCTAGAGCGGGCGACTCGTGAGGAAAACCGTGGCGGATCGGGGAGATTGAACGTGTTAGTCTTCAAGCCGTACGCGGCCGGCACAGACCAACAAAGGGCGGCGAGGTTGGCTGCAACACTTTGGTGAAGAAAAAACTGGTGACGATAAGAAGACCTCGGCGCTACAGTGTCTGTTGGTGATAGCTGACACGGTCTGGCCGGAGACAGGAGGGGGAATACGCTGGAAGGACACCGGTGGACAGGGAACTGCTTGGCCAAAGCATCCGGGTGTCTACAGGATAGTGCATTGTCCAGGTATACCGTGGGTCTGGGGTTGCGGGGAGTGGATCCGAGTCGTTCCCGAGGGATTGAATGTCACGGTCGAATACCTGTTTGAGATGGATTCAAGCACGACTTCATCAGATTTATCGCTGGTCAAAAGATGAGAAAGGGAGGAATCTGGAATGGACGGTCGGAGATTTGGGAGGCTGGCGGCAGAAACGAGGTAAAAGGAGGCTGAATACGGTGAAGCCGGTGACACGCTAGCAATAACTTTGCTGATGAAGTCAGAAAGAGAGCAACTGATAAAAGAGGCTTGAAGTATGAAGGGAAAACGTTCCACGGCGAGGTGGAAATATTAGGTGACCCTTCCGTTCATCTTGCACCACCGACGGGTCAATAACAGATCCACGCACCCAACCGGGGTGTGACGATGAACGCGGCGAGGAGGGAGGTGACCGTGTTGTTGGGATCAGAGCTACTCCACTAACGAAAACTGCATCAGTACCGGTTGAAATGTTCCCGGACAAGCAATGACGAAAATCCTAAGTGGCAGCACGGCCATCCCTTGGGAGCGCAGCTTGAGCTTGTTCTGATTATTGAGAGTGAAAGCGAGCGTTGCCGCGGAGAACGGGCCTACTTCGAGAAAAGTAAATTAACACCATGGCAGAAGTGGATGTGGAAAGATGGCTCACGAATATTAACATAGTATTTCATCCTCCGAAGGCAGTGGCAGTGGCGTTGTCATTCCAAACGAGCGCGCGAATGAGCTTCGCGGACGTCTCGCGGAAATCCTCTCTGGTATCTTGCCGAACATAAGTAATGAACGATGGAGTTACGGTAGAGAACAATCCAGCCTAGGGTCCCATTAATTCTTCCCCACACGCCACACAAACTTTCTACTCACAAATAACGGCATAACGTTCAGATCCTGATCGTGCTTTTCGTAGAACTCCGCTTGGGTAGCCTCGGTCCAACTCGCGATGGATGGGATATACAATCCCAAAGTCCGATTTAGTGTATCTTGATCCAATAGTAGTCAGCACTTTTCTGTGTCAAAACCCCTATAATAGTGGCCAAACACGACATAAAAATGGTGGGAATGATAAGTGACATAAAAACAGTGGGAAGCCGTCTGACACAAAAACTGTGGG
>Ga0307513_10000771_pt1 | contig 46358 bp, 43 predicted proteins | sample 15_EM_MG_FD_202174 | JGI IMG/M metagenome (GOLD analysis project Ga0307513, IMG submission 202174) | Populus trichocarpa ectomycorrhiza microbial communities from riparian zone in the Pacific Northwest, United States - 15_EM | ecosystem: Host-associated > Plants > Roots > Unclassified | place...
TAGCCTTCCTGCAATCACGATCATTACCAGTAGCTGCGCACATACCGGAATCCTGTAATCCTGCAAGATCAAAGAAACAAACAAACAATGCTCAGCCTTCGCCAGTGTTACATGACCATTCCATACCCGGAATCCTAAATATAACTTTCAACAAAGCAAACTAAACATAGCAATACAATAGCATAGCCCATCTGACTCAGAGGCAGTGGCAGAGCTGAAATCAAATCAAATAAAGGAAATATAAATCAACTAAACATAGGAGATCCTGCACTGCCCGCTCCTGTGTACTGTTACTGGAACATGTACACATGTTACAAAAGGATAATGAACTCCAGACTCTCCTGCGTGGCCCGGGCAACAGGCCTCCTCAACCCCCACCAATGCCGTTCACTAGCTGGCCTCTCGGCCACTGAAGCTGTAACCACCCTCACCCACGAGGTGAGGACCCTCCAGATGGCCTGGAGGAAGGCCTCCACACTCTTTCCGAGTCTTGACATCAAAGGGGGCTTCGACAATGTCAACCCCTCCACCCTATGCGGCATTCTCAGAGCCAAAGGGGTCAACCCGTATCTTGTGTCCTGGACCAAGTCTTTCTTGTCTGGCAGATTTTGCCGGCTCCTATACCAGGGGTCCCCCACAGTGTTTGCCCCGGTATCGATGGGCACCACCCAGGGCTCCCCAGTCTCCCCGCTCTTGTTTGTAATTTACGTCTCCTGCCTCCACTGCGACATCACCCGCGGTCTCACCCTCTCCTACATTGACGACTTCGGTCTGACTGTAGCCTCTTCGTCCTACCGACGAAACGTCCAAATCCTACAAAAGCAGTACGCCAGGCTGGAGTCCAGAGGGGCCAGGCTGGGCGTCGGCTTCTCAGTCCCCAAGACGGAGCTCATCCACTGGCGCACGAACAGGGACAGAGCCCCCATCTCCAAAGCTCCGGTCCACCTTGATGGGTCGATTTTCACACCTAAGGCCGAGGTCAGGTGGCTGGGCTACTGGTTCACCCCCTCGTTCTCCACTACTACTCACTTCGTCAAAAGGCTGGCCAAGGCCCAGGCAGCCTTCGTGGCGGTCAAGCGACTCTCTCCCCCAGGGATCGGCCTCCCTCCCTTCCTCTGCCACAGACTGGCCTCCTCCCTCCTCTTCCCTATCCTGAGCTATGGCGCGGACGCCTTTGTGCCAACCATCCACATGACCAGGAAGCTCGCCGTTTTCTGGCACAAGGTCCAGAGATGGACAACCAATTGTTTTTTGTCTACCCCCACTGACATCCTGGCCATCGAGGCCTGTCTCCTGCCACTCGAGCTCCTCCTCAGATACAAACGCCGTCTGGCCTCCCTTAGGATACTCTGCTCCCCCCCTGAGATCAACCCTGCGACCGCGAGGCTTCCTCCCTCTGTGCAGAAGCCCTCCCTCTACCGCCACTCTCCGGACCATAGATCCCTGAGCGCAAAGAACGCGGGCAGTCGCCTGCCCCTCCAGTGGCTCCAGCCCACACCACCCTCCAAGAACAGGGCTCACCTCCCTCTGGACGCCCTACCCTACTCAATGCTTTTCCTCCTCGGCCCTGATGGCCTCTCCCCTCTCCCGGTCACCTCCCAACACCTACTCTGCGAGTCCTACTCCAAACCCATCCCGGACCGATCATACCCCCAGCTCAAGCTCAAATGCAAAACCCTCCTCATGCAGGAATGGGACGAGGCCATGCCAGACCCGGCCAGATACCCGTACCCACCATCAATCAACCCCCACCCAGTTATGGGCCTTGACAAGTTCTCGGCGGGTCGCCTCCAAGAGATGAGATCTGGGAAAAGCTACCTCTGCGCCCACCCTTCCTGGGACAGCGACGTCCCCACTACATGCCCCAGTTGCCAGAGCGCTCCCAAGACGTTCGAACACGCCATCCTCCTCTGTCCGGCTAAGGAGCCTGCCAGGGCCCGTCACCTTCAGGGGGTCCGCGACATTGGCCCTGATGCTCCCGTCTGGTCTTCGGCCGCCCTTCTGTGCGCCGTCGCCCGCTTTATTAAGTCTACAGCTACAGCCTTCCCCCCGGGCATGTTCTCGCGCCCATCATCATCCGCGGACTCTGTTTCTTCCCGCTCTTCTAATGTAGTTTCCTTTGGTTACTTTATGTCGTCTCAGGAAAGCTAGGTTTATGTTTTTATTTTTCATGCTATCCGCTGATTAAGGGAGGGTTTCCTTTGCTTTACTTGTTTTTATTTCGTGCCCGTGTGTGGGCCTGGGACCGGTACGGACCCCAGATGAAGAGAGTTGTTCCGGATGTTTACCTTGTTTGTTTGTTTTGGATTTTGGGTTTTGTTTTCGCCATAGCTAGCGCTTCATGCGATTTCTTGTACCTTAACAACGAATATATGATATAAAAAAAAAAGAAAAAAGAAAAACAGAAAAAGCCCCCAATCTCCTTCATCTTTCTCGCCCGCTCCACCTCCAGCGATTGAAATCTCAACACCATGAGAAATCATCGTGAGAGTGTCATCCGCCTCGGGTCTCCCTTGATGGCTTCTGCCCAGGAGTACTACGCACCCATCTCTTCCTTTCCTCTCTCTGAGGTCTTTGGCCTCCCGTCCCTCGGGGTTCTCGATTCTGTCTTCGTTTAAGCACGCTTGCGTTGATGGTTTTCCCCCTTACCCGGCACTTCACAACGCGTCTCGCTTCGCGATTTGCACGGTCGGCGAGCCTCCTTCTATCGTCAATACACGGTCGCTAGTTTCGGGCTATCGGTGAAGTAGTTGCCCTGGTGGCCCTGCTCTCTGGTATTGCACTCTCTCCTGAGTTGCGCGGTTGGAACGGTTGGCGTTCGAAAAATTGTGACCTCGTCTCCGTCCTCTGTGTTCGTACTTCTTGGTCCTCGGCCTACCTTCCCTCTCCCGCTTCCCACGCGTTAGATCTGCTTGCACCGTACTGCTGCACCTAGCTGGCACCTTACTGCCCTCTCCTCTTTCATCCTCCTCGGGCCTCCCCCTCGTCCGGGATCCCTTCCGGTAGTGACGCTTTCTCTCCTGTAACAAGGGACCACATGAGGGAAGTGGTAATATCGTCCGGTCGGCCCTTGGTCTATCCGCTGTGGCTGGCATCCCCTCTGCTGAGTAGCTCTCCTCGCTGGGTGACTCCCGTCGTCCTTCTCCCTCTCCCGCGATTTACTCTACGATCGCACCCCGTGGTGGTTACGGTATTCCATGGTATAGCACTACCTCCTTGGATGTTCTTAAAGTCTGCCGCGCGCCGATAACTGGGGACAGTCCGTCCTCGACCCGCTCGCCCCTGCCGCCCTTTGGGTTTGGGGTTCAGTACGTTTTTCCGTTAGGCCACCCGGCAATAGTAGTTTTGTCCTTCCCGCTCCGTCGGCCCTGGACCCTAAGATTCTTTTCCTTTGTTGAGTGGGGCCTGCTGAAGGGTTTCTTTGCTCCTGTACATCTTTATGTTGGTTTTCTTCATGCTTGGCTTTCCTATGCTTTCCTCCCCATTAGTTTAGGCTGGTGGCGGGTGTGCGGTTAGTCCCATACCATAGGGTCTTGGGGGTACGGTCTTGGTCTTCATGTTTGGTTGCTTTCCTACGGGTGGGGGGTATTTGTTTGTCCCACGACGAGGTGAAGCGGGCCGTTGGATTGTTTTATGGTTTTGTTTCTGCCATAGCTAGCGCTCCATGTAGTTTCTTGTACCTTAACAACGAATACTTGATTTAAAAAAAAAGAAAAAAAAGAAAAAAGCCCCCAATTTCCTTGATTCTTTATGCTACCTGGTATTTCTTTCACGATTCCTGTACTTCAGAATATAACGTCTTCTATTCTGATATCCAAGACCCACGCCAAGAACCCACGAACCCTGACCCTGACCAGCCGTTACGCGATCAGCCTTGACCAGAGATTGTTATCTCCGAACCCTCACGCTAAACGAGTGTTATCGTTTAGGACCCTTCTGTCGTTGTGTGCCTTGGACTAACGTCCAGTGCCAAGACCCCGTTACACCAGGTAGCGTCTAACGAGGATCCAACCCACACAACACCATGTCTCAACGTGTCGAACTTCCGACCGGTGCATTAACCGCCTTGACCGAATTGTCGGCGGTTACCAACGATGAGTTTGATCAACTACCCGAAGATCGAATTAGACAGCAGCCCCGCACCGCGCGCGATCTTGCCACTTCACTCAACGGGCTCCCAGTACTCCCTTCCATTTCCCAACCAGGCACCCCTGCACCGCTCGAACAAAACCCTCGCTTCCAACAACTACAACAACGTGTTCAAAATCTAACCAACGAAAGGGAAGAGCTTGCTGAAGAACGGGATGCACTTACCGAAGAACGCGATGCTCTACTTACAGAGGGACAAGGACTGGAGGCAAGGTATAGAGCCATCGAGACTGACCTAAAGTGCGACAGAGCCACCATAGTTACCCTTAACACCACGTTGACCAACATGAACACTGCCCTGGCAACTGCAACTGCTGCACTTACAAACGCAGTGGGACCTGCTCCACCAGCAGGCGACAGACCCCCTAAGCGAGAATCAATCCCCAAGCCACAGGAGTTCGACGGATCCCAAGACCAACTTCGTCCGTTCATTGCACAATTACGAACCAAGTTCCTCGGAGATGCCCACAAGTTTGTGGATGTCCAACATCGGTTAGCATATGCTGGTGGGTTCCTGAAAGGGAAAGCTTACGAACAAATCCTTCCACTTATTGATGAAGGAAACATTAATATAACTAGTGTGGAAGTCTTGATCACGCTCCTTCAAAGCGCCTTCAGTGACCCTGATAGGGTCCGTACCGCCGAACGAAATCTACAAAGCCTACAACAAAAGAACCGCAATTTGTCTGACTACTTAGCAGCGGATTTCCAACCATATACTGCCAAGGTATCCTTGAACGATGCTGCTAAGCGAACTTCATTGTACCAAGGGTTAAACGCCGAACTCAAGGACGCTCTGGTAACCCTGAACAGCCCCGACGAACTTGACCAATATATCATATTGGTCAAACGTGTGGATAACAAGATCCGTGGCCGCACAGCGGATCGAAAGGGTTCATCTTCTACATGGAGATCACCTACGACGGCAACAACAACAACACCAAAACCGGCTGCTCCTCCTACGACTACCACCACCGCTACAGGTACTCAAGCGGGCCCTATGGACATTTCGGCTGGACGACGCCGCCTATCACAAGCACAACGTGAAGATCGCATGCGACGTGGCCAATGCTTCTACTGCGGGGGAGCAAACCACATGGCTCGACAATGTCCAAACAGACAAAGTCACCTCAGAGCCAACGCTGCTGCCATTCGTGTACCTCCGCCAGTGGTTCCTGAAGACTCTCGTCCCGAGTCCGAACACTGGGAAACTAAGTGTACCATGTACAGTCCAAGGCACTGTCATGGAACAAGAATCGCCTCCCTCGTTACTTTCTTTATCCGGTTGATCTCTTGACAACATGGAGAATGGGGTTGAAGCTAATCATCTGGTAATGGCATGTACGATTGTTGACAACCATAACGAGATTAGATCCCATGCTCTAATACATTCGGGAGCAACTAGATACACATTCATCGACAAGGCTTTCGCTGAGCGCCATAACTTTCCTTTGTTTGAACTTAAAGAACCACGACCTTTAACGGTCATCGACGGACGGCCTGTGAGTTCCAGAGCAATTACTCACATCACCAAGATCGGGTTGTCGATTAACAACCACCATGAAATGATTCCTGCTTTTGTTTCCACGCTTGGGGGATACCATCTAACACTTGATATACCCTGGTTAAAACACCACGATGTCAAGATTCACTTCGCTTCTAACTCCTGTACTTTTGAATCTGAATATTGTTTGAAGAACTGCGTTAACGACGTTACAATGGCCTACGGGATCGAGGAAGAGTTACCACATTTCCTACGGGCTTATGCTGCACAATGTGCTCTCAGACATAAGGTCCTCGACAAGGGCGAGGTACTTCAGATACTTCCTAAACAATTTCATGAATTCCTTCCTTTATTCCTCAAGAAAACAGAAGATCAACTACCACCTCACGGGAGGTTTGATTATGAGATACCACTGCGCCCAGGATTTGTCTCTCCTTTCGGACCAATATATGGTCTTAGCCCCCCTGAGTTATCAGCCTTATACGAATGGCTAGACGAAAATCTGGATAAGAAATTCATCCGCGAATCATCCTCCCCAGCTGCTTCTCCGATTTTGTTTGTTAAGAAAAAAGAAGGTTCTCTATGCTTATGTGTTGACTATAGGGGACTTAACGAAGGAACGATCAAAAAGCGTTACCCTTTACCCTTGGTCAAAGAAACCTTTATGCAACTTTCACGAGCAAAGATATTCACTCAACTGGATATCTGCGGAGCCTACAACTTAATTCGCATGAGAGCAGGTGAAGCGTGGAAAACAGCTTTTCGTACACGATACGGGCTTTTTGAGTCCCTCGTTATGCCATTTGGGCTTACCAATGCTCCCGCTACCTTCCAAGCGTACATTAACAATGCGCTACGTGCATTTTTGGATAGGTTTTGTACAGCATACCTTGACGATATCTTGATATACTCTGAGAATGACGAACAACATATCGAACACGTCAAACAAATCCAGCAAGCTTTAACGAAAGCTGGACTCCAGGTAAAACCTCAAAAATGCGAATTTCACACCAAAAATGTCGAGTATCTTGGGTTTATCATCACCACGGAAGGCCTACGAATGGATCCTGCGAAGATCACGACGATCATTGAGTAGCCCATCCCTAAGAAATTACGCGATATCCACTCCTTCTTAGGATTTGGAAACTTCTACAGGCGCTTTATCCAAGACTATTCACATCTGGCTAGGCCACTAACCCAATTAACGAAAAAAGGTACACCATTCGTGTGGTCAGATCTTTGTCAAGCCGCATTCGAAAGATTGAAGGAACCCTTTACTACGGCCCCCATCCTGATCCATTTTGATTTCGACAAAGAGATAGTAGTGGGAACCGATGCTTCCGACATCACCTCTGCCGGCATATTATCCAACCGGGACCTGACGGGCTTTTACATCTGATTGCATTCTTTTCAAAGAAACAGACCCCGGCCGAATGTAACTACGATATTTACGACAAAGAGTTGATGGCTGTGGTACGCGCTTTTGAAGAATGGCGAGCTTACTTGGTCGGACGGCCTGTGACAGTACGATCGGATCATCAGAACCTGCGATACTTTACCACAAAACGGTTACTCAATTAACGACAAGCCAGATGGTCAGAGTTCCTGGCACTGTTCAACTATACGATTGAATTTGTACCTGGTAAAGCACATGGAAAGGCAGATGCGTTGACAAGGATGGTGGGGCAAACAGAGGAAGAGATATTAGAAGACGAGACACATAGGACTCAGGTGGTTCTCAAGTCCTAGTCTCTGAGTTTGTTGGCGGATATTCCACTTCATTTTGGAGCGTCCCTATTGTATGAATTATGGACAGAAGCCTATCAAGCTGACCCCCTTCCAAACCAGATACTCACAATGCTGGAACAAGGGGTACGACATAGCCGCCTGATATCTCTAGCCGAATGTACCAGGGATGGTAACCGACTGAGATATCGGGATCGTCTTTATGTTCCCGCTCATGAACCTTTGAAACTAGCCATCATTCGGGAAAATCATGATGCCCCTGCGGCTGGTCACCCTGGCAGATCCAAAACAGATGAACTAATCACCCGACGATACCATTGGCCGAGTATGCGAAAAGAGATCGCACGATATGTAGCCAATTGTCATATCTGTCAACGAGGTCGAATGACTGGTCACGCTCCATTTGGTATCCTTCGGCCTCTCTCTATTCGCTATCGACCATGGCAAGATATATCAATGGACTTTGTAACCGGTCTCCCCTGGAGTAACGGTAACCATGCGATTTGGGTAGTAGTAGATCGGCTAACCAAGATGTGCCATCTCGTCCCTTGTCGTACGACCATCGATGCCCCCTCTCTTCCCAACCTGTTCCTGGATAACATCTGGAAACATCATGGGTTGCCACTGACAATTATATCTGATCGAGGGCCACAGTTCGCTGCTGAGTTCTGGGGAACCATCTGTCGCAGACTAAAGCTCGACCGACACCTATCGACTGATTTCCATCCTGAAACTGACGGTCAGACAGAACTAGTTAATAGTATCATGGAGCAATACCTACGGTCATATGTGAACTACCAACAGGATGACTGGTGTCAATGGTTACCAATGGCGGAATCTATGGGAAACAATCATGCATCTGAGACTACTGGCACCTCTCCCTTCTTTGCCAACTACGGCTATGATCCACGTATGGATTTTCTCGACGAACAAACTCTGCCGACTGACGACCAAGAGGCGCGATCTTTCGTTGTCACTATGACAGAACTTCATGCACACCTACGAATCGAAATGGGTTATGCGCAAGAAAGGCAACAAGAAAATGCTGACCGACACAGACACCCAGCTCCCTCCTTCCAAGTCGGTGATAAAGTTTGGCTGAACACCAAAAACATTAGAACATGTCGACCTTCACGAAAGTTGGACAACAAACGTCGTGGACCATATGAGGTTAAGGGAAAGATCGGAACACACACTTACCGTCTGGATCAGCCGAATACAATGAAAATACATATGTTTTCCATGCATCACTGTTGGATCTAGCAGCCAACAACCCACTCAAAGGACAGATAATCCCACCACCTCCACCCGTGGAAGTTGAAGGAGAAGAAGAGTGGCAGGTTCAGGAAGTTTTGGATTCCAAGTTGGTCAGGAACCGGTTGCGATATCTGGTGAAATTGGAGGGCTACGACAAAACAACATGGGAACCGGCTGAGTCAATCAACGAACTAAAAGCAGTTGAGGATTTCCACGAGTGGTGCCCACTTAAACCTGGACCATTACCGGAGAATCCGGAATAGGCCTCAGGGGACGTCGGCCCTGGGGAGGGCCCTGCTCTCACGGTCCTCTGGTCAGATACTTGTTGGGATAACTTTGGTGTTAGTGTTCGTTACGGGGCGGGGCGGGGCGGGTTTTCACGGGCCAGACCCCGCCCTTACACAGGGCCGGGGGGGTATTTTCGGGTAATCCCCGCCCCGCCCCCGTCCGGGGCCCACCCGCACTCATTCCCTGGACGGGGCCCCGTTTGTTACCACCTATTTTTGACAGGGACCCGTCTGGGGTATAGGTGGGGCGGGGGCCTGAGCGGGGACAGGGGCAGGGAATGCCGAAAAAGACACCCCGCCCTAGGCCGTTGAGTGGGGCGGGGCGGGGAAAAGGGCCGAGGGCCCGTGTTTTTCGGGGCCCCGTCCGCCCCGTAACGAACTCTATTTGGTGTTCTTTCTTTTGTTACACGGTTGCTATAAGGGATTTCCTTAGTAAGGTTTACGACAAATTGTATTGTTTCCTTTGTTACGCGGATATGCGACTCATACTGGGGTGTGAGTCGGGGGGCCAACGGCTGTGCTAGGATTTCCTTCTATATACGCGGGGGCTTTGCCCCCAATTTCCTTCCTGAACACCCCGGGTGTGTTTACTTGGTTTTCCATGTCACTCATTGGGCGCCCCGGCGTCCTGGATCTTGCCTTTGCTTCTTCCCTCCACGCACCATACTTTTCACAATGGTCTGATCCTCTTCCGTCTACTGGTTCTGACCATATCCCGATCCTCCTCCACTTTGAGGCCCCCTTATTCCGCGCCCCCCCCCGACCCCTAAATGGGCCCTGACCGACTTGGCCACCATGGAAACTTCCCTGAAAGCTACGGCTATCTCGCCTCCCCCGCTCCTCCCCACCACGCGCTCTCTGGACGTCTGGTTCCGCACCAACCTGGGCAGGGTTACGTCCCAATTCGCGCTACACACCCCGCAGAACAGGGTGACCTATCGATCCAAACCCTGGTGGTCTGAGCTCTTGTGAATGCTCAGGAAGGCCTACAACTCCGCCCTTCGCACCTCGAAACGTGACCGTTTCGACGCTGCTGTCCTGGCCTCCGCAAGGGCGGCGAGGTCCGCCTACTTCAAGGCAATCAAGAAGGCGAAGACGGATCACTGGTCCTCCTTCCTGGCCTCCGCGACCCTCCGGACGGTGTGGACGGCTAAGAGACTTGCCGTCGGACGCCCTCCTCCCCGCTTCCCGGAGCTCGCGGGTGCCTCCACCCCGCCTGAGCTGAACCAGGCTCTCCTTGACCACTTTTTTCCTGGCCAACCGGTCTGGTTTCCCGACACCATTCTGCTCCCGTTCAGAGACTGCCCCCCCTTGTCCCTGGACGAGGTCGGCAGGGCCCTAGCCCGTTCCTGCCCATCGTCGGCCCCCAGGCCAGATAAGACCCCCGACTCGGTGTAGAAGAGGGTACACCGCGTAGCCCCCCACCTAATCCATGACCTGCTCGCCCCTTTGGTGCCTACGGATCCCACCCACTCACCCTCAAGAAGGCCAATGGCATCGTACTCGACCAGCCTGGAAAGTCCTCGTACGACTCCCCCTCATCATTCCGCGTTATAGTCCTGCTCCAGACTTTTTCGAAGATCCTCGAGAGGATCATGAACTCCAGACTCTCCTGCGTGGCCCGGGCAACCGGCCTCCTGGATCCACACCAATGCGGCTCGCTGGCCGGCCTCACGGCCTCGGACGCGGTCACCACACTCACTCACGAGATAAAGACCCTCCGCATGGCTGGAAGAAAGGTCTCCACGCTCTTTCTTGACATAAAGGTGGGATTCGACAACGTCAACCCCTCCACACTCTGCGGCATGCTTAGGGCCAAAGGGGTCAGCCCGTACCTTGTGTCTTGGACCAACTCTTTCCTTGCCGGCAGGACCTGCCGGCTCCTCTACCAGGGGTCCCCCAAGGTGTTCGCCCCAGTCTCGGTAGGCACCCCCCAAGGGTCTCCCGTCTCTCCGCTCTTGTTTGTTATTTACGTTTCGCGCCTCCACTGCGAGATCCCCCGTGGTCTCTCTCTTTCCTACGTGGACGACTTCGGTCTGACATTTTCCTCTGCATCCTATCGGCGCAACATCCAGATTCTACAGAGGCAGTATGCCAGGCTGAAGGCCAGAGGGGCCAGGCTGGGCGTCGGGTTCGCAGTGCCCAAGACGGAGCTCATCCACGGGCGAACAAACAGGGACTGAGGCCTCATTTCCTATGCTCCGGTCCACCTAGACGGGTCGATCTTCAAACCCAAGGCTGAGGCTAGGTGGCTGGGCTACTGGTTCACCCCCTCGATCTCCACTACACCCCACTTCGTCAAAAGCCTGGCCAAGGCCCAGGCAGCCTTTGTGGCGATCAAACGGCTCTCCCCCCCGGGGATCGGTCTTCCGCCCTTCCTCTGCCACAGACTGGCCTCCTCCCTCCTGTTTCCCATCCTCAGCTATGGCGCAGACGTCTTCATACCTACCGTCCATTTGACAAGGAAGCTCTCCGAGTTCTGGCACAAGGTCCAGAGATGGACAACAAACTGCTTTAGGAGTACCCCCACCGACGTCCTGGCCAAAGAGGCCTGCCTCCTGCCCCTGGAGCTTCTCCTCGCATATAAACGCCGTCTGGTCTACCTTAGGATCCTTTGCTCCCCCCCAGAAATAAACCCTGCAACCGCGAGACTCCCCCCCGGTGTGCAAACGCCGTCCCTCCACCGCCACTCCCCAGACTATAGAGCCCTGTGCGCGAGAAATGCGGGTTGTCGTCTGCCCCTCCCATGGTCCCAACCGAGACCTCCCTCAAAGAACAGGACCCACCTCCCCCTTGACGCCCTTCTACACGCTATGCTTTTCGTTCTGGGCCCCGACGGGCTCAGCCCCCTCCCGGTCACTTCAAAACACCTTCTCTGCGAGTCCTACCCCAAACCCATCGAGGAGCGCTCCTATCCTTGACTTAAGCTCCAATGCAAGAACCTCCTCATGGAAGAGTGGGTCAATGCGGTGCCAGACCCGGCCAGATACCGATACCGCCCCTCACTAAGGCCCCATCCATTTATGGGCCTAGATAAGTTCTCCGTTGGCCGCCTCCACCAGATGAGATCTGGCAAGAGCTACCTCCGCGCCCACCCGTCATGGGACAGCGAAGTCCCCACCACCTGCCCCAGCTGCCAGAATGCCCCAGAGACATTTGAACATGCCATCCTCCACTGTTCAGCCAAGGAGCCCGCCAGGACCCGCCACCTTCAGGGGGTCCTCGATGGCGGCCCCGACGCCCCCGTCTGGTCATCAGCTACCCTCCTGGAAGCGCTCGCCCGCTTCATTAAGTCTACTGCCACAGCTTTTCCCCTGGGCATGTTCTCGTGCCGGTCTTCATCCGCTTCTGTTGAATCCAGTTGCTCTAATGTAGTTTCCTTTGGGGACTTTATGTCATCTCAAGAAAAATAGGTTTACTTTGGTTTTATTGGTTTTTGTTTCATGCTGTTCGCTGGTTTAAGGAGGGTTTTCCTTGATATACATTTTTGAATTTCGTGCCTGTATGTGGGCCTGGGACCGGTACAGACCCCATCTGAAGTTTTTGTTGCCGGATGTTTCCTTTGTTAGTTCGTTTTGGATTTCAGGTTTTGTTTTCGCCATAGCTAGCGCTCCATGCGATTTCTTGTACCTAACAACCAATATATGATATTAAAAAATAAAAATAAAAAAAGCCCCCAATTTCCTTCATCTTTCTTGTCCGCTCCACCTCCAGCGATTGAAATCTCAACACCATGGAAAATTATCATGAGAGTGTCCTCTGCCTCTGATCTATCCTGCCCGTGGCGACTGCTCGGGGGTTTATCACATCTTCATCTCCTTCCTCTCTCTGGGGCCTTTGGCCTCCCCTCCCCTGGGTTATGGATTCCTTCCTGGTTCCGTTCGTCTTCGTTGAGCACGCTCGCGTTGATGTTCCTACCCTTTACCCCGCACTTCACGACGCGTCTCGCCTAGCGATTTGCACGGTCGGCGACCCTCCTTCCTCCGTCAATACACAGTCGGTAGTTTCGGACTATCGGTGAGGTGGTTGCCCTGGTGGCCCTGCTCTCTGGTATTGCACTCTCTCCTGAGTTGCAGGATCGGTACGGTCGGCATTCGAAAAACTGTGACCCCGTCCCCGTCCCCCGTGTTCGTACTTCTCGGTTGTTTGGCGAGCCTTCCTCCTCCCGCTTCCTACGCGTTGGATCCGCTTGCACCGTACTGCTACACCTAGCTGGCACCTCACTGCCTTCTCCTCTTCCCTCCTCCTCGGGTCTCCCCCTCGTCCGGGATCCCTTCCGGTAGTGCCGCTCTCTCTCCTGAAACAAGGGACCACGTGAGAGACGCGGTAATATCATCCAGTCGGCCCTTGGTCTATCCGCTGTGGCTGGCATCCCCTCTGCTGAGTGGCTCTCCTCGCTGGGTGGCACCCCTCGCCTTCCTCACCCGCTACGCCATTTACTCTATGGTTGCAACTCGTGCTGGTTACGGTATTCCTTGGTATTGCACTATCTCCTTGGATGTTCCTAAAGTCTTGCGCGTGCTGATTACCAGGCAGTCCGCCCGTGTCACGTCTTGCCCCTAAGCCGTTAGGTTCGGGGAATTCCCTTAGGCAACAGGCTACAGTAGTTTATCCTTTCCGCTCTGTCGGCCCTGGGCCGTAAGATTCTTTTCTTTTGTTTTGGGGGGCCTGCTGAAGGGTTTCTTTGCTCCTGTACATCTTTATGTTGGTTTTCTTCGTGTTTGGCTTTCCGATGCGTTCCTCCCCATTAGTTTAGGCTGGTGGCTGGTGTGCGGTTAGGCCCATACCATAGAGTCTTGGGAGTACGGTTTCGGTCTTCATGTTTGATTGCTTTCCTGCAGGTGGGGGGTATTTGTTTGTCCCATAACGAGGTGAAGTGGGCCGTTGGATTGTTTCATAGTTTTGTTTCAGCCATAGCTAGCGCTCCATGCTGTTTCTTGTACTTAACAACGAATACATGATTATAAAAATTAAAAAATTAAAAAAATTAAAAAAAGCCCCCAATTTCCTTGATTCTTTATGCTACCTGGTATTTCTTTCACGACTCATGCACTTCAGAATATAACATCTTCTATTCTGATATCCAAGACCCCCGCCAAGAACCCATGAACCCTGACCCTGACCTGCCGTTACACGGTCAACCTTGACCTGAAATTGTTATCTCTGAACCCTCACGCTAAACGAGTGTTATCGTTTAGGACCCTTCTGTCCTTGTGTGCCTTGGACTAACGTTCAGTGCCAAGACCCCATTACACTGAGCAACTCAGGAGAGAGTGCAATTCCAGAGAGCAGGGCCACCAGGGCAACTACTTCACCAATAGCCTGAAGCTAGCAACCGCGTTTTGAGGAGGAAAAAAGGGTTGCCGACCGTGCAAATCGCCAAGCGAAGCTTGTCACAAAATGCTGCGTAAGGGGTAGGAACGTCAACGCAAGCGTGCTTAAACGAAGACAGAACCGCGACCAGGAAGGAAGCCATAACCCCACAAGAGGGGAGGTCCGAGTCAAGGACCCCAGAGCGAGGAAAGGGAGAGACGGGTGCGTGATACTCCTGGGCGGAAGCCATCAGCGAAGATCAGAGGTGGGAGACACTCTCACAATGATTTTCCATGGTGTTGAGATTTCAATTGCTAGAGGTGGAGCAGACAAGAAAGTTGCCATCTTATTAGTCTGAGACTGATATTTATATAAAGGTCTTGCCATAACCTACATCCTGGTGACTCATAATCTCCTATCATCAACATTTATGACTAAAAGTGAGTCATAGTGTGAAATCTATCACCTGAGTCCTATGAGCTATAATATAACATATTCTAAATTAATAATAACTCATAAAACAAGTTAGGTATGTTAACTGCATCACATGTGAAATACATGACTGATAATGCAAGTTATGTGTGAAAGTTATTACTATTTATAACTTCACAATCATACATTATTAAACAATCAATCATAATATTCTTATTATACTTATAATAATATTATACTCCTATTGTGTTGTTATGTAGAATACTATAAGTTAAGTGATCTTATAGTATAAAATATAATATATCTATCACTAATAACAATTGCTTATGTGAAATCTAACTTGCTCATGTATTATTTCTAAACCATGGTTTCTTTTCTGCAGCATTTGCCTCTCAGATATAAATTTGTTAATGTATATTAATATTAGTAGATTTAGTTAATAGCAAAGAACTACATACAATCTTAGATCCCTCTTCCTACTTTTATTTATTTTATCTTACTAGAATGATAATTTACTTATATAGCATTGTAAAAACATGTTTTATTCTTACTTTCTTGCTTGCTTGCATTCTGTTCTGCTTTCTTGCAATACCTTATTTGTACTAGGCAGGTGGACTCTGCTTTCAGTCAGCAAGTATACAATTTGGTTATCAATTTAAGTTGAAAATACTTTTTATCTGCTAATCAAAGAGCTTATTCACTTGTTAGATGATTTGTAAAGCATAAGCCTAAACTTGTTACTAATTTTCTAAGATATCTAAATACTTATCAATAAGATAATTATATAGAATATTTTAAATTATTCAATTAAATTCAACACTAGATTTCTATACTCATGATATCTACATGATAGTGAATATAACAGGTATTGCACACTGCTTATATTGATCTTTTCATTCAAATCTTGGAAGCATTTCTTCTCTGAGATTATTTAGAGTTGTGTTCCTGTAACATGTATACATATTTCAGCAAATGTGTATAGGACTAGATTACAGGATCTCCTGTATTTAGTTTTGATTCATATTTTGTTTATGTAATTTGATTTTAGCTCTGCCACTATCTCTAAGTCAAAGATGCTATCCTAAGGGATAATATATTTAGTTTCCTTTTGTGGAAATTTATCTTTAGGATTTCAGGTATGGAATTGTCATGTAACACTGATGGACTCGGATCCTTAGCTATAACTCTTTGTTCTTGCAGGATTACAGAATTCTCGTAGGTACACAGCTATCAGTAATGATTGTGATTGCAGATAAGCCATTACTTTGGACTTTTTGGATTTAAACTAGTCTCCTGGCTAGTTCAAGACAGCAGACTTTGACAAACCTTCAGTTTAAGAACACACCTCTAGTTAGTTGAATGATGATTCTTTCATCCCAACTTGCCCTTCAACAATTTTAACATTACCTTCTGGCTTTGTTTAGCCTCTCTTAGCACCAGCACTAGCAGATCTTTTGTCGCTTCTCTTGTATTCAGATATCAACGAAACAGTCAACGAGAGCAACATCGGATCCGCATAAGAACATCTTCCAGTAGCAAACCACGTATAGGTGCTTCAGTAGGTTGACAACATTTGTTGATGGAAAGGAAGGGCGGGAACAATGCGGTTCCCTAGCTCGTTTCAGCCATCTGGATTTGCGATCAAGTCTGCCCTTAATCGTCGTAGTCTGGGTATGATACCATTAGATACCTGCCGGCATCTTCCGATATCAGCGAGGCATAGACAAAATGTTTACTAATTAGATGACATGCCGAAAGCATACCGGCATCCTTGGGCTCCGGTGAACCATGCAGGCTTTCCAGGGGCATAGCCTACGAAACCCGGATTAGTTTTGTCTTGACCGAGTCTGCCGGGGTTGTACCGGTGGGTTCTCTCTATGCCGGCCTTGCCGCCTGCCAATATGATACTAGTTACGGTCCCTTGCCGGCTGGGACCCCTGCCCCCACTCGCCAGCAAGACTGCAACCATGGGAAAGCGGGTGGGACACGGGCGGGGATTCCTAATATCACAAATTTTACCCTAGCTGTACCAATCTAGCATCAGGCCACGATGGAAAATTTATAGGCAAAACACCTGAATGAGCGAAGCAACCTGTGGGCCGATGCCCGGGGTCTCGAGTTGGGCCCTGCTGGCGCAACTGTGCTAAACCAACCGTTGCCTATAAACACTTAAGTCTGGCGCACACTGGTTACCGTATAAAAATCGCCCACTTTAATTCTTTCAGAGGACATTTTTGCTTCTGCCAGGGCTTGTCGGGCCGTTGTGTGCCCCGGATGAACCTTTCCTGAGGAATGATCGTCCGGAATTGCGAGTGCTATGATTGAAGGCGCTTATCACAATATAGTAATTCAGAACTTTGAGCGGTGGGCCGAGGCATAGAAAGGGGGGGTCTGAGGGGGGGCTTTTGGGCACAGCCCTTCTTTTCGACCTATGGGGACAGAACTGAGAGGTGACTACATGACATACTGGTACCCTGCTATTTCGCAATGGCGTCCCCCTGCCGCGCTCTTGGATCGTTGCCCATTGCCTCTTGTCTAAATCTCCTCCCGGTCGCCGCCGATCATTCTTTGAGCTCCCGAAGTGCATATCTGAAGCGCGGCAATAAACAACATGAAATTTAACTCTTGTGGAATAACTTTAAAGGCAAATGAGACGAGTTTGGGATAATTAGGTATTGGTACTACTTATCCCTCTCCCCTCCTTCTCTGAATAACCGAACACATATACCTGGTACCGAGCTGGCATCAGGAGCTCAGTGACTGAGTAGAAGTCTTGGTGAAGGTTGGTCAGCAAAGGGTAAGCGAGAATAGTACGACGCCCCCTCCACATAGAAAAATCACATTGATATAGAGCACTCAGTGTGTTCTTGTTTCTTTACTAGTAATATAATATTAAATTTTCACGTTTAATTCGTTATATTTTCCCTACCATTTTAATACCGCTACCTACCCTTTGTTGAATATCCTCTGGGTGCACAGATGTGCCTCGGTATTCCGCAATCACCAAGACTTATTCCTAGTGACTATACCTTTCCCTGGAAGCCTTAATAATGTCCGCCGCCTATGCGCCATTGCATCCATTAGCACGCTCCCCCCCCGGCAAACAATAGGGTAGGAGGGAAGAAAGAGCAATTCACCTTCTCACCAATCGCATAAACCGTAGATTGAAGGTGGGTTCCAGGGATCAATGGCATAATACTCGCATCCACAACCCTCAAATTCCTAGTCCCATAGACCATCAGATTGTGGTCCACAACCCCCCCAATCTCCCTTGGCTGCATGGCTGAAGTCCCAACCGGATGGAACATCGTGGTCACGCTATCCCTCGCAAACCCAAGCAGCTCCTCTTCGGACTGCAACGACGGGCCGGGCGTCAGCTCGGTCGGGCCGAGTTCCTGAATGGCTGGAGTCTGCACAAGGCGGCGGCCGAAGCGGAATGCTTCGGTGAAGAGGCTGAGGTCGACTGGGTTGCTGCCCGTGCGTAGGTTCACGATCGGAGGGGTTAGGGGATCTGTCGAGTTTATTTCTATAAAGCCGCGGCTGAGGGGGTGGGAAATAGAGAAGGTGAGGGGCATTTGGGAGTCACGTATGGCACCGATAATCCATACAAATTCCATCGCAGCCACATGCGTGGCGGCAAGCCGGTTGAGAAGTATTTGGCGGTGTTTTTGGAAACCGGCTATTACGACAGGCTCGGAACCGTCGCGGAGGTACTGGCTTGGCTCCTGGGCTATATAGGCGTCTACTAGGGCCTCGGCTCGGTCGGTGTAGGTGGATATAGGAAGGAAAGCTACTGAGTTGGGGCTCGAAGCTGTCCATGGGCCTGGATTCTTTTGTTAAAATTGAGTGAGGTGTTGTTGAGAAGGAGACCAACCTTCCCGGCTACTATAGAAAAGCGCTTTGCTCTCCGCGTCCCAAGTTGCGTTTCGATAGAGATCAATGGGTGAGTGTTCAACGTTGCTCGCTGGTTGCCTCGGGTTAGCACCATATTCTATCATGGAGAAGAACGCTGGGTACTAACCATTCAGGCTCATAATACAGCCTGTTTTGTTTATCGTGTTAGCCAGAGAGCTAGTGACATCATAGCCTCAAACGCCTAACAGTGGGGTATCAGTAGTCCGGCGCGTACCGAGTGCGCCAGAGTGCAGCGCGGGATAGACCCACCGTGCCCTGAGCGAGGTGGTGCCCTCGGCGAGGCGCGGCGCTCATAGTCTAAGGAGGACTCTTACTAAACACCGGTTCCGCCACAGCAACTCTGCCGTGCCTCGCTGAGGGCACCACCTCGCTCAGGGCACGGTAGGTCTAGCACCCTTAAGATTTTCCTTTGCGCTAATAGGAAGAAATAGACTTACCCGGATGATCCTGGAGGTTTTGTCCTCTAGATATTCGGTCCACTATCAGCGTGCTTTGAACCTAACACTAAAGCACAGGGTCTCTTACACGCCAGGCAGATCAATCAATACTGGGATACCCAATTTCTCCAGGAGACTCTTTTGCCCAATTCCTAGATATATGGGTTGGACTGGCGAAATTTGCGGAGGGGAAGAGAATCGAACCTGAGAGTTGCAATATCTGCGGAGTATGAATGGTCCCTGCCGAAATAATAACCTCATTCTTGGCTTTTGCTGTATATTTGGTAGCATCTCCGGGTTTGACATACTTCATTTCATGGTGGTTAGGATTCGCGGTTTAGCAGGTGGTGGAAACTCACTTCAACTCCACTGATTTTGATCCCTTTTCCGTTTTCTTCGTCACCATCCTCGGTGATTAGTTTGGTCACCTGTCTGGAGGTGTAAACATGTAGATTTTGTCGGGTAACGAAGTTATCGTAATAAGCACTGCGGGAATATGAGCGCGTCATGTTTTTTGGGTCGATTGTGTTTGGCGACCAGAAAACGCCTAATGCGCTTCCCGCCTGATCCTGTGACTGTTTAACACCTAGCGATTGCATTGCGTCTTGGAAATTTTCTGCCCCAGTTATTAGAATGGTGACACGGGCAAACGAACACCGACTTACTATTCTGTGGGTATATGAAGTTCGGATAACCAGACTGAACGTATCCATCGAATCCGTGAACAGAGGGATCGTAAGTGATTCCAAACTGGGCTACATGCTCTGGTTTAGGTGGCGTAAAGGTTTCGCTCTTCACAGTATTAGGAAGCGCTTCCCAGTGTTGCTGAAAGTGCCAAAGGGATTTACCTTTTTGAAATATGGTAAGAGACCAGCCCAGCCCCAGCCGGGATTCCCGAGATCCTCCCACATATCGTAGTCGCCGGGGGCGCCTCGATCAAACATCATGCCGTTAATCAGAGAGCTTCCACCGAGGGCTTTTCCAAGAGGGAGATTCTGGGATTTGCCGTTTAGGTATATTTGTGGCTCTGTTGTGATATTCCAATCGTATATTGACCGCACAGTGTCCCCAAAACATCTTTGAAGAATGGCGCCACATTCTTTGTGATCCCGAACTCCTGCCTCTAGAACAAGGACAGTTGCTAGTTGAGAGTCTTAGTATATCTGAACCGAGTAACATAACATCTGGAATTGAGGGCTTACTTTCAGGGTCTTCTGACAGTCTGTTGGCTACTGTGAGGCCCTAGAGGTATTGTTTAGTTATGGTCAATATGTGAATTAGGAGCGCTGGTTCAACTTACAGCAGTCCCACCGCCCACTATGACATATGTATAGGAATCGAGCAGCTGCTCCTGTCTCTCAATGAGCCTGCCCAGCATTGGCGTAGCCACAGCCGCGCTGCTAGCCACTGAGAAAAGCATAATCAATCGTCTCAACATTTTTGCGCAGTACCAGAGGATAGCAGGCAGATGGTGTGCCTATACCATCAATGATACCGAGCCTCCAGAGCCTGGGCTACCCAGGCAAATATATACCTGTTCTTACTCCTCGCAAAGGGGTAAATCTTGAACACATCGCCGACCAATAAGAATTCTGACCCTGGTGGCACTCCTTCACCGCGCAAGATTCGCCTTGATTCTAATCAAATACCGGCATCATGTACTCGAGTATCCCTACATACCTGAGTGCTGGTTCCTATGCACAAGGGTTCCGTAAGGTGGAGATGGGGGCTGTTGCTTCGCGAGATACGGAGGGCTTGGCCTTTTTGGTAAAAGCTGATAGAGAAGTAATCTTAAATTCTAATCAGTATAGTACAGCAGCCGTCCCAAGGGGGCTGGGTAGTTTAGCTAGAGTGGTCGTGGCCATGTTGTATGGCTTTTTCCTGTTGTCCGGGCCTGCAGGGAAAGCGGGATCGGTAGTGTGCGCTCCCGTTCCTATACTTAGAGAACAACGAATGGTCAAGGACCACTTGTCGAACACATCAATTCTCTCCGCCGCAGAACCGTTTTCGCTTCTGCTGCCAAGAATTATATATTAGAGGGCGGTTTCTCGCTTGAGAGGTGGCTGAACCACCCATAGAGTTAATTTTCCACAGCCCGAGAGACACGAGGATCATTGAGGGGAAGAATTCCTTTCACTCTTTCGAAGCGGCATCTGTCAGCAGGCTATTGGTAAGTGGAAGGACAATTGATTCGCTCCCTTCTACTATCTCTTATGGCATGGGGGCAGCACTCTCTGGGATCTACACGGGCAGCTTATGCATAGGCATGTTAGGTACTGGCTCCTTGATCCCCCCACTGTGTAATATTAATATAATCACTTTGGCCCGTTGTGGGCTTCGTGGACGTGAGCCTAGTTGACCGATGGCGGAGAGTGTAAGTCTCCAGAATTATCTGGGCGCTGCAGGCACCTGGAGATGTAAATTAAAAGGTACAATCCCCAAACATAGCCCCAGGAAGCTGAGTGGAGACAGTTGATATACTTGTACTCGGGTATTGTCGAAAAGGTCGGAAAACTCTCGGTGGCTAAAGGAGGATTAGGAGCGCTGATTAATTAGGGGGTCACGGAAAATTCGGGGTGTGCATGATACCGTCACCCTAGAGCAGCTGCACTCAGGGCTCAGTTGTGATTATAAATCTCTCAACTTTTATTAAGAATCTAAGATTGTGTAGGGCTAAGCTAAAGGAGAATTAATCGGGGCCTTTTGAGTGGATCTTTTTAATGGACTCATATAAATGAATAAATTGAACTTCGTACTGATACTTGAAAATTCCTACTCCTTCAACACTGGTTTCTCGTGTCTCCCAAGCCCAGAATTTTTGCACTGATGCAAACTGTCTTCCTGCTACCAGATATCTAGCTCACAATGGATGAGCATTCTTGCAGGATTGTATAATAATTGAATATCGGGCCGCCATGTTGTAGGGTGACAAAAAATGGCTTCTTCGGATTAGAATGCACAAGTGCGGACGATCTGTGTCACGGTACTGCATTTATTGCGTCAGAACCTCACCGTAGATCTAAGTCAAGTATGCTAACAAAAACAAAAACAATTTAAAGACTCTCAATTTAAGAGGCTGTTAGGCATGTCTCAAACAACTCTAACAAAGGCTTGGTTTCACGCTACTCGAGCCCCTCACCAACTCCCACCAAGGAGCGTGGGGAGCTCAAGGAACACGGGACAAAGATAAAACGTGGGTTCCCACATGTGTTTCATGTTGCCGTATACCCGACTAATGCATCAAGTCACTAAACTTGCGGGGAATGCGCTATGACCAACCCTTATGATGCCACACAACAATACTTGTAAGTACTCGTACATAGCGTATCATAGCTAAAGCACAGACTATCCGCGCCATGGAGAACATGTGCCTACAAAGTGTTGAACCCCAGGTCCTGCGAAGTCAGTATAATATTATCCCTGGACAAAATTAACCACGCACCAGGCAATAGGAGAAAACTTCGGCCATGACAAAGGCATTCCCCCACCAACCCCACTATCACGAAAATCAAAATCAAAATCAAAAATGCAAATTAAAAATGTAAATACATAGTAGGATACATAGTAGAAATTGATCTAGAGAAATTTCTTCGGGTTGTGTTGGAGGCGCGCCGGAATGAGGAGGGCTGCTTTTCCATCGATATTTGGTGTGCGGTTAATTTTGTCCACTGAGACGATATATGAGGAGCGGCTACTCGTGCCAAGGTTGCTGCGCAACCCAAGGATGTTCGCAGGCTCACAACCTGGCTCACTCTAAAGAGTGCCTTACAGCCCAATGCAACTTTACAGCTCAATGCAAGTTGTGGTGTAGCTAGTAATTTTATGACTCATAATACCTTTGTGACTCAGCATAACTTAGTTACTAAGTAAAACTTTCTAGCTTAACTTTGAATATTATTTTTAACATTTATACAAAATAGTATTCTAATTTATATTAATTTTGGCAACCTTCGATGATTGTAAAATAGGTAGTCTTTGTGAAGCTTTTATTTTCATTATTTGTATTAAGCCTCAAAGTTTTGCTTAGTCACAAAGTTTTTGCTGAGTCACAAAGCAATTCTGAGTCACAAAGGTATTATGAGTCATAAAATTACTGGCTAAGCCACAACTTGTATTGAGCTGTAAAGTTGCATTGAGCTGTAAGGCACTCTTTAAAGTGAGCCAGGTTGTGAGCCTGCGAACATCCGAGGGTTGCGCAGCAAGCTTGGCACGATTAGTCCCTATCTATGGGCTTGACAAGACCAAATCAGAATCAGAGGTTTCGAGGTCTATCCTACACGAAGGGGAGCAACATATTGATATCCCGCTTACTGTAACACATTTCCTAAAGCTAGCCAAACTTAGTGATTATAGCAGCTGCTTGACAAGTGCTGTAAGTTAGGGTAGCGGCCTAAGGTGAGCTTCTTTCAACAGTGAGAGGCAAATATCAAGCATGTGATGTGAGGCATTAGTACAGTACAGTCGTACCTCGCTGCTTCTTTTACCTACTTTCATGAAGTTATTGAGTATATCCAGGGAAAATATCTTCAGCTGAGCGCACACCGCATACAAGCATATCACTTATCACATTTATTGTTGACAACATACCACTTTCCTCCGGTACGGCTAGGATTTTCCTGAGTTTTGCTACTCCTCACTTTTCTCACCACCCTCCTCCCTGTAATGGGGGCACTTTGTAGGAAGACAGATCCTAAGATTGCGACCGCACCAAAGACTCAAAGTAGAAGTAAGAATAAATATAATGATAAAAATAATTCAAAGAAGAATCAAGCGGTAAAACTTAATATGGTTAAGCCTGAAAGCTTCACTCAATAAGTTCTCTCGAGGATCATTGGTTATCAGAATAGGGTGTCTCTCGCTTTAGTTAAGTTGAATAATGTAAAGCCAGAGAACCCCCGTCAACCATTCTGACCTTTCGCGAGCACTCGGCTGAGCTCAGCGCTGTTCAACTCACCTGCCAAGAGTGAGCTAACACTCGGAGGCAGTCGGACCGCTCGCATATTAACTATCTCCCCAAATAGGAAGCGCTCCCGGTGATGTCTCTCCAACTACATCTGCATCAGCGAAAACTCTTTCCTATCGGTAGTATGTCAGTGGCCAACCAACATACCCACTGTAGAGATAATATCCATTGGAACTCACTGGCCCAGCAGTGGTTTCGTCTATACAAGCTACGCAGTCCATCAGCAAATCTACTTGGCTATACTAAGCTTCTAAACCTGACTGCATGCTCCCACACTAAGAAATATCCTGCGGCTTGACTGTATAGGCGCTACCCACAGCCAACCATGCGGGATCCTCTTAAATTGTGAGAAGACTCACACCTCTAGAGTCCACTAATAACCCATGGTAATGCTACAGTTCACGGGGTAGCCTGAGACTGGCTTTGGGGTAGTGGTCCTGGAAGCCTTGCAGCTTCTCCGGTCAGCCCCAAGCCCTCTACTGTTAACAATACAACTACCCGGAGGTCAAAGTATGCCGGTATATGGTTCCCAGGTGTTATCCAGGTGGCGCCCCAGGAGGCGGATACCCTCACACCCCTTATATATCCTGCGAACAGCTTCTGGTCGGTTGGACGGCCACAACTCATACGGTGTTGTGGGAGTCTTCCTATGAATCTCACTTTACTAGGAAGCTCACAACTACACAGCCATACAGTGCTGTCGCGCCGTACCAACGCTGGGGCCGCAGGGGGGTGTTGGGAATATCCCCTGAAAGTTACAGGAGGTTCGGACCACTCCTGCTCCGTCGGTAGTCTGTTTCGTGCTATACGAAGCAGCCCTATGAACATCTAAGAGCCCCAATATTGTGGGATAACTTTCCCCTAAGTCCGCAGATGACTTTGTCGGTGAAGATAGGGTAACTGGGATACCTCAGTAGGGTAACTGGGGTCCCAAGGTAGGGTAATCATGTTTCTAAGGTAAGGTAACTTCAACCTGCCATGCCTTTATTTCCTTCGGGAGTCCACGCGACCACAAATAATGTTGCCCCAGAGACCTGTGCAACGTTTACTATGGGTCCTTTGCTTTATGCGAACATACCCTCCGAAGGTTACCCTGCCTAGTAGGGTAACTTTGGCCTACCTAGGTTACCCTGTCTAACCCTATGTCACCAAGTCACTTTGTAGACACTTGTACCAACACATGTCTACCAGTAGTATACTAAGTTTACTGGCCTATCCTCAATATGGTAACCACTTGGTATACCATACGGGCTTGAGTCTAGTCCACTGTAGCTACCTATCTCTAGGGTCATTACACTCCCTTAGGTGTAGCAGCCAATCAGGTTTGGTTACACTAAGGCTTCCAAACACCCCAGAAAACAATTGCAAACTATAGTAACTGACTGTTTCCTCCTCACTATGTCTACCTCTCCCGTTAAGAGTGTCCAGGAACAACCCAAGGCTCAGAACTCACCCTCCCCTCGCCCAGGCCCAACCTCATCTCGTGTCCTCAACCCACGATCACCTTTGGGCCTTACCCTCAGGGGATGCCTCCCTCAAGGATCCTCCATCCTTCACGCCTCAGAATGCCCAAACAAAAGCATCAACCTCCTCGCCCACACAGTCCTACCCGCGAGTACCTTCCCTGATGTGTGGCTGGAACTGGGCTGCACAACTATGTACTTTGTACACCTAGGTTCAAAAACCGGTCCAGACACTCAGGTCCTCGCCCCGCCCCCGCCCTGTGAGCTTCCAAACAGAACTTGCCTCCATCTTCGGAGATGAAAGAGCAAACACGGTCAATGCCTAAGCCCTTGAAGAACTGGGCGCCATGGCCTCCTTCTACCAACCGACACAGGAACCCCCGATAACAGTCCAAGTACCAGACTCCCAAAACACAAACGCAATCATGAACAACCTCAATGACGAGCTCTTCCCTTCCCAGGTACTGATTTCCTTCGTACCAGAAGCCTCAGCAACCCGAACTCCCAATGGACCTAGGGATCGGGCATAACACTGAAAAATCACGACTCGGTGAGAGCCAACACGCCTACTTCGAGGTACAATCCTCTGCTCTAACCCCCTTCTCCTACCCTTTCCTACCATACCCGACATGACAGGGAAACCCCTCCCCCTCCCCAACCAGATATGCATCCTCCTGGGGTAGCTCAACCCCAAGACAGGTCAACAAAGCCATCCGTAGTGTACTCTTCTTCTCCCCCCTGCCCAAGATCTGGACACCAGCAGGAATTCCCGACACCTACTCCGAAGCCACCAGCAGTATCGAAACAGCCGAGACAGCGGCAAAAGAAACAATCAACTTGAGCCAAGTGCTGGAAACTGAAGGAGTGACAGCGGAGAATACGGGCCTCTCCGAGGACTTCCTTAACAGATCAACGACCCAGAAAGACCTCATCAACTACATGGCGGTCCTGGAAGAAAGCATGGAAACAAAGATGAAGGAAATGGAGGAAGGGATAATCAACTTCATTACTCGAGCCAGAAACCCCACCCCTCTGAACCTGAACATCCAGCTCCCCTCCCCAATCGCCCAATGTACAAGAACCGACTACAGCCCCAGACCCCCTACTTGAAAGCCTTCCTCAGTTGCAATCCGGAACCCCGTCACTACCACTGCCCAGAAAGCGAAAGAGGCGGCAAAAGGGAGGAAGAAGGAAACCTGGTCGGCCATAGTGGCAACAGAAATTAACTTGGACGGTTTCAAGCTGGTACAGTCAAGGAAGAGAACTGTGATCCAAGCCCCCGGAATTGGAACAAATAGAGCCACCTCTGCCCCTTCCACGCCCCATGCAAGCAAAGATGCCTCCTAATCTGGTCAGTCAAAAAAGGAAGTAGGATAGGAACTGCCAACTGCCCACTAGCGAAAATCCAAGACGCAATTAACGGCAGCTCAAAAGTCGAGTTCGCATGGGCGGAATGCAACCGCAACGAAGACCTTGTCCTCACCACACTAGAGCAGGTACCAGCAGAACCAGCCCTCCGAGACTTCAAGGCTATTACAAAAGCCCTAAACGATATCAACATCTTCAGGTGCAACCTAGTCCTTCACATACCCACAATCAACATCATGGTCAACAGCGTTCCCTAGGCAAAAATGACTGGCAACTGGAAGACTGGGTCTTTGACTCAGAAAGGTGGACACACCGGGAAAATGAGATACTAGACTTCAACCCGAACATCCACATAGTCGACAGACCAAAATGGATCAAGTTCCCCAGTGCCTTACACGCTGACAAAAAAGAGAAATCCTCTATCATTGTAGCCATCGAAAAGAACGATTGGGTGGCAGCAGAACTCAAAAAACCCCACCCATGTCTTGCCATCCACGGGCTCAGGTGTTCCTTCCGCAAATACATAAAGAAGGACTCTTCTATACACTGCGAAAGGTGCCTACAATACAGACACCACGCCGCACACGGCAGGCTGGAGGCCACCTGCAAGTACTGCAATGGCAACCACTACACGAAGGACCACATATGCATGAAAATGTATTGTACAGCCGGAAAAGGAAGATCCTGCTTACACACAGTTAGAAGGTGTGTCAACTCTGACGAAACATCCCACTTCACAGGAAGTACACACTGCCTGACAAGAACGAGAGCACTTAACCCAACCACAGCTGAAAAAGGAAAGGCACCGGCAAAGCTGGCCAACACCAACCCCCATAAATAATTATAGCGACCACTGATATTATTTTCGACAATGTCGGTGGGTTGATGAACGTGGTCACAGAGTTACTTAAGTCCTCCCTGAAACTTAAACTGAAAATCATAGCACTAGCTGAGTGCCCGCTAGAAAATGAAGAGTGGATGAATATGAAAGGCTTTACTTGTTACGCTGACACAAAAGCGGCAAAATAGGGCTGCGCTGTATCAGTTAGAGACATGTATGTTAACATGTTTATGGTCGGAAGAATAACCACGCAATATGTCACCCTGTAGAGCGCTGGAACTGAACTGACCTTTGGCTACCAAAGACGTAACAGACACAACTGGGATATCGAGAACACATGGCATAAGGGAAGTAGGAATATCGTCATTGGAGACCTAAATGCCAAACATCGAAAGTGGTTAGCAGGATCCAATACAGAAGGGCTAAAGCTGAACGGGTGGCTACAAGCTAGAGAATTCGTAGTCAGGAACCAACACATGATAACGATGCCCACAAACCGAAATGTACAAGGAGGCACAACCATCGACCTGGCCATATCAGAGATAAATACATCCTGTAAGGCTAACACCATCGGCATAGCATCGGCCCAACACAAGACCCTCAAAATAAAGATCGGCATAGCATGGAGAAAATCCCATGAGCCACCACTACGGTATGACAAAGCAGACTGGGAAAAAATAAAAACTGAATTCCTTTTCATGGATGAAAGAGTGACAGACTCAGAAAAAGGACAAAGGGAAATTACCAGAATCGTCCACAAACATGCCCCGAGGACCAGACCAAACGCAAAAGCATTCTGGAGCAGAGAGTTAGAAACGTTGTGAAGGGACATCAGGAGGGAGCTCAAGAAGGAACCCGTGACCCACCACTCCCAACGAAGATAATATCCTACAGGAAAGAAATCGCTAAAGCCAAACTAGAAGAGAACGCAAAAAACCTACAGGAAGAAACTGATCCAGAATGCTTCAGAAACGTCAAACTCATGATGAGCAAGCGACCCATCCCAGCAGTCGTGAGACCAGACAGGACCGTGGCCTCCGAACACTCCCACATTGCCCAAGAGCTACAAAGAGCGCCATATGGAGGGGAACACCAACGCCCTACCCCAAACAAGCCTAGTGTACCCCACCAATGGAATCACCATAGGCGAACTTGATAAAGCCATAAAAGCTTCACCCAATGGAGCAGCAACCGGACCTGATGACATCCCCACAAGAGCCATCAGAGAACTCAGGAAAGTAAAAGAAAACCTCTTCCTGACTATGAGGAACAAAGCATACAGTGAAGGAGTGCCAGACAGCTGGAAAACAAGTACCACAATTCTCATAAGGAAGGCAAAAAAGGACTCCTATAGACATGCAAAAAGCTGGCGGCCAATCCAACTCCAATCCATACTGTCGAAAATCCTGGAAAGGGTGATAGTGGCCAAACTGGCAGACCTCTGACTGCTTAGCCCTCGCATGTACAAGGGGAGGAAGAGCAAAGCCCCCACAGATGCCATACAAGCGCTGAACGACTTCGTCGACAAAAACAAGAAGAAAAACATATGCCTTACCTCCCTGGACGGCGAAGGGGGATTTGACTACCTCAACCTCAACCGCATATACAACAAGATAAGAGAGCAGAACACACAGTACACCTGGCACCATGGATCTAGAATTAGGGGCGCAACCAACAAACAGCCTACCGGTTCAACGGCAGAACCTCGAGAGCCTTCGGAACAGACTTAGGAACACCACAGGGATACTCACTATCCCCCATCTTGTTCCTCATAAGCATCAAAGACGTGGTAGACAGTGAAACTGGAACCAACGAGACGATAGAAACCGGTATCTTCTCCTATGTTGATGATATCCTAGTAGCAACAACCTACGAAAGGAAACAGGAAGGCCAAGACTACCACCAGAACCTCCTAGACGATCTTACGGCCAAAGCGGGAACAGCAGGGTACAGCTTCTCGAAATCAAAAGGTGAATACATACCGATCTGCACGAAACGGGAACAACGTCTCCTCCCCAACCTCGAAGGGACCCCCCTTAACAGAGAAGAAACCATCAGGTGGCTGGGGTTTATCATCAGCGAAGACTGGAAATAAAAACACCACATGAAGCATTGGATAACGAAGGCCACAAACACTGGTTACGGGATCAGTGCTATGACAAGCAGATACCAAGTCGGAGGGCTGAACGCATAGTGTACCCACAGGCTCATCAAAGGACTAATGATCCCACGGCTGATGTATGGCATCGAACTGTGGGAAAACAAGACAATGATGGATGAAGTACAAGCCAGATTGAACAAAATAGTATGCAAGGCATACGGACTGGAAGTCAAAATACCGACCCTAGCTATCCAAACCAAAATGGGCATGCCATCAGTGGACCTCCTGGCTCTGGGAAAACACAATGTGGTAGCTCTAAGGGGCAAATTCGTGGGAAGAGATATCCATATAACCAAGAAATAGCTCTGGACCTCGGGCATCATACCAGTAAGCGAAAATGCCTCGGACCAAAAATGGGCAAGGACAGGATCATGGAAAATATCTGACACCTCTGGAAGGAACGCATCGACCAAGCAGACTTCCGATATAAAGGCAGACCAACAGCAACGTACAAACACCTGTGAACGATGACAAGACAACAACTTCGCAAAGTCATATCCCTAAGAGCAACAGCACAATGGCCCTACCACAGCGTGAACAGCCTGAGACACCAGTGCAAGTGCCGAAGAGACACCGTTACCCCTGATCACCTCATGAACTACTGTGGCATAGTTACACCCACCAAGCTAGAGCTGCATAGCAATAAAACAGCCAAACAACTGGTCCAATAGATCGAAGGGTGACCTGACAACCTCAGGAATACCACCGAACGCAAGGCAGAGGACAGGGCTGCCTACAGGAGACAGACTACCAGAGCCACTATCAACATCCCCACGTCACAACCCAGCCAACATCTCACAAGCACGCCAGCCAAGAACATAAGGAAGCGCATGACGTGTGAGGTATGCGGCATATCGATCGAGGCAACCAAGAGGGCGCAGGCCAAGCACGCGAGAACCCACCTCCCAGGGGACAAAAAAGGGAGGAAAGAGCAGAAGAGCCCAGGGGACGGAGGGGCAGGAACAGGAGTGGCGGGCCCGATGGCCAGCAGGCATAATGGCTAGCAGCAGTATTTCCTTGGGTACATGACCACGGGGGCACGGAGGTGCAGGAAGCGAGTTTCATTTGTTGATGGATTTTATTAAGTACACGACCACAGAGCCAGAGGGCAGGTGTGGGTTTCCTTTGTGGATGTGGGATTTATTTCATGACGTACACGACTACTAGGCATAGACATGACAGGGTAGGTTTTATATGTGTTGGATTTCCTTAAGTACACAACTATTGGGTGTGGAGACAACGGGATAGGTTTTATTTGTTGAAGGGAAAGATATGACGACGAAGGAAAGGGGAAGGAGGGAGAAGGAGTTTCTTTTGTTATAAGCCTGGCGAGGAGATGGTAGTGGTAGGCCAAGGGCGGAAGCATAGGATTTCTTATATCAGGGGGCCCAGGCCGGGGGGGGGCGACCCCGGACGCCTCACATACTATTTAGTTAGTCGTAGGTAGGATGAATGCAAATCAGGTTGAACCTCGCTGTCCCGAATCTCGCTCTCCCAAATCCCCCGCTGTCCCAAATGATATTCCTTGAATTCTGAACTTTCTTGCACCAAAGCCTAATTCGCTGTCCCGGATAATTCGCTGCCCCGGACAGATTCCTTGGATTTTGACCATCATGGACGGCGAGGTGCGAGTGTACTTGCTTAGGTAACATATCTTGCATGTTTTCTGGATCTGCCGGTAGCCTTCCGGTGCTAATCGTAAATTTAGAGTTCACCACCAACGGATTTGTAAGCCCCCGATATGGGGTTTGGCGAGACCAAAGTTGGATGCATTTGTTGCGAACTACCGTGAGGGGAGGTGGGGGCTAGGGTTACTTTATAGACGAACTTAGAGCTAGGACTGTACCACAAGGAGCGTACCGGTAGTTTGAGCACCACTACCGTAGAATACCCAAAAGCAGCCCTGCCACTTGATTACATTACAAGTATGGTTCCAGCCCCTTAGAACCAACCAGTTGTGCGCATACCTGGATACCGGTAGGTGGCCCCCCTAATTAGTGACGAATGAAATTATTACATCGGGCAACCAAACCTTTCCCCAGTTTTCGACGAACCGCCTCACATGCTATTATTTTACTTATTCCCTCTGTGTAATGATCCTAAACTATGCAAAGAACATGCTTACAGAGTGGAGGTGATTCTAGAGGGGTATTCTAGCTATAACAACTCTTAGAGTCAAAGCAAAATTTAATAGGTTTGGGTGTTAGAACTTGTACAGAGAAAAAACCCCTTTTGGCGAAGCAATATAAAATATACATAGCACTAAAGTAGTGTTATCGCTTATTATCATACTAGGACGGGTGGGCAAACTTCGGGTGGCAACGAGAGTTGATTCTAAGGGGCAGGATCTAGACTATACACACGATACAGGTACCATATGTTACAGTACTTCAGGCACACAGTTCCCGTAACTTACTATCTTTCTCAAGTAGATGGAAACAAGAACTACCGTATAAGCCTTAAGTTAGGGAACTTAGACCAAGCGTAGTACTCGAGTACCGGGTAAACTCAAATAATCGAACCAGATGCTATGTCGTTGAAGTCGTCCTCCTTGGCGGGTGTGGTGTTTTTGCTTTTTTGTCTTTCCAAGGGGCCGAATGCCCTACCCCCCGTTGTGTTTCCCACCCCCCTTCGAGAGAATGGCATTTCGGACTATCCAGCACACGGCCCGGTTGTTGAGACTATGGTACCTGCTGTGCTCTCCACCCGCTTTCATTTCTGAGAAAAGGGCCGATGCATCTTGAAGTCGGAGGCACCTCCTGATCGATCAGGTTGCGGGCGCCGCGGCAGGGCAACGGTACTGAGGTATAAGTAGTGCCCGGGTTTGGGCAGATGGCATCGGGCCACAAGCCCCCGCTGTGGCAGGCCCAAAAGCTTGTTTTACCTGTCTGCATAGGGCAAATAATTTAGAGCCATTTAAGTTAGTGCTCAGAGCTACATGCGACTGCCTTCAAAGTTTCATCCATCCCTGACTGTGGAAGCTGAAGTGCTAGGCCGAGACTCCCGACAAATTGTCATTGGCCAATAGCTCCGGAACATAAATATTGTCGTATTAAGAGTGCTCTGTCGTGTGGTTGGGGGGGGGGGGGGTTAGTGAGTCAGAACGCCTGTGGCTTCCGGAGATTAATGAAGATCAAATAACGGAGAGCCGGGTAAGATTTGATTCTTAACATGCTAAATATTTTTATACTTGAGCTGAAGATTACCATCGTGCTATACCGGCGGTGCGAGTGGGTGGCTACGGTATCACACCGCTGCAGGTTCTGGAGTATAATAATGATGATAATATGCGATCTGCGAAGTACGCGGATGCCATAATATTCTGGACAATACTACCGGCAGTTTCTAAATGGATCGTGCAGCTTAAGGCTTCAACTAGGTACTAATCGGCAGCAAGCGCAATCCGATAACTGTTCAGAATCTCTGAGAAGTATATTTAAGTTGTCTTTTTTCCCCAAGAACATCTTGAACCCAGCGGGGTCGAGAACATGAGCCCTGTTATCCTACAACAAAAAAAAAAGAAAAGGAGACCTATAGTTTAACAAAAAGAAACTCCTCCAATGACTTCGAATGAAATAGTAAGGGGAAACACCTAATAACTCCACCAAACAAACCGATCAAAATGATTATGATTTCACACAGAGCGTGTAAATGATGTTAAGGTTGAAGTGCCAGAATCCATTGGCAGGTCATCCGAACTAGCCAGCTGATTCTCCGGCACCGGCGAAAGGTGCTTCTAGCTATCGACGTCAGAGTTCCTCGGGTCCAAAACGCTTTTAACTGTGCTCAACAGGTCCGGATGTGTCGAAATGTCTCGAACATCTCTTTGCATTGGCCGATGAGGCTTCTTCTTCTTTCCTCGGAAAAACACTCGGAGCGATGGCGAGCAGACAGCAAGTAATGAAGTTGTGATCTCAACCATAGATGATACATCGATGGTGTGAGTCACGCTGGCTTTCGGCTGACCCCATACGGCTCTGAGAGCACCGTATCGAACAATTGCTGCGACGATCGAAATACTGCCGATGAACAGGATGAATAGCCATCCCCAAAGAGCGGACTTCCGAAAAGTGAGGTTTTTTAGGACCAGTATCGGCAGCATTATGACTATCAATATAAATAATGTCAGTATTCGGCGGTTGGGTATCGAGATTTCATTGGAGCAGGGGAAGTTCGAAAAGCATAAGGCTGATGAATACATAGATGCGGGGGAGAGCAAGCTTACTTAGGAAATCTGTGCCGACGTTGGCAAAAGTTGATATTGTTACACTCTCCATGTTGTGGACCGCTGAACACAAGTGGCCAGTGATATCCCTACACCCAAAAGCATTAGTTATCACATCCGAAAATCGATGTATGCTGGAGATAAGCGGAGGCGCTAATTACCAATTCAGACTGACAGGCTGACACCAGAATTGTAGGAGAAGCATATGGAGTAAAAATGTTAGGAAGGTGATTACTGAAACAAATATCCCCGCGACCTTGCAGCGCCTGCCGAGTTCGGGATCTTTGTTGAAAAGTTCAAAGTAAAAGGCGATGAAAGCAGCCTTCGAAAACCAGAGAGAGATGTAGATGAAGAATAGGGACGCCCAAGAAACCTGATATCGCAAGAATTGAGGTTAGTGACTAACATCCGTAGATGGCGGTAATGGAGCTAGTACTTTCAAAAGATGGGCAGAGAGATTCATCGGAACACCATAGTACAGATCTGGCTGTCCTCTGTGCTTAATTCGTAGAGTATTCTTCCACGTATTGATCCCGATGAAAGTGACCGCCGAAATATATGAACATATGACGAATATATCAGAGATTATTCCAGCTATAGACCACGGCCCGACCCGCTTCCACGTCCGTTCCCAGACTCGAATGAAGACAAATATGGATGCGAGGAAGAGTAGAGCCCAGTCAAGAGCGATAAATCCTTCAAGGGGCAGATTGACATCACCCATGTTTCCTGTCTTTGTTGGTTATTCGAGGTTTAGAACGAGATGAAAACTAGGCAGATCGAAGCTTCGAAAAAAAATTGAAGAACCAAAAACCAGGGCGCCGGGAGATACCCCATATATAATCAACCAGGAAAAAGTTTGGGGGGAACTATTCACATAAGCTTGACCTTACTACAGTATGACAGTCTAGCCTTCTCAGCTACGACTAGATGCCGGTAACATTAAAAAAAAAGAAGGAAAGATGGCCTACAGTCCAGTCACAAAGGTACCATGGATCACCTTCTCTATTGCCTTCACAATTGCTATTTTTCCCCCTCTGCTTTCCTGGGGGCTGAGGTTTGGGAAACTACGTCCCGTATAGTACCCTGCCGCACCGCAGCCCTACTACTCAATTCAGCACGGCACGTGTGGTCGGGTGAGGGGACGAACGGACGGCGAGAATGGACTACTGTATGGATGGCAAGTAAGCATAAACCGCTGAGACAGTTGAAGTGATAACGTCCCTCTGCCCCAAGCGCTTCCCGAAGGAAAAGAAAACATGCGGAAGTCTGGGGCCAAAACAACGGATTACGGAAAGTGCCGAACTGAGCGATACCTCCCTCGATGGTGCTGGACTGGAGAGGGCAGCACGGTACAATACGGTAATCCCCAAGAAACGAGAGAAGGGGCGGAATCTAGCCCTTTCCTACATTGTCAACTCTAAATTTCCGGGCGGCCGCCTTGCGATACTCTTAGCACGAAAACAATAAATATCGTACTCGGCAAACAAATTTGAACGCATCACATCCATCTCTCTCTCGTGTTAGGTAGGATTGTTTATCAGGAGAAACATGCAAAAAAAAAAAAGAACACTCCCATCGATCCCTTAACGCCCTAAGATTCACTCTCATCCCTTCTTCCTCTCTTCTGATTCCATATTTACACATGCAGTGCAGAAGTTACCCATCCATGGGGTAGTTGTCGCACCACAGGCTGACCAGCCACACACTCTCGCTCGCTAGCCGAGCACCTCTAATAGACAGACGCTTATTCCTTACCCGAATAAATGTGCGGGGACGTTCTCATTGGACGAAAATTCGCTAACGAGGGATAACCAACGTAAATAATACGCAGCTTATGCTTCTGCAGGGCTTGGGAGGGGTGGGGGGGATGGCGCTATTTGGAGCCCCAGCATGTTTTTTTTAAATGGGGCCGTTGGGCTCCCCGCTGAACCCGGCATCCACCTCACCTAACCGTTGACCCGAGGGGTTCTTACTCTTAATTGAAGGACCGCTACTCAGTTTTCTCCCTCTCTTCCTACCGAGAAGGGAAATTGAAAAGATAGTTTGAGCATTAGTTAGCCAGCTTACCGCTTGTGTAACGTCTGGATGGTAGGCCAAGACTGATTTGGCATCCATCCTGAAGGTCACACAATCCGAGGATAACTTGACAGCTTAAGCTGCGTTTGCCGTACTAGTAGAGTATGTCTGGCGCTGGTGATATTTTTATATTCACTCTCTAAATATCTAGCTATCATGAAGCAGAAGAGGGCGGAAAGAGGGAAGAAGGGAAAAAAAAGAAGGAAAAAAGCAATAATTTAACACTTAAGAGGCAGTTTTCTTTTTCTTAAGGAAACGTATTATTCAAGACAGCAATGGACCGTCACGAGATGTCTGCGGCTTAGCGGAAAGAATTGAAGGGGGGATCCACGCCGTACTGTATCATACGTACACACCTTAATACTGGTGGGGTTTTTGGTCTAATTTATGAGATCTTGTAATGAGATCATTCATGTGATGATATATTGTTGCTCTTCTTGGCGGACCCGTGGGAGGAGAAGGAGGAAGAAGGGGTGGAAAGTCAAACATTAACCTTGGGGGCTCTCATTTGGAGTTTTTCCCCTGCCTCGCTAGGAGCTACTGTAGCTCTGTCGGCAAAGTCAAGGTCTGTTTCCTACGAGTTTGATATCCTTCTAAAAGCATGACAAGGCCTTTCTTCTCTGTGCGCTCACTAAAAGAGCGGGGCCTCCAGTCTAGCATGGGTAGAAGGAGCTATAGGCCGGATTGCGGTATCAGATCAAGATATAATACTCACTAGAGACTTGCACCTGCTAGTTCCAATCCAAGCCTACATATCATATCAAACAGGTACAGCATTAGGTTGGTGACTGTCAACCAACCGATAACCCTCTCGTTTTCTATGAATCATTGGGTGTTCTCGCACAGTATTGTACTGTACAAACGCCCCAAAGGCGCTAGCTCAGTGGCACTCTGCCTAAATTGCCCAACTCAGAGGCTAATTTCTCTCTCCTTTTTTCGTAGTAAGGTGTGTATAGTAGGTGATCAGTGTAGCTAGCTTCGCAAATCTACTTGCCTTAGTAAGCTGGGTTTGCGATATCATCGGGGAGGATACCCCGTTAAGACTGAGGGGAGGCACTGAAGTAGAATACTGAATCAACACATTGGTGAGGAATACATAATTCCGAAAGGGAATAAGCATTTGCTAGGTCTGGCCTATTAGAGGTGCATTTTTGGATAAGGGGGTATATGTCGGTACCGGCCCGCGCGGGGGTAGAGAAATTTTTGATTGACTTATTGACTGATTTCTGATTTATCGTATGGTTGTGTTATGCTATTGGCACTTTGGGAATACTGGCGCCCGTGGGGGTGATACTAGTGGCGTAACATTGTATCGCGGTGCGGGAGAGTAACTTGCTCTCGGATTTTCTCCTACCGCTCCTCCCGTGAAATATCCTAGCATGAGACCTATGGCGCACAGTATGGGAGATCGTCCCTCAAACTCTGCTTCTAGCCTTGTCAGTCACTGCGCTTCTACCTCCTTTTTCTCCCCATTTACTCGGTCCTTTCCACTTTTGTTCTCGTCTCCGGTCTTTAACTGCTGCGCACCACCGTACTTGCACTATCACGAACTTCCAAATATTCCTCGTATCTCTCCCTTCTCTTCACAACACCTTGTGGGTGAACCAAATCTCTATATTTTTCCTCCTCCTTCCCCCCCGCCAGACCCCCACCTCCAAAATAGGAAATACATTCCATGCAACAACCAGCCCCATCTCTTCCTCACTCTCCTTGAGTGCTCCCTCGACTGCGGGAGTTTCATCGCGGCCCGTGGTTTCGGTAACGATGGTGGATATGGCTCCTGCCATTGGCTCGTTTAATCTAATCACAAATCACGTGCAAATGATTGGCTTGGCTAGCGCAGCGTGCACACCCACTCTCCGACCTGTGCGGGGGCGGGTTTTTTTTTTCTTCGTTTTTTTTTCATTGCAGGTATATACGCGTACGGTATCAGATTAGTGGGGGCACAAAGAGAGGAAATGCTTGATCATAATACCTTTGGGGAGGGAAGGGCAGAAAATCTGTCTTTTGTGCTCTTAATCTGACGTATGCTTTAACTTTAACGCCTGTGGCGTTAGGGTCGGTGAGTTTCGTTCCTTCTTTCCTTTTCTACTTTGTTTCCTGATGCAATTTTTGTTACTATTTACGCTTCACCTGGAATCCCGAGATGTGAAGTTTCACACGAGCCCAGTTAGGCAGCTATGTTGGTTCGCAAGGCCAGTGCAAAAGCAAGCAAACAAGCAAGTGAGCCCTCTTCATCCTACATCATATTTAAAATCGAGAAAACTATATCGGGCATTTTCAGGGGGGTTGTGTGCTGAGCGGCCTGGTTGGTTGGTTTCTCCATAGGCGTTTGAAAAGCAAAGTGCATGCGGCTTTCCCGACTAAAGTTACCCGCATGTAGGGCTCACTAGTTAGTTCCGTACCGTTGTGCCTCCTACGATTTTCGATTTTCCTCTCGCTTTCCAACTCCCGAGATGGTAAAATAATATGCGAGATAACTTCCCCGGGCAAGCATGCAAACAGGAAGCAGCTGAATGAACTAAACTTTGAAATTTGGGGGTCGGGGAGCCGGCCTCAGATCTTTGGGAAGTTCTCGTTGCTTGCTTGAGCGCGCTTGAAGGGTGTTGTGCTAGTATTCATGAATAGTCACGCATAATCACTCGAACTGTCGATGCAAGACGGCAGAAATAGGCGAGAAGTGCGGGGGGTTGGGGCAAATGTTCCAATAATTGAATCGCAGGGTGAAGGCCGCTGGGGTCGTAATTTCCCACTCTGCTGAAGCTCTTGGGTGCGTTTGAGTTGGCTTCTGCATCTGTGGCATGGCGCTCGAGAACCTGGATCGGGACAGCAAATGTAGGTATGTCGTGATCGCAAAGCGGGTCATGGGTGGTTGGGGTGTACAAGCGCCGTCACTTTTGCTCCTTCCTTTCTTTGTTTTCTCTTAATTAATCTTTTCCGTGCCTTTCATTCAATAGGCTGGACCTTCGGATCGCTAGACGTGTGTTGTCCTCCCCTTCCGATTTCTGCAGTAATTTACAATCCTTGCTTCTCGCCCTCATTTATTCTTCTCCCTACTTCTCCGGATTCCGTTGCCCCCAAAGAGGAGAGAGACAGGATCGATTCGGGCTCGATCCCAAAACGTTTCAACTCGGTACATGAGCCCTTGGTCTTACGTTCTTCGTATTGGTCTTGGACGATTAGCCCCGGTTTGGAACTTGAAAGGCTTGATGCAAAAGAGATTTTGGTGTTAAGATTTAGTGAGTTCCTGGGTTCTGACATGAGCAGGACAGGCGGGTTGACGGGGTCCATGTGACTTGGGGTAATCCGGAGGCAGACATGCACACTGCGTCACTCGTCAGTGACTCTCTCACTACTCGACAAGAGGGGAAGAGGGTCTCAACATGAAACTTTCTCTATTGTTTGCGGGTGCTTGCACTTGTACCTCTTGAAAAAAGAAAATGGGGGGGTCTAAAAGAGGATTTACCAATTTTCAAGCAAAGGTATTTCATATCTTTGAACAATAGCTTTATTTCAAGTTTGCCCATGCATTCAAGATAATTCCCACGTCCTATTTCACCGGCTCCCAAAAGCTGTATAGATAAAAGAGCTCCCACAATTTCTCCGGTGGCAGAAGGAAAGAAGAAATTGGGAAAAATATCACGGGGCCTCATATACTATGCGAAAGTCACAACACAACCACACTCCAAAACCGAAACCAAACTCACAATCACCACCGATATGGGACTCCGGTCCTTCTTCTGCTTCGGTCAGAAAAAGAGCAAGAAAGAAATACAAGGACGCCCTGCAGCAACACTAACGAATATAAGCTACCCAATTCACGTGCTAACCACTAATCCGATCGGAGACCAATACACCCAGTCCTTTACCACATCCTCAGGGGCACTAAGAAGGGCGGCCAATGAAACTCGGCGAGGGGAGGAAGGAAAAACAGGAAGGATGGGGGGTAGGGGGGGTAGGGGGGGTAGGGAAAGAAAAAGAAGGTCAGACATGAGCTTTTCATGTGTCGGTTCAGAAGACTCTAACCCACCACCACCACCACCCCCACCACCGCTGCCGCTTGCGAAGCGATATACAGGCGCAAGAGATAACCACTCATCGATACTAGCGCCGACGAATTGGGATGCGTGGGTTCCTCCGCCAGGGATGGAATTGAAAACGGATGTTATATGCTTTTCTTGCCGGAAAGCGCCAGGAAGGGACGACATTGGTCTTTGTAGGAATTGTAAGCGATTGCCCCCCTCCCCCTCCTCCTCCCCAATCTTCCCTTCTCACATATTCACTTCCCATCATTACAACCTTTCCACAAACCGACATAGGTTCCAAGAACAACTTTCTAACAACCCCTTGCGCCCCACAGGTTCCCCAATACTCTCTAATCCAAATCCTCGAGAGTCTAGGTTCACCATATCAAATTATGCTAGGGACTCGTTTTGCATGACTAATACTGCTTCCAAACACATTAGCCAGCATGGGAGTATAACCTTCGAAGCAGCTGAGACGGCCGAAGGCGATGGCGAAACCGATGTTGGCACAGTAGATTTTAGCGATGCATATTACGCTATCATGTACGAGGAGTGGCGAGAGCAAGAGGAACAGAATATCCGGCGGGAGGAGGAAAGGATGAGGAGAAGACTACCTACTAATAAGAAGCTGGAGAGGGGTAGTATCGGAATGCATGGAGTGGTCAGGTACTGCTATGCGGGTGGTTTTTCTATTACCTGACCTATTCTATGTGGACCGTAGGAGCTAGGCAGGTAGGTAGTCAGACGTGAGAGGAGTTACTCTAGAGGCCCTTGCTTTGGTGCGTTTAAATGCCTATTGCGGCGAGAGAGCTCCGGGTAAATTTTATTACATATACCAACCCAAGCTCTGCTTCTTTTGCCTGGTTCTTGAAAATTTGTATCAAGAGTAGAATATAGCTTACAACCCGAAGTTAAAGCTCCTCGAGCGTGTTCAGTACCAGCTGCACTTTGGCTAGAAAACTTCCATGCTCCGCGGAAGTCTTTTTAGCATAATTGGGCATCAGCCCGAATACCCCTCCCCCATTACGGTAGTATTTCGAAGAAGTCCCATAATATTATTATTATATTAGTTACACAAGTGAACGACAGTGAAATGTGATTAAACGCTTTTTTTAGAGTCAGGGATTGGGGGTGTCGGCCGAGTTCTCTTGGACCTACAGGTGGCCTAGCCCCCAAATCCCGGAAAGTATGGTTTTGAGAAGCATGCTGCGCCCGAGTTTCTAGGCTGTCCTTTTCGAAAAGATGGTCCCCCCAAGTCCCCGCTTGACCAATAGTTACTGTACTAGAGGAAATAAAAAAGTTTCTCCTAGTAGGTTGATAACACTTCTGTCTATAGCTCCCCCGGGGTGGTGAATGCTGCGGCGACCTTGCTAGGCCCCCTTCTGCTGCTAGTTAGAGCTTGGAATTGGGATAACTTAACGGAGCAGGAAGAACGAAAGTGAACTGCTGTGTTAATACAATATTGGTATCAGTATGCAATAGTCCGCACCTCTAGAGAGGTAGCGTTTGCGCTATCGGGGTTGAGAACACCAATCGACGGGCTTGTTTCAGGAACCCTGCTTGGACCTCTGGCCCAAATCCAGCCATTGGTGACGTTTTACGAGCGCCTCCACGGCACAACCCCCCCCCCCCCCCCCCCCCCAATAACCCTACCTCTATAAAAAGCTATCAAGGACGGGATTGAGGTCTGGCTAAGCTCACGGAAGCAATCCACGATCCCGGAGTAGTGGGCGATCTGTTACTTAATTTTCTCTTTGAGGCGGTATTGAGCTGCTTTCTGCGGGTACTTGATAGGGCCGTCTGTGGCGTGCTTTAGTGATAATCCGTGGGGAACTTGGGTACCGGTACTGTATTGCACATCCCGCAAAGGGTTCTAGATAGTTAAGACTTATAGCACTCGGTAAACTTGAGTTAGAGGAATAGGAACCGCACTAGATTTTGTCTTCGTAGAAGCAACTCCATATTTCGACATCGCCGGGGAGTCCCATGCTCCCCTGAGACTGAAAACCACTGGGATAAAGTAGTAATCTGGTGCATGGTCGTTTGATATTCGTGCGCGATGAGCTATCATGGCGACGGCACAAAAGGGAGATACAATTATCGAGTGACAATTCATGGATAGACCAATGAGAGAAAAAAAACGGTGTAAAGTGCCTAAAGGCCAAAGTGAGAGTCGTGTTAAAAGCAGTTTGGTTGGCTTTTATTCACTGTGTAGAAAGAGTTTATTGAGTAGAGAGAAGAGAAGAGAAGTGAAACAAAACAGAGCTCAAAGAAGACAAGCGGACCCGATGGCAGCCAAGTCAAGAATATGAGGGAAAGCCTCATTAAGTTATGTGATCAGGCCCATATTTTACGTCAATTCTGGTACACATTCTCCTCTAGTTATCGCGATTTTATGAAGCCCGCTGGCTAAGGCAATATGCCAGATTGACATCTCGGGAATTTATACACCAATGGCCCTGGCAAACGTTTTGAAATGCTTGCAACTCCCCTTTAACCGAAAAGAGCTGTTAAGTGCGGGTGCAGACGAGCACAGAATGGGAATCCGTCAAGCCACCGGAATGACATTATCCAGCCGAGGGGTTGGAAATTGTGTTCACGGTTGTGCTCTAATATTCTCTGTTCCTGCGATCACGAGTGACACCTCGTGACCTCATGCGTCACCCAGGCAGGAAGGCAGAGAGAAGATATCTCCGGTACTACGCTCCAGTATCATACCCATGCCGGTAGCGGGGCTTAATTAAATATTACCAATCACAAACCGAAGAGCCTCCCGCTCTCGTCACTCCCTATAACCAGAAGGCAAAGAACCCCCCATAGCAACCCATACGAAATCTCCGGGACAAAAAGCACCTCCTACGACTCGCTCCTCGAATAATGGGTCCAGCTAAACTGAGGGTTCCATCGCTCCTAAGATCTCAATTTTTACTTTCTCCGAGAATTCTCTCCACGAGTATTAATGGCCGGAGCATACACTCACCTCCATCCCCGGCAAACAACCCCGATCAGAAACGCAGGAGACTCATCCCGACCACTACTACTTCCACCACATCCTCCCTCCCTCAACCAACACTTCAAATAAATACAGTACTACGACAGCTCCCACAGCTCCCACAGCTCCCACAGCTCCCACCTAGCCCTCTCGCGGGAGGAAGCCGTCATAATAAAGCTCCTTCTCAACGCTGCGCAGGAAATCGGCAGAGGTGGATCGGAGGATGGCCTCCTGCCTAGCATTACGCTTAACTTGCGGCGGGGTCTGTAATAAGCTCCTCGGTACCCGGAGCGTGGACGTCGGCCTGGGAATAATCAATGAGCGGGTGCGATTTCCCAACTCGGCTCTCCGAGTACATCAGGGTAGGCATGGAGAAATTCGGCTGCGCAGTGTGAATAAGATCGGGAGCAATCCCGAGAAGTCCAAGCATTTAAAGCCTACTACTACAAAGACTCTAGGGCTGGATATCGACTTTGCCAATGTGTGGAGAGGGAACTATTCTGGAGATTGTCGGATTCAGCAAATTATTTGTTGCACTTTATCTTCAACTATTACATGGGGGATATTGACTGCGGCCCCAGGAGTTCGAAACGGCAGAAAAGGATACCCTCCGCCGTGACAGCACTATCAACGCCCTCTTTTACAACCTACACACTGAACTAGTCGAAGACTTCACCGGATTCTGCCTACAGGACACCTCAGCCGGTATATTCCGCACCCCAATACCCCCGAAAGAAACCTTCGCCGACGACCCCGCTCGCGTACCGTACTCCGCTAAATTTGCTTCACTCCACGCCTCGACTTCATCACAGTTCCCGATGTCATGGGCGCCATGAAACTTCCGGAATTCAAGGCATACAATCCCTCTTCCCCGCAGACACGGATTATCACTCACATAAACTAACTGGCCGTACCTATTCACTCCGCCCTCAAAACCGAAATCTCCCGCGAGCCCATCGGCAGTGAGATGGAAAGAATGATCAAAGGGCGCAATCTCCATGTCACCCCGAGCCTAATCCACGAACTGTATCTCTGCAACGAGATATTCTTCCCACCATTCCAAGACGCCCCCACTCTCCATTTGCGAGATATGGAGATCGCCGGGGATATAGTACTCTACAGCCGGGTTTCCTAATGCCATTGCCCCAACGTACATTTCGGACATATTTTCAGAATCTTCTCGACCTCCAGATTCTCTCCCACTCCGGGACCTAGTCCTCGCTCAGTCTGGCACGGAAGTATCCGATAATATCATCATTTCTAGGGCTTCCAGATATGTTTGCTACTCTCCCCACAATGCGCTTCTCGCTCTCCCCCCGAATGTGAGGCTTTCCTATAATAAATACTAGTGTGCGCCGGGACTTCTCAATCCCCAGTTTGGTCGACAAAGTAACACCCGGGCCTGGAATCCTTACATTCTTGACTACCTATTTATGTATGAACACAACAACTTGGGGGGACGTAGACAAGGGAGGTGTGGAAGTAGAATGACCACATTTTCTGCATTTTTGTATTGCGCGCGGTGTCTAACCCGCTGTAAGCTATGCCTAAGAAACGTACAGGGTAAGCACTGTATATTACATGGTATTGACCCTAGTACTAATAAAGATTTTGCTAAGCCGCATTGCCAACATAGATCTATACCTATGGTACTAACTCGATTTATTAACCATTAAACATTAATATATTATTGGACAAACATGGCCAAGAAAGAGATACCAACTGACCTGTGAACAGGTATACTTACCATGTGGTATTAATCCAATGGCTACGTCCAGTTGTTCCCACTCAAGTTTGTTGGTCATGGTTTAGAGTGCTGTACTTTATGCAAATGGACCGACTGCAACAAGGATTGTTTTACCAAGAGCTGACGAAAGGAATACGGGATGTTAACTTAATAGTTTGAGGATGTTTATCTAGAAAAAAATAGTAGCAGCATTCTAGAAACCAATACCTTGCCCGAACAGTACAATATTGTAGCCTTCTACCCTACCTGTCTTGAGGAGTCTGCCCAAGCGCCCAAACCAATACAGGGTTTTAAACTGCTGAACAATCACATTAGTAATTCAGACAGGAAACCACAAACAGAGATCACCCAATAGGGTAATTCCTCCAAGGAGGAATGCTATGAAAGCAGTGGCATTAAACTCTTGAAGGATCTGTATAATCAGGAACTGAGTGTCTATTTCCTCCCCTCAGACCAGTTATCTTTGGCTAACAGATTTTAATACTGAGTGCAAAATTAGCCAAGTGTTCTAGAAACTATGATAAACACTTGACATACAGAACTAATCAAAGTGATAGCAGAATTTCTGCTACCTTTTAGGATCATCTCTATTTTTGTTATAGGCTGAGATTTGTTTGGAAATAAAACTGAGCATTTGGCAAGCACTGTGAGTATGATACTGGGAAGAATTGACGATAGGAGGGGAATAAAAAAAAGAAAGGGGAAGGTTATTTGTTTTAAACAAAAAGATAACCAAGGTAACATGAGTGTAACCTTACAAAGTTGAAGAGTTAAGCCATACTGTCCAATGCAACTTCTGTCACCAATATCATCTAAACATTTTCTACAACTGCCCAGGGTGGTATAGTAACTGCAACTGACAGCGGGATGGCTGAAGCTGTCATTTCAACAGCCAGGGCAACAGCTTTCAAGAGGATGGTCATACTAATGATTAGGGAACCAGAGTCCTTGGTTGTAGCAAAACAACCATACCAGTTCCTTTACTTGAAGATATGACAGCAATTTCTTGGATTGCAACTTGAATATCAGGCTTACAGATTTGTACTTTAAGTCCATTGTCAATGATACTTTAGTTTATTAAATAGTTTGACCAATTACTAGTATGACAATGGTACTTCCATGCTTGATATCTCCAAGCCGTATGAGTGGCTTATTAGTAAAGTCATCTTAGAGGGGGAAATGTCCTAAAACTCTTTACCCTCAATAAATCTTTTTCTAATTTAAAGAAATAAGAATTTTACTACTCGGAGTAACAGGCGATGAATATTGCCTAATCTGATGATGATTGCTGAGTGATGCTTCCCAGGCAGAATTCACTTAATGTATAGATGTAACAATCCTATTGTTAGGTAGGTATGCAACAGGCAACGATAGTGGTTTCCTATAGTGATCAAGTCTTCTTCTTTGTAATAAGGCGTAGGGGAATACTATCTCTTCAGATAGTACGGAACTGG
>Ga0307513_10000772_pt1 | contig 46355 bp, 51 predicted proteins | sample 15_EM_MG_FD_202174 | JGI IMG/M metagenome (GOLD analysis project Ga0307513, IMG submission 202174) | Populus trichocarpa ectomycorrhiza microbial communities from riparian zone in the Pacific Northwest, United States - 15_EM | ecosystem: Host-associated > Plants > Roots > Unclassified | place...
ACCTACTAATGGATATATTAGTACTTGTGGACGAACATGGGGTTCCTCTGATTTTTCTTTTTTTTTCTCGAAATTTTAATCCCAAGGGGTTACCTCTACTGTCTCATAGGTTCAATTCTTCTCTACTGTTGATTACTCCGCGTATCCCACATTCTCCTTTACTTTCATGTCTTATGTATAACGAAATGGGAAAGTGATCGGGGACTGGCGCGTGATGTGTTTTTTCTCCTTCCCCTTTGCAAGACGAGGCGAAAAAATAAGGCAGAGGGTGGGTAGTTCTGTTGTCTTCTCTTTTCTCTTTAAGGGTAGCGGTTGGATTGTCGTAGGTGAAGGTGGTGGGCAGAGGTTGTATGCGGCAATGACCTATTTTTCTCTTTCTTACCTGACAACAATGACGACTGAAGGGGAGTTTTTTTCAAACAGGCAAAGGGCAAAAGCTTTCTGCGAGTGCGGGGCGAGAAGGGAAGATGAGCGATTGATCACTTGTACACCGGTCCGGGTCAGGCTTTTTTTCATTTAGATTTTTCTCTTTCGTCTCTGGTTCTTCATGTTCGCAAAGGGGCAATCCGCGCATCCTGAAGGCGGATTTAGGGTTAATGAAGAATAATTAGTGCCTAGGAACATGAGAGAGGTTGTGCGATGACTCCTTTTTGTTTTGTGTTTTTAATTGCGGCTGCACAAATGGTTGGATGGTTGGGGAGCAAGGGTGGGGGTCTGCCGCAGTTTGCATTCTTTGTATAGTAACCTTATAATGTGGGACCAGGCAGGCCTGCCTGGGGGCTGTCCACTCCTCTTTTTCCCCCTCTAGCAGCCCAGTTCACAAGTGGCAAGGATGGATACAAACACCTCTACTGGCACTGGTAGGTATACTGAGGAACAGCTGTTAGGCTAATAGCATCGCCGGAGCCCACTGTGTGTTTTTATCCCAACTGTTTTGCGGGTTTCTTCTTAACTTCACATCCCTGACCTTAGTACCTTATGACCAAGGCGCTGTTGGAGATACTTACGAGTAACCAAATAGGCTCCAGGGATGCACAGCTTGGCTTGGTTCAAGAGCATGATACTGCTGCAGCAGGAGTGGTGTGCCCCAGACGACCTGACTTTTCGAAATCGAGGAGAAAACGAGTGAATTTCCTGCATTCAATAGTAAATTATTCCTTTACTGTGGTCACTGCCATGATCGCTGCGGTGTGGGGAATTACTAGTGGGTGGAACACTTCTCTTTTATCTGAAATTTGGGTGATAGGTGATAGGCTTCCATTGCAGAATCTTTTGTGCCTCGTGTAAAAAATACAAGTTTAAGAGCCAGCCAGACTACCGGTTTGATGGCCACCTCCGGAGACACAAAAAGAATAAGAACCCCAAGTTTCTCAAATATAGCGTAATTTTATGGTTCCACAATCTCGGTTGTCTCGGTTGTCTCGGCTAACTTATAGTACCTGTACTTATTCAGAATCTAGCTTCACGTAGTGGAGTCATACATGATCACTTAGCTGCCTAGGGTGCCTATCTGTTGGAGCGTCTTTCCATATCTGATAGGTAGCCCGCGGGGTGGGAGCAAGTCCGCTGATCATGCGGTGGCGATGTGGCGATGATGCGGGAGCTAGTGAGGCTCTGTTAACTGCGTCTTGTTACATAGCCGGGGTCACCCCCCCACCTTTTTCTCTCTCTCAATCAATAGAACAAGAGTTGTTTCAACAGAATACAATCTGCCATAGCGAGTGACTCCTTGTGATTGTGCCACCAAAACCCTCCGGTGCCACTACTAGCCCAAACAGGGCTTCTCATTAGTGCCAATGTCAAAATTGAAGCACCCGAGTGAATTCTAAGGTATGCTAAACATACTGAATGCGAGATTCCGTGATTCAAGCACCATCATAGCAGTTTGCCCAGTACACTAGGGCAGGAGACGACCAAGCATGATTCCACTTAACTAAGCGTGCGACAGTGTCCCCCAGAAATGCCCCCTATCTATATTAGACTAGTGATGATATTTAGAGGCTGTTTGGCATGCTGTAACGTGAGCTGTTCACAATCTCAAATCATGATTTGAAATTTTCGTGGCGCCTGGCTGGGCAGCAATTTCAGATCATGATTTAGGTAAAATAATTAGTGAATGTGTGAATACTTAGGGCTATAATGTTTTTGTTCTACAACCTTAAGTATTTTGTAAATAAATACTAATGGGCGGAAAAAGACTGGGTTCAGCCGTCACCAATGGGCGAAAGTTTACCGTACCTGCGTATACCAAGTACTGTGACTGTCTTGTCCCCTAATATCACCTTAGCCACCCATAACCCGTAAAGTCTCTACCGCTCCCCCGACACCCAAGCCCCACCCACCGGAATTGGATCCGCTTTCCGACAATCACTACCACAATGGCCGAGATTTGGGCCCAATCTTCGACTATCAACCATCCAGTCGAAACGTTTCTCGCCGAAGTAGCTCAACCCCCGCGTCATCCTCCGCAACGACCTCTACGCCACCTTCGAGTCCCCCAGAAACTATGAGTCAAAAGGACACCAGAGCAGCATCACCTGTGGCGCCCAAGATAGACTCACCTGCGATTGCCGATAGCGAATCACCTAGCAGTGCATCACCAAGTACTGCGTTCGAAGCTCTCGCCGCCCTTATTTCTCCATCCCATAGATACAAGTTTGCTAGTGCCGCTCGCCTTGGGAATACCATGGCAGCTAGAATTCAAGACTGCGTCAGCAAAGAGAGAGGGTGCTACATTTATGTGGATGGCGTTGGGGAGCGAATGATTGACGCTATCGATAATACGTTCTGCAATCGTGGCCTAACTGGGGCCTTGAGATTAACTTACGAAGCCACCCTAGACGCACTCATTATCAAATGTATGCCGGGTGAAGAACACGAGAAGACTAGTCGCAGCTTTTTGGTCAACTTGTTGGAAAAGATTGTCGCTATCCCAGGCCATAATCGGTACTCGATCATCGCAGTGGGAAGTACAAGATTCTCAGTACCCGGAGTGCGGAGTAAGGAGGGGGACGAGGGAATAAAGCCTCGTAACACCAGAGCTAAAAAAAATCAATGGCCATCGCTAATGGTCGAGGTCGGATATTCCGAGAACCTCGCACATCTTCGGCAAGATGCCCATTGGTGGCTCGACCATTCCCACAACCAGACCCGCATGGTAATTATAATCCATATTAATTCTCATCCAATGTCGATGCGTTTAGAACGATGGGAAAGGGTGGTGGATGAAAACCAGCGATCAACTCGATCTCGGGTCCCAACAACACCAGGCTACGTACAATATTTCGATATCGATCATGCTGGAAATGTCACCCACCATCCTGACCACCCCGATCTCCTTATTCCCTACAAATGTGTGTTTGACACCGGCGACCCCGTGGACATGGCAAGCGATATCACGATTCCCAAAAACGAACTCTCTGAATGGGCCCTCTACGTTTATGAGGGGCTCGATGACTTGGACTCTGAATAATCAAAGTGTAAGCTTCAAGAAATAAAGATTCAATCATTCAAGTCCCTGGCTGAGCCACCTACTAATGGATATATTAGTACTTGTGGACGAACATGGGGTTCCTCTGATTTTTCTTTTTTTTTCTCGAAATTTTAATCCCAAGGGGTTACCTCTACTGTCTCATAGGTTCAATTCTTCTCTACTGTTGATTACTCCGCGTATCCCACATTCTCCTTTACTTTCATGTCTTATGTATAACGAAATGGGAAAGTGATCGGGGACTGGCGCGTGATGTGTTTTTTCTCCTTCCCCTTTGCAAGACGAGGCGAAAAAATAAGGCAGAGGGTGGGTAGTTCTGTTGTCTTCTCTTTTCTCTTTAAGGGTAGCGGTTGGATTGTCGTAGGTGGAGGTGGTGGGCAGAGGTTGTATGCGGCAATGACCTATTTTTCTCTTTCTTACCTGACAACAATGACGACTGAAGGGGAGTTTTTTTCAGGCAACAGGCAAAGGGCAAAAGCTTTCTGCGAGTGCGGGGCGAGAAGGGAAGCTGAGCGATTGATCACTTGTACACCGGTCCGGGTCAGGCTTTTTTTCATTTAGATTTTTCTCTTTCGTCTCTGGTTCTTCATGTTCGCAAAGGGGCAATCCGCGCATCCTGAAGGTGGATTTAGGGTTAATGAAGAATAATTAGTGCCTAGGAACATGAGAGAGGTTGTGCGATGACTCCTTTTTGTTTTGTTTTTTTAATTGCGGCTGCACAAAGGGTTGGATGGTTGGGGAACAAGGGTTGGGGTCTGCCGCAGTTTGCATTCTCTGTATAGTAACCTTATAATGTGGGACTAGGCAGGCCTGCCTGGGGGTTGTCCACTTCTCTTTTTCCCCCTCTAGCAGTCCAGTTCACAAGTGGCAAGGATGGATACAAATACCTCTACTGGCACTGGTAGGTATACTGAGGAACAGCTGTTAGGCTAATAGCATCGCCGGATCCCAATGTGTGTTTTTATCCCAACAGTTTTGCAGGTTTCTCCTTAACTTCACATCCCTGACCTTAGTACCTTATGACCAAGGCGCTGTTGGAGATACTTACGAGTAACCAAATAGGCTCCAGGGATGCACGGCTTGGCTTGGTTCAAGAGCATGATACTGGTGCACCAGGAGTGGTGTGCCCCAGACGACCTGACTTTTCGAAATCGAGGAGAAAACGAATGAATTTCCTGCATTCCATAGTAAATTATTCCTTTACTGTGGTCACTGCCATGATCGCTGCGGTGTGGGGAATGACTAGTGGGTGGAACACTTCTCTTTTATCTGAAATTTGGGTGATAGGTGATAGGCTTCCATTGCAGAATTCTTTGTACCTCGTGTAGAGAATACAGGTTCAAGAGCCAGCCAGACTACCGGTTTGATGGCCACCTCCGGAGACACAAAAAGAATCAGAACCCCAAGTTTCTCAAATATAGCGTAATTTTATGGTTCCACAATCTCGGTTGTCTCGGTTGTCTCGGCTAACTTATAGTACCTGTACTTATTCAGAATCTAGCTTCACGTAGTGGAGTCATACATGATCACTTAGCTGCCTAGGGTGCCTATCTGTTGGGGCGTCTTTCCATATCTGATAGGTAGCCCGCGGGGTGGGAGCAAGTCCGCTGATCATGCGGTGGCGATGTGGCGATGATACGGGAGCTAGTGAGGCTCTGTTAACTGCGTCTTGTTACATAGCCGGGATCGCCCCCCCACCTTTTTCTCTCCCTCAATCAATAGAACAAGAGTTGTTTCAACAGAATATAATTTGCAATAGCGAGTGACTCCTTGTGATTGTGCCACCAAAACCCTCCGGTGCCACTACTAGCCCAAACAGGGCTTCTCATTAGTGCCAATGTCAAAATTAAAGCACCCGAGTGAATTCTAAGGTATGCTAAACATACTGAATGCGAGATTCCGTGATTCAAGCACCATCATAGCAGTTTACCCCGTACACTAGGGCAGGAGACGACCAAGCATGATTCCACTTAACTAAGCTTGCGACAGTGTCCCCCAGAAATACCCCCTATCTATATTAGACTAGTGATGATATTTAGGGGCTGTTTGGCATCCTGTAACGTGAGCTGTTCACAATCTCAAATCATGATTTGAAATTTTCGTGGCGCCTGGCTGGGCAGCAATTTCAGATCATGATTTGGGTAAAATAATTAGTGAATGTGTGAATATTTAGGGCTATAATGTTTTTGTTCTATGACCTTAAGTATTTTGTTAATAAATACTAATGACTCTTGAGGGCTTCTGATAGAATTAGCCCCAAATTGTGACTTTGAAATTTGAAAATTGCAGTCACATTTGGCAGATTGCTGTTTGAAAATTGCAATTTCAAATCATGATTTGGAGATCATGATTTGAGATTGCGAACAGCTCAAATTACACCATGCCAAACAGCCCCTTAAGTTAGTTAGCGTCTAGAGTACTAGTATACCACCCTATACGACCACGAGACAATTAAGGTATATCTAGAAGTATTACACTTCCTGCTCTTTCCATATATTTCTGGGGTGGAATCTTTGCTAAAGATTTGGTAGTCAAGACCGGTTTTGGAAGGGGAAGAAAAAAGCCGTATGTCTTAAATACTGGGGCCAGCTTCAATACTAGTACCGGCATTCTCCTCACTCAACTTGTTCTACAAATGGGCTAATGCACACGGAAAGGAATTTTACTGCTTAGGACGGCCAAAAGGTTATGTATGATAGGAATAACTCTGCTGATATCCGCCTTCTGTGTCAACTAGTTGAGGTACTGTAGCTAAAATAGAGCTAGGTGATGCACCATTGCTCGAATGGAAGATTTGGGGGGGACGGGACGCTTCGTTTTCACCCTCCAGTGAAAGCGCTACGGATATGTTCTTTCTAGTACATCGTATTATACTGGAATTTTCACTGTCTTATTTGTAGGCACACTAGAGGGAATATTGTGTAATTTGGTTATCATAGGGTAGTTGGGTTACAGTACTTCCGGGAGTTTGGGATATTTCATTAATCACATTCCTGTGACGTCAAGGACTGTATTATTGACTTTTCATCCCGTAATATTGCGATCAACGAGAGATTCGATCTAGGAGTAGCTTGAGAGAAAACGAGTGGCTGTCTTGAGTTCTATAAATAGGTTAAGGAGAACATAAGAGTCAATCCAGAATTCAGGATCGCTATCGTTGTGACGGGCTTGTTTACTGTCTGATTGGGATTTCGCAAATATTACGAAAATTCGGGATAAAAGTTTAGCCAGTGCGGTTTGTTAGCGTTTTAGCACATGGTTGCCATCCCAAGTAACTATTTACTTCACCAAAAAAGTCGTTATCATTCCGCTTAGATAACATAATTTGTATCTCTAGGAAATCAAAAATAGCCAAGGGTTGCGCGATTGGGCCAACCTAAAGCTCCTCTACTGACTCCAGCCGCTTCTTGTTCCACCGGGAGTCACTCCTTCGACCTCCTTCCCCACCCCCACTATCTCTTTAGCAAAACCCCATCCCTTCCGGAATCCCAGAACTCCACTTGCCTGTCCCACAAAGGTCCCATTGCGAACTGACGACCTTAACTTCTCAAAAATTAAATCTCCACCCTCCTTTATGCCTGTCAGGTCCCAATGACTACCCTCTGCTCTAGGAACAGGGTTACCATCCTCCCCCGAGCAGCAATTTTCAGCAAACGTCTTATTGAAATCAAATGACGAAGGAGAATATAAGAAGGGAAAGTTATTGTTTGCTGGATAATTCCGTTTCTTCCTTCCTCTTCCTCCAAGACTGCGGAGAGATCGTGGGGGGGGGCGGGCCGGAGTAGCAATGTGAACTGCCTTATTCAAGAGAGATCCTAAATTCCCACCACCACCCCTTCCCCCCAAAAGGAGATCTCCGCTTCCACCCGTTAACCTGTGGCAATATTAATGCCAGAAGATGGTAGAAACGGGTTTGTAGCTAATTCAAAAGGAAAGAGATGCCCCGGGGGATCGAATGCCGGATACCTAGCCATGACATCTTACCTCGGCGTGTAGGGATCCAAGCATAATGCGGTAATTAGTACCTTGCTCACCTCAGGGTCTAAAGCCACTGGCCAGTGTTCACATGCCTCAACTTTTGCGAGCTCTCTATGAATCTCGTCAAGAACAGACAGCATAGTTTTCCACACCAGAAGGTGTATCCACACTGTGGTGATTGGTTAGTGTGTTGCCTCCACAAGGAAGTATCATGCTGTTACTTGAATATAGATTGAAAATTGGAAAAAAGGTTGTGGCAAAGTAGGGATTATGTCAGTCAATTGATAAACTTTCTTGAAAGCAATACATGACTTTGGAAACCAGAATCCCATCCCCACCGTATCAGCATTGCCTCTTGCCTGAGTCATCTCTCCCCTTAAACCCAACATAGAAAGATGTGAAGCCCTCACTCGTCCTGTGCCCCACCAGAAGCACGGTTACCCCCTGGAGCTGCCCTGCCCACAGCGGAACCGGGAATATTCCCACGATCCTGCAAATAGTCCATAAGTCAACTGCCTTAAATGGATTCTCACTGGACCTTACCGTGGCAGATAGTGAAGATATACCAGGGGCAACTTGGAGGATACAAACATCTATCAATCTCATTCCCCCATATCCTACCAACTATAGAGTATGATATTAGTAACAGTGAAAACATCAACCCAGGGATAACTTACACCGAGAATCCCAACCACACCGGCACCAATAAGGCCTAGTTGCCATTGCATGCATGACATTTTGGCCTCAAGGCGGATTGAACCCACCTCTCTGTCGGCATACGGTGTTTCAATCTTTGTAGCTATATCACTGATCTTTTGATGGGTGGTGAACTCGGCGGTCTTCAAGTCCTGTACTTAGTGTAAGTTTTCTGCAACAAGATCCAAACATTTAATCGAAAGAGACATTTGTCAGTTTATTGATATGCCCGTCATTTGCAAAAATGCGGGTCCACTATCATCTCATCTGTTAGTGGAATCACTGGTAATGCAAATAAGGGCTTACCAGGTGATTTTGAACTGTGTCACTGTTTCCTTCTTCCGACACGGAGTTATTTGGAGTGGACACCGGCTCGGGAGCAGAGTCTGTGCCAAAGAACTGTTGACGGGTTGGATAGGGCGGAGTGTATTTTATGAATCGAACTCTTGTACCGATGTGAGCGATGCGGGCCTTCATGATGTTTGCTGCCATGTTTGAGGTGTTGTTGTTGTGGAAGTTGTATGTCGCTTTACAAACAAGTAGGAGGTTTGGTTTAGAAACAGCATCTCGTAGGACGCGAAGGCCGATGCAATGGGGGATGCAACAGGGGACGACTTGGCATTAAATCCTGCTAAACTACGGGTTTAGGTTAAAATCACTACTGAGGGTATTCAAAGCCAATAGCAGTCACAGGTCAAATTAGTGAGTTGTGTATCTAATTCGAATACCGTAGTTACCACGGCGCATTAAGATATTTTTGATGCGTAAAAATTGGGCTTGCGAGGTCGAGTTCTCTCATGGGCCTAATGGCGTGCGAGCCAATGAAACTGGCTCACCTTGCTCTCACTTTTTACCCTAATCATGCACCCATTTCCAACAATACCCATTTGTTTCTGGGAATACAGCTATCGGCACCTGGCACACACCCAACCAACAAAAAAGACCGATTCTCATTTCCACAAACACAAGTCCGGTATTCGGGGGCAGCCGGATTGGCGATTTCCTAATACCGGCACCCTTCCAAGTACCTCCAGCTCCCGGAAATGCTTCCCTCTCATTCCACCACGTAGTAAGACAAATAGGGTAAAAATTTATAGTATCCAAAGAACTGGTGCTGCTCTGTCGCTCGTAATAGGCAATGTTCTTAAGATGCAGGGAGAGATGCGAGATCTTTACGGACGTGGGTGCACCGTAATTTCCGGCTGCATGACATAGCGTGTCAGCCACGAGCACGTTCAAATAAGGTTTCCGAATCGCGATAAGAACCCTTGGGCTGACTCCTTCCGGCTAGGCCCTGATCTTGCCGCAATTGTGGGTTTCACCTCAGCCACTTCTTATTTCAACGTAGGTGTCTCTCGGTTCTCGCCTCGCAAATGTGGTGGCACGGCCACACTTGAGCCGCCAAACTGGGACGAGTTTTGTCTTAGTCATCTAAGTCCGGTGCCACTTCTTCCACATGCAAACGATACCAGGACAGCGATAGATATACCTCACTAGTTATAAGTATCATACGGCCAAATCTATTGCTTGTATGAGTCAGTTAGGAAAGATTTGGTGAACCTTTTGGCCCCAGGGCCCATAGATAGGGCCTGTGACTATTAAATATTTTGGTCGCACACCAATGATCAAACCCTCAGAGAGGAGGTCTTGGCACGCAAAGCTACTCTTCAACTCAGAACTGTTGATTCAGCCTCGTCTACATTTTCGACTGCACGAACCACATCAGCATCTCGAAACACTCCAAAAGAGAATAAGCGCCGCCTCTGGGCAATTTCTTCCCCATCAGCAACCATTTGGACCTCACCCAGCCGAGAAATAAAACAAAATAATCAACATCACAGCACTCTTCAAGAGTATTCAAGACATGCGGCTCCTTTCCCCACCATCTCCCCCGGCCACCAAATCTTCTCACTCCATTACAGATACCTTCTGACAAGCCACTCCTCCGCTAACAGCATTCCTCCAAAGATCTTGTGCATTGGACCCCCTGCCGAACCCGTGGTGCTACACTCACGACCCCCGCCTCATATTTCTCACAATCTCGCCGGCGCAACACCCCGAGGATCGGGCCCGCTACCTTTACTATCAGTCTTCCCTTTGCAAATGTTTCCAGGGCGATACCAGCCTCACTTAACGCAGGAGCTTCCCATTTTTACCGCAACCACCCTCAACACTTAGCACAACCACTGGTTTCTCCGGAGCTGTTATGGCCTCTTGAGTTCGATGCCGGAGCGGTCGTGTTACACCTATCATACAAACATTGCGGGTTCCAGGCCTTCAATACCTGCTTGGGTTATTAGGGTTAGCTAGGGAAGAATCTGCCTTACGACCGCAATGGCTGTGGGTGTGGCATATTATCCTACCCGGTAACCCAATCTCGCCTTCCCACTCCCGGGAATATTGCTAATGGATGTATAGGGAAATTCCTGATTAGTACAAGGTATCTGTGCGCATTCCATACCTGCGACTGTCATCCGGGTAGAGAGCATATCACTAACCCTTCACCGTCGTCCACCCCTACCAACACTTCGTATCAAGAAGCTTCGCCTGGCTTCCCCTAACATGGTAACTCTCCAGGAAACTATTTCTCCTGCCATAGGGCCTGTAGTGGAGCCTGTTGTCGAGGATACAAGTACAGGGTACCAGAAGGTCTTGAGTAAGATGAGCCTGGCAAAGAGCTTCGGAAGAACGGTGAGCGGTATTTCTACGAGCGGGATATCTCAATGACGGTGAAAAGGATGTGAACTTACAGGATTCACAATGATGGAGAGGCACGGGAGAGGCAAGGATTGAATAGAATTTTCGAGGTTAGGAATGCCGTGCGAATATAGATACGTGGGGGTTTGAGTTTCTTGGGTTGGAGGCGATGCTCTATCCTAGCGCCCTAAATTTGGGCGTTATTATTTATGTATTTGCCTCACTCTATAGCACCTGATATAATAAGAGATCGTAATAGCTCAAATCCCCTAAAATTGTCATTCGGTAGTGTTATCGTTGTATAGTATCGGATGTAGTTACTCTCTTACATCTTAATGTTCATCTTGGTTTGTGCTTTTCGCAGGATTTCGTCGCGCGATTCCTAATATTTCAATCCCAACTTCCTCGAAACATCCACCTCCGAGTCCCTTCCATTCCACATAATCAGCCCCTCCTCCGTTACTACGGTCTCCACATTGCACCATTCTTGCCCCGCAGTCTATCCTCCCAAGGCTTACAACAATTACGACAACATGTTCTTGTGCGAGATATTCCCAGCGACTATCGCTCTCCTACAGCTCAACCTACAATCATTATCTGCCTGCTAACAGCCAACCAGCCAAAATAACCAAGCCCAATGACAACCGCCCGTCCAAATCTAGCCTCAAATTATCTCATGCTAGCTCTAAGCCCTACCATGACCGAAGGCCCAAGTACCAGATGAAAGCTGGAGAAAGGAGACACCTCCGGTAGAAACCGATAAAGCTCAAATGGAAGTCTAGCCCGCGACCGCGGCATCCTCACAAGGATAATGGTCCGAGCGTGCACTGGGGCGGTTCAAGTTTCTTCTCGAATCGCTGTATTAGCGGAGCTGGGTGACGAGCTTGCGAGTACGGGAAGGATTTTAGGAATTGAACTTCGGGATATAGAGAGAGAGAGTCACCTAAGTCTTGTGGTGTTCAATAATTTCATGAACACGAAATACCACCAATCCGCGAGTACAAACAACCCAACAGTATTCCGGTCCCGAGGTGAGCGCACTCAACCTACCTATCACATGAGTACTGTGCCCCTGTTACGGAGCAACGGTTATGATACCAAGGAATCCATGTTTAGGGCTTTGATCGGAAAGTTCGAGTACCGGCGCGCGGTAGGTGAGTTGTGTAGCCAATTGAGTCCAATGTTGTGATCCTGTTCCGTGCTACAGTTGATCGTACACCAGACGACAGTTTGCAAAATATCGACTTCCCCCTCTAAACCTAGCTTAGAGAATCTTGTTGGAAGCCGGACGACATGGGAACCCAACTTGGCTCATGCTACTTTGTAGGCGACAGTCCCAAATGAAGCCGTCCTGGTGACAAAGAGGATCAGTAACAAGTGGAATTTTCTTCCGCTGCTGTAACCGTGTTCCTCTCCCTTCCACAAGTAGCCACAGCTTTTCATGTGAGAAGGAGTATATTCATAAGTAGTAAATCAACACTCTCTTCCCATCGCAAACAGCCCCAAGATTTTTCTAGTAATCCGAACAAAACGACTCTCTCTGGGCCAATCAGCAATCTCTTCAAGGATCAACTCAATTTAATCGTCCATTCCCGGTATTGCCCCCCACTCCACCCTAGCCATGGGGCCGAGTGACCTCCACCAGGAATTATAATAGCGTTAAAGCGTACCGGAGTTCCTTCATGTTCCACCACCTCTCTTCTTCCTTCGTCTCATCTCCCGAATTTCTACCCGGAGCTGCATAGACTGATTCCCCTCCTACCAAACCTCGGACACAATTAAATAACACCCCTGCAAGCCTTGCTTGCCTAACAAAGGCAACGGTTTCCTAATCCTGTCTTAATAGTTCTCTTTGGAAACAGTCTCCCCAAATGCACAATCAACAATGTCGACCGACCCCTCAACACCCTCTACTCGTTCTCTCTAGTTTGTATGTACCAGGAGATCCGCACATCGGGATATAATACCACTGTGCGTGACCTCTTTGCCGGCAGTCCATCTTGGGGAGGCTTTCCGACCAGTTCTTCCACTGTGTGGTGTGGCGTCAGTGAGAAAAAAGGGTATGGTTCTTCCATGGTTTGTTTAGAAAAGAGAGATTGCTTGCTAGCGAATGGGAGAACAACTCATTCAGTTCCGCAGTAACATTCGGAGAGGAGTAGCGGAAGACGTATTCTTGTGGCGGGGTAACTGTCAGATTTCCTCTTTGAAATTTTCTTAGGTACACAACAAGCGTTTAAGCAGGTAGAGGAAGCTGCTCCTGTAGAAAGCTCAACCCCCAGGTTCGAGGAAATCACTGATCGTTCTTGGGCGGCTTTTGTTTTTAAGCACTATCAGAGGGGCAAGTGGAGTCATTGATGATTGCGTGTCAACTCAGCATCCGGAGAAAGAGCTCTCACTGTAATATCTTTCCAAAGACCCAACACATTGCCGTTTATGTCAAGCTCTGGCCATTCCTCAAAAAAGAGTAATATCCAGTGGCACTTCTGTTCGAAGAGTCCGGGTGCCGCAGTCCCTCCCGAGCTGTAGAGAACGCCAGTAACTAGGTGAGTTTGCGCAAGAGCGCAAGCTAGTCCCGGGCTTGGCCTGCTTGTTAGCCATGCAGAACTAATCTAGATTGTAGGTGCGAATGGAATTTACCCTCCCCTATGATGGAGCCCTTGAATACCAAGATCAGGATCCCAGGTTCTCCCCGAATATCTCCGACCCTGGGGCTGGTGCTAGAGGTCAATACCTGGCAGTAGTTTGCACGCAGGTTCTGGGTTGAATGGCTCCCGATTATCTGGAAGTATGCTATTGGGAAGTTATTAATCCTTAGCTTATCTCCCCCCTACCGAACAACCCAAAAGGCAATTGGTGAAAAAAGGTAAGGAGCAGAGAGCCTGCAGCTAGGATGATCGCATGTATGGGAGTTTATACTGCAAGCAGGGTTCTTACCACTTTTAAGGGACATCCTCACCAAGCTACCCGGACGGCCAAAGTCTAGAACGTATCGAGCTCAGTAGGTGGTCCAGGGCGAGATTTGGTACAGAGGAATTTAGGACTCTCAGGAGTTTATACTGGACAGCAAGGTATCCGGATTGTTGAGGATCAGGCAGCGGGGTGTGACGTTAGTTGTGGTTTTTTTTTAGGCAAACCAAATGTTGGTATAAAAAAAAGCAGTTAATGCCATCACGGGTGTTGCTATCGCCTCCCACTCCAGCCGGTAGAGCCAGCTAGAACACAAGAGGAACTGGAGCGGCTAAGACCATCGTACATGTTACGAGAGTCTATGATTTCCCAAGAAGGTCAGCTCCTTGATCGATAGACACCCCTAGAAGCCTTCGGTGCATGGGCGGAAGGGAAAATGGGGATGGTTTCTTTCCCTTTCTTACCCCATATTGGGTGGGCTATCGGAGCACACTTTTCCACAAGTATGATACTATGGATTATTCCAATTGCCATTATTACATTTCCCCCCAATCTACAGCAAACCGCAAAAACCTCGCTTTAGTTAAGGGGCAAATCTCAATAACCACCACGGCCGATCCCGCAATACTAGTATGGACTGAACAGGTACGTAGCATCCCATGTAGTTTTTTCTGGCTCCCGCGGGTGGAAGGGAAAACCCAAAAAAGACAGCGCTCCCCTCAGAATGGATTGGTTCTCCTGTCTCCGCAACGGATGCTCCACATTGGTGAACGATAGTTATGGCTTTGGGGTCTGTGAAAAAAAAAACTGCTGATATAATTATCTTTCTAAATGGGTGGCTAGTTGAATCTCAAACGCTGAAACTGAATCTCCAGCCTCCTCTACATAAGTCATCCCATAGGAGGGGAGTTCCAGGCCTACTGGTGGTGTGGGGAGTATACACTGATCCCTGTATTATCTACTATCATACGTGAATGTATAATTTGATGAGAATTCCTGATGTGGCTCCCACAGTGATCACGAATTGCTCATATTTGTCTTTTTTTTCAACACCCCGGAGCCACTTTTACCATGTTAGGGAGAGGCGCAATTAGTGACCGACAATGAGCTATGCCCAAGATCGATACAGCAAGGCCATGACTGCAAAAAACAATCTGAATTTGATAATCACAAAATGTCACACGGCACTCTCTTTCCTTCAACTTCTCCGACATACTAGCACTCGAAATCCTAACACCCATCACCCATAACCTCCAACACAGGTAAGAAGGGTGTACTCAACCCCACCCCACCCCCCAGTCCAAAAAAGCAAATGAATAAATGGTATCCATCCTTCTTGTTTGCCGGTTAATCTACAGAACCAACCAACAGGGATATTTCTCCAAAAGAGCTCCCGACCATCCCTAACAACTTCCCCTGCTCTGCCTCTACGGCACGCTTGACTGTGAGATTAACCAGATTCAGGCTCGTGGCAGCAATACCCTACGTTCACTTGACAGCAGGGGTGGTGGTGGGTAACCGCGGAGTTAGGATGACTATGATGTCTAAGACTTGCAGCAGGAGAGTGCAGGGGAGATGGGGATGAGGGGCTGATTTTCAGTTAGAATCTAGCCGGTTGAGGAGAGATCGTGGAAGGGAGGTCGAGGAGTTCGTCACAGATGTCGGTAGGGGGGACACCCGGGAGCGAGTGGTTGGCTCTTGGGGTCGCTTTGCGGTCGAAGGCGGAGAGAGGTGGAGGCGAAAGCTGAGAACTCTTATGAAGCTTGTCAATATTGACCACAAAATTTATTTGCGTTAGGATGGAAGGAGGGTGGGAATTACTTTGGAGTTTACTCTGAGCCTTGAGGGCTTCTCCAAATGATAGCTCTATGTTCAATTGATTCTCTTCGCTGATGGCTGGCTTCCTCTCCACCGATCGTTTCGCGCTCTTCTTCGGTTATGCAATTTTAATATTAGTCAAGTCCAACTTCCCCAATTTGTGAATCCGTCCTTCAAGCTCATTCAGGTAAGTCTCATTAATTCTACCCAGGTAAGCCAATCCATCCCCATTCTGCAACTCCCCCTTTGGCCAAGTAGCATTTGTTGCAGAAACATCAACTTTTCCCTTCCCCGCTGATGCACTTCTACCACCCTCGGTACCCTTCTCCGGTGTGACTTCCAAACTCGCAGGTTCGTCACCGGGCTTCACTAGTACTGCGATTCGAGAACCAACTTGAAACACCCCAGTGCCCGCTTGGACCATTATCGGTGAGGATACCGTCGTCGTCGCGGGATCCGACGTCCATTTGGGCTTTATCGGTTTCGATCTTCAGCACAAAGTCCCAAGTGGATCAAGTTTCACCTCCCAGCCTCCACCCGAAATCGCGCCTTTGGTCAGGGTAGAGCTAAGAGCTAGCATGAGAAAATTTGAGGCTACATTTTGACAGGAGGTTGTAGCGAGTCCTAGTTATTTTGGATGGCTGGTCGCTAGGGGGCAGATAACAATAAATGATTGAACGGTGGGAGAGGGATAGTTGCGGGGAATATCTCGTACAAGAACATGTTGTCATAATTGTTGGAAGCCGTGGGAAGATAGACTGCGGATCAACGATGATGCAATGTGGAGATTGTAGTAACGAAGGAGGGGCTGTTTATGCGGAATGGAAGGGAGGTGGATGTTTCGAGGGAGTTGGGATTCAAAGATTAGGAATCCCGCGACGAAATCCCGCGAAAAGCACAAACCAGGGTGAACATTAAGAAGTAAGTGAGCAGCCACGCCCGATACTAGACAACTATAACACTGCCGAATGAGAATTTTAGGGGATTTGAGCTGTTACGATCCTTTATTATATCAGGTGCTATAGAGTGAGGCAAATACATAAATAATAACGCCCAAATTTAGGGGCTAGGATAGAGCATCGCCTCCAACCCAACATACCCAAACCACCACGTATCTACATTCGCACAACATCCCTAGCCTTAAAAGTTCTATCAAATCCTCCCCTCTCCCATGCCTCCCCATCATTATGAATCCTGTAACTTCACACCTTGATTGAGATAACCCGCTCTTAGAAATACAGCTCGCAGCTCTTCCCAAGATCTTTGCCGGGCTCATCTTACTCAAGACTTCTGCCATCCTGTACTTTTATCCTTGACAACGGGCTCCACTACAGGCCTTATGGCGAGAGAAACAGTCTCCCCAGAGTTACCATGTTAGGAGAAGCCAGGAGGAGCTTCTTTATAATATGAAGTGTTGGTAGGATTGGACGGCGGTGAAGGGTTAGCGATATGCTCTCTGGCCGGGTGACAGTCGCGGGTATGGAATGCGCGTAGATACCTTATACCAATCAGGAATTTCCCGATCCATCCATTAGCAATATTCCCGGGAGCTGGAAGGCGAGATTGAGTTACCGGGTAGGATAATATGCCACACCCATAGCCATTGCGGTCGTAAGGCCGATGCTTCTCTAGCTAACCCTAATCACCGAAGCAGGTAACGAAGGCCTGGAACCGGCAATCTTTGCATGATAGGTGTAACACGACCACGCCCGCATCGGACTCGAGACCCTATATCAGCTTTGGAGAAACCAGCGGTGGTGATAAGGGTTGAGGGTGATCGCAGGTAAAAATCAGCGTTCCCCAGGGATTCTATAAGGGGAAGGTGTTTACAAGTCTGGGGTTGGGGGGATACGGTTCCCATGATCTTTTCCCAGGCTCGCGCCTTTCGTTCTTTGGCGTTCATGCTAGAATTCTGGATTAGACAAGCGGAGTTGATGATATGCATATCGGACTGCTGCCACTTACAGCCATAGTAGGGCACTTGCCCCTTGGACACCATGAGGGCATATAGGGTCAAATCCGTCCGTGGATACTTCACCGGCTTGCGGAAGGTATAGTAGTTGAGGACTTGGACTAGACGTGGGAGAGGCTACGGTACGACTTGTTCTTGGCCATTTTTTGCTTTAGTCGGATGAATTTTATTACAGTGAAAGGGTTGTGCCAGGAGGAGCCGGTTGTGGCTTCCGGTGGGTGGGATGGTAAGACCCTAGACTGTGGGAGTAGCGGGGAGTAGAGCTCCTTTTTCTTGCGCTGGAATTTCTGAATTTTTGAGGGGCAATCTTCATCCTGTGAGCGGTCTAGGTAAGAGTTATTCATGTATCGTAGGTTGGCTGCTCAGATTTTGGCTTCGGGTGGGAGGAGTGGCGATTGCAAAAGTTGAAGAAGGACATGCCCTTGCTGTTGGTCTTGGTGGTTACGGATTGAACGATATCCTGTTGCTTGAGTATCCTGGGGACAAGGGCAAGGTAGCCAGAATAAGAGTGGAGCCGTGTCAGGTACTCGAACTTGAGCACATCTATTAAAAAAGTTCTAATTAGTTCATGGCTCGATACCAGGGAAGGGAGTTAAAACTCACGAGAAACCCGAAACCATTTCAACATTCGCACCAAGATCGAACGGCGCTGCAGGTTACTTCCCTAATCATCTGCGGAGATGCTATGGTTTGTGTAACCTCCTCTTCTCGGATTCGAACTCTCCATTTTCCTTTTCTTACTCTTTCTCTCACTCCTTCCCATCCCCTCGCCCTCTCCCCCTCCCCCTGCCCCTCTCCCAACAGTCCGACAACCGTTCCAATCCGTCCTCGTTAACACTCCCACCGCCTCCATTCGCATGCCTTATGCCTGGAACCACCCTTCCAAAAATATTCCAAGAACACCTTATCAAGGACCCGGCATCGTCTACTCTCCTAGTAGCTGGGTCGAATGGCTACTCACCCGCTCTAACTATTAGCCTCACTATCTATAGATTTATTAGTTCCATGGGGTTCCCTGACAAATTTACAGATACTTCGCCTACCCTCCTCATCTTCAAACAAAACCTGTTGGCCACTCGGTGGGAGCGGTGGTAGTGGCGGTTGTATGGGGCACACATCGAGATTGGTTTATATAACCTTTAGCAGTAGTAACAGATACCAGGAAATCAAAAATAGACAAGGAATTAGAGGTTGAACAAACGTAAAACTCTAGCAGCTTCTCGTTCCACCACTAGTCCCTTCCTTCGACCGCCTTCCTCTCCTTCACGATCTCTTCGTCAACATCCCATCCCCTCCGGAATCCTGGAAACGCCACCCACCCATCCCACAAAAGTCCCATTGCGAAATGTAGACCTTGACCTGTCAGAAAATAAATCATCATCCTCCTTCATGCTTGTCAGGACCCCACCACTACCCTCTGCTCTAGGAACAGGGTTACCATTCTCCTCTGAGCAGCAATTTCGGGCAAACCTCTTATTTAAATCAGATGAGGAAGGATGAGAAGGGAAAATTATTGTTTGCTGGATAACTCCGCCCGCTCCTTCAATTTCCTCCAACACTGCGGGGAGACGGTGGAGGCGACTGGGCAGGAGTAGCAATGCGAACTGCCTTATTCAAGATAGATACTAAATTCTCGTCACCACCCCCAACCGTGGATCTCCACTTCCGCCTATAGCAATATTAATGTCAGAAGACGGTAGAAACAAGTTTGTAGCTAATTCAAAAGGAAAGAGAGGTTTAGTGAACCGGTTTTCTCGCACTTGTCTACGTATCACTGCAATTGCGCCCATGATTTTTTAAACTTGTGCTCAATTCAACATTTATTCAGGGCACAATCATGGAGCAGGGCCAAATAACACAAAGCTCCTTTTCACAGCCACCCCCTCGTATAGCATCTAAGTTTTTTTCTATTATTTTTTTTTATCATTTTTGACCTTTTGCACCATCCCCCCCATTGCCCTAATGATGGGTAAGCAAAAAGGTCTCACTTAGTCTCGGAATGGATCTTACCACGGCAGCCAAAGCCTTCCTGATCTCAGGTTCACAGAACTGGATCGTGCGGCCGATTACATATGCCCCGCCCTGTACTCAATTTGTTTAGCATGTAAAAATTTCAGTCCACTAGTCGCTTACCTGTACAAGAAAAGTAACCGAAGCCAGAATTCCGGTACATCCGGCCCCAAGCAACAAAAACAGGTAGCCAATCTTCGTCTTGATGCTCGACACTTCCGAGTCCATCTTAATGAACCCGGTTTCGACCCTTGTTTTCAGCCCTCCGAATTCCTGTTATATCTGTTAGACAATAGCAACTTGCACGAGGATCAATTAGAAACAAACTTTAGCAAAAGCAAAAAGTTGCCCACCCAATTCCTATTACATCCAGCGTCCCCAACCGTCCGGGGTGGCCTGAGTGAAGGACGGCCGTCTTTGGGCAGGACAGCGGGCCCTACAGGGTGAGACATGTTAGCTCAGGGCAGGGGCGGGGGACGGCAGGGGACGGCAGGGGATGGGTGAGGACGGCCGGGGACTGTCGGAGAGGACCGGGAATGGTGAGGGACGGCGGGGGACTGCAGGCGACGCCCGGGGAGGGCACGAGTGATGTCTTATGAGGTGAAAAGTATCCGTTCGGAGGTGTATGATCTCAACTTGGCTAGTACAGGAGGTCCAAGCGCTAGGACTATAGTCCCCTATAGTCCGTCCGGCCCTCGCTTTCCGGGGCGTAGTCCGTCCTAGCACCCCCAAAAAGACGGACTATGAGCCGTAGTCCGTCCCGTCCTCACCCAAAGACGGACGGACTGGACGGTTGGGAACACTGATTACATCTGTAAGACAACGGCAAACTAGAACAATCACCAACTTGAATGGGAAACAAACCTTCCTGGATTCGAGAACATTCCTGTCAACTTGCGAGATGCTGTCCCACTATCACAATTAACCATTTTGTAAAATAAAAGTGATGGAAGGGATTGCTCACAAAAACACGACTCTTAGCCGCTATGGGGGTCTGGGTGGTGTCACTCATTCCCCGATGGGGCACACATTGTCTGGAAGAGCGATTGGTCAAATAGATACGTGCAATTTGACGGGTTCTTGGGAGGAAGCGGTTCATCTTGTAAGAGAAGGAACGTGACAAATGTAAGTAAAGGATAGCAATAAGGGGCAGAGGAGATAAAAAGAGAAAATAGGGGTCGAAGACCGAGTTTCTAGATAATAAAGAAGAGAAGGGGATGTTTTTGTGGAAAATAAGGAAGAAAAGGAAGCGAGGCACTCACAAGAGGGGTTCGCTGAGTCATCAAACTGTTCTAGCTATCATTGGTAGTGCCGGTCTCTCGTGCTTCCCCACAAAATTCTCTTCTCCTAATTCCTCACCAGTGTTCCCAACCGTCCGGGGGGGCGGCGGGGCCCAGCGGGGGGACTGCCAAGAGCCCCGGACGGGGCGGGACGGCTATCTGTAGTCCGTCCGGGGTGGCCTGAGTGAAGGACGGCCGTCTTTGGGCAGGACAGCGGGCCCCACAGGGTGAGACATTTTGGTTCAGGGCAGGGGGGGTGGACGGCAGGGGACTATTGAGGAACGCCGGGAAAGGGTGAGGACGGCAGGGGACGTGTTGAAAATCTTGGTTGTGGAGGTAATGATCCACGGTGAGGATTTTACGCAGTGGACGAAAACCGCTTAGGTGGAGATGAGAATCATGATTGATTGATGACAACTTAGTGGAAGGAAACACTTGAGGAAATTTGTGTTCAGGAAGGAAGGTATGTTGCGAGGAAAGGTGAGAAGGAAAGAAAAATAAGTGGGGTGAAAACATTTTCAGAGCTTACCCGTCCTTTGGCTAGTGCGTACGCATACGTATGCATCAACTCCTATTTCCAACAGGACTGTAGCAACGCGCAATCGTTTCCATTGAGAAGTAATGATAGCTGACAATCAAGATCATAGATTACCGCCAACTACTACAAGAATGATAATAAAGATATAAGCAAGCTATATAGTGTGGTGGTTTGGTTCTGCTTCACCAAGCTTCTACTTCCACCAAACTTCCGCAACAAAGAACAAAGGCATTGAAAGAAAGTAACTTTATATGGGAACAAAAGGAATAATAAAGAAAGTGTAAAGAAAACAAAAGTTGTACTCGGCTTGAGAATAATATAGAAACTTAGAAGAAGCATTTGAGAGGAGAAAGAAACCTTATACCAACAAGGACTGTTGTGAGAAGTGGCTATCATACTTCCTGGTAACCTTGGATTGGAATGGGACGAACTTCCTCCCTACCAGGAATTAGAATGTGGCGGGTGGAATGGAGTTGAGAAATGTAATGAGTGGAATGGTAAGGAATGGAATGATGGAGCGAGTACGGAAGGCTGGGAATGTTGTGTATATAGATTAGTTGTTAGTCCGCGATCTTGAGGGGATAAGGCGGAAATGCGGAATATACGTTCTCACGATTATGGTATCATACTATGTTTGTTGTTTATTTTCTTCAAGGACGACCTGGGACTGCAAGAGTGATGTCTCATGATGTGAAAAGAATTCGTTGGGGGTGTGTGGTTCGTGCGGTCAAAAACGTAGATGAGGCCGAAAGAACAGTTCTGCATCGTACTTGTAGAGTAGCTTTAAGTGCCAAGACCTCTCTTTGAGCTGTGCGACCAAAATATTCAATAGTCACATGCCCTATCTCTGTGCACTGAGCTAGAAAGCTCACCAAATTTGTCCTAACAGACCTACACAAGCAATAGATCAACTGGGCGTATGATACCTATAGAATCTAGTAGGAGCTAGAAGATATCTATCACGGTGTCGATATGATGCCATATTTGCAGGAGGAAAAATTGGCGCCCAACTTGGATGACTAACGAAAAACTCGTCCCTGTTTAGCGGCTCAGGTGTGTGCCACCACTGTTACAAGCGAGGACCGGTAGACACCCTGATGTTGAAATAAGAAACGGCTGAGGAGAAACCCACAATTGCGTCAAAATCAGGGCCCTGAAAGGCTGACTCAAGTCCCGGTACTGTCGTCCTAGCCTGAAGGAGTCAGCCTATGGCGTCTTGTTGGGATTCTGGAACAATACCAGGGGAAACCTTATTTGAACGTGCTCGCGGTTGGCGCGCTATGCCATGCGGTTGTACGGTGTACCAACGTCCATAAAGTTTTCGCATCTCTCCCTGCATCTCAAGAACATTGCCTATTATGAGCGATAGAGCAGGACCCATCCTTCGGATACTATAAATTTTTACCCTATTTGTCTTAATACGTGGTGGACAGAGAGGGAAGCGTTTCCGGGAGCTGGTAGTACCGGGAAGGGTACCGGTATTAGGAAATTGCCAGCCCAGCTGCGCCCGAAGAACGGACTTGTGTTTCTGGAAATGAGAATTGTTCTTTTCCGTTGGTTGGGCGGCTATGTGCCAGGCGCCAATAGCTGTATTCCCAGATACAAACTGGTATTGCCGGAAACGGGTCTATGATTAGGGGTAAAAGGTGCGGGCAGGTGAGCCTGTTTCATTGGCTCGCGCACAACTAGGCCGATCAAAGAGCTCGATCTCGCGAGGCCAATTTTTACGTATCAGAAATAGCTGAATGCGCCCCGGCAGCCACCGTATTCGAATTTGATATGCAGCTCTCTAATTTGGGCCTATATATGCTCAAGTAATAGCACCCGCGCAAAAAAGTGAGATTTTTTCCCTCAATTCTCCTCCTGTTGCGAAAAGCGTGACCCTAATCCCCGCAAGGTAAATACCTGTTCAGATTAGGGTTTTCGTGTGGCCAATTTACACTATGATACAGTACACCTTATCCAGTTCATGTGCCCATAGCTCTGCATAAACTCTAGACAAAAGCCCGGATATATATAATACCTTAGAGATGCTAAAAACTTTCATAAGATTTCCTAAGCGGAATTTCAAGATTTCTGTAGAAATATATCACACGATACTCAAAATACCAAAACTCTTTAATGAACCCTAAACCTCATATCACCCTTAAAACCCCAGCACGAGAAACTCCTTGGCACCTCCCCTAGTTCTTCCATAAATACCACCACCCCCCCCCCCCCCCAAAAAACCCCTTCTTGCCTCTCCTTGGAATTTGCATCACTGTTGCGGAGGAGCTTTCCGACTGGTGACAGCCAGAGCCCCTGCCTGCCGGGAGTGTCCCGGCTCCCACGAGCAGTATTTACTGTTGCTTAAGAGCACGGTAGCACGCCTCGTACTGAGGTTGCCTGACAGGAATGATACTTTAGGCCATGTTATAAGAGCTTGTTTGCCAAAAATAGGACAGTTGCTTTGGGCGACCTTTTCCGCTATGAAAATGACCTTCCCTCCGCTCCGAAACGGAAGGGAAAGGGTCACCCATATGGGAGAACGGAACGGAAGAGTTATATCTAAACAGGCTTTACCAAGGTATGGCTATCATCCATCCAACGAGGGTTGGCTAATCAGCGGATGGCTCGTGGGGCCCCAGCGTGGTTGACACCTTGACATGGTGTTGGGAATTTCAAACTAAGATCAACCATCGTAGATTTGGTAAGGTATATTTTCTTTGTCTTTAGATGTCTGGTCTGGAAGGCCGTTGAGTAGATTTAGTAGCCCCATGAAGGTTCTTTGGATTCCGTGGGAGTATATTACCGTGTTCGAAGAGCACTTGTTGCGAATTCAAAGTGTACTCAACATAATTTTCTACTGGTTTCACAAGAGAGGTCGCAGAGGTCATATATTTATCTCCTCTCAATCCTATGGAACCGTACTGTAGCTACCTTTAAAGATATGTGTGTCTCTCAGGGAGCTATATGCTCACCAAATCTAGCGAGAAGCCTTAGTGCAAGTGTTTTAATATTTTCTGTCATCCCCCTTCTTGTATGCCTGCCCAAGTAAACAGAAGCGTATGCTAGAAAGCAATTGTTGCGGGGGCCGAGCAAAGTGTTGGAAGTTCCCTGATACATCCAAAAATTGAGGTATGCTAAACAAATCTCGGCAATTTTTGAGGACTATAGAATAAGGTATGATAGTATACTACAGCCCCCGGTAGAAAAAATCGGGAAACGGTGATCGGGCCTCTGGGTCTTGATTGGAGGGTTCGGTGTGCTCGAGGCAATCGAGCAACCGTGTTTCTGACTTTTAATTTCCACAATTCCCGATCTTTTCGACCGGAGGCTGTACTATGGCTCGGGCAATCGAAAATGGCAGGGAGGCTTTAAAGTTGCCCTGCGTGGCTGTTGGCGTGCCAAGACTTCGCTCAAGGAGAATACGCGCTGCCTCTGGCCAATCTCTTCACCATCAACAACAACTATTTGGGCCTCACCTCGCTAAGAGAGAAAACAAAAGAATCAACATCACAGCACTCTTCAAGAATATTCATGACCTGCAGCTCCTTCCCCCGTCCTCTCACCCAGTCTACCAAATCTTTTCGGGGGTCGTGGAAAATTACTCCATTACAGATACCTTCTAACAGCTACTCCTCCGCTAACAATATTCCTCCAGCAAGCCCGTACATTAGACCCCCTACCGAACCCACGATGCTACACCCAACCACTCCCACCTCATAGTTCTCTCAATCTTGCCGGCATAACACCCCGAGGATCGGGCCCACTACCTTTACCATCAGTCTTCCCTTTGCAAATATTTCCAGCACGACAGCAGCCTCCCTTAACGCAGTAGCTTCCGGCGGCGCAGTAATTGCCATCGCGGCAGCACACGGTATTCTTCGGGATGCAGGTCTTGCTTGAGCAGAGCTTCTCCATGGTCAAGTTGCAGCACCGTGTCCTGCCGTCCTTGTCCGGGAAGCATCCGGAGCCGGCCTCCGGACAGCACCCAGCACCCGTTGGACAACAGGTCCCCTTCATTGGGCAGCAGGAGCTGTCCTTTCCGCAGAAGCCGAGGTCTTTTTTCGGGCAGGAGTCGGCGAGGAGGTCTGGTAATTCATTTGGGATGGTGAAGGGGGCGGGGGTACCTTCTAGTTGCTCGCCGAGGCCCGAAGAGGCAGGGTCGTTGTTACTAGACGGAGATGTTAGCTTTAGTCGGGAAATTTGGGGGTGTTATTGTTACTCTGGGAGGACACCCGGATGGCGAGCATGGAGGTGGTTTTTGGGGGTTTGATGTTTATGGGAGGAGAAAGCCGTGCTAGCAAAGGTCGCTATGATGAGGGCTGAAAGGAACTTCATGGTGTGGTTTAGTGAGGAATTAGCAATGGGGAATTGGAGTGAGAGGTATCGCTACTTATTTGATCTACCAAGGGGAGAGAAGGGGCTTCGTGAAGAGATGCAAGGGGTTTATCAGGTATGAATGGAAGCAAGGTTTCGCAATGTCCGATGTCTGTTGAGAAAAGCAAGGGAGTTTAGCTGCTAGGTACATTTTGAATTATTGCCTCGGGAGAATTATATGGCAATCATGCTTTTATGTACTGTATCTGCCCGTAAATCACTGCCCATCGCCACTGGCTTGGAATCCCGGTCTAACCTCATCTCTAGTTAATTCCGGGTATCATCCGTGTTAGGGTCGATGGGCATCACAACCGCCTTGGTGAAATCTCTCAGAATATCTTCCCTAACATAGGGCCTCCCGGTGCGGAATATTCATGTGGAAATTCCCGAACAATATCTCCCGTAGATCCAAGACGCTCTAACAGGTGCTTGGGTAAACATTCGTCCAAGGAGTCAAAACAGATGAAAGCCCTGGGCAGCGATGAAAATTGCGATCCTCAGCCATCCCATGAGATCTGAAAGTCGTGGCTTCCTACCACCAAACTCCGCCCCCCATTCCTGAAAGACCTGGCGTAGGACATTCGAGATGCCCCCTTTTCCTACCAGCTGCTTCAGGATAGCTCTCGTGACATTGGCGACGATCTGCTCTTATTTGGAAAGGAAGTGGCAGTAGAAGCTTGCCAAGGCGGTAGTTTCCTCCTTTATCTAATCGTACAGGCTGCCCATCACCAAGGACTTAAGTTACTACTGTTTTCCTAGCCGTCAGGTCTATTCTCTTTTCCCAAAGAATCCAGCCTGTTATCCCAAATGTTTCTTACCTACTCCCGGATTCCAAAAGGAAAAACCAGATAGCCTTACCGACTGCACTGGCACCCTCACTTCCATTTCACTCCAGAAACTTGCCTGTTTCCAAAAATTAATACCCTCACCACGAAACCTGTCAGTGTCTAAGCAATGGTATTCTATCCAAAGTTTTGGCCGGATGTAGAAATGGTGAAGCGATTTGTAGGGGTTCAGGGGAGTTATATCTCCAACCGAGCTCAATTAGAAAGAAAAAAGACATGAACGGAAATTGGGCTAGGCTTCGGCTTTCTAAGGCTGGGTCTTATACCAAAAAGTCCCTTGTTGCATCCACTACCGTGTTGTGTTATACATGGACAGCCAGAATAATCAGACCGCGCCAATCTTACATTTGTACCCTAGTACGGAGGAACCCGAAAAAAAGAAGAACTCCACTCAGGATAGATTTGTTCCCCTGCCTCGGCCACGGATGCTTCGTGTTGGCTAGAGGTAGTTGTGGCTTTGAAGTCTGTGCCAACTGCTGATATAATTATCTTTCTATACAGGCGGCCACTTGAATCTCAAACGCTGAAAGTGAATCTCGAAGCTCCTCTTCACCAGTGATCTCATAGGAGGAGGTTTCCAAGTCCACCCATGGTGTGAGGAGCAAACAATGATCGCTAGATTCACTACTACCCGAATGAATAATTTGATGGAAATTCATGAGGGGGTTACCACGGTGAACTCGAACTGCTCACATTTTTTCTTGTTTTTCTCCCGGCGTTCCGGATGTTGAATTTTCCGTGCTTATTACCCTACAATTGGGGAGAAATCCCCACTACTTATAGAAAGCAAATGCTCTACTGACACAACTTCCGATATACGTAGTCTATTACATCGTACTTCATCACCATGATTCCCCTCTTACAACATGACTTGCCCAATATGGAAAGCGTATCCAACCCCGGAGAATGAACCATGATCAAGAACGATACATCAAAGACATGATTAGAAAAACAATCAGAATTTTGTCATCATAAACTCTCACTCGACTCTATATCTGCTTCCGTACCTTTCTGCACTTACTCCGGTGCGTGGAGTTTCTTTGGTTCAGTGATAGGGAGTCCCTCTCATTGTGCTTCTAGGGGTTTTATAGCGAACATAGACATTCAAACCACAGCGACGCCGACATAGCAACAGACGATTCTAAATCGTTCACGTAGTATCCGACTAGACTAAATTTCCCCTGCTAGTTGGTCAAAACGGGATGTTGCTTCGGAGGTGAGGTTTCAAACTCCACAAGAGGCTAGACGGCATGCTTGGTAAATACCATACCATCCATTTGCCAGAACCCCTCCTACCATCAAGCCCCACTTGACCGTCGCTACCATCTATATCAAATGAACCACGTGTTTCAAGATTTAACCTACCTCAGTCAGTTGAAATACCTGATAATACAAAACAAATATAGACAATCGATATTTCTCACCTTGAAAATTCTATCCAACCCCCTCCTCTCCTAAACCCACCCATTCTTATATATCCTACAACTTACAATCCCTTTCATCTTCATTAAGAGAGAAACGCTGGTAGAAATACCGCCTGCCGCTCTTCCGAAAATCTTTGCTGGGTTAATCTTACTTAGGATGTTCTGCCACCCTACACTTCCAATTATGGTAACAGGCTCTACTACTGTTTTTTTGGCCGGAGAAATAAGTTCCTTGAGGGTCACCATGTTAGGAGATGCTACGAGGAGCCCTTTGGTACAAAGTGTGGGTAGGATTGAACAGCAGTGGAGGGTTAGTTATATGCTCGCTGGCGGAGCGACAGTCGCGGGTACGGGATGAGCGTAGACTGATTTTAATAATCTGCAATTTCCCAATCCATCCATTACTCGTGCTAAGGTTGCGGCGTGCGGCCGCAACCCCCACATGTTCGCCGGCTCACAACTGGAGGCACTTTAAAGATTGCCTGACAGCTCAAACTCAAACTTACAGCTCAACGCAAACTTGTGGCTTACCATAGTAACAGTGTGGCTCAACACCACTTAGTGGCTTTGTCTGGCCGAAAACAAGATACAGCCCTCCCCAGCCGTGCGGAACCCACCCATAAGTTGTCAAACTAAATATAAATTAAAATGTTCTTATGATATGCTACCAGTGTATATTTCAGATCTTATATTCAGCTACAAAGCTATTCTAGGCTACAAAGTTGTGTTGAGCCACACCGTGACTATAGTAAGCCACAAATTTGCGTTGAGCTGTAAGTTTGCATTGAGCTGTCAGGCACTATTTAGAGTGCCCCCGGTTGTGACCCGGCGAACATGTGGGGGTTGCGGCCACACCCGGCAACCTTGGCACGAGTAGTCATATTCCCGAGAGCTGGATGGGGGTTGTGTTACTGCGTAGGATAATATGCCACATCCAGAACCACTAGAATCATAAAGGCGATGCTTCACTAGCTAACCCTAATCTCCTAAGTAAGTAACGTAATCCTGGCACCTGCAACGTTTGTAGGATATGCACAACACGAGCATGCAATCATTGAACTCGGAAGGCCATAACAGGAGAAACCTGCGGTTATGATAGACGTAGAGGTTGATCGCGGGACAATCAGAGTTGCTCAAGTATTCTATAAGGGAACAATATTTACCAATCTAGAGTAGGGGGAGGGATGATATTCTCATGATCTTTTCCAAAGCTGACGTCTTGTTTTTTGGGCGTTAGTGCTACCATTGCGGATTAACGACCTGGGGTTGATGACGTCCAGATTCAAGAGGTGGCACTTACGGAGGTAGTAGAAGACTTGCCCCTTGAACACCTTCAAGTTGAGCGTATATGGACCTATGGAGGCATTAAGCAGTCACTTTGCCGATCCCATCCCCCTTCCCCCCCCTCCTATTCTTTTCATTACTGGCAATCCCACACATCTTATAATCTGAAAACCTTATCCAAACATTTCCCATTCATCACTCCCACAAGGAACCTCTTTTTTTACTTGTCATTCTTCAACTTATTTCTTCACTAAAGAATTTCCTCCTCTATTCAGTATAATTACAGCTATCAACCCATCATGTTCCTATCTCAGAACAAAAGCCTGAACCTGCAAAGTCACATCACCCCAGATCCCCCTCAAGACTGCGGGAGAAGGAGGACCCTGTTTTCCCCATTTAGATTGCAAGGTATAATGATCCAAGACGTGGACAAGTTTAACTATCAATACACAGTACAGCTATTCTGAATTACTTGAAGTCAGAAGACTGGGGATTCAGGGCCCACAACAGAATATTTCCTCTATTTTGACAGGTTTACGGGTCACAAATAGTGACTAAGCAAGGCAGATTTCACACAACTACTACTTCTTAGCCATAGGTATGTTAGGTTTCACGCTATGAGACCAGTTGACTCATAGTATTTTACATGACTACACAGCAGTGAGTCATCAGCAGGTTATAATTGGTTAAGTATTTTATGAGGGTCACAAATTGTGACTAAGCAAGGCAGATTTCACATGACTAATATTTATTAGTCATAAGGTATGTTGGATTTCATACTATGATGTCATTCGACTCATAGTTCTCAAATGACTATGCACTTGTAAGTCATCGTTATATTATGATTGGTTAAATGTTTTCATGACTCACAATTGTGACATCATATGAGGTAATGACTTTCGCACATGACTCATATTACGAGTCATGGGTTTCACACATGTGACTCATTCAAGCACATGACTTGATTTATGAGTTTTGATTGGTTAAACGGTATATTGCGCTGTGACTCATGAGAGTCAGCTGATGGATTTCATGCTATGACTTACTATGAGTCATAGAAGTATGTAACGTGAGGTGATGAGTCACCAGGGTTAGAGTTGTGAGAACATGCCTATGAAAGCGGCTTGGTTCCGACCAAGAGATAGGCACGAACCATCTCTCCTAGCCCTCCAGCGATTGAAATCTCAACACCATGAGAAATCATCGTCGGGTGGTATCCCTCTCCCCTTTTCTGATGGCCTTGTTGCCTAGAAGGGTGAAACTCCTCCCATCCGCCTCTCCCCTCTGGCCCCTCCTGATGGCACTGTCTACGGGCAGTGCCAAGCCGAAATACCGAAGACCCATCAACGATAACAACACCCGTTCCACAGACTACCCTGAGGACCCGGCCGAGTGCTTGCTGTTGATGTCTACTCTAGTAGTATTATGGGGAATACAATTAAAAGGTCATGAGCTTGAAGGCTGATGATGATGCAGGGAACTCCAGTTATGGGGAATTTGCACTTTGATGTTATACCTTCTGGTATTATTAATCTGCCTTTGGTTTTATTTCTTTTGTTTTTGTTTTGATTTGGGTTTTTATTTGCCATGGGATATTTCCCGAATGCAGCAGTTGAGCCCTAGGAAGTGCTAGTCATGTACCTGGAGTTGTACCACGGAATTAACAAAAAAAAAACCCCCCCTTACTGCTCTGGTCTGTGCTAGATATTGGTGTTGGCCTTCAGTTTCATTGTCTCAACTTGTTAGCTCTACTGGTGAGAGAAGTAACAGTCTCTATATTATTATTGAATACAACTATGACTCAAGCCGGCAATCTGAGATTCATCAATGCTGCCTGAATCGACCTGCCAGTGTGCCTGTTTCTAACAAAAAGTGTTAGTGCGCTTATGTTCCTAAGATTCCTATCTGGAACCTCAGATGATAGGACTATACCGAGTATGTGTCATAATACCTCATTTGTTTCAGTTGCTTCTGTGTTAATATTCACCCTTATCCTTTCTTTTTGCGGGATTTTGTTATGGGATTCTCAATCCATTGCCAAGTGCCATCTCTGAAATTCCCTGCCTCCCCGGTGAATCGCAACCTCTCCTAGAATGGGGCGGATTTTGAGCAAAACGAGGAGTAACCTACACACAGTCGTTAGTAAGCATACATTCCAGGGAGAGCGGAAATGCGGAATTCCCCTATTGTCACAAATTCTGACTTAGCCAATTTGTTTTCACATGACCAATCAGTTATTAGTCATCCCCTGTTTATGTTTCACACTACTACGCACTTGCGAGTCATTATTATATTATGATTGGTTGAATGGTTCATGACTCACGATTGTGAAGTCATATGATCTAATGACTTTCGCGCATGACTCACATTATGAGTCATGAGTTTCACGCATGTGACTCGCTTGGGCACATGACTTGGTTTATGAGTTTTGATTGGTTAACGGAATATTGCGCGATGACTCATATGAGTCATCGATGGATTTCGCGCTATGACTCACTACGAGTCATAGAGGTTTATGTAGCGCGAGGTGATGAGTCACCAGGGTTAGGGTTGTGACAAGATGTCTATATAAGGCGCTTGGTTCCGACCAAGGGATAGGACACGAACCATTGCAACAACACCTCCAGCGATTGAAATCTCAACACCACGAGAAATCATCGCGACTTTCCCCCACCCACCTCTCTTCTCCCACGATGGCTACTGCCTAGGAGTTGACGTTAAGCCATCTCCCCTCCTCTCCTGTGGCCTCACGGCCTCACCTCCTTGGTGTTCTCGTTCTCGTCCTTCGTTGACACCCGCTCATGAAGTTCGGTTCTTTCCCCCTTACCCCGCACTTGCTTTGCACCTCGCTTAGCATTTTGCACGGTCGGAAAGCTTCTCGCTTCATTCACGGTCGGCGTCACGGTGCCGGACTCTCGGTCGAAGTAGGCCTCGGCTTGCTGGGCTTGTACCTCTGATGGGGAAAGCCTCAGTTAGTAACATCGCGGTCTCGCTTGGTCTCGTCGTCATCCCAAAAGCCCTTGCTATGGCCTGTTTGTCGGCTGCGGCTAGCTTGTTCACGATCCTTCCTCTCTCCTCCTCCCGGTTCTGTCCGCTTGCACCATACTGCTACCATCCTCCCCCCGGCTGGCAGCCTACTGCTCATCACCGGCTGGCACCCTACTGCTAACCACCGGCTGGCACCCTACTGCTAATCGTCATTGGCTGGCATCCCCTCTGCCCAGTGGCTCCGCTCACCATCTACCCTCCCGATCGGTTGGCCCCTCCTCGGTTACGCCTAGTCGTGGTATAGCACTGCCTCCGTGGCTTTGTCCAACGCCTTGGATCGATGTAATGACCTGCCTAACCGTACAACATGGTTTCAGTGGGCCCTCTACTAGAGTTTTCCTATGTCGCCAATCAACAATCCTCTCCCCGCGGGCAGCGTTTCTGGCCGTTAGAGTCTTTTCTTTTGTTTTGGTGAGCCTGCGGAAGGGTTTGGGTCTCTCTACCTGTACGTTTCCATGTATTGTTTCCTTACGTGTCTGAGGTTTTCATCTTAGGTGCTAGGCGAGGGGGACTGTTCCTATGGATTCGGGGTGCTTGATTTTTCCCATGAAGAGGTGAAGCGGGTCGTGGCTATTGTTTATAGGTTTTTTTCTCTCCATAGCTAGCGCTGCATGAGGCTGTTTGTACCTTAAAACAAATCACGCATGATTACAAAAAAGAAAAAAAAAAGAAAAACGACCAAGGGATAGGACAAGAACCATCTCTCCTCCACCTCCGGTGATTGAAATCTCAACACCACGGGAAATCATCATCACTTTCCCCCACCCACCTCTCTTCCCCCATCATGGCTACTGCCTAGGGGTTGACGTTAAGCCATCTACCCTCCTCTCCTGAGGCACGCCTGCTTCCCCTCCTTGGGGTTCTTGTTCCCGTTCATCGTTGACACCAGCTCATGATGTTCGGTTCTCCCCCTTACCCAGCACTTCCTTCGCACCTCGCTTAGCATTTTGCACGGTCGGAAAGCTTCTCGCTACGCTCACGGTGGGCGTTACGGTGTCGGACTCTCAGTCAAAGTAGGCCCCGGCTTGCTGGGCTTGTACCTCTGATGGGGAAAGCCTCGGGTAGTAACATCACGGTCTTGTCCCGGTCTCGTCGTCGTCCCAAAAGCCCTTGCTATGGCCCGTTTGTCGGTTGTGGCTAGCCCGCTCGCGATCCTTCCTCTACCCCCCTCCCGGTTCCGTCCGCTGGCACCGTACTGCCCCATAAGCTGGCACCTTACTGCTAATTCTCCCCACAGGCTGGCACCCTACTGCTCCTCACCGGCTGGCACCCTACTGCTACTCACCGGCTGGCACCCTACTGCTCATCATCGTTGGCTGGCATCCCCTCTGCCCTGTGGCTCCGCTCGCCCACCTACCTCTCTCCCTCCTGCGATTTACTCTACGGTCGCAAACCTCGCTTAGGTTACAGTTGATCATGGTATTGCACTGCCTCCTTGGTCTCTCCTAAACGCCGACGCGTTGCCATCCTCCGGTCAGTCCCGACTGTGAACCGGCCTGCCCCTTACGGCGACTAGCCGCCGGGCCTTTTGGTTAGGCATATTGGCAATAGTAGTTACATCTCGTCATTTCTTTGATTCTTTTCCTAGTGTTACCAGGGGGCCTGCTGAAGGGTTTGGGTCTCTCTCCTGTACGTTTCTATGAGTTGTTTCCCTACGTGTCTGAGGTGTGAGTCTTAGGTGCTAGGCGGGGGAAGTTTCTTCTATGGTCTTGGGGGGTTTGATTTTTCCTATGATGAGGTGAAGCGGGCGGTTGTTATTGGGCTTATAGGTTTTTTTCTCTTCATAGCTAGCGCTGCATAAGGCTTTTTGTACCTAAAACAAATAACGCATGATTACAAAAAAAAGAAAAAAGAAAAAAAAGAAAGTGACCCAGAGATAGGCACGCTTCACGCCCTTTATTTTCCTGCCCCTACTTATCACAACACCTTGTCGTAGGGTGCACGATCCTGGCCTCCCCCTCATTCTCGCACCTCGCTCATGCTTCGTGTCCCTGAGCACCCCCACCATGGCCCAGCCTGGTTCGTCCCACTCGTTTACTCCAATGGAGGACCTCCCCTCTGCGACTGCTTCTGTGGCAGACTTTGAACCAGAAGACCGTCATCTTCATCACTTCCTCCTAAAGACAAGGCAGCTCACTGGCCGCACGGCCGAGCAGCTCCCGGTACCCTCCCTTAGCCAGACAGGAGACATCTCCCTCGCCAATAGCACAATCCTTCCCCTCCTCTATTCCCTGGTCCATGCCATGTCCGCAATGGCTAAGGAGATGGAGGAGCTCCGTCTCCAGACAAGCGACCTCGAGTCTCGTGTCGCCAATTCCCTCCCTGAAGGTGGGGACAACACCACACAACTAAACCAAATCCAGTCTGGCCTACGTGACCTGTCACATAGGGTGGCACACCTCCCACCCACACAGGTCTCTGCACCACCCCCAGCCCAAACATCTTGCCCCGGCCCCTTGTCTATCCCAGCCCCACCAGGCCTCTCCGCCAGGGGTCCTCCCCAACGACCATCTAAGGAACCCACGCAGTCATATGCAGCAATTGTTGGTAGTACCTGTTAGGCGCACGGACTCCCCGTAAGGATTTACAGGGCAAAGTTACCCTGCCTTGGCGCATACGAACCTCGAAGGAAAAAGATAATACCGCCCTCCAGCCCTGGCGTTGGGACGGCGCGTCATCACTGGCCGCCGGGGTAGTTGGGTCCCAACACCAAAGACCACTATCGATGGAACACATCTTATAACACCATATACGTCGCGGCCGTCCGTCCGACCGGATCCTGTTCGCAGGATATATGAGGAGAGACCTCCGGGCACCTTATGCAAGTGGAATCAGGTGAATCGGACGACGGCGCATAAGGTTACAGACACTTGAAGACACACAGTCGGAAGAGTGGGTCGAATGTAACGGGACGCTTCGCGCGAAGGTTAGTCCCCTCGTACCTACAAAGTCGCGTAGAGTATGAAGGAGGTAACTATGCCCAGTAAGTGGATCGGGTGCATCCACAGAGGACAAGTTGGTAAAAGATGGAGTCTGAGGAAAGAAGCCCTTAGGTACGATCCCGAGGACAAGTCGTGTAATGCCGGAAGACCAGAATACGACATGCAGTGGCGTGTTAAATTCTTGACGGAACCAACCAACGAAGAATGGCCATCTTCCGTCCAGCGAGTTAGACTACCCTCGGTGAGCACGGGGGCAAGATAATTCGTAACCATTATAGTCAACGGATAAACGGATGAGCTGACACCTGACGTGGTCTCTACACCATCAGGAATAACAGACGCGCAGACCGACAAGTTGACCATGGGAGCAAAAGGTGTAATAGAGAATTTTCAGGGTCTACGAGTGTTCGCACTCAGGTGAAGTTCACAGAGTTGCGGGCAAGGTACTTAGTTCGTATAGAGTTAGCATGTATACCGCGATTGCTCAGACGCGGAATATAATTATCAAAGCATCTTCGCTGCTATTAGAAACAACAAGCACGGAGAAGAGATCTTATCAATATAATAAGTTATCTACACTTTTAAATCGTTATCAATACTTCGATTATCTACACCAAAGTGAATATTATATCTAGCCTACATTACTCGTGTCTTCTTAACGAGTTCTCCGATATAATTACGATCCTGGTCCTAGCTGTCGGAATACCTCAGGCCGAAGCTACCACCTAACAGGCTATTGATACTTCTCATCGTTACCGAGACGAATGTTTGGCAGAGACACTCATACTCCCAAACCCAAAAAACGTTTCGAACCCAGACCAATGAGGACTATTACCATAGACAAAGTCCTCACACCTATACCCGAATTAGGGACACAAGAGCCCTACCACGAATCTTATTTCTGGTGGATAGACCCAGAAAATACCGTTACCATTGAAGAGATTACCGCACTATACCAATACCAGAACGGTAAAGACTTCCTCTATAACACCCACTCGGAGAAATCGAACTCCATTTGGTACACCCAGTACCCAGAAAGCAATCAACACTCAAGTCAGTGTTTTGAGATACCGATAGTCAGAGGAGGAAACAAAAGATAAGTTTTCCTTATAGAAACCACAGAGATGGCTTCTGACCCCAAAGCGCCTGAGGCCATGGAATGGCAAGAAGGAGGAAGCGAAGGAGGAGATGAGCTCTCCTCCGTCCAAGCTCCAAGCGTGGAAACAACTGTCACCCACCTAGCCCGGTCGCACTCAGCTGACCGAACACCTCGCTCTCCTATCGGGCTAGGCTTCCCAGACAAGTATGGGAAGGGACGACGACCAGGTGGTCGCCGGACTCCTGAACCCACCGAATCCCTCATGGCCATTCGAATCCGAAGATTACATCAGATCCTCGGTCGATTCGACCCAAAACTTACCGTCAGCTAAGACAGACAACATCTTGCGTTCAGCTCCCTCCCAGCCAATATCTTATTAATGGTTCAAGAACTGATAAACGTCAAAAATCAGTTGAAATCCGGGGTCCAGATAGTCGGTTCAGAACTCACCTGAATCGACGAACAAGTACAACCTTTGGACTTGGTGACTCAAAAAGTCCAGGAAAGCTTCGCAACCCAGGTCGCGGAACGACTGGGGGAAACAGATGAGAGACAGGCCAGACACGAGGCTGTCACCTCCCATCTCCACGAAGCCGTGCAAGGAACTGGCGAGCAATCCATGCACCGGGACCTACTCCTAGACCAAGAAATCGTTCGGATAAAGGAGCAGCACAAAAGGGAGCTGGCAACTCACGAGATAAGTTTTAATCTTGTGAGAGACGAGCTCCGACACCATAAGGAGTCCCGAGGAGCCCAAGATGGAGAAATCGCGTTGCTTAAGGCTCTGGTGGAACAGTTGATGGGACAGGTCAAGGGGAAGGGGAAGGTGTCAGATCCGACACCAGAGGCGTCAGGGGCAGGTGGAGGAAGACGACCACCACCACGACACGGAATGGCAGGAGCTCCAGACGGAGGAGGCGGAGGAGATCCCGATGATGAAGGAGAAGGAGCTGGTAGGAAGCCAGATGAGGGCAGGAAAGGGAGACGGGACGAGAGACCCGCACCCCAGCCAGAAGAAGACGACTATGACCCTGAAAACGACGAACAGTTTAACCTGTTCTCAGGGGTCATGGCCAACGCCTTGGGACAACGAACACGAGTCCCAGCGGAACCCCTTGCCATGTTTCGAAACGAGAAACACCAGGATATACCTATGTGGCTATTGACATGTACAGATTATTTTGGTCGAAACAGCTCGTAGTGGGAAAACGAGGTACAAAGAATCCGATACGCCATAAGCCGAATGGACGGGAAAGAAGTCGCACCGTTTGCGTTAACCTACCGACGACAAATGACCGGAGAAATAGGTTATACGAGACAAGAAAGCTACAAGTTCTGGCATGTCTTTGCTGAACAAGCCCTGCGACGCTTCGGACCCACCCATGAAGCGGAGAAATCCCTACGAGAAATGGGATCGGTCAAATATCGCGGTGATGTCACCAAATTCTTGATGGAAATGGAAAATCTCAACATCCATGCAAGAGTCACCGGGATAGCCTGGAGAAAAATGATTGAAGACGAACTTCCCGTCGAAGCATTGCAACGGCTCTCACATAGAGAATATGTTGACGATGGGGAATGGTTGGAAGCAGTCAGGACCGTAACCCAAGCGGAAGAAGATTTGAAGGAAAGAAAAGATCTTCGAGAAGGCGGTCCGTCCGGCGCGACACGGGGCGAGAAAAGGAGGTTGGAGGATTCAAAGCCGACGGTCGCCGCAAAACGTGTAAAATAACAATACACGGCTGCGGAAAAGGCGGCGTATCAGAAGAAAGAGGCTCGGGGAAGAAAGGTGAAGAAAGAAGGGTTGGTGGCACCAACGGGGGAGGTTAGACATACCATGTGGTCGGAAGCACACCAGAGCGTCGATCAGAAGGTTGTCGATAAGCGGAAATCTGACAATGAATGCACGCGATGCGGGATGAAAAACTATCTTTGGAAACACTGTGGAAAACCAATACAAGTATCGGCGGTGTATCGAGGGCAATCAAAGCCCAAACAACCATCCGCATTCCCGGCAAAACGATGCCTCCAGGTAGCCACTGTTGCCGTTGATGGCAAGGGAGAAAGCTCACGACGAGCGGTTCAAAGGCCCGCAGCGTGGGCTTTTGAAGATGACAAAATTTTATAGAAAAGTCATCAAGGTACCGACAACCACCGTGATCGGGTAGTAAGGTTGCGGCCTCGAATCGAAAGACCTGCGGAGTAGTCGGTGACGATATCCCACCGGAAGGCAAAAGACCAAAGGATAGCAGTTGCCAATTTACGTCCAAAATTGGGTAGTCCGTGATCACCACGGGAGCCATAAAAAACTACAAGTGAAGCAAGCGGTCGAAGAGACTAAAAGGGAAAAAGAGGATGACCATTCGTCGGAACGGGGCTTGAGTTGCACGACATGCGTGAGGAGGGTCGAAATCCAGGGCAACCTGACTTTCTCTCCGAGTAAAAAAGCCGGGCAAATAGAAGCTAGGGGCGCCTCTATTGGGCACAAGGTTCATGCCCGACGAATGGTGTCCGAGGGGGTCTCGGGAGTGAGACCAAACTCGAAGGTGGAGGTCAGGTGGATTCGTCACAGGGGACAGTCTCATATGAGGGCTAAGTCAACGATAAAGGACCGTGCATCCTAGTCGCGAACTCAAGAGGTACTCTAGTGAACCACCACTCCTGTGATATGGGAACTCCTCGGCAGGAGGTAAAGACCGCTAGTAGTGGGCTGCCCGATATCAAAATATATGACACTTATTGTAAAAGTTTGTCTGAGGAGGTTTTAAGAGCAGAAACTGCGCAGGCGCGGTAACAAACCCCCACATTACTTGTAACCGCGACGATGAAAAGATTTCATCAAGGACCGAGCGAAAGCTCTAGACCCATTAAAAAACCCAATCATTACGTCTGCTCTTAGGGGAAGGCATTTATTGAAATCAAAGGACGAAAACACGCGATAAACGTCCTCTTAGACTCTGGTTCAAATATCTTTCTCATGAACCAAAACACCGCACAACGGCTCGAAATCCCGACCAAAGCTAGGGATTCACCGGTAAAAATTACAACGTTCGATGGCGATACCGCGCCAACGGGAGGAACATTCTATACCCATCCTATTCTCTTAGAAACCGGTGCCAACGGCCACCGAAGTATGATATCCTGCGAAATTGCGAATGCAGGAAGATATGACTTAATCATACCCTTTGGATGGTGGCATGATGAGCACCCCCTTAAAAATATCGCGGACCCACTTAAATGGGCCTTTGAAGAAGCAAAGTGCCACGCTCATATACAAGATGAGGCGGTGGCGGATATGTTTGAATGGGATGAAACTGTGGCTTACGATGAGGAAGCACACTATGTGGGACGGATAGAAAAGGAGGAAGAAGGGGGAGTACAGTTGGAGACACTGCCAAAACCGTATTGGCAGTATAAGGAGCTTTTTGAAGAGAAAAAAGCCAAAATGTTGGTGGCTCGAAGGACTTTCGATCACGCCATCAACCTTAAAGAAGGGGCCGAACCCCCATGGGGTCCCATTTATCCAATGTCGGCACACCAGTTGAATGAACTGGATAAGTACCTCAAGAAAATGATGGCTGAGGGAAAAATTGCCGATAGCGAATCTCCTTACGGCGCTGCAATCCTCATCGTTCCAAAACCAGATAGAAGTTTACGGCTATGCGTAGACTATAGAAACCTCAACAAGTTGACGATCCTGAATAAATACCCCCTACCACTCATGGATGAACTCCGGGACCGCGTTGCTGGCGCAAAAGTATTCACGAAGCTCAACCTAAAAGATGGATATCATCTTATTCGAATGAGCAAAGGCGATGAACACAGACAGCGTTTCGTACACAATACGGACAGTACCAATACAAGGTCATGCCTTTCGGGCTCGTTAACGCTCCCGCAACGTTCCAGACAATGATGAAGAAAATCCTAAGGGAATTCTTGGACCACGGAGTAGTCGTCTACTTAGACAATATTCTAATATACTCTGAGAACATGGACGACTATATCAAATTAGTCCAAAAGGTCCTTGACCAGCTAGAACAACACGACTTAGCTGTCTCATTGAAGAAGTCGGTATTCCACCAAGATGAGGTCGCATTCCTAGGATACATTGTCAAGACAAGCGGAGTCACCATGAGTGATAGAAAAGTGAAAAGCGTACAAAATTGGGCTCACCCGAGATCGGTTAAAGAAGTTCAGATCTTCATTGGATTCAGAAACCTTTACCGACCATTCGTCAAAGACTTCTCGAAGGTATGCAAACGAATAACCGAGACGTTGAAGGGAAACCCAAAGGATTTTCACTGGGGAAGAGAGCCGGAAGAGGTGTTTGAGGAGTTGAAAAGGAGGTTTACGACGGCACCAATCTTATCGCATTTTTACCCAGGGAGAAAAACGGTGGTTGAGGCAGACGCAAGCGACTTTGGGCTTGGATGCGTACTATCTCAGTACCAAGGGAGACGGCTTCACCCAGTAGCTTTCCATTCTCGAAAACTAAACAGCGCTGAAAGAAATTACGAGATCCATGACAAGGAACTTCTCGCAATAATGGGAGCATTCAAAGAATGGAAAAGATACCTCCGGGGGGAAGAAGAACCCGTGACGGTATACACCGACCACCAAAACCTACAGTCCTTTTTGACCAAAAAAGTCTGGAAGCAACGGCAAATTCGATGGGCACAGGAGTTGACGAATTATAACTTTACAATAGTCTACCGTCCGGGAAGCCGAGGCGGGAAGCCCGACGCGTTACGTAGACGGCCGGAGTACCGTCCTGAGGAGGGAGCTCGTCACAGTAAACAGTCAATTTTGAAATCGGAACATTTTCAAATCTCCGTGATTCATCAAAAACGAAACGCAGAGAAAGCCCTCGTCCCAGAAAGACGCGAATCCACAAGCCTCAGGATAATGAAACTTTCGAATAAAGCTATAATTCCGACAAAAGGATCACGGTTCGCGGCCGGTCATGACATCTATGCCCTAACAGACGGGATGGTGCCAGCAAATGGACAGACAATGGTGGAAACGGGGTTTGCGATAGGATTGCCGGAGGGAACCTACGGAAGGCTAGCCGCAAGAAGTGGTATGGCTAGCAAGATGGGAATAGCAGTGGGCGGTGGTGTAATAGATGCAGATTACACCGGAGAAGTCAAGGTCATACTTCGAAATCATGGCGAAGCGGACTGCGTATTTAAGGCAGGAGATCGGATAGCGTAACTTATAGTTGAGAAAATTTCCAACACCGACGCCATGGGAGTAGACGATCTAGGAAAAACCGAGGGAGGAAAAGTGGGCTTCTGATCAAGTGACATGAACCCCAAGCGATCCATCACGGCTAAGGAAGAAGAAGTCAGAATATGTTTCCTTCACGCAGAGGAAAGCGAAAACGAATTCATTAGCGCCGCTGATATTGGCTATCACCTTCGGTTAATGAGAGAAAGTGAAATGTTATCAAGTGCTCACGTCATTGCAGCACTGACGCACACAATGAACGATACATTTCTGGACAAGATTAGAGCCGCTGGAAAGAAGGATGAGAAGTGGCAGGACCGAGGCCGGGAACTGGTTATGTTAAGAGAAGGCGGGAAAAAGATGCCGAATGAATGGATAGAAAAGGACAGGTTACTATATTACAAAAATCGTTTATACATCCCCGAGAACGAAGCCCTTCAAACCGAGATAGCCCAAGGCTGTCACAACTCATTAGTAGCGGGGCATGTCGGACAGGAAAAAACGATTGAGATAGTAACAAGGAACTTTTACTGGAAAGGACTCGCGGATTGGATCAGAGATTATGTACAATCATGCGACGAATGTCAACACAGTAACTCCCCACGGCATGCTAAGTATGGATTACTTCAACCCTTAGAAGTACCCTACGCCGCCTGGTCCTCCATATCGACAGACTTCATCACCCAACTACCGGAATCGCAGGGGAAGACGCAGATCATGGTAGTAGTAGACCGGTTCACCAAGATGGCTCACTTTGTCGGTCTCCACAAAAACGCGACCGCAAAGGACGTTGCGGATACCTTCCTTCGGGAAGTCTGGAAACTTCATGGATTGCCGACCGAAATCATATCGGACATGGATGCGAAGTTTTCCAGCGAATTCTGGGAATCATTGTGCAAAATGCTAGGAGTTAAACGACGAATGTCAACAGCGTACCATCCTCAAACTGACGGACAAACGGAAAGGACCAACCAAGTGCTGGAAGGTTACTTACGAACATTTGTCAATTATGATCAGGACCACTGGTACCAACTGTTGCCATTAGCAGAACACGCCTACAATAACTCGGCTACCAACGCACACAAGATGACCCCTTTTTTCGCCAACTACGGTTTTCACCCACAGACGGAGTGGATGAAAGAGAAAGAAGCTCATAACCCCGGGGCGACAATGTATGCTCACTGGATGCAGGACATACATCGACAGGTGAAACAAAACCTAGAAAACACACGGGAAGCGATGAAGAAATATTACGACCGCAAAGCGACGGAACAACCCAGGATTGAAGTCGGCGACTTGGTAATGTTGAATGCGAAGAACATACGTACCAAACGACCATCGAAGAAGTTGAGTCCGAAACTGTATGGCCCGTTCAAAGTCTTGGAGAAGAAGGGAAGTCGGGCATACAAGGTAGAAATATCGCCGCGGTGGAAAATTCATCCTGTGTTTCACGTTTGGCTGTTGGAACCCTATCGAGCCTCGAACCGACCGAATCACAAACAACCCCCACGAGACCCCGAAGAGATCGAGCTAGATTTAGAGTGGGAAGTAGAAAGGATCGTCAAGAGTGAGATCATTTCCTACACGCGAAAAGGTTTGAGGAAGGAATTAGCCGATGAAAGAGCTTCAGAATTTTGTGAAATGGAAAGGCTGCACAGAGGACGAGAATACTTGGGAGCCAGCCGAAGGAATGAGGAACGCGCAGGAAGAGGTGGGTAGGTTGCATAGAGAGAACCCGGAGATGCCAGGCCCGAGAGAGGTCGAGTAACATAAGAAAGGTTTTCCATCTGTGGACAAGTAAACGCTGGTGGTTTTTACCCCTACTATGTGGAGCTCGAGATGGAAGATAGATTGTATAATAGACATAGAGTATTCGGGACGAACACTTCGAAGAGGGGAGCTCGTGTTAGGCGCACGGACTCCCCGTAAGGATTTACAGGGCAAAGTTACCCTGCCTTGGCGCATACCAACTTCGAAGGAAAAAGATAACACCGCCCTCCAGCCCCGGCGTTGGGACGGCGCGTCATCACTGGCCGCCTGGGTAGTTGCGTCCCAACACCAAAGACCACTATCGATGGAACACATTTTATAACACCGTATACGTCACGGCCGGCCGTACCACCGGATCCTGTTCGCAGGATATATGAGGAGAGACCTCCGGGCACCTTATGCAAGTGGAAGCAGGTGAATCGGACCACGGCGCATAAGGTTACAGACACTTGAAGACACACAGTCGGAAGAGTGGGTCGAATGTAACGGGACGCGTCGCGCGAAGGTTAGTCCTCTCGTACCTACAAAGTCGCGTAGAGTATGAAGGAGGTAACTATGCCCAGTAAGTAGATCGGGTGCATCCACAGAGGACAAGTTGGTAAAAGATGGAGTCCGAGGAAAGAAGCCCATAGGTATGATCCCGTGGACAAGTCGTGTAATGCCGGAAGACCAGAATCCGACATGCAGTCACGTGTTAAATTCTCGACGGAACCAACCAACGAAGAATGGCCATCTTCGGTCCAGCGAGTTAGACTACCCTCGGTGAGCACGGGGGCAAGATAATTCGTAACCATTATAGTCACTAGATAAACGGATGAGCTGACACCTGACGTGGTCTCCACACCATCAGGAATAACAGACGCGCAGACCGATAAGTTGACCATGGGAGCAAAAGGTGTAATAGAGAATTTTCAGGGTCTACGAGTGTTCGCACTCAGGTGAAGTTCACAGAGTTGCGGGCAAGGTACTTAGTTAGTATAGAGTTAGCATGTATACCGCGATTGCTCAGACGCGAAATATAATTATCAAAGCATCTTCGCTGCTATTAGAAACAACAAGCACGGAGAAGAGATCTTATCAATATAATAAGTTATCTACACTTTTATATCGTTATCAATACTTCGATTATCTACACCAAAGTGAATATTATATCTAGCCTACATTACTCGTGTCTTCTTAACGAGTTCTCCGATATAATTACGATCCTGGTCCTAGCTGTCGGAATACCTCACGCCGAAGCTACCATCTAACAGTACCAGTGAGTTCGATAAAGCGGCAGGCTACATCAACCACTATTGCTAAATTTGACTCTCTCACTTTACACATTACTTATTCTCCCTTCTCTTCGCTCTTTTTCTCTTCTGTATTCATGAAAGTGAGAAATTCTATCCCCTAACATGCACTATGATGATTCCGCTTTACTAAGAATCTTTTGCTTCCAAATTACAGCTCTAGCATCCTTTATGCATTGTTATCTAGCCGAATCTACTTACTCACTTAAGTCTCTGTACAGAAACAGCTTGCCTGCTCTGTTTCCTTCTGTTAAATCATAACAAAATCAACTAATACAGGATACAATACGATCACATATTGCAACTCCCCCTAGTCTACAGTGTCTTGTAATATATCCTTTTTTCTACTAGGGTTCATCGATCAGCATTCTTGATCCTGATCTTACCACTAACAGTTTTCTGCTCGTTTTAACCCTGTCCGGGTATATCATTTTCCATTTTTGCCTCAAATACCCTAACTATTGGTATAAAATTATCAGAGCTAGGTAATAGAAAAGGTTTCACATTTTCAATAACCTCTCTTTTTTTTTCTGAATTATTATCTAGACTTTTGCATTGTGAATTACTTTTACTTATAGTGTTGTATTGTTGCTATGGACCGTACTCAAACTTATTAGATACATTGTACAGTAACAATACTCAAGTCCGATTTTATGCACTCCACTCTCGTTTTCAAAGCAAATTAAGACCTCTATCCTATCCACTCTCTCCGGGGATCGCAATGGGGGAGCCCAAGTGCTAGCCAAAATGCCTCGCCTAGCATTCAACATACCCAGTAATCCATCAAATAATCCTGATGAGCCACCTTTTTCTTACTTTCCCTCCTTCCCCTATCATGAAGTTGCATAAGACTATCATAGTCCTGGTACGAGTGCGACCAGGCCGCCACGCCTGTCAGCCACTTCTTCCTCTTTCTCGCGACAGCGCCCACTCCATGAGTCCGCAACGATCTTTCCCCGCCCATCCTGTGTCTATCTTTGGGGTTGGCGCGAAAACACACAGGCAGTCACGCCACATTGTCCGGCAGGATGCTTTGGCTTACATACTCGAGTGCACCGGTTTGGCTTGTCGACGGAGGTACTCGGGTCAGGGGATAAATGATGAGACGGACAGGGGTTTATTTTTATTTTTTTTGTAAAATCCTGTGAGTTTATTTCGTATTTAACTACAGGAAAACTCCGGCATGCACCCTTAAGTATGGCCTAAAAAAACCTTAATATAACAAAAGAAACTTCAACACCGTCTCAAACACAATATAAAATGTAGAACCAAAGTCTACGCAATAACTATAACACAAATCATAGTCATCAAGTGGTCATCTCCTCCTCGCCTTCTTCTGGCTTCTCATCCTGAGCACTCACAGGGCGGGAGGGGCATCGTGTAGTATGGGCATCGTGTGGGCCCTTGCAGTTCACACACCTAAGTACGGTATGGTTGCATGGTCGGCCGCGTATACGACAGGTAGCAGTGGGACAGGTATGATTACCTGTAGGGTGTGGGGAGGCACACCACCGGCACGTCGCCGGGTTGGTGCACTTATTGTTGTGATGTCCGTAGCCATGACAGTTGGAACATTGGGTATGAGAGTTGAAACGCAATCGGCGCTCCGTTCTATAGGTGGAAGAGAAGGCGGCCAGGCGTTTCCCAACATAGTCAGAAGCCCTGGGACCAGTA
>Ga0307513_10000773_pt1 | contig 46351 bp, 35 predicted proteins | sample 15_EM_MG_FD_202174 | JGI IMG/M metagenome (GOLD analysis project Ga0307513, IMG submission 202174) | Populus trichocarpa ectomycorrhiza microbial communities from riparian zone in the Pacific Northwest, United States - 15_EM | ecosystem: Host-associated > Plants > Roots > Unclassified | place...
CGAGAGACTGTTGTTGTTGTGAAGAGAAGAGTTTTTCCCCCGCTTCTGTGTGCGATCGTATTAGGTGTGATTCCTTGGCGCCGTTTCGTTTCGTTTCGCCGTGCAGTATATCGTTTCGAGCCCAAGTTTAAAATTTCTTGATAGCGAAGATTGTTGGCTCGTATGATACCTCTTGTGCTTCTGAAAGTAGACAAACTAGCAAGTATTTCTTCGTTTCAGTACCACAGAATGTAAGTTAGTCTCGCGGGATTTGCTAACATACCTGCGAGGAAACGCCATGTTTTGATTGCCCCACTACGAGAATTTAGGACGGTGAAAAATAGGCACGCTTTATGGAGGCATCCAACTCACCGCAGGTGTTGGTAAGGCTGGGATTGTGCGCATCGCTGCCGGGGCTTCACCCTGCTTGGCTTGCCCCAAACCCAGAGATAACTCGCGATCCAAGCCCAATCTCGCAAGCTTTCTTTCTTTCATAGTAAATCCAGGGCTTCTCCCATAAAGGTACCTCATCCACATTAGGTTCACCTGCAAACATAGTCGATGGTCTCTCCGTCGGTGAGTGAAGGGGATGAACATGCTACTTGGCTATTAAAAAAGTCTCCGGACGCTTTCGTTCCAAGATACGAACTAATAAATGCAAAGCGTCCGGTGACCTTTTAAACGGCCAAGTAATGAGTACACTGGCTCTCTGCGGGCCGTCAGAAAACTATGCTAGAACCTATTCGTTTAGTTATACAATTCCGCTTATGTTAGCTACAACGAGCAAAACATAAGGCTCGAGAAACGGAAGTGGCTCTACTAATACCGCGGGGGAGTTGCAAATGCGAGACACGGCGAAACGCGCCGTTCAATTTGTCTCAGAAAGGGATTCTAGACGTCTTAGCATGAGGTCCAATGAAATTATTCTAGTTCTCAAGGTAGGATTCACACAGGAAAAATCACGTGATAGTTGTTAGTGTGAGTTATCTAGAAGGAGAAGCCGTAGTCTAGTATTCAAAAATTTCCGTTGCAATCCTCCGGACCATATGGGGGGATTTAGTGCTTCAGCCTTTTGGAAGGCGGTCTGGAAATGTTCTTTGCAGCCGATCTCGGGGAGCCATACCGTTGGGGTGTTGGACACTTGGTAGCGCGAACACAAGGTTACACGACTTCCACCGGGAGAGCCTTGTAGTCGGTGTTACTGTGCATGTTACGGTATATTGTCTTGGTAGCTTAATTTGTCTAGTGGTTGTTCTGTAATATCGAGTTGACCGCAAGCTGAATGAGACTAATGATGGGCGTGAAAGGCAAATCTACTATGCTTTCTCCACCCGTCAGAACTCGCCTCTGTATCTGGTGTGGCTAGAATCTACCTATTCACTAAGCCATAATATATCATTTATGGTAGATAGTGTTCTGTCGCAGGCATGGTCTTCACCCAGCTTTTGACAATGGCCTCGGGAATCCTTGCATTTTCGTACACTTTATTTCTCTATAATAAAAACACTCTATGCGGTTCATGTATAGTTCGGGGGAGGAAAGAAAGCAAAGGAAGAGAAAAGAAGATGAAGAAAAAAAGATATGTAAGAATTTGCAGAAAGAGAAGAAATATATATAATGAGGGGAAATCTGCAAGCTGGACACTCGACCTTCCCATAACAACGGAAACCACCCTCTACCGCGAACCAAACTTTGCGGAACTTTGCAAATAGAAGGTCATAAATCCCCACCCAACCGTGAGAGAAAATAGACAAAGGGGCGCAGGATGGTATGACATGTGTCTGTATTCCCATATCATGGGATTCCACCCGTTGACAGAGTGATGTCTGAGGGTATTACCAGGAGTGACATCCCATGAAGTGAAGGGCGACGGGTATTTCCACGGAGGGGGCCCCAGGGCTTTAGGTTGTAATGGAGGTTACCACTTCTCGGGACTGCAGCAGAGCTACCACTTTCTCATGTCCATTCCCAGCAGCATACGAGAGCGGTGTTCGGCCGCTATTATCTGGTTTGTCAGGGTCGACCTCTTCCCGCCCAAGTAGTATTTTCACCACTCCCTCATGTCCATTCCTAGAGGCATACGAGAGGGGTGCTTGGCCCCATCTATCTGGCTTGTTAGGGTTGACCTCTTCCCGTCCGAGTAGTACCCCCACCACTCCCGCATGTCCATTCCATGCGGCATACAAGAGTGGTGTTCCGCCCCATATATTTGGTTTGTCAGGGTCAACCTCTTCCCGCTCGAGTAGTATTTTCACCACTCCCTCATGTCCATTCCTAGAGGCATACGAGAGCGGTGCCCGGCCGAAATTATCTGGTTTGTCAGGGTCGACCTCTTCCCGCCCGAGTAGTATTTTCACCACTCCCGCATGTCCATTCCAAGCGGCATACAAGAGCGGTGTTCCGCCCCATCTATTTGGTTTGTCAGGGTCAACCTCTTCCCGCTCGAGTAGTATTTTCACCACTCCCGCATATCCATTCCAAGCGGCATACGAAAGGGGTGTTCGGCCTTGATCATCTGGCTTGTCGGGGTCGACATCTTCCCGCCCGAGTAGTATTTTCACTACTACCATATGTCTATTCCAAACGGCATGCGAGAGGGGTGTTTGGCCCCATCTATCTGGCTTGTCAGGGTTGACATCTTCCCGCCCGAGTAGTATCTCCACCACTCCCTCATGTCCATTCCGAGCGGCATCCGAGAGCGGTGTTCGGCCTTCATCATATGGTTTGTCAGGGTCGACATCTTCCCGTCCGAGTAGTATCTCCACCACTCCCTCATGTCCATTCCGAGCGGCCCACGTGAGCGGTCCACAACCCGAAAAGTCCGCTTCGTTAATATCACAACATCCCATCTCCATTAAACCAGCTACAACCTCAACAATTCCGAAGAACGATGCGCAGTGTAGTCCGCTGAATGGAGGGGGAGTATAAAATGGCCGAAGATAGAAACTCTTTGCTTGCGCTAAAAGTAATCTGGTCGATACCGGGCCATAATTCTCTTTTAATAGCTCTAGCGCAAGTGATCTCCCGTAGTCTGAGAGCTCCCTTTTCGCATGCACTCCCCAGAATACTAAACAATATTGTAGAAAGGGTGCGTTCTGGGTATCCGACGAAGGATCGGTCGAAAGGGCTTTCATCTGGCGGGAGTTTAGATAGGTCAAGCAGATTTCGGCCATTGCCGAGTGAGGTTTAGTGAATAAATCGAGATGAGAGAAAAGATATTCCTGGAGAGTAAAGTGGATCAATCGCACAGTTGATGCCTCTTTATCCACGGTAATAAGCCCTTGACAGCAGTTGGCCAATGTCGACATGGAGGGGATGTTGCCAACATCGAAATCAGTGGAGCCCAGCTCGACTGCTAAGGCGTGACAGAGCTCATCCGCTCGCAACGACCGTTCCGCATGACTTATCCACATCAAAGTTGTCATCCCAAGTCTCGATTTGTCCCCATCTTGCGCCCTTATCCGCTCGATGGTCGTACCGTAAACATCTCCCAATTCCAATCCACTTGTCATTTTGCATAGCTTTTCTCGTCTTCGGGAGATTGTTGATTCGTGTAAGATTGCATCGATATTTAAGGAAACTAATAGAAACCTAAGTTAGATGCATATCTATTAGCGGATTGTGCATGGCGGGATTCCTAGTACCACAGCCTCTACTTACATTTCCGACATCTTTTCGGGAATCTTCTCCAGAATTTCTGCCTCTAGACTCTCATCCAGGGCGTCTGGTGTTTCGTCCTCGTCTATTCTAAGACGAAGGTATTCGGTAATATCATTCTTGTTGGGGCCCACGGATACACTTATCACTCGTCCGGGAAGACGCTTTTCGATCTCAGCTCGAACATGAGGCCTTCCGATGATGAATATTCGAGTGCACGGGGATGTTGCGAGGATTTGGTGTAGCGAATTAAGGAGCTTGACCCGATGCGGCGCCGCACATTCGTCCCAAGCGTCTATGCATACAAATGTGCGTAGTGAGGAGGTGATAGTCTGTAGCATCTTCACAATATCCCGGAGTCGCGGTGCTCGTCCACCAATGGCCATTTTCTGCTCTTGAAAAGCCTGTGTTATTTCCTCTGGAACCTTTTCCATTCCGCCAACGATCTGTCTCAACAAGGAACCCAGAATATTGGCCACCGACTGCTCCTTCCGGGCTGCGAAGTCTAGGTAGAAACATGTAACGGCTGTGTTTTTCCCCCTGGCCTGGTCGCACAACCTGTCCACTACTAGTGAACTGATATCGTGGTATGTTAGCACTGGCCCTTTCTTCTCTCTTTCGGGAATAATTCTCGTTACCTGATAAATGTTTTACCGACCCCCGGGCCTCCATAGCAAAACAAAACTACCTTATCACCTTCACTTTCACTCAGGTTATGCCAGCTTTTGAATTCCTTAGTCTGCAAAAGCCACTCTCCCACATTGTCGACGCGGCGCTCTTGGATGTCCCGATGGCGGAGCTTGGGCTCTAGGGGTGATAGCCAGTTCAGGAGTGGCGACCGATCGTCGGCAACAACATTGATATTTTGTACGTTAAAGGAGTTCGTGTTATGGGAGAGGTTGGTGCTATTATTGATGGTATATTGAGACATCTTCCGCTGTTTGGTGCCTGCACTGTTGTAGACGGGGAGTTATTGAGTATGGTCGGTTGGTGGTTTCTTGGAGGTAGGGGAAAGGCGGGGTCTTTGGTAATGAAAAGCGGGGGTCCCCTAGCGTTAAAGTACTAGTAGTTTCGCAGGTACCACTTCATAGGATATTGGATCAAAGCCTCGTACCATACAAACGGCCATCTACGAAAACTTCCAAAGTTCCTGCGGTAGAACAAGTCTAACTCGATGTATACGTAAATTATGGGAGCCTAGGTAACCGATGCTGCTAGAAAAAAAAGCTTGGTATAATAGAAGCCACAAACCTCATCGCAAGTGGTAATATCGTGGGCTTAAGTTATCCACGAGAGCTTCCCACTATATAAATCGAAGCTCTCCCACATACATAACTACTCTAATTACGAACAAAAGTCATACATTTCTCTCGGCTAAAGTCTAGCGCCTCAGGTAAATCACCGGCGCTTTTTATACGGTTATAACCATGACTTCGCTGGTTATGGAACTATAACAGTCTGTACAGGGGACATCCGAATAGCCACGGTCACCATCCGGCATTGCCAACAGGGCGTGTATCTTAAACTATATCTCTTTCGGGTCTCTCGAATTCGGCTAAAGTCCAAAACCATGTTACCGGATCCCGGCCCGCTAGGCTGCCATAGTAACCTTCGTTTGATTTCGGGGCTTGCTTCCTACGGTGGCAGCGACACTTAAGTGAGCGCGATGGTAATAACTTTAAGGGCATCGCTATCTCTGCAATTGACCATTATGCTCTAAACCTCTGGTACCCACCCCCGGTTTAAAATGGTGGGCCCTCGCTTATTTTAGGGGCACAGTAGTTAAGCTCAGACGGTCTGGTGTTGATCATAGCCATTCCGACTCGGGATTTCCGAGTGCTGCCAGGCCTGCTCCACTCAAGGCACTGCACCGCTTATCAAGCCCGAGGTTTTCTACGAGTATTATTATTACACAAACATAGTAGCGCCTAACCTTTTGAATTGGTCTACGGTAAGCATTAGGGGATTCAAGGTATTTTGTCCATTACGGACTAGTGGTTGCTGATTGCAAGGCTATTATCGCAACCCTAAAAAGCTGTGAAATTCGGAATCAAGCGAGGGAGTGAGCCCGGTAAAACCAGAGGATCGCGATACAAGCTAGATTGAGGCTGGATACTAAAGCTCTGCCGGACATGCGTAAATACTAGAAAGATCTTGCTCGCAATGATGAAATGTTCCATGGCGGTGCCTCGGGGGCGCTTCCCGATCATCACCAACACGGCGGAATGTAGTACGGTTAATTATAAGGGCTCGTTTACCTAGTTGTATAGACAGCCGTCAAGCGGCACTGGACTGTGCGGACCGTTAGGGGGGGCTAGGCAAGTGGGGGTGTGTGGGCAAGTAGATGGCGTTTACCTAAAGTACTGTGGGTGAGAAATCTAGCTTTACTTAGTTGGCATATCTTAGCTAGTTTGAGGAGAACTTAGAGAGAATAGATACTCGTGTAGTGGTTCATGATATGGCTTGGCTTTGGAAGGGAAGTACGGGTATGCTGGCCTTGTGTTGAATGGAGGGCAGGGGTGTGTCACGTTTTTTTGCTACTCAACTGTCTTTGACAAGAATACCTCCATGAGCCGCAAATTTAGTGCGAACTTCAGCAATTACAGGGGTGGCGGTTGCTTAGTCTTGGCCGACAGGGGAGGGGGAGGGCAGAGGCTCTGCGCGGGGACCATCTTTCTTTTCATGACGACAACGACAACAGTTTATTTTTTCGGACAATGGGAGGAGGAAAAACCCCTTGGGAGAGTGCGTGATAAGAAGGAGGCTTAAGAGGAGCATCACCTGTGTCTATATAGTCGAACAACCGGCAAAGGCTGTTCACTGGGATTTTTATTTATTTCTGCGGGCTCTTCTTGGGTCGGAGGTGTGCCGATTAGGTTAGGAGGGTTGAATTGATCACGACTAGTGTGGTTTCTCTTCACAGGTGGGGTTTCTTGATAGTGACGATTGTTAGCTCGTACCTCTTGTGCTTCTAAAAGTAGACAAACTGGCAGGTATTTCTTCGTTTGAGTACCCTAGCGTGTAAGTTAGTCTGGAGTCTGGCGGGATTTGCTAACACACCTGCCAGTCAACGTCGCATTCTCATCGCCCAGCTGCAAAGATGCAGGACGGGAGAAAATTAGGCACACGCTTTAGGGAGGAATTCAACTCACCGTAGGTGTTGGTTCGGCTGGAACTGTGCGCATCGCTGCGCTTCCGGGGCTTCACCCCGCTTTGCTTGCTCTGAACTCAGAGATGCCACGAGATCCAAGCGCAATTTCTCAAGCGTTCATTGATAGTAGATTCAGGGCTTCTCCCGTAAAGATACCCTCATCTACAACCGGTTAGCCTCCGCACACAGTCGGTGGTCTCCCGCTTCGTAAGAGAGGGGGATGAACATACCAATGATTATTGAGCACCGGCTCTCTGAGATCGTTCTGGGAACCATGCCGGAACCTATTCGTGTCATTATAGAATTCCACTTATGTTATCTACAACGAGCAAAACATAAGGCTCATCTGAAACGGGAGTGGCTCCCGTAATACCGCGGGGGGGTTGCAAATGCGAGGGAATTCTAGACGTCTTAGCGTGAAGCCCAATCAAATTATTCTACTTCTCGCAGTAGGATTCAGACAAAGTCACATGATAGTTGTTAGTATGAGTTACCCGGAAGGAGAAGCCTTAGTCTAGTGTCCAAAAACCCCCGTTACAATCCTCCGGAGTATATGGGAGAATTTCGCACTTCAGCCTTTCGGTAAGCCGTCTAGAGATGTTATTTGCAGCCGATCTCGGGGAGCCGTACTGTTGGGGTGTTTGACACTTGGTAGAGCGAACGCGACTTTCACCGGGAGTGCCTGGTAGTCGGTAGCTTATCTTGTGGTTGTTCTATACGATCAAACTGACCGCAAGATGAATGAGACTAATGAGGGGCATGAAAAGGGAGCCTACTATGCCTCCTTCACCGCCAGAACTCGACTCTATAGCTGGGGTGGCTAGCATCTAACTATTCACTAGGCCTAACATCATCTATCGTGACTAGTCTGCTGTTGTGGACACGGTATTTATCTAGTTTTTGACAATTGCCCCAAGAATCCTTGCATTATCGTACAACACTTTATTTCTCTAACATAAAAACACTCTATGTGGTTCATATATGGTTCGGGGGAGGAGAGAAAGAAGATGAAGTGGGAAAAAAATATAAGGAAAAAAAGGATGTGTAAGAATCTACAGAAAGAGAAGAATTATATATGATCGGGTGAAATTTACAAGCTAAACACTAGACCTTGCCACAAGAATTGAAGCCACCTTCTCCCACGAACCAAACTGCGAAAATTGTAAACAGAATGTCATAAATCACCACCCAACCGTGAGAGAAAATAGACAAAGGGGCGCAGGAGGGCATGACATGTGACTGTGTTCTCATATCATGGGATTCCACCCCTTGACAGAGAGCGATGTCTGGGGGTATTACCAGGAGTGACATCCCATGAAGTAAAGGGCGACGGGTATTTCTATGGAGGGGGCCGCCAGGGCTTTAGGTTGTAATGGAGGTTACCACTTCTCGGGACTGCAGCAGAGCTGCCACTTTCTCATGTCCATTCCCAGCGGCATACGAGAGCGGTGTTTGACCGCTATTATCTGGTTTGTTAGGGTCGACATCTTCCCGCCCGGGTAGTATCTCCACCACTCCCTCATGTCCATTCCCAGCGGCATGCGAGAGCGGTGTTCGGCCGTCATTATCTGGTTTGTCAGGGTCGACATCTTCCCGTCCAAGTAGTATCTCCACCACTCCCTCATGTCCATTCCGAGCGGCATGCGAGAGCGGTGTTCGGTCCCATATATCTCGCTTGTCAGGGTTGACGTCTTCCCGCCCGAGTAGTATCCCCACCACTCCCTCATGTCCATTCCCAGCGGCATGCGAGAGCGGTGTTCGGTCCCATATATCTGGCTTGTCAAGGTTGACATCTTCCCGCCCGAGTAGTATCTCCACCACTCCCTCATGTCCATTCCCAGCGGCATGCGAGAGCGGTGTTTGGCCGTCATCATCTGGTTTGTCAGGGTCGACATCTTCCCGTCCGAGTAGTATCTCCACCACTCCCTCATGTCCATTCCGAGCGGCCCACGTGAGCGGTCCACAACCCGAAAAGTCCGCTTCGTTAATATCACAATATCCCATCTCTATTAAACCAGCTACAACCTCAACAATTCCGAAGAACGATGCGCAGTGTAATCCACCGAACCGAGAGAGGGTATAAGAACCCCAAAGCATGAAATCTTTTACTGGCGCAAAAAGTAATCTTGTCGATATCTCGCCATAATCGACTTTTAATAGCTCTAGAGCAAGTGATCTCCCGTAGTCTGAGAGATCCCTTTTCGCATGCACTCCCCAGAATACTGAACAATATTGTAGAAAGGGTGCGTTTTGAGTATCCGGGGAAGGATCGATTGAAAGGGCTTTGACCTGTTGGGAATTCAAATAGGTCAAGCATATGTCGGCCATTGCCGAGTGAGGTTTAGTGAATATATCGGGATGGGCCGAAAGATACTCCTGGAGAGTAAAGTGGACCAATCGCACAGTTGATGCCTCTTTATCCACAGTAATAAGCCCTTGGCAACAGCTTACCAATGTCGATATGGAGGGGATGTTGCCAACATCGAAATCTGTGGAGCCGAGCTCGACTGCTAGAGCGTGACAGAGCTCGTCCGCCCGCAATGGCCATTCAGCATGACTAATCCACATCAACGCTGCCATCCCAAGTCTCGATTTATCCCCATCTTGCGCCCTTATCCGGTCGATCGTCGTACAGTAAACGTCTCCCAATTCTAATCCACTGGTCATCTTCCTTAGCTTTTCTCGTCTTCGGGAGATTGTTGATTCGTGTAAGATTGCATCGATATTTAAGGAAACCAATAGAAACCTAGATGCATATCTATTAGCGGATTGTATATGGCGGGATTCCTAGTACCACAGCCCCTACTTACATTTCCGACATCTTTTCGGGAATCTTCTCCAGAATTTCTGCCTCTAGACACTCATCCATGGCGTCTGGAGTTTCGTCCTCATCCAGTCTAAGACGAAGGTATTCGGTAATATCATTCTTGCTGGGGCCCACAGATAGACTTATCACTCTTCCGGGAAGACGCTTTTCGATCTCAGCTCGAACATGGGGCCTTCCAATTATGAATATTCGTGTTCGCGGGGATGTTGCGAGGATTTGGTGTAGCGAATTAAGGAGCTTGACCCGATGCGGTGCCCCACATTCGTCCCAAGCGTCTATGCATACAAATGTTGACAGCGAGGACGTGATAGTCTGTAGCATCTTGACGATATCCGGGAGTCGCGGCCCTCGTCCACCAATTGCCATTTTCTGCTCTTGAAAGGCCTTTTTTATTTCCTCTGGAACCTTTTCCATTCCGCCAACGATCTGTCTCAACAAGGAACCCAGAATATTTGCCACAGACTGCTCCTTCCGGGCTGCGAAGTCTAGGTAGAAACATGTAACGGCTGTGTTTTGTCCCCTGGCCCAGTCGCACAACTTGTCCACTACTAGTGAACTGATATCGTGGTATGTTAGCACTGGCCCTTTCTTCTCTCCGAGAATAATTCTCGTACCTGATAAATGTTTTACCGACCCCCGGGCCTCCATAGCAAAACAAGACTACCTTATCACCTTCACCTTTATCTTCACTCCAGTTATGCCAGGTTTTGAATTCCTTAGTCTGCAAGAGCCACTCTCCCACATTGTCGACGCGGCGCTCTTGGATGTCCCGATGGCGGAGCTTGGGCTCTAGGGGTGATAACCAGTTTAGGAGTGGAGACCGATCGTCGGCAACGACATTGATGTTCTGTATGTTAATAGAGTTTGTATTATTCGAGAAAGCGCTATTATTCATGGTATATTGAGTCATCTTCCGCTCTTTGGTGCTTGTACTGTTATAGACGGGGGGTTATTAAGTATAGTCAGTTCGTGGTTTCTGGGGGCAGGGGAAAAGCGGGGCCTTGGTAAGGCAAAGCGGGGGTAAGCAGCGTTGCAAGCACCACTTTATTCAAAATAACCGGGCAACAGTATCTGCTCTGCGAGACGGGTGAAGTACGGACAAACAACTGTCACTATCAGGAATTCTCAACTAGAAAGGAAAACCACGCAAGTCACGATCAATTCAAATCCACTAACCAATTATCTAAAGTCAACCCAGAGAGCCGCACAAAAGAGAGAAAAATCCCACCGCAAGAAACCCCAACCTTACAGGTTGTCTGACTAACTAGATACAGGACAAAATTTCCTTCCTCAATCCACCGTCCAACAGTTCCTCTGTTGTGCCGTGTTCCCTCGCCGCGATGGTCGCCGTCGTGGTGGGGGGAAAGCTCGAGAGACCTGCAGAAACGTGATACCTCTCCAAGCCAAGATCAAGAACAGCTACCGCATCTATTCTGTCTAAGTTATTTACAGATAAGCTAAAAAAAACTGCGAGTTAGAAAAGCCAAATTTCACCCGTAACAGTACTAAACCAAGGCCTCGCACCATACAAACGGCCGTCTACGAAAACTTTCGAGTGCCAGTGGTAGAACAAGTCCAACCGGATCTATATGTAAACTATGGAAACCTAGGTAGTTGACGCTGCCAGAAAAAATCCCTCGTATAATAGAAGCCACAATCGTTGTCGCAAGTGGAAATATTGTAGGCTTAAGATATATACTAGACCTCCCACTCTATAAATCGAAGCCCTCCCACGCCATACATAACTACTCCAATTGAGAGGAAAAGTCTCCCATTTCTCTCGGCTAAAGTCCAGCGCCCCAGATAAATCGCCGGCGGTTTACATGGTTCGAACTATGACTTGGTTGGTTATGAAACTATAATGATCTATACAAAGGACACCCTAATAGTCCCCATCAGGTATCGCTGAGAGGGGCATGTATCTCAAACTAATAGGGACTTTGCGATTTCGCCTCCAGAGTCAGATTTTAGAAATCCAGCTAGCCCGTAATCGCATTGCCTCACATCCGGAGTCTTTCGCAAAGTCTCTTTCGGGTCTCTCGAGATCGGTCGGAGTTCGAAATGTTTCCGGATCCTCGGCCCCCTAGGCCTCCATACTAACCTTCGTTTGAATTCGCGGCTTGCCCCCAGCGGTGTATCAACGACACTTAGGCGAGTGCAATGTCAATAAGGGTAGTATATGGTTAGGTATCCGATTAACCATTATCTCTCAAACCTCTGGCCCCCACCCCCGGCTTAAAATGATGACCCTGCCTTATTTGAGTGATTAGGAGTAAATTATACTCAGATACACCATAGCCTTTCTGCATGCTGCTAGTTTTGCTCCGCTCTGAGCACTACACTGCCTCATAAGCCAGCGGTTTTCTATCATGATTAGACCGGGTGAGCGTTTAGCGAGGCGGTACTGTTACGGATGAAATTTGGCTTTCCTAACTTGCAGTTTTTTTGCTTATCTGCGAATAACCTAGAGAGGATAGATGGCGGTTCATAATCTTGGCTTGGGGAGGTGTCACGTTTTCTGCAGGGATGGCTGTTGCCTAGTATTGGCAGACAGGGGGCTCTATGTAAGTTACCATCTTTCAACGGGAACACAGCACAACAGAGGAGCTGTTGGACTGTGGATTGAGGAAGGAAATTTTGTCCTGTATCTAGTTAGTCGGACAACCTGTGGGATTGGTCTTTCTTTGGGCAGGATTTTTTTCTCTTCTGTGCGGTTCTCTGGGTTGGCTTTAGATAAGAGATTGAGGATTAGCTTAGAGATCTCCAATTGATTGTGATTTGTGTGGTTTCTGTTTCTAGGTGTGATTTCTTGATAGTGACGATTGTTCGCCCGTTCCTCTTTCGTTCCGCAGGGTAGATACGCTTGCCCGGGTTACTTTGTTTTCAGTATCCTCCTTGGGGCTTGGAAAATATTTGTGGGTATCATAATATCCCAGTTGGGTTGCTTTGTGCCGAAATTTGGTGTCAAGGCATGCCAAGCCTCGCTGAACGCTCACCCGGTCGGTCTACTCAGACGAGTGTCTAAATTCTTGAATGAGTATAAGCAGGATGGCGGTTCAGGGTACACTTTGTTCATTGGACTCGTGATTGTTGATCGCAACGCTATTCCAACGGTAAGAAGCTGTGAAATGCGGAATCAAACGGGAGAATGGGGTTTTTAAAACCACAGGACCGAAACGCCGGCCAGCTTGAAGCTGCACGCCAAAGGCCCATCTAACATGTCCAAATACTAGAAAAATCCGGCTCACGATAATGGAATATTCTATAAAAGTACCTCGGAGGTGTTGCTTCTATCATTACCAACACAACCCAATGTTGAACGGCTCACTATAATAGCACCAAGGCACAGCATTATACTCGAGTTCAATAAATTAGAGCACTAGTAGTTAATCATCAACCCTATCTCGACCCACCCAGCAGAGTAGATCGGTCAACCAATGAAAATGATACCAAAGGTGAGGCTTGCCAATGGGGGAGCTGGTCCGGAAGTTCAAATAATTCTTGAATGTTCTCACCTTGAATACCCTGAGGCTAGACTTAACTTCGGCTTGTATTGTACATACTTGATGCAGTTGTTTTCACAAAATATCACTCGATGAGAATTTATAGTTCTTTCTGAAAATAATGGAACTAGAGCTAATATTAGAGAAATAGATTCTGGAAAGTGGGGCAAATCTAGTAAACATAATGAGTGTGTGTTGAGTAAGAAAAGAGTAAGAACAGGGAGGAAGACTAATGCGAGAGAAGGACAAGGGAGGGAAGAAATACTAAGGGGGGGAGTTTTCCAAGGCTTGAGTGTCCCTCTGATGCCTACCCTTACTTCGGTAAACAAGCGCTGACCTTTCCTACCATTTGTATGGAGGTTTTGTTATTCCCATATGGTAGGGGTGATGAGAGATATGCGATAACATGGTTCATTCCCAGGGAATCTAATGTTCATAATGGTGCTCCTTGATGTCGAAATTTCACGAAAGTTCCATATCTTGGATGTAGTTGGAACACTGATGGTACACAGTTGAGAGGAATTTGGTTTGAAGATGGTTGCACGGTTGGATTGTATGCAGAAGAATGGTAGTATGTTCGGGTCAGGGGTTAAACGAAGCAGAAATATTTGGCATGCTTGGGGAATTGGCACTAGGGATGACTGGAGGTTAGAGGTTAAGGTTTGCTAGGAGCTGGAACGCAACAGTGTCGCACTGTGATGGTTAGGAACCACCAGACGGTGTGAGGACAGTAATGGATCATGGATGATGAGGGAAACCGTAAGAGGACGAAGCTAGGAAAAGGCAATCAAGGAATATGAGTTTCGGGAACATTTGATGGAGCTGTGTGGATGAAGAGATTGAATGAAAAGAGGAGAAAACCAGGGGCGATGTTCGGGACGAAGAGTTTTTCTGTACACCGAGTTTCCTGAGTTTTTGTATATATAGGACACCTCAGGTGTAATAGAAAGAAAAAGGGCCCCAAGCTACTCTCGGCGGATCATAGCCAAACTTTTTGACTTGAAGTTTGCCCACTCTTGGTATTTAGGCCATGTATCAAGTCACAGGGTTAGGTGCTAGCTGGAAAGCTCTGAGTCTCCAGGTGCCACGGTGACCAGAGTTCTGTTCCTGTTGCTATTACAATGTGGGTTTATCAGATGAGTGGAAATTTGGTATTGAGAGGAGGATTTCGGGTTCTGCTGACGCTAAGAGCAGTTAGTAGTAAAATCAACTCCGGGAACGGAAGTAACTGAACAAACACGAAAGAAAGAACCAAATGACCGATGATACTTCCGGGAGGGCAATCACCGCTCTCACAACCCGAAGTAACTGAAATCCCTAGATGATCCTCGATGATCCGATGATAAAAGAAAAAGAAAATCACAGAAGTGTTAAGAAATCGTCCTCACGCTGAGGTTGTTCGTGTGGTTTTTTTTCTCTCTACCTACAGTGACTTCTAAACCGCTAAAGGCCCTCGAAATACATAATCTAAGCTAGCCAAATCGGTCTCTCACGCTAACTACCTATCTACGTACTTCATGAAAGAACTAGCTATCAAGAAAAGTGCTATCTGATAAAACCACTTTCCATACCCCACAGTATTTCCACCCACTATTGTCCAAATCAGCCTATCTATGATTGATCAAAAGCTTTGGCTGTACACTGTGGCTACTGCCCTCCGAGAGAGACAGGGAGGAAGTACAAAATTAAGTGGTTGTCATATGCAATAGGCTAGAAATAATTCCCTTTGACTAAGGTGGCCTCGATAGATCTATACAGTGAACTAGTAGAGAAGTTACCAGGCCCCCGGCCTACAGGAAATTACCTCTCACGTAATCCACACACCACTACCCCACCAAAGAAACCTTTGCCTCCTCCGCTTAATTCGCTTTGCTTCACGTCTCGACCTCACCATAGTTCCGAAGCCAAGGCGGTCATAAAACTCACTAAAATCGAAGCTTGCAACCACTTCTTTTTGAAGAAAATAGATTATCACTCACATCATCTAAACCGCCCCCTTGTTAGGTCCGCCCTCAAAACCAAATTCTCGAGCTAGTCAGCAGTGAGATCGAAGGAATGCTCAAAGGGCGTAATCCTCACGCCCCCCCGAGCCTAATCCACGAACTAGACCTCTACAACGAGATATTTTCCCCACCGATCCAAGACGCCCCCACCGATCCTTGTGCACGATATGGAGATTGCCCCTGATACCACACCTCCAAATGTCCAAGCTCCTGGTGACCAATAACGAAAAGTACCTCGCTGGGCTCATCGCCGCTATGAGCCCCTGAAAGGCCCAACCGGTGTCCCCCGCTGACAAGCGGAACACCCCGGCGGCCCCCAGGACAATGAAAGAAAGCTTAAAGTTCCCCAATAGCATTACAGGAACAATAGCCGAGGAATCCAGTTGGGGTGTGGTAATTATCTCAGTAGCTCTAGTAATACAAGATAGTGGTAGACCACTCTAACCAATCAGAACATATAAAATACTAACTTTTTTACGGGCACCCCTTGAATACAGGTAAAAGGAATAGTTAGTGTCGAAAAGGAGGAAGGGAAAAAAGGAAAAAAAGACTAAAACTAAATTTTTTAGAAACCGCATACTGATAGATGGCTTGTACTTGGTCATATCCTGTGTCCCCTTCTCCACGGAGAGATACCTTGGTTTCCAGGCAATCCACCGGATGCCAGAAGTTGCAGATGGAGGGCACGGACAGGGATTGAAACTGAAAGGAGGGAGAGGTTGAGAGAGGAGGGGCTCAAGCTTGGTAGGAGATCAGGGACTGGGGTCATAGGCCACTAGTCTAGGGCATCGAGTTCGCAATCCGTACCTACTCGAGTACTAGTATCCCGTCTCAATTAGAAACTGGATAAAGAAATACTAATATGGTTGAAAAAAGAAAAAACTTACAATTGGGAAGCACCAGCCCTTTTTGCTCGGGGGTTGCATCGTGCCAGTTTCCCGGGGATATCCGCCAGAGCTGCATGAATGCACGCTCCAGAACATGTCGCAGTATCTCTCGAGAACAGTGGAGGATCGACACAACGTCGTCGCCGGTGTCTGAAGTGCGGCGGTTGAAGTGCGGCGGTTTTCCATTCCGCGGTTATATCTAAACACTAATTCACAAGGTTAGCACAATGATCTGGGCTAGAATCTTGGGGGGAGAGTAGGAATTGCGGGAGGTGTTGAGGGGGGTATCAGGGTGCAGTATTGGCACAGAGTGTTGCTTTGTTATGTTTCAAGTTGATGTATGGAAGGAAACAAGAACTTGCCGTGTTTTTGAACTTGACCACTTGATCGGCATTCTCATACCCTAGCTCCAGGATCTGGCTACTGAGAGCACGGATACTCTCAACATGGTCATCTTAGCAACTGGCGTTGTGGTCTTGCTGGGGGATCTTGGCCGCCCTCTTGCACCGTCTTCATAACGATGGCTTGCCACGATCGGGACTCGCGTGCTTTCTATGGCTACGTCCGGCTTGTTGGATAATTCATCTTCCGTTTTGACGTGCTACTCGACCGTATCGTCTCTATCGTGGCTCTCGGGGGGGGAGGGGGGGTCCGCGTTCTCAAGCGGCGAGGCCGGCTTGCAGATAGCCAGTAGTGAAACTAATCCAGGCCGTGCAGACAAGATCCTTCAAATTGAGAAGTCAGTTTGCTTTATGGATGCCTAGTGGTGCCGGCAGACTTTCGGAATATGCCATCAGGATAGTAAATATTTTGCTTATGGTAACAGAGCTCTTCATGTGCCCGCAAATATCTGAAGATACCTGTAGATATATGAAGATGCCGGAAGATATCTGAAGATGACTCGGAAGCCTGCTGATATCTGCGTTCCGGCTAGAGCCAGTGGGATAGGCCGGGCCACCACTCCAAAAGCTTAGGCCGGCCTCCCAGGACCTCAAGCATGGCCCGCCTGTCCACCTCCGAATGCAGCTCAGGGGTGGTGGAGCGCTTTGGGGGGGGGGTTACTGGTGGATTGGGGGACGTAGGTGTTTGCCGGAGAGGGGTGATACTCGGCAGTCTTAGAGCTCCCCTTTCTCATGCACTTCCTAGTATATTGAACAATACTCTAGAGAGTGTGTTCTTCGCATCGGGAGAAGGGACGGTCAAAAGGGCTTTGACAGGCTGGGAATTCAGATAGCTCAAGTAGATTTCGGCCATAGCCGAGTGAGGTTTGTTGAGTGAATCGGGGCGGGTGAGGGGTACTCCTGAGGAATAAGGTGGGTGGCCGCGCGGTTGATGCCCCCCTATCCAAAGTAATAAGCCCTTGACAGTTCACCAACGCCAGCATGGAGAGGATATTGCCAATATTGAAATCCCCGGAGCCTAGCTCGACAGCTAGGGCGTGGCAGAGCCCGTGCCCTTTAACGGCCGTTCCGCATGGCTGATCCACATCAACGCTGTAATCCCAAGTCTCGATTTGTCCCCACCTTTTGCCTTTATCCGTTCGATCGTCGCACTGTGAGCGTCTCCCACTTCCGATCGATTTGTCATTTTGCTCAGCTTAGTCTATCTCCACGAGATTGTAGATTCGGGTGAGATCGCATCGATTTATGGAAACCTAGAGGTATATCTGTTAGGAAATGGTGCCGGGCTGAATTCTCGGTATCCTTATTCCTACTTATACTTCCGACATATTTTGAGGAATCTTTAGTAGACTGTCTGCTGCCAGACTCTCATCCATCGCATCAAGGGTGATGAGAAGTGTTACGAGAGAGAGTAAGGGGAAAAGGGTAATCGAAGCAAGCAGGTAACTTGTATTGCATGTTGAGTGATTTGAAAGAGATGGAACCAAGAAAAAAAATGAAGAGCGGAGGGGGGAAGGGGTGCGACAGGGAAGGACAAACAAGTAGGTGACGCGGCCTGTCACCAAGTGTCACTCGTGACAACGGTGGATTGAGGAGCCCAAGTACGATTTCCAATATGGGGTTCCTTCCCCGTCTAGCCTAACACGAAAGTATTCCATGATAACATCTTTGCTAAGATCTACAGGTATACTTTTTACTCTTCCGGCAAGACGCTTTTCAATTTCAGCCCGAAGATGAGGCCTTAAAATGATGGCTATCCGCATACAAGGTGACCTTTCTAGGATTTGTTGGAGCGAATTATGGAGATTAGCCCGGTGCGCCGCCGAACACTCGTCCAGAGCGTCTATGCACACAAATGTGCATAGTGAGGACGTGATGGCCTGTAGCATTTTTACGGTGGCTGGGAATCGCGGCTCTGGTCAAACAAGGACCTTTTTCTGCTCTTGAACGGTCCGTGATATTTTTCTCTAGAATCTTTTTTTATCTCACCAACGACCTGTCTCAACCAAGAACCCACCATACTGGCAGTAGGCTGCTCCTTGCCGGCTGCGAAACTAAAGTAAAAAGGTGCAATGGCTGTGCTTTGTCCACTGGCCTGACAACAGCCTGTCCACTACCAGCGAACCGACATCGCGGCATGCTAGCACTGGCACTATTTCCGTCCTCAGAAAATAATTATCCTTACCTGATGAATATCTTGCTGACCCCCAGACCTCCGTAGTAAAATAAGACTGCCTTATCATCACTTCCACCACTCCAGCCATTCCATTTTCGGAACCCCTCAGTTTGCACGAGCCGTTCCCCTACATTGTCGAAGCGGCACTCCCGGGTGCTCTACTGTCGTAGCTTGGACTCTGGGGGTGATACCTAGGCTCGGAATTGGGATCTGTTTGCCACAAGATAGTTATTCCGCACATCGAAAGGGTTCTTATTATGGGAGAAAATTCTGTCATCGGTGGAATATTGAAACATCTTCCGCTTCTGTTGCTTTCACTGCTCTATAGGAGTAATTTAGTATGGTTGATTGATATTAGCCGAAGCTGAAGAAAAGCCAGGCTTTGGTAAGGGAAGGCGGGGTCTTGGGGGTTAATGCAGCGTTGCGAATATGATACCACATCACAGAATACAGAAGTAATTTATCGTGCCCTAGGACCGGACATTTATAAAAACCCCTAAGCGGCGGTGGTACAATATGTTTGGTAATTGTTTCTTTCACTTCATTGCTGGGGGGCCTGACGGCAAGCAGTGTGAAGATGTTATGAACCACCCGCCCCGGGAGCTATACTGTTGAGGGATTGGCTATTTGGCGGGGTTAACGTGAGCTCTAGTGAGAGGCTCTTGTGGTAGGTGAGTACTTGCTATAGTGCATAGCTTTAGTGGCTTATCTGGTGGTATGTCCTCTGCTCTTAGATTCCGCGCAAGATGGATGGGACTAAAGAGGGGCGTGAAAACCCGGTCTGCGATACCACTCACCTCCACCACTCGCCTCTATAGCCGGGGTGGGCAAGAATAATATGGTACTATTCACTGAGTGGTACAATGTATGCTAAAATAAGTAGTCTTCTATCGTAGGTACGGTCTTTTATAGTTTTTGACAATCGCCTCAGGAATCCTTGCACCATCGTACACCACATTTCTCTATTTGAAGGACACTATATGCATTTTATCTATCGGTTCGGAGGAGGAGAGGCAAAGAAGAAGAAAATATACAAGAAAAAAAACATGCGGGAGAGAATTTATAAATGGGAGAGAATCAGATATGATAGGGTGAAATCTGCAAGCCATAACCTCGACCCCCGGCGGCAATGGAAACCCCCCCGACGAAGCAACCCTGACGGAACTATGTAAACAGAAATTCAGAAAACCCCACCCAACCACGGAAACAAATAGCCAAAAAGGCGCAGAATGTTATGGCTCATATATGCTCTCCCATCTCGCGGGAGTCCCCCTATCTGCAGAGGATGACCCCCAAATGCATCACCGGGAGTGACATGCCCGGAAAGGAAAGGGGCGGGAGCTATGAGTAGGGAGCGGATTTCTTGAGCCTTAGATTGCACGGGGGGTTGCCACTTTGCAGGACTGTAGCAGGGCTACTACTCTCCCATGTCTATTCTGAGCGGCATGCGAGAGCGGTGTTTGGCCGAGTATATCTGTCTTGTCAGGGTTTACCTCTTTCCGCCTGAGTAATATTTTTACCAATCCCTCATGTCTCTCCCAAGCGGCATAGGAGAGAGGTGTTTTACCATTGTTGTCCGGCTTGTCAGGGTTGACCTCTTCCCGTTCGAGTAGTATCTCTACCACTCCCTCATGTCCATTCTGAGTGGCATACAAGAGCGGTGTATAACCCCATCCATCGGGCTTGTCGGGGTCGATTTATTTCCGTCCGAGTAGGATTTTCACCACTCCCCCATGCCCATTCCGGGCGGCAAACAAGAGTGGTGTTTTACCCCACATATCGGGGGTGTCAGGGTTGACCTCTTCAAATCCGAGTAGCACCTTGACCCAGGGTTCCGAATGGTCGGCGGGAGACTGGACTGGACTAGCTAGTCCAGTCGGAAGTCTAGTCTAGTCTAATGGTGGAAATTAGACCGACTGGGAAGTCAGGATTATTGAAACCGACTCGACCAGGACTAGTCCGACCAAGCCCGCCAATCAATAAGATATGCTATTTTTATCACAATGTTACGTTCAAATAAAGCTTTTCTTAATAAAACTTATTGTTTCCCTGGATTATACAGTGGAGATGGTGCCTCGCTTTAATTAGGGGTGGCGAAAATAGGTTCTCAAGTATCGGACTATTTTTCGTGCATTAAGTGAGTGATATTACATGACCACATGCCACAATACGGGTATTCAATGAGACTTATCCATCGGGTAATTGCATTTCCACCACATGCTATCCTCTTCCATCGACCTGTATTGAGGGCCCGTTGGTTCACACCGCGGCGAGCGGCCCTAAAATCCTCCTATAGCTATACATATATTCTTAGTGAGCGTTGGCCTGGGTCCATTCTGACTCATGCGATCTTTTATAAAGACTGGTCTGGGACCAGTTCAAACCGGACCGGACCACCCAAGTTAGTCGGGTCCAGTCACCGACATCAAGCAGGACGGGCCAGTCTGGTTCTGCTTCCAAGACTTGACCGGTCTGACTATTTGGAACCCTGCCTTGACCACTCCCTCGTGTCCATTCTCAGCAGCAAGTGAGAGGGTTGTTCGGCCGCTATTATCTGCCTTTTCGGGGTTTATCCCTCCGAGCCCTATTAGTATTTTTACCACGTCCTCATGCCCATTCCGAGCAGCCCATGCAAGCGGTCCGGAACCCGAAAAATCCACTTTGCTGCTATCATAGCATTCCATCCCCTTTAAACCCGCTACAACCTCAACAATTCCGAAGAACGATGCGCAGTGTAGTCCACTGAATGGAGAGAGAGTAGCAATGTGCCCAACCTAGAAATGTTTTACTTGTTTTAAAAGCAACCTGGTCGATATCGGCCCATAATCCTCTTTTAATAGCTCCAGCGCAAGTGATCTCCCGTAGTCCGAGAGCTCTCTTTTCGCATGCACTCCCCAGTACACTGAGCAGTATTCTAGAAAGGGTATATTCTGAGTATTAGGAGAAGGGGCAGTCGAAAGGGCTTTGACATGTCGGGAATTCAGAAAAGTCAAGCAGATTTCGGCCATAGTTCATTGAGGACTAACGAATGTGTCATGGGAAGAGAAAATATACTCCTGAAGAGTAAAGTGGATTAATCGCACAGTTGACGCCTCCTTATCCACGGTAATAAGTCCTTGACAGCAGCTCACCAACGTTGATATCGAGGGGATGTTGCCAACATCAAAATCCCTGGAGTCTAGCTCGACAGCAAGGCGTGGCGTGGCAGAGCTCATCCGCTTGCAGCGGCCGCTCCGCATGGCTGATCCACATCAATGCTGTCATCCCAAGTCTCGATTTATCCCCGCCTTGCGCCCTTATCCGTTGGATTGTCGCACCGTAAACATCTCCCAATTCCGATCCATTTGTCATTTTGCTTAGCTTCGTCCGTCTCCGCGAGATTGTCGATTCGTGTAAGACCGCATCCATGTTTAAAGAAACGAGTAGAAACCTAGATGTATATCTATTAGCGGATCGTGCATGTAGGGATTCCTAGTAAAATAGTCTCTACTTACATTTCCGACATCTTTTCCGGAATCTTCTCCAGAATGTCTGCCTCTAGACTCTCATCCATGGCGTCTAGGGTTTCGTCCTCGTCAAGTCTAAGGCGAAGGTATTGTGTGATATCTTCTTTGGTGGGGCCCACAGATACACTTATCACTCGCCCGGGAAAACGCTTTTCGATCTCAGCCCGAACATGATGCCTTCCTGTGATAAATATTCGTGTCCGCGGGGATGTTTCGAGTATTTGTTGGAGTGAATTAAGGAGCTTGACTCGATGCACCGCTGCACATTCGTCCCAAGCGTCTCTGCATACAAATGTGCGCATTGAGGACGTGATAGTCTGTAACATCTTCACGATATCCGGGAGTCGCGGTCCTCGTCCACCGATGGCCAATTTCTGCTCTTGAAATGCTTGCGTTATTTCTTCGGGAATCTGATCCATCCCGCCAACAACCTGTCTCAACAAGGAACCTAGAATACTGGCCATAGACTGCTCCTTTCGCGCTGCGAAGTCTAGGTAGAAACACGTAACGGCTGTACTTTGTCCCCTGGACTGGTCGCACAACTTGTCTACTACTAGTGAACTGGCCATTAGCTGTTAGCAATGACTCTCTTCTCGCCGGGAATGATTATCGTTACCTCATAAATGTCTTTCCAACCCCCGGGGCTCCATAGCAAAACAAGACTGCCTTATCGCCTTCACTTTCGCCGCTCCAGTCATTCCAGTTTCTGAACTCTTTAGCATGAAAAAGCCATTCTCCCACATTGTCGGCACGGCGCTCTTGGGTGTCCCGATGGCAGAGCTTGGGCTCTAAGGGTGATAGCCAGTTCAGGAGTGGAGAACGACCATCGGCAGCAACATAGTTATTCTGTATTGTAAAAGAATTCGTATTATTGGAGAGGTTGGTGCTACTATCGATGGTATATTGAGTCATCTTCCGCTCTTTGCTGCTTGCGCTATTATAGAGGAGTTATTAAGTATGGTCGGTTGGTGGTATCCTTATGGGCGGGCGAAAGCGAGGCCCTGGTAAGGAAAAGCGGGGGTCTTCTGGAGCTAAAGCAATGTTCCAGACACTGCTTCATATAATATCGCGCTGGGCCAGGGAGTGGATCACGTTCAGAATTAAGTCAGCTTGTATGTGAATTTTGCCCAAATCCTCACGACGCAAGTTCGACAAAACAAACCCGCTAAATTCGGTTCGAAAACAGGCAAATGTGAAATGATGGGCTATCAGAGATATCTCTTGTCCTCCTGAATCTCATCTTGTTAGTGTTGCGCCTCAATTGAAATTTGAATATTTTTACCCCATTGGCGCATTTTAACTGAGCCACTTTCGTGCCCGACCCACTTCCAGGTCCAAGCGATACTGAGCAAAAGTGTTACACCATACAAACCGCCGTTACGAAAACTTCTGTGTCGGCGGCAGAACAGCCCTTGCTAGATCTATACATCGGCTAGAGCACGACAGCCTACTCCAGTAGGTAGCCGACACAGCAAAAACAATCTTTCGCAGAGGCCATAAACATCATCACAAGCGGTAATATCGTTGGTTTCAGCTTAAGATATAAAATCATTTCCCATAAAAGATAGAGAGTAGCACTTCTACTACATATATGGCCGCTTTGATCACTAATAAGGGCCACCATTTCTCGGCCTGGAAGTCTGGTGTCCCTTGTAAACCATAGGCAAGCGGTAGTGATTCATTTATTTATGAAAGTGTGGCAGTCTCCACAAATGATTTCCAATGATTCCCATCCAGTATCGCACCCTAAGGCACGCATCTCAAATCGATATGGTCTCTCGGGATCGGTTAGGTTCTGGAGAGCGGTTCTAAACTCTTAGCCGCTTAGGCTACCGTGCCGGGGCGTTTTGAACCGAGGAAGCAGCACCGCAAAGTTCTGACATGCCTAAATATTCGAATTGCCTTGTGACGACGGAATGTTTTATAACGGTGCGTTCTGGGTGCTGCTTCCTGATCATTATAAGATCAACACAACCGAATGTAGTGCGGCAAAACTTAATTACCTGGGTCATAAGAAATCACAGTACCCGCCCAGCGACCCCATCTCTATCGACCCTCCGCCAAAACCTAAAACCAGAGCAAAAATAACATTTCCCAATACATGAGCCGACCTGAAAATTTACATCATTTCTTGGATACTCTCACCTTAGATGACCGGAGCCTAGCCTTAATCTAGCTTGGACATGCCGTATGCAAAACGTCTACCTTACCGGCAGGAACCAGCATAAGAACACAACCCCAACACCCCGTGCGGAGCCCAGCCCCGGCATGCAGGGACATTTTTGCCACAAGTGCGCTATCCAAACCTGTAACTTAATTCACACCGCAATCGAACATTCAATAACACGGCGCTAATTGGTCGTCAAAATTCAAACGATATCATACGGAGGAGAAAAGGAAAAAAGCACAAGAGACAAAAATCATTCATCACCCTTTCACTCGCCCCTCTAATTCATAGGTAGATAGAAACATAGGGCACGATGGCCCCCCGATCCCACCCCCCACCGTACCAGGAAATTTCCAGGATTGGAGTTGAAAGACTCCCTCCCGCTTTTCCCCAAAAGCCCTCAGCTATTTGGAAATGGCTGTGTTATTGCTGTGTGGACTCTGGGCATAGCCTCCGGAGGTCTTTGTCCCCAATCTCAAAGGGCATGCTGTTGGCGTGTTGAACATTCGGCTCGGGAGTCTTGTATTTTCTAATGTTGTCATACCTTCCATAGCCTATTTTCTCGGTGGTTCGTCGGCTGGTATGTTTCATACTATGGAATTGATCGCGTGACGAGTAAGTACAATGCTTGACAAAAAGCTTCAGTGCCCGACTCCCCCACCCTCCATATCAATGCTATAGTGGGGGTGCCCCGCAAGTATCCGCTAAGTACGTTCTCGTACAATTCATTACGCCTTATTATTTATGATGACCAGTCTTGTATTATATTGTAGGTATAGTTGATATATAATTGTTGACAATCGCCTCGGGAATCCTGGCACTATCCCTCCCTACCTATACTTGCCAGGAAAAAAAAGTGTGGTGTTGCTACACACAGTTTGTTACTTACGAACACCCCTTACTTTTTTTTCCATCCAGTAGCCCGCGTTTTCTATTTAAAAAAACATTGTATACAGTATATCTATCTTTTTTTTTTTGGGGGGGGGGGATGAGGGAAAACTATACAGGAAACGGAAGACTTGTGTAAAAATTTACAGAGGAATAAGAACTGAAGATGAGGGGGTGAAATGTGAAAGCTATCAACTCGACCTTCCCACAATAATAGAGGTTTCGCCCCCCCACGAACCAATCTCCACAGAAAATTGTAAACAGAAACTCGTAAAATCCTCACTCAAAAGTGGGAGGAAATAGACAGCAAAACGCAGGAGTGTATGACATATATCTGCATTCCCATCTCATGGGATTCACTCCGTCGACGGAGGGTGATGTCCAAGCGCCTTGAGAGTAACATATCTGATGGAGGTTCGCACCGATCGTGTGCACGGATGTGTTGTCGGGTGGAGAGGTTGTCTTCTCTATTCTCCATGGAGGTTGCTAGCTACGGTTCACCTTAAGTAGTGAAAACTCTGCTCATACATGTGATAGCTCTATGTCTCCGCATATAGCCCTATGTCTTCGGATATGCCCTATACATCCGTTCATGCCCTAGAACGTTCCTGATGTCCACACTCTGGTGTTCCTCTATACATGTGAGCGTTCCCCGTGCCTCTGCTGTCTCCGCTATCTCTGTGCTCCTCTACTGGGATTATTATGCCATCAATATCCGGAAAGGGAAGTGGGGGCCGTTATTTGCACGAGGCGGTATCTCCTAGGCCTTAAACCGTACTTGGTGTTACCGCTTTGTAAGACTGTAGCAGGGTTACCACCTTCTGACGACGATACTTGGAAGCGACTGAGAAGGGTGTTTGGCCTTCGTTATCTGGCTTGTCGGGGTTGACCTCTTTCCGTCCTAGTAGTATTTTTACCACTACCTCATTTCCATTCAAAGCGGCATACGAGAGCGGCGTTTTTCCGAAATTATCAGGCTTGTCAGGGTTGACCTCCTCCCGCCCGAGCAGTATTTTCACTACTCCCTCATGGCTTTTCTGAGCGGCATACGAGAGCGGTGTTTGGCCGAGTATATCTGGCTTGTCAGGGTTGACCTCTTCTCGCCCAAGTAGCATTTTCACCACTCCCTCATGTCCATTCTGAGCGGCTAGCAAGAGCGGTGCTTCGCCCCGTTTATTTGGCTTGTCGGGGTTGACCTCTTCCCGCCCAAGTAATATTTTCACCACTCCATCATGTCCATTCTGAGCGGCTAACAAGAGTGGTGTCAGGTCCCATTGATCTGACCTGTCGGGGTTTACCTCTTCCCGCCCGAGTAGTATTTTGACGACTCCCTTATGTCCATTCTGGGCGGCTAGCAAGAGCGGTGCTTGGCCCCATTTATCCGGCATGTCGGGGTTGACCCCTTCTCGTCCGAGTAGTACTTCCACCACTGCCTGATGTCCATTCCGAGACGCCCATGCAAGCGGTCCGCAACCCCAGAAATCCGCTTCGTTGATACTATAACATCTCATATCTATCAAACCAGCTACAACCTCAACAATTCCGAAGAAAGATGCGCAGTGTAGTCCACTGAATGGAGCGAGAGTACCAAAACGCCAAAGAGGGAAATCCTTTACTTGAGCTAAGAGTAACCTGGTCGATACCTGGCTATAATTCTCTTTTAATAGCTCCAGCGCAATTGATCTCCCGCTGTCCGAGAGTTCCTTTTTCGCATGAATTCCCCAGTATATTGAACTATATTCTAGAAAGGGCGCAATCCGAGTATCGCCATAACGGGCAGTCGAAAGGGCTTTGACATGTCTGGAATTCAGAAAAGTCAAGCAGATTTCGGCCATTGCCGAGTGAGGTTTACTGAATATATCGGGAGGAGAGGAAAGATACTCCTGGAGAGTAAAGTGGATCAGTCTCACGGTTGATGCCTCCTTATCCACGGTAATAAGTCCTTGACAACAGCTCACCAACGTTGATATCGACGGGATGTTGCCAACATCGAAATCCGTGGAGCCTAGCTTGACCGCCAGGGCGTGGCAGAGCTCATCCGCTTGCAGCGGCCGTTCCGCATGACTAATCCACATCAAAGCCGCCATCCCAAGTCTCGACTTGTCCCCATCTTGCACCTTTATCCGCTCGATTGTCGCACCATAAGCACCTCCCAACTCTAATCCACTGGTCATCTCCCCTAGCTTTTCTCGTCTTTGGGAGATTGTTGATTCGTATAAGATTGCATCGATACTTAAGGAGACCAATAGGAACCTAGATGCGTACTTATTAGCGGATTGTGTGTGACAGGGCTTTAGTCGCATTTCCATACGTACATTTCCGACATCTTTTCTGGAATCTGCTCCAGAATTTCTGCCTCTAGACTCTCGTCCATGGCTTCTGGAGTTTCGTCCTCGTCAAGTCTAAGACGGAGGTACTCAACAATATCATCCTTGCTCGATCCTACCGGCAAACATATCACTCGTCCGGGAAGGCGCCTTTCGATCTCAGCGCGAACATGAGGCCTACCAATGATGAATATCCGTGTGCGCGGGGATGTTGCGAGGATTTGTTGGAGCGAATTAAGGAGCTTGACTCGATGCGTCGCCGCACATTCGTCCCAAGCGTCTATACATACAAACGCGCGCAGCGAGGACGTGACAGTCTGTAACATCTTCACGATATCCGGGAGTCGCGGTCCTCGTCCACCGATGGCCATTTTCTGCTCTTGAAATGTCCGTGTTATTTCCTCTGGAACATTTTCCATTCCGCCAACCACCTGTCGCAGTAAGGATCCTAGAATACTGGCCACAGACTGCTCCTTCCTGGCCGCGAAGTCTAGGTAGAAACACATAACGGCTGTGTTTTGTCCCCTAGACTGATCGCACAACCTGTCCACTACTAGCGAACTAACCGTAGCCTGTTAGCACTAACCCCCTGTCTTCTCTCCTCTTGGGATAATTCTCGTTACCTGATAAATGTCTTGCCGATCCCCGGACCTCCGTAGCAAAACAAGACTGCCTTATCACCTTCACCTTCACCAGTCCAGTCATTCCAGTTTCTGAATTCCCCAGTCTGTAGAAGCCATTCTCCCACATTGTCAACGCGGCGCTCTTGGATGTCCCGATGGCGGAGCTTGGGCTCTAGGGGTGACAACCAGTTCAGGAGTGGCGACCGATCGTCGGCAGCGACATAGTTATTGTGTACGTTAAAAGAGTTCGTATTATTGGAGAGGTTGGTATACTGAGACATCTTCCGCTCTTTCTTACTTGCACTGTTATAGGCGAGGAGTTATTGAGTATGATCGGTTGGTGGAATTTAGGGAGGACGAGGGGAAGAGGGGTTTTGGTAAGGGAAGCGGGGGTCTTCTCGCAATAGTAGTGTTACACATACGAGTATCATAATCGCGGTGAGAACCAGGGCTGTGTTCACGGGAGGAACCAGGATCCCCCACTTAATTCAATCACCATGATAACTACAATAGTGATTGCCGTATTAAAAACCACAACGGCTCGAGTAGAATGACTATTAATACTAAGACTTGTATATTTGCGTCCCTCCCTCTGCCCAGGAACATGGGCTCGTAATAGTACAGCCTCGTTCCAAAAGTTCTCGCACCCAGGCTGGTACTGTGACATCAAGGGCTATAATACATCTGGTATAAAAGTTTGTCACGGTACCCGCCGGGGTGCGAGAACTTTTGGAACAAGGCTGTACCTTTGATTTTGACTGCGGCATTGGCTTGAGTTATTATATTGTGATGGTTGTGTATTGTGGGGAATTGAAGTTGCCCCCGTTGAATTAGGACTTATTCTTGCTGGGGTACCCGTACTACTATATTCTCGTAGATCTAAACCACACAAGTACCGAGGGAGGCAATTCGTACAAGAAAAGGGTAGTTAGCCAGCGAAAAAATCCCTCTTGCGCAGAAAAAAAAAAACTTTTTAAAAAACTCCTCTTTCATTAATACAAGAATATTTGAGGCATTCAGCCCCGGAGTTGGAAGAGCGTTTTTCGAGTGCCAAGTTTCTTGGTGATCTGTCGGTTTTGCATGAAAAGGCGTTACACACACCAAAGTTTTTCGACTCGAAAACCTGCACCCCCGTTTTTCTACTACGGTACACGAGTACAACACCAGCCTGAATGTCTCTATTTCGGGCTTTCTCTTCTCCACTTACAGTAGTTGACATGCCTACGGCCTGAATACAAATCAGCCTTGCAAAACCCTCCCCACCCCCAGATATTCCGGGGATCCCCGGAATCCTCATATCCCCCAACATCCTCTCCAACCTCTCCCCCACCCTCAACTCCAGCCTCCCCAACAACCCCCTATCCCATCCCCACACAACCCACCCTCTCCGACCGGTTCTCCTCCACCCACACAGCGGCAGAGGATGCCACACCCTCCCCCTTACCAGTCCCTAAAGGCGCTATACTGGCCACCCTCGCGAGCTTCTCCACCTCCCCTGGTACTTGTACATTAACTGTGATAGCCTAGTCGGCCGACGCTAGAAGAAAATCCTTAGTGGAAGTCAGAAACCCTCATCTCAAGTGGTGATAGCTTAGCGAGGGCTTCAACAGCGCCTTACAAGACACGAGCGATGATTTGAAATAACCAAACTTTTAGTCATTACCAAGGACCCTGAATGATCCGAATTATGTATCGCCGATAGGTCACGCAGCTCACACTAATATATATGATATCTCCTTCAGGCCTCTCAAGACAAGTCAGATTCCAAAACAATACTTCCGGACCACCGGTCGCCGGGGCTGCCACAATACAGCTCTCTGGCTCGTTAAAACCCACGGGACTGAAACGCCAGCCAAGTTGAAGCTACACGCCAAAGTTCTATATGCAAGGTTGGGGCAACCCATAGCCAATTTGGGTAAGCCTTCCGGAGGCCACCTGAACCGGCAAGCAGCATCGCCAGGGGAGGTGGAAAAAGGTATAGCCGAAGTCCTAGCTTGACCGAACATCGCGGCAGAACCCCCGGCATATATATACTCGTACAGTATACTTCCACCTATCTCCCTGACAACAACACCACCAAGCTCGCTACAGCTCGCGTTCTTCGTTGCCTACCCGCCACCCCTCATTGTCATCGCGGGATATACCGGTGGCAACGATTCGCCACGACAAGGGCAGCGACATTCCAGCCAACGCCTCCGACAGCGGAATGACGATACACATGAGAAGATCTCTACCAGCGAAGGAGTCTTCTGGGTTCATGGGAGTTTGGATTCCGTGTTTTCATATATTTTGCCTGTCAGCTAGTATCTTAATGTATTTTGGTGGCTTGGGAAAATTGGATGATGTGTCCAAAGATTTGAAAACTCCTGCTCGCAATGATGGAATGTCCAGAAGCGATACCTCGGGGGTGCTACTTCCGGATCGTTATCAAGGAAATACACATGGCCAAATGAACTCATGTTGCCGAGTGCCAAGTTCGTGACGCGATCTTCGACTCGCAATGATTCCCAAGATTCCTCTACACGGGAAGTGAAAAGAATGTTCAGAGTAAAACTCCTCCTATCGAGAAGCGCTCAATTTCCCATCAAAATCGTTGGCAAATCGGAATAGAAGATCACGTGACCTGCTTAGCACGGGGGCAACATGAGTATTGTTCCAACTCCGTCGCAACTATTAGGATTAGATAAGCGACTTGCAATAAGCACTGTCCGTTAAGCATGGTGGATGTTTTTCCGGTTGTTGCCTCGGTTGACTAAGTCCCTTCTTTTTTGATGTGACAATATTTACTTGACCATGGCCAACCATAATGGTATGCTACCGTATTTCACACGATTGATACCGTACGGTAAATTGCTGCATACAGTTATGATCAATAAGTCTGTACACCAAGCCTACCCCACTCCACCTAGTTTAAGACACAACGTGTTTTTACACAACACCCTCCCAACCCCCGTATTTAGTTTTTTCTTTCACATCACCGTCAAAAAATGACTTCTTCGCAAGCTTTTGGTACTGTTATAAGCAGAGATCGGCAAAGAGTGGTTGGAATCGCATGGCATCTGGGTAGCCAAACACCCCCCACACGGCCCTGAGTTGGGCCCAATTGAGCATCTCTGGAAGGCTATAAAGAGTATCCTCAGAAAGGACCATAGATACTTGAAAGATCTTAAGGATAATGCTGAGAGTAGAGTGATTTTCATTGTGGCCCTGAAGGCAATGTGGTGGGCAGTCCCCCAGGTGTTAATTGTCAGCTTGACCAATTCAATGCCCAGCCACTACCACATAGTACAAAGAAATCGAGGCTGGTATACCAAGTATTAAACACCATGGAAATAGCTCTCATTCTATATTTTTATTGTATTTTTACCTTTATTTTTGGTAGTGCAATTGATTAATGGAAGTGGCTGCTGAATTACGTGGTCAAGGTGTGGTGGGGTTGGTGTACAGACTTATTGATCATAGCTTTATTACACTTGGGAGGTTAAATACCGGAAAGCGACCTCTCCCACTTTAACCTCTCGCCGAGTAATATTTTCTAAAATGCGTTTGCATAGAGAATGTGATGGAGGTTTGTTATCAATCGGGTGCTCGTGTGTTGACGGGTGGAGAAGTATATTCTCAATGGAGGTTGCTAGCTATGGTTCACCCTAAGTAGTGAAAACTCTGCTAGCCCTATGTCTCCACCTATGCCTTATACATCCCTAGAACGTTCCTGATGTCCACACTTTGGTATTCCTTCATACATGTGAGCGCTCCCCGCGCCTCCACTATCTCTGCTCCCATACAGTGCTCCACTACTGGGATTATTATGCCATCAGAATGCTCAAGGTGGATCAAGGCTGGACTCCGGGCATCCAAGGTGGCAGTGCTCAAGAGATAATTTGTTCTTTCAGGTCAGCTTGTCAATTAACAAACCTCACCTTTTGTATAATTTTTGCTTTTGACGGATATATCGTGCGTGGACAAAATTAAGCGCGAAGACCCCGGGCGGCGTGACAGCCCATCGCTTCCGGACAACCTCGCGCAACAAACCCCACCACAAAGATCATTACCACCCAACCCATACCCCATAATGGCTTCTCTTTTTTATATACTAGGTACTGATTGCTGCTATGTATTTATATTATTTTTTGTTATTTTTGTTGGTTGATGTTGAAGTGGTTGAATGTATGGGGGTTGTTATTACCGGGCAAATTGTGTGTTCGTTTTCAATAATTTCATTCTTAACTATCGTCAATGGAGCGACTACCTATCCGGGCTTGCACAACCATACAGCAGTACGTTCCAAGGAGTACGCCAGTCCCAAAGCGCCTCGTCCGCAGTACATCTGGAAAGTACCACCCCCGCGACTGGTAGACCGAAGTCCGACGTCGTTGTCATTCTTCGGCTAATTTTGTCCACGCACAATGCCCTGCTTTGGTGTTGATTGAGATGGTTGATAATCCCCAATGCTGTGATTTATTTTACCGTGGTACAGTTAGCGTTGTTGGCACTTGAAGTGCCTTGTGCCATGCCAATGTGCCCGGCACGGCACAACGATGTGCCAGAGTGTAGTGAGATTAGCTGATGGCACAACCTGGCACAATTCCATTATTGTAGGCTAGTTTCTGTTATTGAGGAAGCAAATATTCATGTTCTTCAGCACAGTGAGAACTCAGAAGGATTGGAAATGGGGGATATTCAATATTAATTGGGCTTGTAGATGGTTTCTTTGTTTTTTCTTCTTAAAAAGTCATTTTATTTGTACATGTATTGCCTGGGCACTACATTGTGCCGTGCCCGGCACATCGATCTGAAAGGTTGAGCCATGGCACAAACTCTGGCGACTTAGTGCCAACAACGCTAGGTACAGTACAGTACTCGAACACAACTTCGATGTCGGAAGCCAAGCCCATCACAGGCTACTACCTGCGAGGAAACCAGGCCTGCAACTTAATTATTGTGTGTAGACAAAATTAACCGAACTCGAGCGATGAGGAAAATATTCAGTTATGACAGGGTTACACTCCCCCACCAACCCTACCATACTGATAACCAAAATAAAAATAGAAAATTACCATTTGGCCTAGCTGCAGAGGATAGGGGAGCTAGTATCTTAAAAAAAAGGGGGTTGAACTGACGGCTTGGTTCTATTGTGAATCACCGGCGCTTTGATTGATAGCCCAATCTGTATATCTCAAGAACTACGACTACATCTCTGGAATACATCACTTCTCGAATAAAAGACGAACACGAATAATCTAGAAAATGGAGAACGAAGTAGGAGCTAGGTGCGTATTAAAGAAGTGTGTAAGAAGAGAAGGGAAGGGAAGAAGAAGCAGTAGGAATGGAAGAGAGATGAAGCGGAGGAAATGGAGAGAATGGACATGAAGCGGTCAGGGGAGGTTGGACGGAGTGAGAAATGATGCAGCGAATGTTATCGTGGGGAAAGACGGTCTAGGAAAGGAAGAAGTTAGAATGTAAAATTTTTCTGAGTTATGTATTTAAGGACATTAGTTTTCCTCCTGAGTGCGACAATAGATTCAAGATCAAGACGTTCTCCTCCATAATCTCTCCCCCTTCCACGCAGATAATCTTTTGTTTTTCTTTAGGTTCTGGTCAAGCTAGATCCATTTTTTTACTGGGGTTGAATTGCAAGGTGCTGGGGAGCATCCGGCCACAATGCATGTTTTTGTGTTGGGTTAATTTTGTCCACGCACCATATATCAGAGCATCCCCGGTATGGGAGTTGAAAGACCACCGTCGGATTTTCCACAGCAGGCTCTCATAGCCAGTAGGAACTAGCTCCCTTATTTCTGTGTAGACTTCGAGCACACCGTCTGGGGGTGTTTGCCCCCGGTCTTGGGGTGGCATGCGGTTGCGGCGTTGGAAATTCTGCAGCCCTGCTGCAGCATCTTGTAGTCTCTGAACACCTGCTATAGCTTATTTTCTCAGTAGTATGTTTCTTTGAAAATTGATCGCGAGGCAGGTCAGACCAATGCGTCACATGAAAGGTCTGAGTGCCATGCTCCTTCGCCCTCCATACCAATTCCTATAGTGGAGGTGTCCCGCAAGTATCAGCTAGGTAACTTATAGTACATTTTTCGATTTCAACCTAACTTATCATTTATGGTAACTAGTTTTGCATTATATTATTGCAGTCACAATCAATATATGGCTGTTGACAATCTCCTCAAGAATCCTGGCACTATCATACTGTACTAATACATCACATTACTCTGTTAAAAAATTGCACACAGTCTAGGGATCTTTTAAGGGGGGGAGGGACAGGATAAAGAACTATACAAGAAAAAAAAGACTATAAATTCTTCACACAAAGGGATAAATTAACGATGCGGAGGTGAAATCTGTTTAGCGATTAACTCAACAATAGGAGTTTCTGCTCCCTCCTCACGAGTCGATCTCTGCGGAACATTGTAGACAGAAACTTGCAAATCCCTACTCAGTGGTGAGAGGAGATAGACAAAAAGGCATGGGGTATGACATATCTGCATTCGAATCTCATAGGGTTCGCCCGGCCTACAGAGGGTGATATCCAAGTGCTTCGTAGAAAGTAGCATATGGGAAAAGGGAAGGGGGAGCTGTTGTTTCCACAAGGCGGTGTATCTTAGGGTTAAGAGCCATGCTGTGGGTTACCGCTTTGCTAGACTGCAGCAGGGCCTCCACCGTCTGAGAGCCACTCCTGGAAGCGGCCGAGAGGGGTGTTTCGCCGTAATTATCTGGCCTGTCGGGGTTGACGTCATCTCGTTCGAGTAGTATTTTCACTACGCTCTCAACTCTATTCCAAGCGGCCTTCCAGAGCGGAGTTCGGCCGTCATTATCTGGCCTGTCGGGGTTGACGTCTTCCCGTCCGAGTAGTATCTTTACTACTCCCTCACGTCCATTCCTAGCGGCAAGCGAGAATGGTGTTCGGCCCCATTTATCTGGCTTGTCGGGGCTGACCTCTTCCAGCCCGAGTAGTATTTTAACCACTCCTTCATGTCCGTTCCGAGCGGCATTCCAGAGCGGAGTTTGCCCCTCATTATCTGGTCTGTCCGGGCTGACCTCTTCCATCCCGAGTAGTATTTTCACCACTCCTTCATGTCCATTCCGAGCGGCACCTAAGAGCGGAGTTTGCCCCTCATTATCTGGTCTGTCCGGGCTGATCTCTTCCTGCTCGAGTAGGATTTTCACCATGCTCTCTCGCCCGCACTTAGCGGCAAGCAAGAGTGGTGTTCGACCCCATTTATCTGTTCCGTTGAGGTTGACCTCTTCTCGCCCAAGTAGCATTTTCACCACTCCCTCATGTCCATTCTGAGCAGCTAATAACAGCGCTGCTTCGCCCCGTTTATTTGGCTTGTCGGGGTTGACCTCTTCCCGCCCAAGTAATATTTTCGCCACTCCATCGTGTCCGCTCTGAACGGCATTTAGGAGTGGAGTTTGCCCCTCATTGTCTGGTCTATTCGGGTTGACCTCTTCCCGCCCGAGTAGTATTTTCACTACTCCCTTATGTCCATTCTGAGCTGCTATCAGGAGCGGTGTTCGGCCCCATTTATCCGACATGTCGGGGTTGACTCCTTCTCGTCCGAGTAGTACTTCCACCACTCCCTGATGTCCATTCCAAGAAGCCCATGAAAGCGGTCCGTAACCCCAGAAATCCGCTTCGTTGATACTGTAACATTCCAGATCGATTAAACCCGCTACAACCTCAACAATTCCGAAGAAAGATGCGCAGTGTAGTCCACTGAATGGAGAGAGAGTACCAAAACGCCAAAGAGGGAAATCCTTTACTTGAGCTAAAAGTAACCTGGTCGATACCTGGCTATAATTTTCTTTTAATAACGCCAGCGCAATTGATCTCCCGCTGTCCGAGAGTTCCTTTTTCGCATGCACTCCCCAGTATATTGAACAATATTCTAGAAAGGGCGCAATCCGAGTGTCAGCATAACGGGCAGTCGAAAGGGCTTTGACATGTCTGGAATTCAGAAAAGTCAAGCAGATTTCGGCCATTACCGAGTGAGGTCCACTGAATATATCGGGACGAGCGGAAAGATACTCCTGGAGAGTAAAGTGGATCAGTCTCACGGTTGATGCCTCCTTATCCACGGTAATAAGTCCTTGACAACAGCTCACCAACGTTGATATCGACGGGATGTTACCAACATCGAAATCCGTGGAGCCTAGCTTGACCGCCAGGGCGTGGCAGAGCTCATCCGCTCGCAACGGCCGTTCCGCATGACTGATCCACATCAAAGCTGCCATCCCAAGTCTCGACTTGTCCCCATCTTGCACCTTTATCCGCTCGATTGTCGCGCCGTAAGCACCTCCTAACTCCAATCCACTGGTCATCTCCCCTAGCTTTTCTCGTCTTTGGGAGATTGTTGATTCGTATAAGATCGCATCGATACTTAAGGAGGCCAATAGAAACCTAGATTCGTACTTATTAGTGGATTGTGTGTGACAGGGTTTTAGTCGAATCGCCCATACGTACATTTCCGACATATTTTCTGGAATCTTCTCCAGAATTTCCGCCTCTAGACTTCCGTCCATGGCGTCTGGAGTTTCGTCCTCGTCAAGTCTAAGACGAAGATACTCCATAATATCATCCTTGCTCGATCCTACCGGCAAACTTCTCACTCGTCCCGGAAGACGCTTTTCGACCTCAGCCCGGACGTGGGGCCTCCCAATGATGAATATCCGTGTATGCTGGGATGTTTCAAGGATTTGTTGGAGTGAATTAAGGCGCTTGACTCGATGCGCCGCCGCACATTCATCCCAAGCGTCAATGCATACAAACATCCCCAGTGAGGACGTGATGGTCTGTAGCATTTTCACGATATCTTCAAGTTGTGGCCCTCGTCCACCAATAACCTTTTTTTGTTGTTTGAAGGCCCGCGATACATCTTCCGGGATCTCTTCCATCCCGCCAACCACCTGTTTCAGCACGGAGCCCAGCATACCAGTCGCAGACTGCTCCTTTCGCGCTGCGAAGTCGAAGTAAAAACATGCAACTGCTGTGCTTTGTCCACTGGCCTGATCGCACAATCTATCCACCACCAGCGAACTGGCGCGCTGCCCGTTAGCACTGGCTTTCCTTCCTTTCCGGGGGAATAATTCTCTTTACCTGATAAATGTCTTGCCGACCCCTGGACCTCCGTAGTAGAACAGGACTGCCTTATCATCTTCACCTCCACCACCCCAGCTATTCCACCTTCTAAATTCCTCAGTTTGCAAGAGCCATCCCCCGACATTTCCGACGCGGCGCTCTCGGATGTCCTGATGCCGTAGCCTGGGCTCTAAAGGTGATAACCAGGCTAGAAGCTGAGACCGATCATCCGCAATAGTACTGTTGTTCCACACATTGTTAAAACAGTTTGTATTATTGAAGCAGTTGCTATTATCATGGATGGGATATTGAGACATCGTCCGTTCTTTGCCGCTTGGACCGTGATGGAAGAGGGGTTATTGACTATCGTCAGTGGGTGATCTTGGGAGCTGGGGGAAAGTGAGGTATCGGTGTGGAAAAGCGAGGGCCTTCTGATAAAGCAGCGTTGCGTGGTACTACTTCTTGGGGCACCCAAGAAATGCGTCACACCAGACAAACAACCATTCAAAAAAAAACCTCAACCGCCGCCCTTAGGGCAAGCTCAACAAGATCAACGGATAGACTATGGCAGCCTAGATGGCCGACACAGCAGAAAAAACAATCCTTGGTGGAAGGCGCAAACCTCATCGCAGGTGGTAGTAACCAGAGTTTCAACTCAAGGAATTCAGGGCTTTCCCGTTCTATAGAAATAGAATCTCTCCCACAATATACAGTACATAGCCGCTACAATTACAAATGAAAGTCACCTTGTCTCTCCTCGAAAGTCCGGGGCCCGGGAAAAGCATCGGCGCGGTACCGTACACGGCGCGAGCTATAGTTCGGTCCGTTATCAAATTACGATAGTCTTGTCAACGGGCCTCCGATCATTCCCACCCGATATTGCACCCTGGAGCAAGTATCTCACCGTGATATCTCTCCCAGGTCTCTCAGTGTCGATTAAACTCAAAGAAAAATAGCTCTTAGATCCTTAGCCACTCAGGCCCCGTCGTAAATCCCTTTGACCCTGCTAAAAACCGCAGAGTCCAGATGCAAGCTAGCTTGAAGCAACCTAACAAAGTTCTATCTGATGTGTCCAAACATCGGAAAGCTCTTGCTCGCGGCGATGGAATTTTGTATAACTGTACTTCAAAGATCATGTTTTCCGATCATCGACACAACCTAGCACAGTACCGTTCAGCACACTACGAGTTGTAGTCAGCGCCCACCGTAGGTATTTTTCCGCTCTTGAAAAGCCGGCAATAGTTCCTCCGGAATCATTTTTGTTCCGCAAAACATCTGTTTCAGCGAGGGGTCTGGCACTCTAACCTTACCTGCAGACTGCTCTTTTCGCGCAGCGAGCTCGAGGTGAAAACGCCTGATGGCTGTGCTTTGTCTTCCAGCTTAATCATATAGACGTTACTAGCGAGGTGCTATCGTGGCTAGTTCGCACGGGGTTCCCTTCCTCCCCCTCGAGGGAATACCCCTTGTTCCCTGGTGAATTTCTTGCTGACCTCCGGATCGCTTAGAAAAATGGAACTAGATCACCACCCTCGGCTTCTCTATTTGATCCACACGACCTTCTGAGCTCCTCAATCGGCGCGAGCCATTCATAGACATCATCAACACGGCGCTCTTGAATCTCTCGATGCCGTTGTTTGGGTTCCAAGGGTCATGGCAGGTTAGGAGCTAAGGCCGATTCTCGGCCATTGTGAGTTACTCTACACTTTAATATTTTTCCTATGATTGAAGCAGTTCGTGTCATCATTGACCGTATATTGTGACGTTTCCAGGCATCTCTGCTTGCCACATCGAACGGGAGGAATTATCAAGTGGTCGGCTGGCGTTCTTGGCAGCCGGGTCAGAGCGGGAGCATGCTAGTGGCGGAGCAGGATTGTACCGAGCATGGACGAAAAAATCGGAAAAAAGGATCAGCAAGATTGCTCTGGGAGCGAGGTCGAGGGGAAGGCACTTTGGAAACAAATGGCGCCCGACAGACACTAGAAAGCCGGATGATGGCTTGGGGAAGAAAACCACGGTAGTCTCAACTTGACCATTTACTTGTATTACAGACAGCTGTATCTACTAGCCGCATATCCGCCTATCTGTGCAACTGTGTATCCACACAGCCACCTAACCGAATGCCCTGTGGGCAATCTAACACCCCGACGCTCTGGATGATAGTCGAGGTGAAGGGACTAACTTATGATAAATTCCGAAAACTAGTTCCCCAATGCGCAGCACTGTGGAGCGGGGAAGGCGTTTTATAGGTTTTAGTTAGCATCCGCATTTGCTTGTGGCGGCCGCAGTGAGCACTCCATAAGGAAACCGGGCAACTGCCGTAGGCAAGTGTTTGCGGGTGAAAAATATTTTGCAAGACCGGATTCCTCCACCTACCTCTAAGAGCACGAGAGAGCTGAGAGGACAAGGAATTACCGACACTCTGGTTGATCAACCTTACCCGTCCACCCAAAAATATGTCCAGCCTCTCGGGACATTTCCCCCGGGGCTCCTTTGGTGGCAGCGGAAACGTGTCTGACCCATCTGAATGAATCCTTGGCAGATCGAAAAATCTCTTAGCAGCCTCATTCCCTGACTGTCGCTACATCTCCTCACCTATTGTGGATCTAACTACTGTATTGGGGAGTTCAGATGAAAAAGGAACTCCTAGGTTTTCGTAAAATCGCTTGTGATACGGTGAGGATCTTCGGAGCTTACCGGAATTGTAACCTATCTTGCTCTAACAAACGTCAACACAATTAACACCCAAGCGCACTCGCTCGAATCGCCCGGGGACGAATGCCAAGGGGATCTATTACTCTAGTAGATGTGTCTGGAGCTGATATCAGCACCCTCACTCACACACTACTCTACCGCCGCCCTACAGCCTTCCATATTTGCGGTATTATTATCGTTCCCTCGTTTGTAAAGGTCGCGATGCCCGGCTTGCTGAGAAAACCAAGCTCTCAACCGCTAAACTAAATAATTTTGAAAGAGGCGGTATCCATGATGCTACGCTTGCCTAAAGTTACGGACTGGGGACCAACACTAGATGGGGGCCATTCACCTAGCGTTGGTTAGACGTTTCTTCCTCTTACTATGGATCACGGCATTGCGTGCTAGAACGCTAACCGGCACCCCAGAGGACCAGGGCTACTCCACGACAGCGCCCCCCCCGGAGGAATTTTCGAACCACCATGCTAAACAGAAGACAAAAGAAAATATTTAATATAAACAAGGAAGAGAAATTATCCCACAAACATCAAGTAGCTTAACGAGAGAGCTAGACAAATAAACGAACAGATGCAGCCTCTATGCCCTCGATCACAACCGATAGAATGCAATTCCCGCTCGTTCATCGCACCCGGGCACCCCATCTAATCCCAGGGCTTGATGCATTTCGGGAGTTGCCGGATATTTGGAGATTTATACCCATAGCGGCAGCCTGTCCTTAGCCAGTGTCCCTAACCGTCGCTTCATTCCATGCTTTCTCATCCGGCTATCCAACCCCGCGATGCCATTCCCGTTATTATGATGCTATAGCGGTTTCTTTCGCTTCACCAATCAGGGAGCCCTTCTATAAGCTGTCCAGGGGTGTTATTTACCATTGATTTCAGGAGCCGTACCGTCGGGGTGTTGGCCAGTTGGCGGCGTTAACGCGACTTCTACCGGGAGAGCCTTGTTGTCCGTGACCACCTGCCACAGTATAGAAGCTCTATGGCCTTCTCGCCTTGTGGGCTCGCTTGGCCGTAGGGGGCTATAGGGTACGAACAATGTGCTCTCATCCCAGCAAAGACACAACGTTTCGCCCAAAGTCAAGAAAAAAATATTTCAACTTCTAGGCAAGAAAACCTGATCACAAAAGATGGCAAAAAAATCTAAATATTTTCTTTAAAATACACCCGAAATAGTGCTGAATTTTATAAATTTTTCTTATGGTAAAGACAACTTTGCTGGGAGCCCGCGCCTCTTGGTGATCGCCCTTTTTTTTTCGAAAAAATCTCGATGTAGGGATACAACCTAGCTGTGCTCAGATAGTGCCTATTTCCTTGGCACCTTAAGAAATCATTAGGCAAAATGTTGGACTTTCATTGGGGTAAAAGAAGATTGCGGGTGTTTTACAGGGGGGGTCAAGTGATTGACTGGTACTGAGACCGTCCTTTCCACTGGACTTTTATCGATCTCTCGTGAATGTATTTAACATAGACATCCGATATGAGTGAGGTTTCCGCCCTCCTGTAGTTGGGAATATGGTTACTGGCCCGGAAATCATCCATGTATTGTGGGATGCTCCTAAACCTGCTACGAATAGCGACAGTTGATGAAGCTCGGAGATTCATTTATTAGGAGAAGTCATGTCCTGAGATTAGACTCCGAGATTCCTACCTGGGTCGCGCGTTCCCTTCGTTTAACCACATTTGGGAATAAAGCTGGCATACCTAGAGGAAATCATGAAATATCACTCATCCGACCCCCCGGGCTGTTCCCATTGAAAATACTGTCATCGTCTTCCGTTGTCCACAAACAGTCGCTTCGTCACATGTATATGTTTCCTATATCACTCTTTTTTATTGGGTCGCATCCCTCATGTTTCTGAGATAGCTATAATTATGTTTTAATTATTGGACGGCCACTTCGTATAGGCGAGGCACCTTTCTACTCTTCAAGTTTGGAGGCTCATATCGGCGTGGAACCTATGGTGGGCTATTGGCTGAAGAGGGGAATCATGTTCCTTCTCATGAAGGATAAGATCACTGATGTTCTCTACATATGTCCTGCCATTAAGCCCTTTCTTCCGGTCGATCACAAGAAAGGAAGATCGTAGGAGCTGAAGCTGTGTAAAGACTTACCATTCCACCTCCGTCCATCAGCACTTATTTTAACTGCACCTATTGGAAATACCGGCACTTGTAGGCAGAAGTACACGTATGCCCCTATGGGCTACGCAAATTTCCTTTTCTCTTTGTTTGCTTTCCTTTCCTTTCCTCTCTTTTCTCAAGTGATCTAAGAACTCCTTGGTTGCTTCAACACAAATTGCTCTCGTTCGCTTACGCCACCTCACTTCATTCGGGAAAATCCTCTTGCCTAATGCCTGCATTGATTCTCAACCCCGGTGTTTTTATCTTTTCCCTACCCTCCGCCTTCCAAGGCAGTCCCGCATGCTCCCATCGGGTCTTTTCTCCTTCCTTTGATTTGCCCTGCACTATCTATCAACCAACTCCTTGGCCTTTTAAAACGAATTACTCTTGTTTACTTGGACCACTTCACCTCACGCCGCCACAATCCATTAGTCCGGCTACTGCCGCCTTTTTCAATCCCTCTGTTTTCAACAGTCCCCCCCTCTTAGTTCCTCCTCCACTCCATTCAATTCTCTTCCGTACCGTTACCTAGCTATCAGACAACATCTTAACCGCTTTAACACAAATTACTCTTGTTGGCTTGGACTGCTTCTTTTCACACGGTAAAATCCTTTAGTCTAATCATTGCATTGATACTCGGCTGTTTGATATTTAACATTGTCCTGCAGTCTTGGCTCCGTCGGCTGTGTCTTTCCTTCTGTTCCTTTTGCTTGAGGTTGTCCAGCTGTCTCATAACTCCTTGACGGTTCAATACAAATTACTCTCGTTGACTTCAACCATTGCGTACCCATCAATACTCGTCCAACCCAATACCGGGAACTCAATTTATTCTCATCATAATCCATTAACCATACAACCTCAACCTAGGCCCCTCATCGTTCGGATAATCCATCGGCCCCGAGAGCTATGATTCCCCCTCCCCCCCCCCCGCTCATGGAGCAAGAGATTGCCACGCAAAGTGGGCAACGATGTCTCGAAGCAAAGATCGAGGAGCTTGACAACAGCCTGCCGCAGTTGTTGGATGAGTGGGCATGGTGGATGTGAGAGAGAACTTCTTCGGTCTCGGATGCACGCTGCTGCTAACTAAATAAGACTAACAAACATGTGTGCGGGACCAGTGGTTTACCCCAGTGTTCCCAAGCGTCCAGTCCGTCGGTCTTTAGCCTAGGACGGGACGGACGCCAAGTTTGAGACCTTCGGACGGGACGGACGCCCAGTTGCAGTCCGACCTGACCTATGCCCGGGACGGACGGCCGGGCCCTATAGGCTTCTTAGTTTATGTTTCATTTTCGAATTTCATGAGCATTAGGTAAGTGTTATCGAGATGTGAAACATTTTTATTCTAATGAAGAGAAGCTTAGGCTCTACTATTATGTATCAAATTTCGCTATCAATCAACCAATGCTTCCAGTGATATCCGATCCTGGTTCTGAGCACCCTGACCCCATTCAACTTCCTTGACCTACAAGGGACGCCCGTCCTGCATAGGTAGGTAACCTACAGGTGACGCCCGTCATTATGCAGGACGGTAGGTAACCTAGAGGTGACGCCCGTCCTTACTCAGGACGGTAGGTACCTACCGGAGTTACCATTTCCAAAAAGGACTGCAGGGCCCGCCCGTCAACCTACAGTCCTGCGGTGTTTACAAAAGACGGACGCCATGCCCGGCCGTCCTTACCCACCCTGCCCGGGACGGACGGGACTATAGGACGGGACGGTTGGGAACACTGGTTTACCTTCAACACCGTCATATACTCTCCACAACACAACTAGGGCCGTTGCCCGTACCGTACTGCACTCAATAGAATGCTGTAGTTCTTAAAACTGTATAGGAGGGTGGGCATGAGGAACGGTTTTGTAAGATCGAGGACTTTCAGGAGAGCTATTAAGAATTTAGATGCAAGAATGCGGAAGAAGTTGATTTGGTAAGTTTTTGATTTCCTTTGGCCCAGTACTCGGCAATTTAAAGTGTGTGGACGATTTTGTGAGAAGATAGGTATTAATAAGTGCAAGGCATCTGGAGCCTTTTCACATGGCCGAGTATATATGTCCAACATTGTCTGTGATGCTAACTTGAAAGATTGGTGGTCTAGGTTGATCGAGGCCTGGAATACAGCCGCGCACGAGATAACGGGTGAGGATATGGCTTCCTTTCTTCGGCATAGGGCTGTGAGCTTGCGCTAGGGTTTGGGGGGATAATCAATGTTGTGCTAGGGTGTATCTCCCGGCATCTAGCTTAGTGTAAGCCCAGAACACAAGGCTCGCCCCCTTCACGGTTAACATGTTGTAGTAGCACTTCCTTGAATCAGAGTTCATGGAGTCTCGAATGAAATGGGATAGGCGAGTATTGTGAATCCAACAGACTACGCTAGTACTGGAACAACCCACCCACCAAAGAGTCAAATCCATCAGTCTTTGGTCCAGGACGGGGTGGACGTCGGATCTCGGGCTCTGACTGGGACGGAGGCACGTCCAATAGTCCGTCCTAAGCACTGCCCTGGGCGGATGGGGAGGGCCCGTAGGTGTCTCCCTCTGAAGCACCTACGGATGGCGGCCGGGCCATGCGAAAGACGGCCAGGCCCTATAGATGACAGCATTGTCCGGCAGCAAACCCGAGAAGTGCTGTCATTACGAGAGACGGATGCCGTTCCCTGGCGTTGTTACCCACCCTTTTCAACAACAAGGTTCAGGCACAGCGGATTCGGTGTTCAGATACGGATTGACGCAAGTTGATTGTATATAGCAGAGCAGAAATAAAAGAATACGATTCAGACAAAAGACTTTATCAAAGGAATGGACAATCGGAAAGTGATCAAACGGAAGTGAAGAATAAGATAAGACAGACAAAGACGGAAACGAATTGTAATGAACTGATGATGAACAAATCAAGGGAAAAACAAGCTTCCTTATATCCTATCCTTCATCCGTAACATGCTGCCAGCGCATGCACAATCTTGCTCCTCGGTTCCTCCCACTTAGTAGTTGCGATATCCTCTTTCCCGAACCAGATCCGAGGTTTGATCAGAATTTCCCGAGGGTATCGAAAAAGTGGCCAGCCATAAGTTGTGCGTGAAACCGAGGGTAAAGCTGATGTTCGGTTATCGTGAGTATTCCTGTTTCAGTGCGGTGTGATTCGAGTTTGATCCTGTTGCGTCAAGTATGCAGAATCAATGTCGGGGGTCCGAGTCGTCTGAAGCTAATAGTGGTGGAACAGTTATCGAGCAACGGTGTGTAACAGATGATAGTAGTAGCGTTTCTTATCCAGCGCGCATGAGAATATATGCACGTGATGAGCAGCATAATTTCCAACACACCCTTCTCTGGGAGTTTGGGCTGTTGGGGGCGCGGGCTAGATATTTTGCAACATTTCGGCGGGGTGACTGGTCGGATGGAATAGAGGATACTTTGGCTATGATTGTGGGCAATTATATAAAACTCTTGTACTTCTCTCTGGTGATATGCCGCATTAGTTATCAATCCCTAGCATACCCATTTGACATGGGCACCCAGTATCAATCTGTGCTTCATTATGGTAGGGGGGAATAGGATTGCTAGCCTGGTGCCGGTTGGATTTTAGAATGCGGTTAACCACAATAATAGTAGCAGCGAATAAAACCCTATGATTAATTCCCAAGCAGAATGTGTATCCATAAATTAGACTCTGAGGTTCCTACACCAGCCATCCGTTCCCTTGGTTGGCCCGATTACACGGTAGAGGTAGGCTGGCCCGGTGGTGGAATCACGAAACATCGCTCAACTCTTTCCCGGCAGTTCCTGTGAAATAGTGCTTTTAAATGTACTTTCTACGTCTTCGAACACAAAAAAGCTGATCGCGATGCTCCAGTGTTGGTTTACTGCCTTTGTTCCATGTCCCTCATGCAATTGCTCAGTAAATTAACCGGAAATGCATTCCGTTCTCATTAGTTCTCTCTTGTCTTCCATTTTTTTTCCTTCGATCTCATTCCCACTGGCGATATATGTTGCGGCTTCACTATACAAATAGCGGGTCTCTCCGGCCCTCTTAGATTGAGTGCAGTTCCCCAGAATCACTTGCTCTCCCACTTCTTTGGTATACATCTTGGCCATTTCACATTTTTTTCAAAAGTGCCTGTTGGAAACAGCCAGTGTTCCCAAGCGTCCAGTCCGTCCGTCTTTTGCCTAGGACGGGACGGACGCCAAATTTGCGGCCCTTGGACGAGACGGACGCCGAATTGTAGTCCGTCCTAACCCATGCCCGGGACGGACGGCCGGGCCCTACAGGTGTCTCAGTTGAACTGCTATTTTAAAATTTCCGAGCCGGGAGTCTGTGCTTGAAGAAACGAAACATCTTTATTAC
>Ga0307513_10000774_pt1 | contig 46299 bp, 51 predicted proteins | sample 15_EM_MG_FD_202174 | JGI IMG/M metagenome (GOLD analysis project Ga0307513, IMG submission 202174) | Populus trichocarpa ectomycorrhiza microbial communities from riparian zone in the Pacific Northwest, United States - 15_EM | ecosystem: Host-associated > Plants > Roots > Unclassified | place...
GCTCTTCCAGGACACTCAATTTATGGCTGTATGGACTTGTGCTAAGGAAGTCATAAAGGAAAACATCATCAAACTCCATGCCCTTACTCTCAAGAATAGTTAATACCCGTGAGGACTCTCCTAGCGCCGCTTGAAGTTTGCCGCAGGTCTCCTTATCCCTCACCAGAATGACACGCGCTTCTCCATATTCATTGAACCTACCGCTCTGGCCGTCCGGCCCCTGAGGATTTTCCAGTTTCTCACCCAATCTCAGGACATCTATTAGGTTACTCCCAACTTCAAAAATTAGCTACAATGAGTGGCTCAGGTAGGAGGGGGGTTACCATAAAGAGTAGGTTTAGGACCGGGTCTGTCTCCAACCTCAGGAGGTAATTTATCCACCAAGCCTGGAAAGCCTAAATCGCTTCATAAGAACTATAACAGAGTAAAGCGCTTCGGGGAGCAGCACACCTCGGTACAGGAGGTCCATCACTAAGGATGCAACCCTCAAAATCCGTTTATGAGATCTATAGTTGTGTGATAAGGGAAGCAACATCGGCTTTAGCTCTCCACTACTACTAGTTTTGAGACTAAAGCGTTCATAAAACAAGGCTATCGCATTTGGGAACCGGAAAAGAGCGTCTTTGGATATACACTGGGCCGTATCACCTGCTGTTCATTGGTGAGAGCCGAGCGTCAAGAGGAAATAACAGACAAATAGAGGGGGCCATACCGAAATGGACATCGCGGGGAGATCGCACTAGGTCCAAAAGCAGTCCTATATCCGACGTTCGCTGATCCTGAACCTCTGCCTTTTTTTAATATTCACATGCCAATTATTAGGATTTAGAAATTCTAACCGTCTACATAAATTTCATTTAGTAAACTTCTGATTTTCCGTTCGAATTCACCATCTTCGGGTACCCCCGAAGACCTAAATGCCTCCAAAGCCTTCATAACTTTGATAACTCTATCCGCCTGGTCACTATCCCCACGTTTCTTCCTGGCCCGTTCATACCACTCGTATATGTCATAAACAGCATCTCTATCCCGCTCCGAGGCAAAGTTTGCGAGTCTCAAGCGGCGTCCTAAATATTGCTCACGAGATAAAGGCTCGAAGTCTGTGGCTTGCGAAACCGATCCCTTGATGACTCCCATGATCTCAAGAAACGCTAAATCCGCCGGAATACCCTTCCTTTCTCTTGGGGACAGGCGCCTCCAATACTCAATGCTAAACTTCGTGAAGTCGGTCACGCGGATGTTTCTAGAATTGTCTATCTTTATGTACCTCAGCCGCATCTCCTGTGCTCTAGGGGTTACTCAGTATGCTTACTATACTATAATTGCTTAAGCGGAGGAACAACAAACCTAATACTATTCTCAATAAGCGTTAACAAGCAATCAAAAGTGCATACCAGTGGGAAATCCGCATCGGTGAGCGATAAGAATTGTTTTCTTGTATTGTCATCAAGATCGTCACCTTTAGGATCATTACCCACAGTTGGCCCCATCCCCCCGCCCAATTTTCCCTCCAGCAACCCCGCCGCATTATCTTTTAACTTCGACACTAATCTCTCTGACTTTGTGAGTAAGACCTATCGCTGTTAGCGGAATCAACGTTACACCCCCAAAGCATGATCCAATCTCCGACACCCAGCCACCACTTACTTGTCTCAAAGATCTCTCATCCTCTCTACTAAATAGATATCTCCCTACTAGCTTATAAACTAAGCAGGTGGTTTTCCCTGTCCCGCTTCTCCCGAGAATGAAGGCTGGGGTTCGAAAGTGATTCACCACTGCGGCCTCCTCCGCAGATATGGCGATTGGGTATGCCACCTTTCCTACCGTAGAAGCAATATTATCCAGGACAGTACTTGTGAGACTATAGAATTTGGCTACTAATAGCGCATTTAGCATTCTCATTCAATAGCCCAAGTAGGACCATTTTGGCCCCTTTACCTAGGTGAGTTGAATCAGTATTGAAATCCTCATTACTAGGGCCATCAACCCTTATATCGCCACTTTCTCCGCTCCCCAGCAACACCCTCACTGGATACCTGATCTTTCCCGACCCACCCAAATCATCTCTATCACAAGCTTCGACTCGCGCTTCCGTGTAGATTTGTTGTTCCCGATGAATCTGCACACCAATCCTGTCGAGCTGCTTTATCTTAATATCCTCTTGCCGACACCGTTTTCAAAACTAAATACCTACATTTTGGGGGTTTCCAACAGCCCATACTAAACATCGGTTACCTGTCGTTAGTTCTCTACCCATCAGGCCAATTTCAGACACCCAAACCTTTTATAACTTGATAATCCTCACCAAACCTTTCATCAAAAGCGGTATCGATTTGCCATAGTATAAAATGCGCGGTTTTGTAGAAGGCTTTGAATATCGGGACTCGATACCTCAGTGAGTTGTTCCACTTTGCCTTGTGAAGTATTTTTTTTCCAGCCCAGTCTCCGGAAGCGAGCTCGGAGAACTTTCCCCGAACATCCTCTAAGTTACATAACATTAGCAATTCGCCCCAAAACTTCGGTTCAGTGAAACAGGTACCCTGAGCATCCTCCTTCCCCAGATCTTCCATTGCTTGTTGGGAAAGAACTATTTTCCATGGCCCAAGAGGCTCGCCTAAGAGGTATTTGAACACATTCGACTCCATGCCCAGCCAGAAAGAGGAGCCCCGGTCCCACGTAGGTTCCCCCTCAGGGTCGTCTTTGAGTCCGCAATCAGAAGAAACGTTAGAATTGCAGAATTCACAGGGAACAGTGCGAATAAACTCCATGGCGCCGGCTGCCTTAGGCGCCCACCCATGCTTCCTACATTCCTTGTAGAGTTCCAAAATAAATTCAACCCACTTTTCCCTGGCTTGTGGTTCAGAGATGAGATCTTCAAAGTATCCTTTGTGAGTTAGGGCTAGCTGTTTTATGTGCCCTTCGGCGAACAAAATCATCAATATCCCTGGGAGAGATCCTAGCCTCACACCAAACTGCCCTAATGTCCCCCTTGGATCCGATAATTTCACCACAGAAAGGATGATTCTTGCAACCGCCCTCCTAGATGCCATGTTATCTAACCTTTCAGCAAGTAATGAGAGAGCAAAGGCTCTAATCATCTCCCGTAGTAATGAGGTACTGTAATCATCCTGTTCGAAGCTAGGAAATTGACTTAACATCTTAGCGAGGTTGCTTCCATAAACTTCTATTCTTGAGAAGAAATTTGTGAAACGCTCTTCCTTCAAGACGAGGTCAAAGATCTGGTATGGTTTGGAGCTAAGTGATTCGTATGAGGCTTTGGAATCCTTCTGCTTGTCTGAAAATATGAAGTCAAAGAAAGCCGTGCTCGAATCCATCTTGCGGCAGAGATACAGTATATGACTTTGTAGAATGAGTTTGAACTCAATAGGGGTGCGAAGTCTTGTTTACCTGGAGAAGAGGCTCAAAAACGGGCAGTTATCAGCAACAAAGGTACCCAGGACATAGATCTCGGGCTACCCTGGTAGCGAGCGACTCCTGTCCCACTCCAGTTAGATTATGTGAAACCTTGTTTTAAGGCCCACCATTTTTTACGGATTCGCCCGAGCGCATCCACTTACCGTGCACAAGTGCCTGGCGGTCTGATGGCGATACGGTCTCATGGCGATTTTGATAAGATACACCAAATACAGTAAGGACTTGCACTTAAGGGAGAAAAGAAAGACTGCTGAGGAAAGCGAGAAATTCAAAGTACAAAATCTAGTATGATATCGTAGAAGGAAAATAGAAAAAGAAGAGAAAAAAGCTGGCTAGGGGGCCGGCAATAAACGAGGGCATGGTATTTACTCCTCCTCCTTCTTGTGTTTCCTCCTTTTCTGAATGGGTTGTCGTGTCTTTTTCTCGTTTCTTTTGAATGCAAATCCCTACGGTACTGTATTTAGTATATCTTATCAAATCGTCATCAGACCATATCGCCATCAGGCCATCAGGCACTTTAGTAGTGTAATAGTACTCGTACAGTCTCCAACCGGAGCACGGCGAAAACCAGCCGGTAAAGAAACAGGGGTATTGGGTGAGCAAAAAAGGAAGTCGTCAAGGTTAGGGTTACAAACAATTACTTGTCATTGATCCCTATTCGTCACCCACTAATTTTTGTCATGCACGATCTTGCTCGTTACGCCCGCGAGAATATTTTCAAGCCATACCCTACCGTATTATGCCACCCACCAAGGACGAAACCTCCCACCTTTAAGAACACCACTGGCGAGTTCGGGGTTTTCCTCGGCAAGCTCAGTGAGAGACTTCGTGTTCACTAATGTTAGTCCTGAGACACTGCCGTTGAGATGACCCTCTACATATACAGGGTTTTCCTGGTCAGCATAATAATACTGAAGTTCCGGAATTTGTATGATAGCTCGGCAACTCAACCTGAAACCTGATCCTATCACCAAGATACTTAGGAGAAATACTTCCTAGGTTAAGGGTAACGTTAAGCCCCAACTCAGACAGATTGCGAGGTTCAGGAGGAGGGATGTTGCCATACGCCATCATTAGTTTTGTGATGTTACTAAAGATTGGATCGCGATTAGTGTCATGTTTGTATATCATATAAAAAGGTTAGAACACACAGTGAACGAGCGTGAAGGTGACTTCTTGGTGAGAGATTGGAGTTTGCATTGTCAGGGTTATGGTGGGGGGAGGGCTGGCAGTCGCGTTGGCAGTGGGAGCGTGGGGAATGCATGGTGACAGCTGGGTCGGAGGGGCGAAGTGAAGTGAAAGAAATACTATGTCACCTAGTGTATTTTCGAAAGAGATACTTGAGTGGATCACAAAGCGCGAAGTTATAATAGCTACAGTGCATCGTCTTCCACGATTCTAAGGTGAGGTGCAGTAAGTCCAAAGGATACCGATAATGACCGTAACTTTAATAGGTAGATCACTCGAGCATGATAGTTCAACAGTGTAAGCCACCCGCCACAACACAATAAACACACTCCTTTCTTTCTAAGTTGGAATTCACACCGCACTACCGTACTAGTATAACCCACAAACCCTATTCCACCACCGGATAATATGCACGATATCATAATAAGATTAGGGAGATGGGGAGTGCAGAAAGGGAGAAGAGGAAGATGGGTTTCGCGAATTGCCCCGTGCCAAAGCTGGAGAAGCAGGTTAGGTTTGTCATTTTGGAGCTGAGAAAAGCAGAAAGTTAAAGATTTTCGGGGATGAGGTGGAGTGAGATATCTAATGTTTTCCAGGTTTCCGCGATTCCTTTGAGCGGTACTCGTGCCAAGGTTGCTGCGCAACCCCCGGATGTTCGCAGGCTCACAACCTGGGGCACTCTAAAGAGTGCCTGCCCGCTCAACACAACTTTGCGGCTCAACACAACTTTGTGGCTTACCATACAAACTCTGTGGCTCAACACAACTTTGTGGCTTAATACAACTTTGTGGCTCAACACAACTTTGTATAATTGTAGCTTCATACAACCTGGTGCTTCAGCTTATCACCATGGTTAAATACAAGATATCAATGTTTTAATTTACATTGAATTTGGCAACCTTGCTTGTTGCTTGGCCAGTTTCTTTTTCTCTGCTATCCTAGCATGTCTGGCTTTACAGGCATGCATAATCTACCTTTAACCAATTCAAACTTATAAAACCAGTCATGTGCCCAAATAGGTCACATGCCCAAAACCCACAACTCATAATATGAGTCCTGTGCAAAGCTCATTACATCATCTGACCTCACAATCGTGAGTTATGAAACAATCAATCAATCATAACCTAACAAGGACATATTATTATGTAGTCATATAAAATACTATGAGTCAAGTAATCTCATAGTGTAAAAAATAACATACCTATAACTAATAAGTACTATTAGCCATGTAAAATCTGCCTTGCTTCGATTTGTAATACCAAGTAGCTTCAACCTCCTCCCAGCTGCACTCCTAGTCCTTGACATATCTCTAACCACCCTTTGCATCCTTCTAATATACTGTTCTGAACAGAGTAACCATAATTGATTACTCCAACACCCAAATAGTTCTTAATTCTTCCTCAGCCACACTATCCCCTTTTCCCCATCCTGTAAAAGCTCCTAACTCTCAACATACCGTTTGCCATCATAATCTGCCCAAACACTATACTGCCAATTCTTGAAACAGCCCCTTGCCCCACCATTACCGCCATCCCTGTTGCCAGTAGTACTATATTAATCTAGGGTCTGAGAGGAGGTCACCAAAGTTGCAAGCAGGTGAGGTGAGATTTTGAACTTGAACCTGTATCCCAGAATAACACCTTTGTTGTCACAAATTTGCAATACACTGAGTGAGGAAAAGGTAGTTCTCATCTGCTTTGGCTGTTGGTTGTCAACCATTGATATCAACACTCAGCCACTAGCACCCTTTGAACAGCTAACACCCTATCACACTGCAAGCCTTTTTTTAAACTGATTCTATTCAATCTGTCAAGGGCCAAGAGGTCATTTAAGACCTTCCAACTGATCATCCCACAATTACTGATTCTCAGCCAGGAACCCCTCAAGACAATCTCCAATCTCGCCCATCTCAACACACCCTCTCTCCAGCCATCGGCCCATGGGCTGAACAGACATTACTACTCTATCCTTATCTCAAGTTTGGGATTGACTCACTCCAATAAATGCTCCTTGTCTGATTCCATCCTTGGTAGTTACCACTCACCGTAAGAATTGAGGAGGCTCACCTACTGTATGAATCCACTTTTGGACTTGGGCTCGAAACGATATACTCCATGGCGAAACGAAACGGCGAAACGAAACTAAAAGCGCCAAGGAATCACACCTAACACGATCACACACAGAAGGGGGGAAAAAACTCTTCTCTTCACAACAACAACCACTCCTCGCTCAATGACCAATCACCTCTTGTGATCTGTCACATTCTGTGGTTCGGCCAGGGTTGTTCCTTGATTCTTATGGTCCCCTCTTTCATGATAGCTTCAAGTCTTTAACTTCAAGTACTCCGTTGGGCTCTGCTTGACTTTAATCTTTTAGTTTACAAGCTCTGTTTTATCTTGTTCATCAACCTTCGAGGTCCCTCATCTTCCCCTCTACTTTTTTCTTCCTTCAATCAGCTCGCCCTCTGCTTCTTCCTTCCTTTAGTTGATTTCACACCTGCTTCCTCCTTCCCCTTGGTTGTAGGTCGGCGGTTTTCCTCCTTCGGTTCGGTCAAAAGGTCGGTGGTTTTCTTCCCATCTGTCGGGTAGTCATCACGCTGGGTCTTTCTTCGGTCAAGTTGATCATCATGGTTAAGCGAGGTTCCTCAACCTTTTCGGCTGCCGCTCTTGCAAGATCGGGTCTGGTACTCAGACCGTCAGTTGAGAAGTCTTTGGCCCTCGAGGCTGTGGTTTTCTGCCTCCGGCACCACGTTTCAGTCCTCTCCCGTCGGCTACATTTGTCAGCTAAGGAGAGTGAGTCCCTCCGCCGTGCGCTTGATGCTCTTTGTTCGGTCACTCTCCTGTCTCGTGAGGGTGATGGTGAAGCCTCTCCTCTTCGTGAGGAGGTGGCTGATGTAGTGGCGGTGCCCGCTCCAGTCGCTGTGCCAGCTGCGCTTACACTGGCGTCCTTCCTGGCGCCTGTGGAGGAATTGTTGGTGACTACTGTGGCTTTCCCCTTTGAGGCGCAGGAGCCTGAGCCCGATGTGGCTGAGCCAGAGTTGCCGGTGGTCGAGGTTGAACGGTCGCCATCTGCGAATAGGGCTGTTACCAGATATAACCCACGCCATGTTCGTTGGGTGAACCATGAGGCTGGCGTGGCTTCTCAAAAGGCTCAGGTGGTTGAGGTTATTGTTTCCTCGTCACCTTCCCGGGTTCCCGCTCGTCGTTGCATTTCTCCGGTGGCTTCAGTTACTGGGGACGGAGGGTCCGGTCATTGTGCTTGTAACCTGGCATTTGTTACCTTCAGCCGTGGTCGCCGTCAGAAAGGGCATGGTGGGCGCCATTAGATTGTGTTGGGTTTCCTTTGTAGCGTTTGCGTGACTCGTTTGCCAGAGTGTGGGCTTGGTTGTGGCTATGACCTCGCTTACAGCCTGAGTAGTATTTGATGGAGGGCTATGGGAGGTGGATTTACTTTGTTGTACCCTAGTTGGGTGGTTTATTATGTGATTCCCGTGTGTCAGCCGGATACTCGGACTTCAGTCTACAAATCACGTAGGTGGTACTTTCCAGATGTACTGCGGGCTAGGCAGGTTGGACTGGCGTACTCCTTGGAACGTACTGCCCTATGGTTGTGCAAGCCCTGATAGGTAGTCGCTCCATTAGCTATATAGTTATAAATAAAGATATTGAAGCTCAACGACACCTGTCCACTACCTCAACTAACTAGGGCAAAGACAGAAGTATATATCATCACAAACTCCTCCTATCCTCATCAGGAGGTACCTTCAGACAGTTTGCTCCTTTCCCACCTTTTCCCCTGTTTCCCGGAAACTCATGCTAACAAAATGCAGAAACAATCATCACTTACCCACACCCTCAGTACTTTTTCCCTCCGGGTGTAAACCCCTCTGACAACCTTTTCGCTTTCCTTCCGGTTTTCCTTACAGCCTTTCCGCCTCCGTTCCGATCGCTTCATTCCTACATAGGAAATGCTTTCCACAAACACGCCTGGAAGCCATATCCCATGCCTGACTCCACAGCGCATGTCCAAAGCCACAGCACTTCCCCGGAAGCTAGCTAAAGAACAAAGGAGATACCGGGAAAGTCTGGCGAGCAGCATTTCCAACATCCACCGCATATTCCTCCACCGCCCCTAGGGTCACAATTTTAATTTTCTGCAAAAATTCTCTCCCCATAGGTATTAATGGCCCTCACTCGCTCTCCATCCCTGGTAAACAAACCAGATAGGAAATGCAGGCGACTCATCTCAACCACGACCACTACCACTACATCCTTTGGCCCCCGGCTAGCTCCTCCAATTGATACAGTACCATGATAATTCCCACCCTTTCTATTACCCTAGTCAGCTCACCCAAGACACCCCTCATAAGCAAACTCCTAGAGGAACTTAGCAAGGATAAACCCGAGGATGGCCGCCTAGCTTTACGCTTCATTGGTGGCTGGGTCCACGACAAACTCCCCAGTACCCGAAGCGCGGACATCGGCGACGGAATAAACGCTATGAACGTGTGTAGTCTGGCAACTCGACTCTCGCAGTACATCATTGGAAACATGGAGGAATGAGGCTTTGATCTGAGCAGTGTGAATAGAGTCGAAAGCAATTCTGAGATGTCTAAGGGTCTTGTGACTGCTATTCCGGCGATCCTAGGGCTGGATAACGGCTTTGTCAATCTGAGGAATAAGGCCTATTTTCGGGACGGTCGGATTTAGTAATGGTTCCACTTAATCCTCAGACGTAACAGGGGGGAGATTGGACACGGGTCTAGGAATTTGGAGCCTCGGGAGTGGATGCCCTCCGCGGTGATTGCACGATTAATGACCTCTCTTACCATCTACATACTAAACTAGTGGGGAACTTCATGACCCCCAGCCTACAAGTTATTGCAGCCAGCATAATGCACACCCCACTACCCCCGAAAGAAACCTCCGTCAATGACCCCCTTCGCGTCCTTTGCCTAGCCGACTCTGCTTCAGAGGTCGACTTCGCCCTAGTTCCCGAAGCCAAGGGAGCCATGAAACTCCCAGAAACCAAGGCAACCAACCCCTCCTCCCTGCAGTCACCGATTATCACTCACACGAATCAACTCGCCCCACCAGTCCGAGCGGCATGCCAGAGCGGTGTCCAATCGAGATTATCTAGCTTGTCTGGGGCGACCTCTTCCCGTCCGAGTAGTATTTTCCCCGCTCCCTCACATCCCCGCCTAGCGGCCACTGAGAGCGGTGTTTCACCGCGATTATTTGGTTTGTTATGGCCGACCCCCTCCTGCCCGGGAGCATTTTGACCACTTCCTCATGCCCATTCTGAGCAGCCCATATAAGTGGTGAGCGACCCGAAACATCTCCGTCATTCACATCATAGCATGCCATCTCCATTAAACCGGCTACAACCTCAACAATTCCGAAGATCGATTCGCAGTGCAGTCTCCTGAATGGAACCGACGGTGAGGATAGGAGCTCTCAATAAAGGAATTCTTTGTTTGCTCTAAAAGTAATTTAGTTGATGTCTGCCCATGATCTTTTAACAGCCTTAGGGCAAGTGATCTCCAGCTCTCCGAGAGCTCCTGCTTCGCATGCACTCCCCAGGATACTGAAATATATTCTAAAAATGCTTTTGCAAGGACTTTGCCCAGTCGCAAATTCAGATATGTCAAGCAAACTTGCGCCATTGCCGAGTGAGTTCTACGGAATATATCAGGACGAGGTGTTGGAAGGTATTTGAAGCAGGCCAGCGGAAGCAAGCGATATCACGAGTTCAAGTGGTGATCGGTCCTCAAGTAGCCGAGCAAGTTGTATTGCTAGCAAAACAGAGTTGAAGATTAAGGAAAGAAAAAGAGAAGTGAAAGAAAAGAAAAGAAAAGGGAGTGGGACGCGGAGGTAAGAGGGGAGAAGGAGGTGACACAAGCAGGCACGAGACATCACTCGTGACTGTGGCTGATGTCTCGTGACTGTGGCAACTGTTCAAAATATGGCTATGGTGCACAATCTATACTGCTATGTAGATAATACTACGCAAGTGCGAGGAGGTTGCGTTGCACGCTAAGTGAGGAGGAGTTCTGTAGTAGGAGAGCAGATTGGTAGGTATTCTGGTTCTTATTCTTCTAAGCGAGATAGGCAGTAACCTCAGTATTTATACAGGAAGCGCGCTCTTCATATAACAAAGAAACATAAGGGAAAACATAGTAAGAAACATAAGTGCGAACCATGTTTGACCCTGTAAACCTGCCAAGAAAATCCCAATAAAGTATGCGTAAATCCATAGGGGTGTAAGGGAATAATTAGGAATAATCATGCATGATATGACCAAGAAAGATACATAAAGTAATGCATAAACAACCGTGATATCCCGAACACCAGATAAGGAAACACATAAGAAAACCTCTAATTGTTATTATAAAATATTAATGAAATATACGCAATTATGTCTTAGCTGTAGTAATGTCCGCCGTGTACAGGTGAAGCTGGGAACTCATACCAAGTAGAGAAATATACGATATTATCAATAGAAATATACATATGAAACGTATTATAAGAAAAAAACAACAACAGTGAGTGTTGGAGCGTGCTCCCATACCCCCATGGTCGACCGCAGGGTGGTAAGCAGGGGATGTGGTGGCGATGCGGCGGCGAGTGAGGCTGTGTGAGCTGGGGAAATCCTGGCTGCGTCTTTTCTTGTTACATAGCCGGGGTCACCCCCCACCTTTCTCTCTCTCTATCAATGCAAGAACAGTCGTTTCAACAGTGAGTATGAGAACAACATAGCAACTACAATTTCCAGCAAGAGGGAAGATACTCCTGAAGAGTAAAGGAGATCAATCGCACACTTTATGCCTCCTTATCAACCGGAATAAGCCCTTGACAGCAGCTCACCAATGTCGATATTAAAGGAATGTTGCCAATATGGAAATCTGCAGTCTAGCTCGAGTGATAGGGCGTGTCCCAGCCCATCCCCTGGCAGTGGCCGTTCGGAATGACTGGCCCACATCAACGCTGTCATTCCAAGTCTCGATTTGTCCCCACCCTGCGCCTTTACCCGCTCGATCGTCGCACAATAAACACCTCCCAACTCCAACCCACCAGCCATTTTTCTTAGCTGTACTCTTCTTTTTCGGGAGATCGTTGATTCGTGTAAAATGGCATCGATACCTAAGGAAACGAGCAGAAGGCTAGATGCATATCTATTAGCGGATTGTGTGGTGGGGTTCCCAGTAGCATTGGGGCATTGCCCCTACGTACATTTCCGACATATTTTCCGGAATCTTCCCCAGGATATCTGCCCCTAGACTCCCGTCAGTCCATCGCGTCTGGCGTTTCATCCTCGTCTAGTCTAACACGAAGGTATCCGACGACATTGCACCCGCAGCGACCTAGAGATACACCTCCCACCCGTGCGGAAAACTCTTTTCGATCCCTGCCCAGATGTGATATCTTCCAACGATGAATATCCCCATGTCCGGAGACTTTTCCAGGATTTGTTAGAACGGATTAAGTAGCCTGCTACGATGCCGCTGTAGGTTTTACGTCTCCTCAGGTGGAGCCATTGAGAGCTCTAGACCCCCTCCTGTTCATGGGCGCGCATCCTGAGGTGGTGGGGACTTTTTTTCTGGTTTTCCGGCTCCTACCCCCGCCCTTCTACGGTGCAATATACGGCTGACTTGCGCTACCAGTACTTGATACTCCAGCGACAAACATTGACGGAGGTGACTACTGCACTGTACACCTAATAATATCCTGGCTCTTAGATGATCTTGTGAAGGACGAAGTATCACCGGACAAGACAGACCGTCTGGAGAACATGAAACGCCGGGCAAGTCGCTTCGCTGAACCCCTCCGATCTGCCATTCTAGATATCCCATCGGACACGGAGGTGGTGATCAAAGTGGGTGACTGGCTTTGCTTCAACTGGGACAATTCGGGGGGGGGGGGCTATCTTGGCGGGGGATGCGGCGCATGTAATGACTATGTGTACGATTGCCCACTTAGATATTTCCTCCCCCTGCATGAGAATTCACCAATGACTAGTGGGTACTCCCGATAGACCGCGGAGAAGGAGCAAACCATGGCCTCATGGGCGCGACTAATCTCGCCGGAGCTCCCCCTCAAAGCCGGATGCGATGGTAAAGTATCCTCGAGAAGCTGCAGGTGCCTACGAGACAGAAGTCAGGAAGCGGACCGTGCCAGCCGCAATTCTGAGTCGGGAGGCTTTTTGTCTGGACGCGCACGATTGGGGCAAGATCAAGTCTGGGAACTCGGCGGTCCTTACGAAGAGGGCTGTTACGTTGAAGGGGGGTGTGTGATTTAGGTGGCTGTTTTGCACGCACATTAGATATGTATATTCCTACTGCACCTACGACTAATTATACACCTCGAATCGTCGGCTGCCCTCTGGGGTTTGAAAGTGATTTGAGGGACGCGGCATTTCGGACCTCGTGATTTTTTGTATCTACGATTTTGGGTACAGTGAGGTACTAAATAACTTATTCCACCTCCTGGGAGGCACCGTATACCGGTATTGCTTGCCGGCATGTCCGTCACAGAAATCGCAATAAACTCACCGACTGCGAATCATGAACCAACTAGTCTTTGAACCCATTCTACTTCAGCTGGAAGCCTAGGAGTGCAATCTCTAGACAATTCACAGTGATTAATCAATCATTGAAGGTCGATGCTAAGACAATAAGCAGTAACTCACAGGGTCTCACTCGGTGTCATTCCGCAGTTCAGTACAAGTTACAGGGATGTGAAACCCGAACACTTGGGTCCGAATTTTGTATGGGCGATCAGATACGCATAGATAAATTACCATACAAAAAATTTATCCCTGTCCTTTCCCCTACCAAAGAATAGTTTCCTCGGGGATACCAGCCATGGAATCAGGGGAACATTTGTCCTCTGACAAAGAAAGCGAGCGTTTCGGAGGCAGATCACAGGTATACACCGGCACCCTCCCCCGCTCCCCCGTTCCTCGTTCTATGGATATCATGAGAGTACTATGATTGGATACTGATGTCCTTTTTACCAAAGATAAAGCATCAGGCCCCTAAACTGTCTATTTTCTAAAGAAGCGGTTAAAAGATCAAGAAGAAAGAGTATTCTCGGCCAGTTCCTATGACCTAATGGCTTAGGAGACTGGTCGGCTAATTTGAAACAGGGGCCACCATGAGTTGGAATCCGGGGGGCAGTGGAGGAGTCGAGAATTGAAAAAAATGAAAAAAATGAAAAAAAGGTCGGCGAACAACTTTTTTGCCTGGGGGGGGTAGGTCTAGGGCTGGGATTGCCCTTGGGTCAATTCCCGCCAAATGTTGCGGTGGGACTGTTGGCTAGTGATACTATATGCCCGTAACTTGTAGCTACCCCCGCGTGCTGCAGTCACTGGAATAGCAATAAACTCACCAACTACGAATCATGAACCAACTAACTTAGTCTTTGAACCCATTCTACTTGAGCTAGAAATATAAAAGTTGATCCCTAGGGAAACAAACACTAGACAATTCACAGTTATTAATCAATCATTGAAAGTCGAATGTCAAGACAAGTGGTAACTCACGGATTCTCACTCGCAGCTGATGTCTCGTATGATACATCGTTTCTTTCTCACATTAAATGCTTTTTTCAACGCCCTGTATCTTATCAAGCTAGGTATAAGTTAGGACAAATAAGTTTTCTCTTTTGTTTGTTTTGTTCCCCCCATGCAGTTTTTTTTTTTTTTTTTGAATGTCCCTGGTTTTCTCAATGCATGATTGGGGGGGTAAGCGTCGGGGGATCCGGGTAGCAATTCTGGGAATGAGCTGCATTTCTATATGGTTAGGATGCAGCTTTCTTGTTTTCGTATGGACGTGAGGTTTCTATGCGACAATCTTGACCGTCGGTTTAAGTTGTTCCTACTTTTATATATCCGGACGATGGAGCACTTGCTACACCGCGGGTTCGCTGGAAGCGTCTTTGGAAGGATAGAAACCAGCCGGTGTAGTGCAGACCTGCTCTGGAATACCTAATGGGCGAGAGTTTATTTGCCGAGGGATGGGTGCTGTGTTATCGGTACTGTGATGCTCTAATCGGGGGAGAACGAGAGCTGTTACCCACCGTTGTCATACTTGATCCCCCATACGCAGACATAGGTTCCCCATAGGGGGGTAAGCATGCATGCGCAGAGCAATTACCGCGATCTCGTCTGCATGGAATACTTTGCTCCTTGTCCGAGTTCTTCCTTCCTTCTTCTGCGGGATAAACTAGAAACCATCTAGCGATATGTTTCCAGTGGTCTACTAGAAGGAAGGGAGGGAAATGGTGCCCCAAAGAGGCTTGAGAATGCTTAGAGGGGAGTAGCAGTAGCGGTAGGGTATTAAAGCAGGGAAGCTCCTATGGGCCGGATCCAGTTTTTATATCTGGAGTGGGTAGGTTGGACTTTGTGAATTGTTTTTGTCTTTTTTGTTTGCTTCCGGGTGTTGGTACTAGTAGACCAGGCGCGATAGTGAACATGAGTGTCGGTTAAGTGTGGGGAGTATTCTCCCTACTTGCTGTGCTAACCATTGTTGTGGGGAATTGGTCAGGTATCGGGCCAGAGCTCCACTTGCTAGTCCTACCAAGGGATGTATGGGTTTTGTTAAGTTATGATACTTTGTTGATCGGGGTTGGATGTTAGTCTGAAATTTTGCTAGAGCATCGGTTTGCTCTGGTTGGAGTCCCCGGTATGTATAGAAGCAGTTCACGGCTGTGGCTGGGTTCCGGAAAGTCGGTTAGCCACAATCTCTCCACTCCGAACGGTTCCCAAAAACTTCTCATTTACGTATGACACCGGACGCAGAAGCCTAGGGGGGGGGGGGTACACTAAGATCCGAAACCATAGTATGTCAAATAGTCCATGAATCAGGCTACATTACCCAATGGCAGTCTTAATAAGTGCAAAGATTTCGAATAAAAATATGTGAATTCTATTTAAATCGGATGCACCATTTCAGGCCAGACTGATTGATACTGCAAGTTTTGGAATTGCTACTTCCATTTTTAGGCTCAGCATAACATGTTTCCAAGGTCTGGAATGTATGCTCTTTTGAAATTAGGTCATTTGGTTTTCTTTCCCTATCTTACTTCTTGTCTACGGCCAGGTTTGGGTTCCTACAATAGGTCACCTGTTTATAGCGCTTCTTGGTTCCTTGTTTTCAGGCCACTTCTTATAAGATATTATATCATACATGGAAACCACTATTGGGAATATGGATTATAATCATTTTACCTTCCTGTTTCTAAGTGTATCTTCACTACAAATCACTTTCATAGTCACTCTATTTTAACTCTCTCTGCCTTTAGAATTGTCGTAAAGGGTATAAAAAAAACCCCCCATTTCAAATTCTGTCACCTCTAATTAGCTCAACGTGCATGCGCATGTTATACGAAACCTTTGCCAAACTCCGTCATTTCTTGAAATCCTTCACCATTCTTCGTGTCAGGAATTTATGCTTGTCCCTTGGGCTTCAGCTCAGAATAACGTCCGCATTTTATTTTGACACGCAATGCAACCGACAACAACCCTCGGTGTACCCTAAAAAGAATGCAAGGCAGAAAGTAAATGCGAGGATAAAACAAATTGATTGCGCCGATGGCGTAAGGTCGTCTAGAAAAAGAGCAGCACTTTTGAGGGAATGGATGAAAAGTAGGCTATGAGGATAGGGTAAATATACTTTATAAAACCGGAAATAGAAAGTGTTTTTTATATAAGAACGTTGGTCAAAAGAAAGTCTCCGCACACATGGCAAAGTGGCTCACCAGAAAAAATTCCTTAAAAACCGGCGAGATCCCGAAGTGGATGTTCGATGGCTAAATGCACACTATACCCCTTGACAAAAACCGGCACCGGGACAACATTGATCCCATCTAACCGTCTCCCAGGTGATATAAAACCTACTCGTACTGCGCTGTTTAACCCGACCTGAACTTCCACCCCCCCCAGTGTAACCCACCCTCCCCTCACCAGCCACAAGAAACCCGTATTTTAGGCAGAAGGGTAAACTTCTAGAAGACACCCACCCACACCACAACGCACAGGAAAAAAACCGTTTTTTTTTTTGCTCCTAAACGCAACACGAGGCAAGGCAGCTCCCACCGCTCAACAAACAAAGATTTCGGACAATTAAGCAGGGTTAGGGTTAGAATGTGGTAGGGAAGAATCCCACATGGCGGATACGGGAGAAGGGGCACACACCCCTACGGTACGCGAAGATCCATCACACAATTGCCCCGACCGACAGACTCGCGGAATACAGCCTTGGCTGACATACCCAAGCACATCATCACATCCACCCTGCTGCCCTCGTTCAAGTTGCCGCTTACCGTATTCTAGGGGAGACGGTCACCCTGCTCAGCCACTAATCCCAAATAAGCACCGCTAAAGCGCTCCCCCAGCAACGATTCTTTTCCAGCCGCGTTACGTGTACCTTGGCGAGAAGTTGCATACCTCTGCGCACGGAGCGCCCGCCGTGATTGTCACTTCTCCTCATGCTTCCTCACTCGAGTATATCTGTATTCTCCGTGAGGAGCGTGGGCAGGCTCTCCGGTTGCGAAGGGCGGAGAGGCGAAGGAAAGAGGTCAGGATAAGCTTCCCATGAATGTCTTGGCAGGGGGAGGTACGGTAGGGCAACCACCTGTTGAAGGAGGGTTTATTTTTGGAGGTTGGGGTTGGGGGCCCGTTCGGTGTGCTGCACGTGCCAGACTCCTACTGTCGCAGACATGTATCCGGAAGCAAGGGTCGTGGGCTCGGATGTCAGATGGGGGGCTCAGATAAGCACGTATTTTTCACCGTGTATTTTGCGAATCCCTGTTTTCGGATACATCTTGCCTGCTACAGTTGGAGTAATGGTAATTATGAGACCCAGATTGGCGAGAGGGGATGGATGTGCCCGGGGGATTTGAGAAAGGATGAGTTGGGCACACTACGGTGCTTGTACAGTGCGGGGGAGGAGATGAGGAGAAGAGCTCGTGGGATGATATCATGTTGAGATAGTAGGAAATAAACAATTGCCCCAGCTCATCATTCCGCCAGATGGATGAAGAAGCCGCGGGCGATGTTGATGGCCAAGAAGCAAAACAGTCTTGGTAGGAGATGGCTACGCGTGGTCCCATGCACCGCCGATACGCAACGCACCCGCACTACTGCACTTGAGCCCTGTTCACAGCAACTCTGCAAATTTCTCGGGTTTGTTCCTGCAGACGTGTGTTTGCTTGTGGAAATATGTACGGTAGGCCGGAGTACTGCGTCCTTTTTATCATTTGCTCGTGCGCTTGCCTCCACGACAAACAGGCAAGTTGGTGAGGCTCATGATACCTTTTCGTTCAATCCGCCCTTGCCATCACATTTGCTGCAAAGAAGCTATCCTGAAGCGAGAAGGACACAATTGCATCTATTTGCTTGGCTTTCCCCCATATCCCAAGCTTCGCACTTCTCTCACCCCCCCCCCCCTTTGTGAGGCTGAAGGTGAGAAAAAAACACATGTAAGGAATAGAAATCACCCGGGGGATTTTTCTTTTCTTTTCTCATCTCCCCTTCCTCCCCTCCTTCTTTCCTTTTTCTCTCTTTTTTTCTTTCTTTCTCGCCAACCCTGGTCATAGTATTCGTAGTTGTAATAAGGAGGCCGTGCTTTATTTCCTGCCCGGAGGGCATAATAACGCCCTGCTCCTCCTGCCAGAGGCCGAGGGGGTGGGAGAACGGGAATAAAACCACCTCGACGGAAACACGGGTTTTATAGAACTGCTATATTGGTTGGAGAAGACTTCAAGTCCGGTAATTGGAGGACGAAAAGAGAAGAATACCACCGTTACTGGTATACCATACAATTACTTGCCTTCATTTCAGAGAGCAAACTTTCTTCAGACTCTTCCCCCCCATCCCAATTCCGAGTCCACGCAGTGCTTTTTTTCCTTTTGTTCCTTTTTTTCCTTTTTTCCCTCCTGTTTTCTCCCTCTCACCCCCCCTTCCTGGTTCCCCTTCACTTGTCCTTCTCCTTCGACATTAACACGCGCCTCAATTCCACAGGCAGATTGGCGGAATGGTTCTGGGTCACCCCTCTCTAACCCGCCAGCGGCGGTCATCCTTATGCAGCTTGTCCTCGTCGAATTCGTTTCTAGATACCGGCCCATCGGCGCCAATTTCGTCCCCAGCGGCATCCACGACATTCGCCGAGACGGTGACAAAGAAGGCCTCATTCGACCTCCCTTATGACCTTCCCTACACCCTCCTCTCGGACAGGCGCTGGGCCACGGCACAAACACACAAACCACCCTCGGACAAATTCGTCCAGCCACCACCGCCGTGCACGACAAAACATGTCAATCCCGCATGGGGCCGATTCGCCGGGAACGAGTGGGTTACGGTGGTAGGCTGTGGCGCAATTGTGCTCTTCTGTCCGCTGCTGGCCCTCCTCGCGTGTATATGTCTGAAGCATTTCAACGGTGGATTGTTGCCCACATTGTGGGCCTTCGTGACGACGCATCCGGTGGCATTCATCGTTAGGTATGCTCCCCGGCCCACGGCCGGCGCTTCGGCAGCCTATGCGGGCTGGCTGTTATTCCAGGCAGCGCTGTATGCGTGGTTGCCCAGTCCCATTGGATACGGGCAGCGTACCCCCGCCGGACATCTTTTACCGTATCGTGTGAACGGTATTCACGCCTGGGTAGCGACCCATGCGATTGCCATAGCAACGGTTTACGCTGGGATTTTGGATCCCGCGGTAATTGCAAAGAATTGGGAAGGGTTGTTGGTGGCAGCGAATGTTTACGGCTATCTTCTTGCCGTGGCGGCTTATTTGAAGGCGCACTTCTTTCCGACTCACGAGGCGGACAGAAAATTCAGCGGTGCGTTTTTCCGAGTCAACAAACCTGAGTTTTTACTGTGTCTGTATGAGGCCGAGGGGGGTAAAAACGACTAATTGATTGCTTCCAGGCTCCATGGTTTACGATTTTTACATGGGGATCGAGTTGAACCCTAGGTTCGGTGAGTGGTGGGATTTCAAGTTATTCCACAATGGGCGACCGGGGATTGTTGCCTGGACCCTGATGTGAGCATGGACCCTCCCCACTCTCTGTTTGCTTTCGGGTGAAAATATCCCGGCGAATGGGGCACATGGGTGATTGGTGGGGTGCTAATCCGCCTGTAGCAACCTCTCGTTCGCTGCTTGGCAGTTCCAATTGCACGGATACATTTCCAACTCTATGATAATTGTCAATGTCCTCCATGCGTTTTATGTTGTGGACTTTTTCATCAACGAGGATTGGTATCTGCGCACTATCGATATCTGTCACGATCATTACGGATTCTACCTTGCGTGGGGGAGCATGGTCTGGCTGCCCGGGACGTACACCCTGCAAGCGCAGTACCTGGCACGGTACCCGGTTAACCTGTCAATGCCGGTCGCGGCCGCGATACTCTTGATCGGAATCTCGGGGTATGTCGTTTTCCGCAGCGTGAATCATCAAAAGGATATTGTCCGAAGAACCAACGGGGAGTGTCAGATATGGGGGAAGAAGGCGGAAGTGATACGCACGACATACAAGACCGAAGACGGCAAGAGGCACGAATCCTTACTCCTTTGCTCCGGTGCGTACATTATTCCCACATTGTTGTTATCTCACTCGGTGGCACAAAGCTGACCCGCGCATCACAGGATGGTGGGGAATCGTTCGTCACGCGAATTACCTGGGGGATTTGGTCCTCTCGTACAGCGGGTGCGCGGTGTGCGGGGTGCATAATATCTTGCCGTGGTGGTACGCAGTGTTCATGACTGCCTTACTGCTTCAACGATGCGTGAGGGATCACTCGCGGTGTCTGGGAAAGTATGGGGAGGATTGGGAAAAGTACTGTAGAAGGGTGAAATGGAAGTTGATTCCAGGCGTTTATTAGAGGGTCGGTTTTTGTAAAGTAGAGTAGACCTTTTTTTCCTTTTTCTTCTTCCTCCTTTCATCCTTCTCCAAGTCTTTATCCCGCTCTCTCTCTCCCGCTCCCCCCCATCCCTTATTCACCGGTTATTTCTGTGCATAGTGAGTACCTTCGCACATGCATACATACAGTAGTGCACGTAGAGTGCAGTAAGATGGTGAAAGGGTTTAGAGGATAGAGAGGTTGAGGGGATACGGAAGGGTTGGTAAGCACAGTACAGTACTGCAGGGTTGCGGCTCCTACCGCTATCAGGGGAAGTGTTCCAACCGGGTGCCCGTAGGCTAGGGCGCGAGCCACGGGTACTGTACTGTACTATACTGTACGTGTACACTAGCGGCAAGGCAAAGCATAGAAAAGGGCCGCCAGAGCCAGGTAATGTCAAGTATGATACAGTACAATACAGAACGCTACGGGCGGTTCGGTTAAGCGGGCCGCAGCTAAGCTCCCGCGCCCGTGAAACAGGCCGATACCGGCAATTTACCGTCACAGAATACGCACGCAACAGACTTGTATCATACTTGTACCTCAATTCCCAATCCTATCATAATACACACTCATCTAAGCCCAACCTTCACTTTGCATAATTCGCTTTATCATATCATACCTAAATTTATCCATCATCATCATACCACCTTCCTACCCTGGGGGTAATTGGTAATAAATCCCTTCTCTCCTATTATTATATATCCTTCTCCTATCCCACGCATCGTCTCCTCTTCACTCGCCCTCTCTTGCGCACGATCGCGTGCACACGCACCGTTTCTTCTTTGACTGCCTTCTTCTCTTCCTTCAATCCACTTAAGGCCTGCAACCATCTCGATTTTAAACTTTGCCGTCCACACCACTTCCACCACTACCACACACACCTACACAGGCTTATCCAACCATCTTGGCTTCACATCTCTGTCCCCTTTTGCCTTTTTTTCTTTCTTTTCTTTTTCTTCTTTTTCCTTCACGGTGTACTTGTACAACGATAAATAGTATAACATCTCCTCTCTCCCTCCTCCTTTTTCCCCCTTTCATCTTTTGTTTGTCTGTTTTGCCACTGACTTTTATACTCCCACGGCAAGAGAGAGAGAAAAAAAGGGCAAAATGTCTGGTAGGCGAACGAACTCCTGGGGCGACCCAATTCACTTCTCGCAGACCTCGGCCGCCGGGCAAGAGTACCCCGGACCCTCCCCACATGCGGAAATGAGTTGGACGGTCTGCTACGATGACGACTGCGAAATACATCTTTGCGAGAAACAGGGCTCTGGATGGTTCCCCAGGAGGAAGCAGAGGAAGGGTCCAAAGCGTGGGAAGGGGAAGGGAAAGTTTGGGAGGAGAGACCTTGAGGAGGACGACCCCGAGAACAAACCCTGGGGAGATGGTGGAGATGGGGGAGGGTGCCCCATACCTACCGAGGGAGAGGTGAAGGCTATTCTGGCTAGGAAGGCTGCTCGTGAGGCTGAAGAGGCAAAGGCGGAGGCAGCGGCGAGGGTAAATAGGGAAGTGCAGATTGGGCGGGAAGAGGAGGAAGCTAAGCCCAATACGAAGATCACCCAAGGAGTGAAGCCGAAGGCGACTACTGAGGTCAAGAGTGATTGGGCAGAGAAGATTCGCGAGTTGTTGGCTGGGGGTGAAAAGGCGGACAGGGGTGCCTGTTCGAATAATAATTCGAAACCAACTAATAACTCTCTAGCTGAGGCAGTTGTGAAGCCCGTGCCTCCGGCAGGAAATCCTACTCCCGCGGTGGCGAAATACGGGCCTCTTTGCGGAAAGGGACAATTTGCTTCCACGAATAGAAGAAGTACAGTTGCATCGGCGAGCTTTAATTCTGTCGTTGAGAAAAAACAGTTTTCTCCTCCTCCTCCTCCTCCTCCTCCAGTTACAACCGCCCCTGCCGCCTTTGATGAGAAGCTGGTTACTCCTCAGCCCATTGCGACTGCCAAGACTCCTCAAAGGACACATTTCACTTATCCGCATACCACGACGACTACACCAGCAGCGCACAGCCCTACCATTGACAAGAAGCAGTTCACCACCCCGCCGCCTGTCGCAACCATACGTTCGCCGGCGATATTCGATCCTCGACTAGAGAAGAAACAATTCCCCCCCTTGCCCACGGCCAATCACCACCAAAAACAGCCCCTCCAACCTCGCAAAGACCAAGGCAAGACAAACCCGCATCCAAAACCGTCCAAGGTGTCTCATCATCAGAATTCTCCCGTCACAACTTTTCTCCCAACGGTAGTCATCGCAGCGAGAGCGGCGGCAAAGGCGAAATTGGCGGCCGAGCGGGAAGAAAAGCTTTCGCACATGGCCAAATATAGGCAGGTGATCGGCACAGGGACGGGAGTGGCATAGGCGGTTTGTTTGGTGCAGCTTGTGTGGCTCATCGCTGTGTTCACTTACTCCCTTATTTATTTTATTCTAAAGTCATGCCAATGGTTTTATCATGGCCCCTGTGGCTTACATTTTTTTCTCCCTTTTTTTTGACAGGGTTTGGGGTGCTTGGTTGGGGCTGGTTGCCGAATTTAGGGTTTTCTTTCTTTGCTACGTGGGTAAATTTACTGTTTGGATTTGTGAATTGTTTCCCCCTTGCTATCATCAGGTGTTTACTAGCATGGGTTGAATGGGGTTTCGCTTACATTGGATGTTTTTTGCTGGATCATTGATGATGGGGGAGTGGCTTTCTGTTATTACTTATTTACATTGACCGATGCTTGCCACTATCCAAGATGGAATATAAGTGCGAGGGGAGGGGGCTGGTGGGGAGGGAGTATACTGTTAGTTGGTTGTTGTACCTTAGACACGATAGATAGATGGATAGCTCGGCTGCCGAGTTCTGGGAGCTGGAATATAATTTACACCCAAACATGGCCTTTCCCATTGTGATATTCATTCCCGTTGAGGTCGCCCATTTGCTCAAAAGCCCTGTGCGAATGCATTATCCGGGGAGTTCAGACGACGTACATATAGACCAGAAGTACAGTATGGTACTGTACAAGTCGGGTTGCGCAACGCAAGCAACTGATTGTACAAGTATAATACCACATGGGACAACTTGAGCAAGATACCGAGAAGGGCGATCGATCGGCGTTCGCCGCGAGAGTGATGGGAAAGGAATTGCCTTGGATACATGCTGGATACCCATTCGACTATCCTATCCTAGCCCTGTCGGTTACAGTACCGTAGACTGCCAGCTTTCGTCCTACCGTGCCCGACAGTCCTGTCCCGTACCCAATGATGATCCGATCCGTAGCTCTAAACACCTGATCTCCGGTACACTCGCACCCCCCCCCCCCCCCCCCCCCTATCCCGGAATAAATTTCTCTGAATTCGAAATTATTATTTTTGCGCCGGGACGTAACTCGTTGTCCGGGGGGGTTCCTTGGATTTTGGCAGTCTGGGGGGGGGGGGATTGTACGGTACAAGTACTGTACTCGTCCTCTTCGGAAGTAATCTATCAGCACAGGCATCCGCCTCGATCAGGGGAATAACGCTTCCAGACGGAGAAGGGCATTGGGGGGGGGGTGTTGGGATTACTTCGGTCGGTCGGTTGTCCACCGCGCGGGCGGTCTCGTGCCGTATCGGATCGTACAGTATCATCGTACCTAAACACCCCCACGGCAACCATCTCGGAATTCGGCTAGCCTACTAAGTGCTCGGGATCAGATTCGCAGCGGAAATAGCCGCGGCCGGTTTGTGGTTAGGTTAGTGAGGTTAGGTTAGTTGGCCGGTTTTGACGTGGCTGGCTGAACTGGGGCGGGAATTGCGAAAACGAGGGGACGAGATCCGGCGCGTTGCGTACTTTAGGTTGACCCACTCTCCCCTGGTCGCCATTACGGTACGATTCCATGAGGGAAAAGGGCTAAGCCTTCTTGGAAGGAAGGAAGGAAGGAAGGAAGGGTTTGGTTTGGCTACCGGTATGGGACGGGAGGTTCCAGCGGTCGTGTGGGGGGGGAAAGTGGGGTTTCGGGAAGGGGGCGAGGGTGGAGGGGAAGTTCCGGGGTAGCGGAGTGGGGGATTCGAGTGATGGTGGGTGGTTAGGCGAGGGGTTCTTGGCTTGCTGGTTTGGATGGAGCGGTGATTTTTCTGCCTGGGGATGATGGTTTGTCGTTCCTGGTTGGGCGTCGGTTGTGGGATTGCTGTATTATTGCGGGGGTTGGGGCCGTCTTGGAGTAATTAGGGCTCGCGTACTGGTCTGTGGAGATGGTAGAAGGTGGAAATTTGGCAATCAGCAGGGGTAACGGTTACCCGGACTGAAAAAAAATCGTGAAAAGGCTTGAGGGGAAAGAATTGGAGGGTGTCCCGGCTTATGATACATTGTTCCCCGGGTAAGTGCCGGCACCAGGTGTGAAGGGCGGGTCAGTTGAACTTCCCCCTGCGTCTTTGAGCCCCAGGAGGCAGTGTTTCCTCCGGCCACTGCCCCAAAAATTGGACGGGCACTTTGCCTCCAGCAAGAGTTAAGTAATGTGCCAATCAAGCCACGATACCCTTATTTTCCCTTCCTTTTGTTCGCCACTCCTCCAATTGCCATGGGACTTGAAGCCTGGCCCTAACCCGTTGATCTACTCTGACGACAGGTAGGGGGATGCCGAGCCGTAATATCATGCTAATTTCTCCTGCGCGAAAAATCACCGGGTGTTAATAAAGTCACCCTGGACTCAGTTTTGGCCAGTTAAGGCCTGCCCAAACCCTGAGCCTGTCTAATGAGTGGGTGGATCGGCAGTGCTGGGGTTAATGGTTAGAGGAATACTTCTCATTTGCTCCTGCGCCAGACAGCCAGTAGGGAAGCGGGATTTTAATAGGTTTCCCAGGTCGGAATGTTTTGCCTTACCTAACTTTATTGTCCCCTCAGAAAAAACCGCCAAGATTATCCGTTTTCCATGGTTACACTGACCACATTCCGCCCAATCCAACGCCCCCTTTCGCCTCGCCTCACATTTGCCCCCGTGCTGGCTAATCGGCAATGGCGCCAGAGCGAGCGCAACACGGTTCGTGAAACCACGTGAACGGTTGGATTTCGCTTGGGGTTAACAATGGGCGAACACCGGCCAATACCCACCCGGTGCCCCGGTCTAGCCTACCAGTGCATTGGTGCAACAACCAGACAAGGCAGACCACACTGCGATACACACACCCCTTTGTCGCTCCCGCGGAGTTTGGCGAGAGTGGTCGCGGCGGCGGTCGTGATCGAGGTTAAATTTAGGTTGGAAATATCGGTGATCGGATTTTTGGCACGTCTGGTGAGTGGGATCGATCGCGGAGTAGGGGGGAGGGGGGGTTGTGTCGCATTATTGATGGTTGGTTGGGAGGGGGCAGAAAAGGCGTGCGGGCGGTGAGGTTTGCGGGGTATTACTGGAGCTCGTGCTATGGCAATGTTGGGCGATCTCATCGGTGGGTTTTGGCTCTGGGGGGGTTTATTTTTGGGATCTTGAGGTAGTCGGTGCTCTCGACGGGCCTCTTGATGTAGGATACCACCTGATGCTATGCTAGCTTATTTAAAGAGTACCGGAGAGTGGGCTGAGGTGAGGAGGGTACGAGAGGGGATCAGTGAATATTGCGATCTATGAGGGAAATTGGAGAAAATTAAGAGCGACGCTGCCATGCGGATACGGTGCCAGCAGGAGGGTGGAGGGATATCGGACAATATGGGCGCTGAGAGTGTGAGCTACTAGATATACCGAGGCCATACCACATGGTTATAATGTTTTCTTAATCTTTATTTGCTCTTGTTTATAGTTTCTTCCTACTCTTTTGTTTGATTTTCAATGACTACGGTAGTATGTTGGCCTTATGCAGTTGCGGATGCAGGAAGCTTTATCAACAAAGCAGTAGCCACATGGATGACCCCCACTTGTACTTTACTACGGATTAAGCTATTTTGTTATTCATCACACACAACTGGGAATTGCAAGTATAATACCACCTCATATAGTTTTTCGCAATCCCTCAACAGCCCCTGTTCTATTGCACACCACATATGTATGCTCAAAAAAGAAAAGCCGTTCTATATCCACTGTGTCTATCAATAAAGGGAGAGGGTCAGATGTGGAAAAAAGGAAAACAGTGCTATACAACAAAAAAAAAGATAAAAAAAAGAGACCCGAAGGTGAGTTGACCGCTAACTTGGAGGGAAATTAAATATACAAGTATGATACTGGATGAAATCTCCAACTTTCCAAGAATAATAATAGAACCCCTCCATCCCGCCCACCAGACGTTATTATACTTTATAAACAGGGATTGATAAATGCCCACTCGGCGATCGTGCGCAGAGGATTGCAGATGGGTGTGGTGAAGGTATGTTCCGATCCCTCGCGCTTCCCTTCGCCGACAGATGGTTATGTCAAGGGTACCTTCCATGAGGGATGTTCTCTAAAAAGGAAGGAATGGGAGTGATTGAACACGGGGCGGTGTCTTCTACCCATCAAATGGCGTAGTGTATACCGCTTTGTGGATCTGCAGCAGCTCTATCGCCCGCTGATCAGCCTGACTACTATGAGGAGGAGAAAATGTTGAGTCGTCTTTTTTTTCGGTTTGTCACGGCTGACCTGATAGGGGGGGGCGATGTTTGCACCACTCCCGTAGGTGGATCCCGAGTGGCATAGGAGAGCGGTGTCTGGCCGTCATTGTCTGGCTTGTCGGGGTTGACCTCTTCCCGTTCGAGTAGCATTTTCTCAACTCCCTTGTTTCCTCTCGCCCACCGGAGCGGTGTTCGGCCATTATTATCTGGTTTATTAGGGTTGACTTCTTCACGCCCAAGTAGTATTCTTACCACTCCCCCATGTACCCACTGAGCGGCAAACGAGAGAGGTGTTCGGCCATCATTATCTGGCTTGTCGGGGTTGACCCCCTCCCGTTCGAGTAGCATTTTCACAACTCCCTCCATTTGTCCCTGAGCCGCATGCGAGAGCGGTGTTCGGCCATCATTATCTGGCTTATCAGGGTTGACCTCTTTCCGTCCGAGTAGTAGTCTCACGACTCCCTCCACAGCGGTAGAGCTGTACACGACCTGAGTGGCATACGAGAGAGGTGTCTGGCCGTCATTGTCTGGCTTGTCGGGGTTGACCTCTGCCCGTTCGAGTAGCATTTTCACAACTCCCTCCCGCCCATACCCAGCTGCATACGAGAGCGGTGTCCGGCCAAAATCATCTGGCTTGTCGGGGTTGACCTCTGCCCGTTCGAGTAGCATTTTCACATCTCCCTCCCGCCCATACCCAGCTGCATACGAGAGCGGTGTCTGGCCGTCATTGTCTGGCTTGTCGGGGTTGACCTCTTCCCGTTCGAGTAGCATTTTCACAACTCCCTCCTTTCCTCTCTCAGCCGCATGCGAGAGCGGTGTCCGGCCATTATTATCTGGCTTATCAGGGTTAACCTCTTTCCGTCCGAGTAGTACTCGCACGACTCCCTCCGCAGCGATACAGCCTTTCGAACTCCCAGTGGCATACGAGAGGGGTGTCCAGCCGTAGTTGTCTGGCCTGTCGGGGTTGACTTCTTCCCGCCCGAGTAGCATTTTAACCACTCCCTCATGACCAACCAGAGCGGCAAACGAGAGGGGTGTTCGGCCATTATTATCTGGCTTATCAGGGTTGACTTCTTCCCGTTCGAGTAGCATTTTAACAACTCCCTCATTGCCCATATGAGCCGCACGCGAGAGCGGTGTTCGGCCATCATTATCTGGCTTATCAGGGTTGACCTCTTTCCGTCCGAGTAGTATTTTCACGACTCCCTCCGCAGCGATGTTTCTATGCCAAATCCGAGTGGCATGCGAGAGCGGTGTTCGGCTATCATTATCTGGCTTGTCGGGGTTGACTTCTTCCCGCCCGAGTAGCATTTTAACCACTCCCTCATGCCCGTCCCCAGCGGCATGCGAGAGAGGTGTTCTTCCCTGATTATCTGGCTTGTCGGAGCCGACCTCTTCCCGCCCGAGCAATGCTTTCACCACTCCCTCATGTCCCCCCCCAGCGGCAAACGAGAGAGGTGTTCTTCCTTGATTATCTGGCTTGTCTGGGTCGACCTTTTCCCACCCGAGGAGTACTTTCACCACTCCCTCATGTCCCTTCCCAGCGGCAACCGAGAGAGGTGTTCTTCCCTGACGATCCGGCCTATCGGAGCCGACCTCTTCCCGCCCGAGCAGTATTTTAACCACTCCCTCATGCCCTCCCTCAGCGGCAAACGAGAGAGGTGTTCTTCCCTGATTATCTGGCTTGCCTGGGTCGACCATTTCCCACCCGAGCAGTATTTTGACCACCATCTCCAGTCCATGCCCAGCAGCATGTGAAAGCAGCGTCCGGCCGTCGATGATGTCTATGCTATCGGTGGTGACCCCAGCCTGCGCGAGCAGTTTCATCACCACTCCCTCATGCCCATGCCCAACGGCATAGGACAGCGGTGTTCGGCCAAGATTATCTATCCTGTCGGGGTTGACCTCTGCCCGCCCGAGTAGTATCTCCACAGATCCCTCCCGCCCATACGCAGCTGCATAGGAGAGCGGTGTCTGGCCGTGATCATTCGGCTCGTCAGGGTCGACCTCTTCCCACCCTACCAGCATTTTCACCACATCCTCATGTCCACTCCGAGCAGCCCATGCGAGTGGGGAATCCCCCAAATAATACCTGCTATTAGGACTATAACTTTGTATCTCTCTCAAAGTAGCTACAACTTCAGCAATTCCGAAGAAAGATGCGCAGTGCACTCCGCTAAGATTGCAGGGGGTAGAATAAGAAGGAAGATCAAGACCGCCCATGTGATGTATAAGGAGGAGCATGGATACGTGACCATCATATTCCTGTAGCAGCTGCAGGGCAAGTGATCTGGCACAGTCCGAGAGATCCCGTTTCGCATGAACTCCCCAGTATAGAGAGCAATATTCTAGAAAGGGATAGAGATTCTTGAGGGCGGAGAGGTTATTATAACTGTCATGGATTGGAAGGGCCTTGACCTGCTGGGAGTTTAGATATGTCAAGCAGATCTCTGCCATTGATGAATGAGGTCTTCTAAAGATATCGGGGTGGGCAGAAAGATATTCTTTGAGAGTAAAATGGATCAGTCGCACTGTTGATGCTTCCTTATCCACGGTAATAAGCCCTTGACAGCAGCTCACTAATGTTGCCATCGAAGGGATGTTGCCCGCATTGAAATCTATAGAGCCCAGCTCAATCGCAAGAGCATGGCAGAGCTGATTTGCCATGAATGGCCGCTCCGCATGACTGATCCACATCAAAGCTCCCATCCCTAGTCTCGATTTATTCCCACCCTGTGCCTTTATCCGTTCGATCGTTGCACCGTAGGCATCGTTTAACCCCAACCCAGGTGTCATTTGGCTCAGCTTTTCTCGTCTCCGATAGATTGTCGCCTCTTGCAAGATTGCTTCGATATTTAAAGAGACCAGTAGAAACCTAAATATATATTAGCGGGTAAGATAAGATTGGATTCTTAGCATCGTGGTCGCTACTCACATTTCCGATATACTTCCGGGAATCTTCTCCAGAATGTCTGCCTCTAAACTCGAATCCATAGCATCCGGTGTTTCGTCCTCGCTCAATCTTACACGAAGGAATCTGACGATATCATCTCTGGTAGGGCCTAGGGATACACTTTTCACTCGACCAGAAAGACGTTTTTCAATCTCGGTGAGAATATGGGGCCTTCCGGTCACAAATATTCGGGCACCCGGGGACTTCTCGAGAATTTCTTTCAACGAATCAAAAAGCCGGAATCGCTGCACAGCAGTACATTCGTCGAGAGCGTCAATGACCATAAATGTAGGCTGCGATGACGTGATGAGTTGCAGCATCCTCACAATATCGGCCAGCTGCGGTTTGCGTCCACTAACGGCCTGCTTTTGCTCTTGTAAGGCGCGCGATATATCCTCTGGGACCCTTTCCATTCCACTGATCACCTGCTTTAGCATGGATCCAAGCATACTGGTGGCAGTCTGCTCTTTTCGCGCTGCAAAGTCGAAGTAAAAGCATGTAACCGCTGTATGGTGTCCTCTCATCTGATCGCACAGCCAATCCACTACCAGCGAACTGTGATCGCAGAATGTTAGCCCGATTTTATTCCTTCTTCTGGAGAATAGGGGTTGTTACCTAATAAAGGTCTTTCCGACACCCGGATTTCCATAGCAAAACAGAACTGCCTCGTCACCCTCGCCTCCACCACTCAATCCGCTCCAGGTTCTAAATTCCTTAGTCTCCATCAGCCACCCCCCGACATCTTTGACACGGCGTTCTTGAATGTCCGAATGCCGCAGGCCGGGGTCCAGGGGTGACAGCCAGGTTAGGAGTGGAGACAAATCATCGGCAACTGTACAGTTGTTCCACACATTACTAGTTGTAGTAGTATTATAAGAGTTCGTAGCATTGAGGCAGTTGCTGCTATCGTTGATAGTATATTGAGACATCTTCAACCGTGTATTGCTTGCTCTTTCGAAGCGGAGGAGTATAGGATGGTCGGTTGGTGATATTCCTGGGAGAGGGAGAAAAGCGGGGCCTAGTTTAGTGGGAGAAAAGTGGGGTCTGTTGAAACAGAATCACAGCCCCGGCTACTCTGAGGCGCCAAGAGCATCCCCGCTGAACCACGTGCAGCTTGTGAAACCAATACGTATCACACTTCTGGCTACAAGTACTATTCGCAGTACAACGGTCAGGCATTTACTTGTCCCAGGCAAGAAGTACAGTACTTATCAGATTCGAGAGTATTGGGAAATTCAGTCGGTAACCCTCGATCGCTCTAGCAAACAGGGTCAAACACCGCTCACACTAGCGGCCAATAAAGGACACCAGATGGTCGTGAAGCTGCGACAAGCCCGACATTCCCAAAATATCCGGTAATTGAGTCCCCACTTGATTTCCTGGAGTTTACCATCTCGTCTCATGATGAAATTTCATTTTTGTTGGTACATGCAGTCCCAGGTGTACATGAGTTTAGTGTGGAGTAGTCCAAGATCTTTATTTGTTTTCAGCTTTCAGTTTTTCTTTAGAGGTTTAGGTGGATGCTTCTTGGGCGCGTCAACCTTTCTCCCGCTCCTCGGCAATCACACTCATTCGCTCAATTTACTGGAGCTCGTGCTATTATCGTTGGGCGATCTCATCGATGGGGTTTGGCTCTGGGGAAGTTTATGTTTGGGATCTTGGGGTAGTCGATGCTCTCGACGTGCCTCCTGATGCAGGCTACCACCCGACGCTATGCTAGCTTATTTAACGAGTACGGTAGAGTGAACTGAGGTGCGCAGGGTGCGAGAGGGGATCAGTGAATATTGCGATGGAGTTGTGTGATCTATGAGGGGAATTGTAGAGACTTAAGATCGACGCTGCCCTGCGGATACAGTTCAGGAAGAAGGGTGGAGGGAGATCGGACGATATGGGCGCGGAGAGTGCGAGCTACTATATGTATACTGAGGCCATACCATATGGTAATAATGTTTTAATCTCTACTTGTTCTTGTCTCATGGTTTTCTTCCTTAAGTTGTCTACTATTTTGTTTGACTTTCAATGACCGCGGTAGTATGTTGTGCTTATGCAGTTCCATTGTCGATGTAGGAAACTTTACCAACAAGGCTATAACCACATTGATGACCACCACTTGTACCGCACGGTCGGTCATGTGGATGGCCATGGAGAAAACTACGCTAGAACATACGGTACAAAACATCGTGAATGTTTGATACCGTTAGTTTGTTAGGTTAGCTCTGTAGAAAAAGGGGTATTGAAGGAGGGAAGGCGGATGAGAAAACATAACCATCCGCACCCCCCCCCCTTCCCATCAATTTTCATCATTGTTTTTCTTTGACATTTATCTCGCTTGACCCTGGCTGTGGAATCGTGATAAGTGAAGCGAATTTGTCTCCCTTCAGAAGTTCCTATTTCCCACCCAAAGAACGCCGGGAGTGAGAGGACACCCGACAGCACTTTACTATTGATTAAGCTATAATTTGTTATTCATCACACACAGCTGAGAATTGCAAGTGTAATACCGCCTCATAGTTTTTCGCAATCACCTCAAGAGCCCCTGTTTTATTGCACGCCACATATGTATGCTCAAAAAAAACCCCCGTTCTATATCCACTGTCTATCAATAAAGGTAGAGAGTCAGAGGTGGGAAAAAAAGGAAAACTGTACTATACACAAAAAAGAGAAAGAAAGAAAGGGGACCCGAACGTGAGTTGACCGCTAGAGGGAAATTAAATATACTGGATGAAATCTCCAACCTTCCAAGAATGATAATAGAACCCCTCCATCCCACCCACCAGCCGTTATTATACATTACTTTATAAACAGGGATTGATAAATGCCCACTGGGCGGTCGTGCATAGGGGATTGCAGACGGGCATGGTAAAGATATGTTTGCTCAAATCCCCTGCGCTTCCTTTCGGCGACAGATGGTTATGTCAAGGGCACCTTCCATGAGGAATGTTCTTTAAAAAGGAAGGAATGGGAGTGATTAATACGGGTCGGTGTCTTCTACCCATCAAATGGTGCTGTGTATACCGCTTTGTGGATATGCAGCAACTCTATCGCCCGCTGATCAGCCTGGCTACTATGAGGAGGAGGAGAAACGGTTAAGTCGTCTTTTTTTCCGGTTTGTCACGGGGGACCTGATAGGGGGGACGATGTTTGCTCCACTCCCTTAGGCGGATCCCGAGTGGCATACGAGAGCGGTGTCTGGCTGTCATTGTCTGGCTTGTCGGGGTTGACCTCTTCCAGTTCGAGTAGCATTTCCTCAACTCCCTTTTTTCCTCTCGCCCACTAGAGCGGTGTTCAGCCATTATTATCTGGCTTATTAGGGTTGACCTCATTCCGCCCGAGTAGTAGTTGCACGACTCCCTTCATAGCGATGTAGTTCGGGCTCCGAATGGCATGCAAGAGCGGTGTCTGGCCGTCACTGTCTGGCTTGTCGGGGTTGGCCTCTTCCCTTTCGAGTAGCATTTTCACAACTCCCTCATTTCCTATATAAGCCGCGTGCGAGAGGGGTGTTCGGCCATGATTATCTGGCTTATCAGGGTTGACCTCTTTCCGTTCGAGTAGTATTCTCACGACTCCCTCCGCAGCGATATAGCCATAATGATTCCCAGGGGCATACGAGAGCGGTGTCCGGCCAACATCATCTGGCTTGTCGGGGTTGACCTCTGCCCGTTCGAGTAGCATTTTCACAACTCCCTCCCGCCCATACCCAGCTGCATACGAGAGCGGTGTCCGGCCAACATCATCTGGCTTGTCGGGGTTGACCTCTGCCCGTTCGAGTAGCATTTTCACATCTCCCTCCCGCCCATACCCAGCTGCATACGAGAGCGGTGTCCGGCCAACATCATCTGGCTTGTCGGGGTTGACCTCTGCTCGTTCGAGTAGCATTTTCACAACTCCCTCATTTCGTGTCTCAGCCGCATGCGAGAGCGGTGTTCGGCCATTATTATCTGGCGTATCAGGGTTGACCTCTTTCCGTCCGAGTAGTATTTTCACGACTCCCTCCGCAGCAATATAGCTATCATAATTCCGAGTGGCATGCGAGAGCGGTGTCTGGCCGTCATGGTCCGGCCTGTCGGGGTTGACTTCTTCCCGCCTGAGTAGTATTTTGACAACTCCTTCGTGTCCATTATGAGCGGCATTCGAGAGCGGGGTTTGGCCCCATTTATCTGACTTGTCCGGGTTGACCTCTTCCCGTCCGAGTAGCATCTTCACCACTCCCTCATGTCCCCCTCCAGCGGCAAACGAGAGAGGTGATCTTCCCTGATTATTTGGCCTATCGGAGCCGACCTCTTCCCGCCCGAGCAGTACTTTCACCACTCCCTCATGTCCCACCTCAGCTGCAAACGAGAGAGGTGATCTTCCCTGATTATCTGGCCTATCGGAGCCGACCTCTTCCCGCCCGAGCAGTACTTTCACCACTCCCTCATGTCTCCCCTCAGCGGCAAACGAGAGAGGTGTTCGGCCATTATTATCTGGCTTGTCTGGGTCGACATTTTCCCACCCGAGCAGTATTTTGACCATCATCTTCTGTCCATTTCCAGCAGCATGTGAGAGCAGCGTCCGACCCAGGTTGTCTATCCTATCGGGGCTGACCCTAGCTTGCCCGAGTAGTTTCATCACCACTCCCTTATGCCCATACCCAACGGCATAGGACAGCGGTGTTCGGCCTTGATCATCTATCCTGTCGGGGTTGACCTCTTCCCGCCCAAGTAGTATCTCCACAACTCCCTCCCACCCATACGCAGCTGCATAGGAGAGCGGTGTCTGGCCGTAATCATTCGGCTCGTCAGGGTCGACCTCTTCCCACCCTACCAGCATTTTCACCACTTCCTCATGTCCACTACGAGCAGCCCATGCAAGTGGGGAATCCCCCAAATAATACCGAATAATACTGCCTCTGGAACCATAACCCTGCCTCTCTCTCAAAGCAGCTACAACTTCAACAATTCCGAAGAACGATGCGCAGTGCACTCCGCTAAGATTGTGGCCGAATGAATAACTAGGAAGGTCAAGAGTGCCTGTGTGATCTACAAGGAGGTGTATGGATACGTGGCCATCATATTCCTGTAGCAGCTGCAGGGCAAGTGATCTGGCACAGTCCGAGAGATCCCGTTTCGCATGAACTCCCCAGTATAGAGAAGAATATTCTAGAAAGGGATAGTGATTCTTGAAGGCGGAAGAGGTACTATAACCGCCATACATTGGAAGTGCCTTGACCTGCTGGGAATTTAGATATGTCAAGCAGATCTCTGCCATTGACGAATGAGGCCTTCTGAAGATATCGGGGTGGGCAGAAAGATACTCTTTGAGAGTAAAATGAATCAGTCGTACTGCTGATGCTTCCTTATCCACAGTAATAAGCCCTTGACAGCAGCTCACTAATGTCGCCATCGAAGGGATGTTGCCCGCATTGAAATCTATAGAGCCCAGCTCAATTGCCAGGGCATGGCAGAGCTGATTTGCCATGAATGGCCGCTCCGCATGACTGATCCACATCAAAGCTCCAATCCCTAGTCTCGATTTATTCCCACCCTGCGCCTTTATCCGTTCGATCGTTGCACCGTAGACATCGCCCAAGCCTAAGCCAGGTGTCATTTGACTCAGCTTTTCTCGTCTCCGAAATATTGTCGCTTCTTGCAAGATTGCTTCGATATTTAAGGAGACTAGTAGAAACCTAAATATATATTAGTGGGTAAGATAAGATTGGATTCTCAGCATCGCGGCCGCCACCCACATTTCCGATATACTTCCGGGAATCTTCTCTAGAATGTCTGCCTCCAGACTCGAATCCATAGCATCCGGTATTTCGTCCTCGCTCAATCTGACGCGAAGGAATCTGACGATATCGTCTCTGGTAGGGCCTAGGGATACACTTTTCACTCGGCCAGAAAGACGTGTTTCAATCTCGGTGAGAATATGGGGCCTTCCGGTCACGAATATTCGGGCACCCGGGGATTTCTCGAGGATTTCTTTCAACGAATCAAAGAGCCGGAATCGCTGCACAGCAGTACATTCGTCGAGAGCGTCAATGACCATAAATGTAGGCTGCGATGATGTGATGAGTTGCAGCATCCTCACGATATCAGCCAGCTGCGGTTTGCGTCCACTAACGGCCCGCTTTTGCTCTTGTAAGGCGCGCGATATATCCTCTGGGACCCTTTCCATTCCACTGATCACCTGCTTCAGCATGGATCCCAGCATACTGGTGGCAGTCTGCTCTTTTCGCGCCGCAAAGTCGAAGTAAAAGCACGTAACCGCTGTATGGTGTCCCCTCATCTGATCGCACAGGCTATCCACTACCAGTGAACTGTGATCGCAGAATGTTAGCACGATTTTATTTCTCCCTTCGGAGAACAGGCCTTGTTACCTAATAAAGGTCTTTCCGACACCCGGATTTCCATAGCAAAACAGAACTGCCTCGTCACCCTCACCTCCACCACTCAATCCGCTCCAGGTTCTAAATTCCTTAGTCTCCATCAGCCACCCTCCGACATCTTTGATACGGCGTTCTTGAATGTCCGAATGGCGCAGGCCGGGGTCCAGGGGCGACAGCCAGGTTAGGAGTGGAGATAAATCATCGGCAACTGTACAGTTGTTCCACACATTACTAGTTGTAGTAGTAAAATTATTATAAGAGTTCGTAGTATTGAGGCAGTTGCTACTCTCGGTGATGGTATATTGAGACATTTTCGACTGTTTATTCCACCATCTTTCAAAGCGGAAGAGTATAGGATGGTCGGTAGATGATATCCCCGGGAGCAGAAGAAAAGCGGGGTGTAGTTGAGTGAAAGAAAAGCGGAGGTCTGTTAAAACACCGCCGCATGCACGGCTGGTTTTGGATGCCAAGAAGACTTCAGTGAAACCACACGTAGCCCGTGAAACCAATATCACTCTTCTGGCTACTACCGTACGGTATTGGCACTGTATGTTAGGGCGTATCGTACGAGTTTCCATTATAAATCCTAGCCTAAAAAATCTATATGGCAAACCGCCCGCGCATATCTGACCCCCCATACAAAATCCGGACTCAAGGGATCGATTTCTATGCCTGTACGGTAACTTATAATCCATGTTACACCACGCACTTTAGCGTGCCGACAGGCAAGACTCCCACCCTACTCACTTCGAATATCACCTATGATAATATCATACCATTCCCGCGGTGAGAATGTTGCCAGCAACCCGCAAGGGTTTACCATCTACTCCGCTTTTCCTCCATCTCGCGAATAGTGTTAGCTGACCCTAACTTAATCAACCTCTTGCCCTCAATCACCTCCCCACCAGTGAAAATTAAAAAAAATCTCAATCTTTCAACAATAACTATAACTCTTTCAATACTTTTAACTACATCACTCCCGGTAATAAGCCTAAAATGTTAGCGTAACTATCTCAATTAGAGCCACGGGTACGGTATCGAGACATCGGGACCCAGCGGGTGGACAGTACAGGAGCTTGGCTGCTGGAAACCTGGAAATTTCGACGCTGGCATAGCGGTTGTCGGGAGGATGAAGCTAATCAAAATCCCACCTTATTCTGCCATGGCAATCTAGGCGTGTGGAAGAGCGATATCATGTAAGAGAGAGTGCATCACTGCCGGAAATCAGATATAGTATTCCGGGTATATGCATTGAAGGTCACTACAGAAAGTAATAATAATAATAACAAAAGCCTTCCGCAGGTCCCCTACGGTATCCCCCAACACGCCCTACCCCTATCATCCCCTCATTCCCTCAGCTCCCACTTCACATGCCGCCTGCCGTCGGCTGGGATGGTCCACCACCCCGGGTAGGGCACTCCTTCAGTGCCATCTCCACGGCCTCGAGCTTAACCATCCGGTATGCAATTTCCCGGCCCAGGCCGCCGAGGAATGGTCGGGGGAGGCGACGGTAGTGTGGACGCCCGGGCAGACGATGTCGGGGAAGATGATATTGGGGCAGTGCAGGTACGACGCTGGCGCAGATAATGTTGGGGTAGGAGGGGCAGGTGGTCCAAGTCGCGTTGGGAAAGATAAGATCGGGGAGAAGGATGGAGGGGCAAAAACGTCCGGGTGGACATGGCTATCGCACGAGGGCCAGGTACCGTTCGTAAAGGTTTCACGTGTGAACGTCCCGTTCGCGAAGGTACCGTTCGGGAGTCATGATGGGGGAAGTGGTGTAAGTTAGCACTATGGCTGATGGATGGATATGATGTCTTTGTGATTGATATACACTCCTGTGATCGCCCTTAGTTAATTAGTCAGTCGAAGTGGTCGTCGTTGGGCGTGAGCCTGGGGTTGTTGTTAGTGAAAAGATTTTCCCCGCCCCTGAGAGTGCGATCGTTTTCGTTGTGAGTTGCTTGGCGTTTTCGTTTCGTTTCGTTTCGTTTCACCGCTGGTCACTCGCCGTGCATCTTTCACTGTCGAAGTACAAAAATTACGAGCAAAGGACGAATAGGGGGGCGTACCACAAGCGCTCGAAGTGGAGTCCTACCAAGACCCCACCAATTCCTGCAATGAGGGTCGATTCTGATGTCCCATGCTTATCCCAGAATCCTACACAATACCAAATGACAAAGTTAGCGATCCGGACTGTTTGGAACCTTTAAATGACTTGAACAAGCCTCTTATTACCAAGATACACTAGAAAGTATTGTCGAGACAATCGCTGTTCTCTCCCGGTAGCGGCCACATTAAGATCGCCAAATTCTCAACACCGTAATTCTTAAACTTCACCTGCAAAACAATACGATACACGGCGAGTGACGTGCAGTGAAACGAAACGAAACGCCAAGCAACTCGCAACCAAAACCATCGCACACTCACGAGCGAGGAAAATCTTTTCACTAACAACAACCTCAGGCTCGCGCTCAACGACACCTCTTGATACCCGATGCTCAACTAACTAAAACTAATGGTAGGAACAAAGCATAAATAAAACAACGACAATACCTTCCTCCTACTGCCGATCACCTCACAGGTCCATACTCTTCCACGAATGCCCCTGCTATTATTCCACGCATGTTCCCCTTTTTCCCTTCCGCAAAACTATCATGCTGTCAAAGAAAAAAACAAACGTCCCAAAGAAAACTTCTTCAGGCTCAATAGCCTCCATACATCCGACCCTATTCTTCCAGCGCTGTACCGATCCCGAGCACTTCTCCGGATATTTGTCGAACGATGTGAGGATAGGCTGCGCCCAGAGAGAGCTTGCCGGGCAGCATGAAAGACTTTATGCCTCCGGGCTTCCGCTTTCCTTCCGATAAACGCATGGATCCTAAGTGCATATCTGAACTTCCTTGTCTGAACGATAACGGGATAGGCTGTGTGCGCGGCCGATAGGTTGAGTGCATGCTCGATGGGTTTAGCATGGTGAGCAGCGTCGAAGGATTCCAACAGTAATAGTGAGACCGACTAGAAAGAACACCTCCGGGCCTATGTCGAAAGACTACTCAACAAGCGCAGCCCCCCTCCAAATTACTAGGAGAAACGGAAAAGGCTGAAGCCTTTGAGTGGCCCGGCAAGGGTATGTGGGGCTGATCCGTTAGCAATGGTGGGGAAAGGGAGAAATACATTCACTGTTGAAAATAGTGGCTGCTGAGGTAATGGTTTAAGGCGGGGATTGTACTGTACGTAGTGGAGCGAAACCGCTTGAGTGGAGATGATGATCATGATTTAATAAGCCAATGGAAGTGGAAAGACTTGAGGAAAAAGTTGTGTACAGGAAGAAAGGTGTGTCGTGAGAGAAGACAAGAAGGGAAGAAGAGCAAGGGGGTGAAAACATTTTCATAGGTTGCTCGTCCTTTGCGTCTACTGCCGCGGCCTCAGTGCGGGCACATTCTGCACTATGTGCGGCCATTGAACTGCTATTTCCAAAAGTTTAGGAGGGCGTCTGCACACGAGGCGGCCCGAGCTCCCGGGCCGGCTCGCCTATCGGCAAACACTACTTTCCATAGGAACTTAACATCTCGACGGATCGATCCGCCTTGCCTTCGGGCCTATAGAGATGTAGTAATGATCGTGGATATGGTCACTTATTATGTAGTGGTGCTCTCCCCCGATTGTGTGGGCTGTGTTCGGCTGTGTTGATAATGGTGGGAAATCGGGATCCCCGGGGTGTCTTTCTACATTAGAACATTCCAGTACGGTAGTGCGAGAAGTAGCTCCCTAATCTTTGGACACGCCAAGTATAAAATTTCCGCCATGCCTCAAGTTAGGCTGACTTCCATGTCACTCCCGTGGTTTTTCACACCCTCGTAAGCGTTGATTAGGACGGACTAAGTGACCGAGTGTGCCTTACCCCCCCCGGAGGTCTAACTGGTCTCGGGAGACGTGGAAAGAATATTGTTGTGGATACCTGATGGTGTGAAGGAATTGATTGGTCATTTAGGTGGGCAGTCAGGGATGTGCGATGCGGCGTTCTCTGCAGGTTGTCCGCAAGGGTAACCGCTACAAAAATAAGAGCCTGCTTCTACAACTATCCATAGCCAGTGCGCTCACACGTCCACACTTCTGTGTTCCCCCATCTGTTCGACCCCTGGCTTCCGCCCTACTCAACTCTTCTAATGCTATAATATTCCACTATGTACTATCAATACCCGCCTCAAGGTGGAATATTGGGTGGGCATGATTGGAAAATTTCTCGTGTCTCTTAGGAAGACTAAGGGATTTCTTTTTTCCGAATAAATCACTCTAGATGGCTCTGACGCTGCAAACCAGCGTGGAACACTTGGCGTTTATTGAGACAGATTTTAGACTTGGGCGGCGAAACAATATACGGCGGGACGAAACGAAAATCGCCAAGGAATTCACGCCTAAACGATCGCACGCTAAAGCGGGGGGAAATCTCTTCACTTCACAACAACAACCTCACGTCTCTCGTCCAACGACTCCACGATGCTCTATCTCTAACCAACTGAGGGCAATCACAGGAGTATATATCAATCGCGGGGACATCATATCCATCATGAGGCACTACACTACTCCATGTGAGTCTCTCCTCCCCCGTGAGCACTCCCGGCTAACTAAAAGAAAAATTAACACTTTGCCACCTCCGGGCTTCCAGCTCTTTCACGCTGGCCTTACAGTGCTTCCGCTTTTCTCCCGGCTTTCCCGAGGGCTGCATGATCCCAAAACTATCGCGCATTGCTGCATTCGCAATTCTTTCCCGAACGTATAAACTAAACGCCCAAAGCCGAAGCCATATGCCCGGATCCTCAGCGTATATCCAAAGCCACAAACAAGCGTGCTCCCGGGAACTATCTGAACAAAGGAAGTATCGTGAGTATGGCGAGCAGCACCATTTTCAACAACAGGACTTGACTTTCACTCGCAACCGCAATGTCATGTAAGTGGTGGGGGAGCTCCCGTCGATTGGAGTTTTCATGGGTAGCTAGTAGCATAGTACTTGACTTGTGTTATAAATTAGGGCTTTGAAACTGGAATATATGTGCGCCGCGATCCTGTAGTACCAATAAAACAGTCAAATGGTGTTGGTTTCGCACCTCAGATGATTAGATTGTCGAGTGCTTCGGCAGAATACATAATCTGACTAGCCACTTGGCGCACACACAGTTTCTCTATAACTTTATCGGGATACTTTATTAATTGGCCAGTAGAAGCAGATACTTGAGATCAACCCCCCCCCCATAATCCGGATATTAAAATGATTTCAACCCCACTTCATCTCCATTCACCGTACCTCCCCATATTCCTATCTTACCCTGTGAGAAGCAACCTCTCAGTCCGGCGAGCCCCACCAATCTAATTAATCGAAATAGTCCTTTCACAAATCCCGTTACCACACTTCTCCCTATCCCATCCTATCCATTCCCAGGGTAGCACTTCCGAATGGGCGAGATGAGGCTGCTTGTTGGCAAAGGCTTCGAGAATCATTACACTACTGTATAGTACACTGCTTTTTATCTATCTAATAAATAAATAAATATAAAAAAAACGCCCTCTATAATATTATACAGTTGATCTATCAGGCAAGGAGGGGAGTCGGGGGGGGGGGGCAGGAAATGAAGTGAGGAAAAACGAACCGTACTATACCAGAGGAAAAACGGCGCGAGCAAGAATTTACAGTCGCTAGGAAAATTAATGGAATACCGGTAAGCGAAAACTGCGAGCTATACACTCGAAGTTCCCACAACAAAACTATCTCATCCCACCAACCGGGTCTTCCTAACAACTACGCGCGGTAAGCAGAAATTCATGAATTCTGACGCAGCTAAATTTGATATCAGGTTTCAGATGTCTCTGATAACGCATGGGTGCACTCCCGTCTCGTGGAATTTCCTTGGAGAAAAATGGGATGATATCTTAGGACAGCTTCGGTGAACAAAAGCATGCGAATTATAAGAAATAGCAGTATCTTCGACGAGGTGGTGACTGTTCAGCGCTGGGACACCCTAGAGCCACTGTTTTGCGAGACTGTAGCAGCATTACCGCCGCCTCATGGGCACCGCTAGATGCTAACATGAGTGGCGTTCGGCCGAGATTATCCGGCGTGTCAGGGTTGACCTCTTCCCGCTCAAGTAGCATTCCTACAGCTCTCTCAAATCCGAGCTCGGCAGCATACGAGAGAGGTGTCCTGCCGTCATTGTCTGGCTTGTCGGGGATGACTTCTTCCCGCCCGAATAGCATTTCCATCGCCACCAGTCTCATATACTCCCCTGTGACCTCCGAACTCCCAGCCCCTGAGGCATACGAGAGCGGTGTTCTGCCACGGTTATCTGGTTTGTCAGGGTTGACCTCTTCCCGCCCGAGAAGTAAGTTCACCACTCCCTCCCTCCCAACAAAGACATACTGGCTCTGAGCGGCATGCGAGAGCGGTGATCGGCCATCATTATCTTGCTTGTCGGGGTCGACCTCCTTGCGCCCGAGTAGTATTTCCACCACTCCCTTACATCCCCCCCCAGCGGCATGCGAGAGCGGTGTTCTGCCCTCATTATCTGGCTTGTCGGGGCTGACCCCTTCCCACCCGAGTAGAATTTTCACCGCTCCCTCATGTCCTGTCTGAGCAGCATGCAAGAGGGGTGTTCTTCCCTCATTATCTGGTTTATCGGAGCTGCCCTCTTCCCGACCTAGCAGTAATTTCATCACTCCCTCAACAGTGATAGAGTCGTCCCGAGACCCAGCGGCATACCAGAGAGGTGTTCGGCCATCATTATCTAGCTTGTCGGGGCTGACCCCTTCCCGCTCGAGTAGCATTTTCACCACTCCCTCATGTCTTCCCTCAGCGGCATGCGAGAGCGGCGTTCTGCCATCATTATCTGGCTTGTCTGGGTCGACCTTTTCCAACCCGAGTAGTATTTTCACCACCATCTCCTCTCCATGCCGAGCAGCATGCGAGAGCATGGTTCGGCCCATGTTATCTATCCTATCAGGTCTGACCCCTGCCCTGCCGAGTAGTATCTTGACCACTCCCTCATGCCCATACCCAACGGCATAGGACAGCGGCGTTCGGCCGAGATTATCTATCCTGTCGGGGTTGACCTCTGTCCGCCCAAGCAATATCTCCACAACTCCCTCATGCCCACACCCAGCAGCATAAGTGAGCGGCGTCTGGCCGTAATCATTCGGCTGGTCAGAGTCAACCCTTTCCCACCCTACCAGCATTTGCACCACTTCCTCATGTCCACTACGAGCGGCCCATGCAAGCGGAGAATCCCCCAAACACCACCCTTTGCAGGTATCATAACCCTTTTCCTCTATCAATGGAGCCACAATCTCAACAATTCCGAAGAACGATGCGCAGTGCACTCCACTAAGCCTACAGGACATAACGCAAGAAGAAAGTCCAAGAGTGCCTATGTGGCTTACAAGGAAGTATACGGATACGTGGCCGTCATATTCCTTAAGCAGCTGCAGGGCAAGTGATCTTGCACCATCCGAGAGATCCTGTTTCGCATGGACTCCCCAGTATAGAGAACAATACTCTAAAAAAGGATTCTGATCCCGGAGAGCTGAAGGATGATCAAAGCCACAGACTGAAAGATCCTTGACCTGTTGGGAATTCAGATATGTCAAGCAGACCTCTGCCATTGCCGAGTGAGGTCTACTGAAAATATCAGGATGAGCGGAAAAATACTCTTTGAGAGTAAAATGGATCAGTCGCACTGTTGATGCTTCCTTATCCACAGTAATAAGCCCTTGACAGCAGCTCACCAATGTCGCCATCGAAGGGATGTTGCCCGCATTGAAATCTATAGAGCCCAGCTCAATTGCCAGGGCATGGCAGAGTTGATCTGCCACCAATGGCCGCTCCGCATGACTGATCCACATCAAAGCTCCCATCCCGAGCCTTGATTTATCCCCACCCTGCGCCTTTATCCGTTCGATCGTTGCACCGTAGGCATCGCCCAGCCCCAACCCATGAGTCATTTGACTCAGCTTTTCTCGTCTCCGATATATTGTCGCTTCTTGCAAGATTGCTTCGATATTTAAGGAAACCAGTAGAAACCTAAATATATATTAGCGGGTAAGATAGGATTGGATTCTTAGCATCGCAGCCGCTACCCACATTTCGGATACATTTCCCGGAATCTTCTCCAGAATGTCTGCCTCCAGACTCGAATCCATAGCATCCGGTATTTCGTCCTCGCTCAATCTAACACGAAGGAATCTGACGATATCGTCTCTGGTAGGGCCTAGGGATACACTTTTCACTCGCCCAGAGAGGCGTGTTTCAATTTCGGTGAGAATATGGGGCCTTCCGGTCACGAATATCCGGGCACCCGGGGACTTCTCGAGGATTTCTTTCAACGAATCAAAGAGCCGGAATCGCTGCACGGCAGTACATTCGTCGAGAGCGTCAATGACCATAAATGTAGGCTGCGATGACGTGATGAGTTGTAGCATCTTCACGATATCAGCCAGCTGCGGTTTGCGTCCACTAACGGCCTGCCTTTGCTGCTGTAAGGCGCGCGATATATCCTCTGGGACCCTTTCCATTCCACTGATCACTTGCTTCAGCATGGATCCCAGCATACTGGTGGCAGTCTGCTCTTTTCGCGCCGCAAAGTCGAAGTAAAAGCACGTAACCGCTGTATGGTGTCCTCTCATCTGATCGCACAGCCAATCCACTACCAGCGAACTGTGATTGCAGAATGTTAGCACGATTTTATTCCTCCCTCTGGAGAATAGGGCTTGTTACCTAATAAAGGTCTTTCCGACACCCGGATTTCCATAGCAAAACAGAACTGCCTCGTCACCCTCACCTCCACCACTCAATCCGCTCCAGGTTCTAAATTCCTTGGTCTCCATCAGCCACCCCCCGACATCTTTGACACGGCGCTCTTGAATGTCCGAATGGCGCAGGCCGGGGTCCAGGGGCGACAGCCAGGTTAGGAGTGGAGACAAATCATCGGTAACTGTACAGTTGTTCCACACATTACTAGTTGTAGTATTATTATACGAGTTCGTAGTATTGAGGCAGTTGCTGCTATCGTTGATAGTATATTGAGACATCTTCGACCGTGTATTGCTTGCTCTTTCGAAGCGGAGGAGTATAGGATGGTCGGTTGGTGATATTCCTGGGAGAGGAAGAAAAGCGAGGCATAGTTTAGTGAGAGAAAAGAGGGGTCTGTTGAAACTGAATCACAGCCCCGGCTACTCGGAGGCGCCAAGAGCATTCCAGTGGAACCACGTGCAGCTTGTGAAACCAATACGTACCACACTTCTGGCTACTATTGGCGCTTTAACTTACTGGACAAAGGTCAGGCACTTACTTGCCCCAGGCAAGAAGTACTTGTCAGATTCAAAAGTATTGGGAAATTCAGTCGGTGACCTGCTACAAGCTCGACATTCCCGGAATATCGGGTAATTGAGTTCCCACTTGATTCCCTGGAGTTTACCATCTCGTCTCATGATGAAATTTCTGTTTGTTGGCACAGGCAGCCCCAGGCGTACATGAGTTTAGTGCGGAGTAGTTCAAGATCTTGGTTTGTTTTCTGCTTCAGTTTTTCATTTCCATCATTTTAGAGATTAAGTTGGATGCTTCTTGCCAAGGGTGCATCAACCTTTCTCCCGCTCCTTGGCAATCACACTCTTTCGCTCAATATCCGAATAGATTCAGGCCTAGGATGGGTGTATTGCTTAAGATTTATTTTTGGGTGGAGAGTCTCTAGTATTGTGCTGCATGATAAATGTTTTTTTCCTTTTTCCTTATCCGGATAGAGTAGGATGTAAAGGTTTACTAGCAGCCCCTCGACCGACCGGTCAAGCGCACAGTTTCGATATCTCATATTGGATAGTACTTAAAAGCTTGAACTTAACTACGATTTGTTTTAAAAATACCCAGATTAGGAACCCGCTCCCATG
>Ga0307513_10000775_pt1 | contig 46266 bp, 51 predicted proteins | sample 15_EM_MG_FD_202174 | JGI IMG/M metagenome (GOLD analysis project Ga0307513, IMG submission 202174) | Populus trichocarpa ectomycorrhiza microbial communities from riparian zone in the Pacific Northwest, United States - 15_EM | ecosystem: Host-associated > Plants > Roots > Unclassified | place...
ACGGAGATGTGGATATCTCATATGTTAGGACTGACGCCATGATAGCGGATGGGCTCACCAAAGGATTGGAGCGAGCGAAGCACCAGAACTTTCTTAATATGTTGTCACTTTCTATGTAACTCGTCTGGGAGGCAGAGATGTTTAGTTTTTTACTTGTTTAAAAGTGTTTTTTTTCTTTTTCTCTGCGGATGGATATTAATGGGAGAATGTACGATGGGATTAGGGGGAGTGATGGAGTAACCCCATCGTGGTATGTTAGGTTAGGGCACACTTGTAGGTGTGAGCAGGGCTATTGACCAGACCGCGCGGCGGTGACTGGTGTTGTGTGGTAGGAGCCCACTGTGCGGGCCACCACAAACTGTATCTAGTCTGAGCTGCGTTCCTTTCTCCTTACGAGAGCAACTCATGGTCATCACACTCCTTTGCGAACACACTTGTGATATATATCGGATATCGAACACATCTCAGTTTTCCTATCAGCGACTGACCCGGATCGTTCTCGTGACGACAGATCCGATCATTGCTGTGCCCTTGCGGTGCCTGTCCGACGGAATATTCCCTGCGCGGAAACCAGACCTCCATCACCTTGCACCGCCCCTTTATAATCCCTGATCAAGCTCATCCTCTCAATACCAACATGGCTCTCCCCATTCAATGCCCTAAACATCCCATAGCCATACACCCACCCCAATCCCTTCAGATGCCTGTTGCGCATAGCAGAGCACATATTTGCAGTTCCTGCAACATGACACAGGGCACTACTTGCATGGAAGAAGCTAATTTCGGAAACAAGATTATACAGGAATCTCAGTAGGGAGCGCTTAGGTGTTGACGCAAAGATTATAACTCCAGCAATTAGTAACTGGAATCCCGGCATAACTACAGCCATATAGAACATCACTGGATCCATTAACATCCATGGCTTCAGGGCTTTGAGTTTGCCAACCTCAGATCTGCGCACTTTGCCTGAAAAGACAAATATCCTCTCCTGGTTCTTGGTGAGCAGGATGGTGAAGAAACGTTTGTAGAACTTTGACAACGGGTGTTGTGCATCTTCGAAACTCAGCGATGGCGTTGAGGGGTCAGATAGTGTCTTGTTGATCAAGTACTCACTGATGAAATGCGAGAAGCTATGATGGGGTGAGTTGTCGTGACGCCATAATTGGCTCCATTCCAGGGGGGTCCACTAACGAGTTTTGCCAGCCGTGCTGTGAAGTTCCTGACTGAAGTGGAGTGGTTGAAGATTCTTGGGTCATCGTATTTAACTCTCCAATGCACTTGGATTTTTTCACGTGGCCTTCGCCATCTACTGTCACCCGGAACTCACCGGTGTAGATTCACTGGCTGCAGACTATTGTAGTGTTGGTCTGCATAGTTGCGGATATGTTTCTGTCAGTGTTAATTCCACTATCTCCAATCACATTTGCCTCACCATGCCCCCAGCCAGCAAGGTTAAAACTGCTGCAGGCTTCAACTGCCTTTTGGTCTCTTGAATTGAGGCCTTTGAGGCTCCAGACCCAGCCCATTGCGAAAGGGTGAGTTCCTGTTTTCAAAAAGCGGAAATTCACCACCCGGATAGGCCCGCAACGCATGGAGCTCCCATCTGATATTGGCATCGTGATGTTAATTCTAAATACAGCGTTGTAGCCCACCCTTTCATCCATTTTGATGACCTGTTGGAAAATGTCACTGGCAAGCAACTGGCATGTCAAATCCCCCCATATCCTTGTGTGTTTGAAGTCCTCAAATGAGACTTATTCCCTGTCTCCCACTTGAAAGGAAGGAAGTAGAATTCATCAGTGACCAAGGGCGGCAAATCTGTGCCCTCAATGACATTGGTGTTGACTACCAGCCAAGGTTTCCATTCATCTTTAGCAAATGTCCCTGCCGTAACACTGGAAACACTGCACAATGGAACCATGATCTGGATTTCAGTATTGATGGTAGCGGTGAACGGGTAGGTTACCATTATGTCAGAGGTGAGTAGTTGCAAACTCCGGTTGAAGATACCACCAAATTCAACAGCGAGGAAGTTCGCAGTGATGATAATCATGGAGGCTAGGAAGAGGAAGATATGGCCATGGCAAAGCACATGCGGGCGATGAGAACAGGGGGGATATTGGTGTATTTAAGACTGAGAGAGAAACTAGGTGATGCATTTCCTCTACGAAGCTCAGTGTATGGCTAATACAGTCTGAGGTAACGTCCAACCAAGACCCAGAACGGCTCTAGAAGTGTGGAGATGGCTGTTGGAATGAAAAAGAAGATAATCTGGGTCACGAGTTGTGTGTCAGAAAGTATTGGTAGACCTAACGAGCATGTCAGCAATGTCAAGTAATCTTGGATGAGCTCAATTGAGTTCCACCATTCCGCCGCAAAGCGGACTCATACAGGACAATGAAAAGTGCTAATAAGGCGATGTTCACAAAGGTTGCCGCCATTCCTGTCCAAATTCCTGTCCAAATACTCAGTTCAGTTGGGCCGACTAATTTGCCATCATGAGGGACAGTGCAAGAAGCATGTGGGTTTTGAACCAGTGGATTATGTCTACCCCCTACAGCATTCAGTCGGTATCCACCTTCACCTCCCTAGGTTCCAAGTTTATATTTGCTGGATTCCATGTACGAATGAGGGGCCGGGCACTCCTCTGAGCCATTAAAATCTGTCAGAAGCGTCTGGCTCTGGGCAACCAAGGCCATCTTCTTTTCCAGGGTATCTGGGTCACTGGCTAGATTATTCTGTCGGTTGTAGGAGATCAGGAATACTCCACCAAGACAAACAACAACCAGTCTCAGAAAACCTGGTAGAATGTGAGCAATTAGAGGGACGACAACAATCCATATACTTCGAACTTCCCTTTTCCCCATAACCTCAGACCCACCAGAATCAGGCACAAGCAGTGTCTCTAAAGTGTTATTAAAAAGTAATTTCAAGTTGTGCATACTCTCCAGCCTGGTACTAAAGGTCATGGGATTTTTGAAGTCGTCGAATTTTCTCCCCGGAGACAACCCAATAATGTACGAGATCTGCCCAGTGGGGGAATCAAGCTCCCAATCCTCCAACATCAAACGAGAGTCTGGAGCATCAGTTGAGAAATACCTCGGATTTACATCCAAATCTTTGGCAGCCGCAGCCACATTCCCTCCAACTCTTACGATGTTGATAATTTTGTCTTCCCATGTGAAATTCGTTCGCTCCCCAACAGGGTCAGCCTTCATAATGGAACCATCGGTCCCATCCACTGTCACTTCATCAGTTTCGTAGTGGTAACTTTGTTTGCAGTAGAGAGTGTTTAGGTCGAGTTCATCGCTTCTGTTATGAGCATTGTGAGATTGGGCCCAGATAGCAAGAAACAAGTTCGGGTCCTTGCACTCTGCCTTCCTCAGAAAAGTTAGGGACAGATCCATTATTGTTGGGAAACCCGATATACAGTATTGTCTGGGTTCCATTGGTGTTAAAGATGGAGTTAATGGTGTATTTACATTTGTCCCTGGTAAATGTGTATTCAGTTCCTTCGGAAGTGTTTATCACAGAAGGAGTGCATGCAAGCTTGGTTTGGTATACTTTTGTCTGGGCAGTGCAGGATTCTTTGCCCACATCTTTCTCGTCCGCTCCACCTCCAGCGATTAAAATCTCAACACAATGGGAAATCATCGTGAGAGTGTCTTCCGCCTCTGATCTCCCCCGCCCCTGGCAACTGCTCGGGGGGTTATCACGCCTTCGTCCCTTTCCTCTCTCTGGGGCCTCTGGCCTCCCCTCCCAGGGGTTATGGATTCCTTTCTGGTTCTGTTCTGTCTTTGTTGGGCACGCTCGCGTTGATGTTCCTACCCTTTACCCCGCACTTCGCGACGCATCTCGCTTAGCGTTTTGCATGGTCGGCAACCCTCCTTCCTCCGTCAACACACGGTCGCTAGTTTCGGACTATCGGTGAAGTAGATGCCTGGGTGGCCCTGCTCTCTGGTATTGCACTCTCTCCTGAGTTGCAGGGTCGGTACGGTCGGCGTTCAAAAAACTGTGACCCCGCCTCCGTCCTCCGTATTCGTACTTCTCGGTTGTTTGGCGAGCCTTCCTACTCACGCTTCCCACGCGTCAGATCCGCTTGCACTGTACTGCTACATTCTTCCTTAGCTGGCACCTTATCTGCCCCCTTGGTTGGCACCCTACTGCCCCTCACGATAGCTGGCACCTCCACTGCTGAGTGGCTCTCCTCGCTGGGTGATTCCCCTCGTCCTCCTCCTGCTCTCGCGATTTACTCTACGGTCGCAAACCTCGCATTAGGTTACGCTGTGTCATGGTATAGCACTACCTCCTTGGCCTATGCTAAAGTCCGAAGCGTCGCCAATTTTCCGGGCAGTTCGCCTGTGACAACGCCTTACCCTGAAGCCGCTTAGGTTGGGGACATTCCGTTAGGCATCTGGCAATAGTAGTTTTATCTTTCCTCTCCGTCGGCACTAGGTGCTGTAAGAATTCTTTCTTTTGTTTTGGGGGGCCCGCCGAAGGGTTTGTGTCTTCCCCTGGTTTCGTTTCTATACTTGTCTTTCCTTACGTGTCTGGAGAAAGGTATTGCTCCGTCTTGCTTTCGTCTTAGGTGCTACGAGGGGGGAGGGTGGGCTCTGGTTTTGAGCGGTTTGATTTTTCCCATGACGGGGTGAAGCGGGTCGTTGGATTGTTTATAGTTTTGTTCACGCCATAGCTAGCGCTCCACGCGGTTTCTTGTACTTTAACAACGAATACATGATAGAAAAAAAAAAAAGAAAAAGGATTCTTTGCCCTGTGTTAAATGATCTTGACCTTCTCCAGGACTTGCCGGTTGGAAAGGTATAGTGATGGGTTCCTTGGTCATGAATGAATGCACCTTCTCCCCCAGCCAGGCTACACCATACCTAGTGTACAGGAAAGAACAGCTCATAGCTGCCTTCTGTTCATCGAACAGGATGAGCTGTTTGAGCGGGATGAATGATGTTTCTATATCTTGTGTCACAGGCGGGGTAGTAAAGAGAGAGCTGTTTAATAGGATAATGACCCAGAAAATCAAGCATAGGGCAAATCAGGCCTAGAAGACGTTCCAATACCTACACATTGTTAGTTAGAATATCTCAGATGGAGTGGAGATGCACCAAAAATGGACCCTCTTCTAGCAGCATTCACCGGCACAAAAGTAATGAAGTCGAAGGGATAGTGACGAAATAACGAGTTGTCAGCAGTTGCTCCCTCGGGCTTCGATAATTGAGAGTACAGCTCCAGTCACTTTACATCTAAATCCACTGCAGCCTAGCCCGCTCCCAATGCCACAACTATCATCTGAGGTAGATACCGGTAACAAAATACTACACTCATTGGAAAATCCTCGGCTCTTTCCGCAAAGAATACTGCCTTCTCTTCTATACTGATTTTATTGATATATTCTATGAGCCGGATTAGAGCAACCGTAGTGAGGAGGCATGCCATGATAGTTGGAGCTCTTAAGGTAAATGATCTCTATGGTTTGTTCCAATTTTGGTCGTTGGCTTCGGGTTTGGGTGAAACTAGAAACTTATTAGTAAAGTATGTAAAGTGTGTTAGTTGGTGTTTACTTTGGGGTTCGGAAGTGTCCCCTGAAGTATATACATGGTTTAGTTGGCTTAAATGGATGAGACTGCTAGAAGACAGCTCGTGGCCGGCAGGCCAATAACTATTTTCCATACTGGTACTAAAAGATACTTCTGAGTTCGCGCTGCTAGGGGTCTCTGGGATGCGTCACCAGAGCCAGGAACCATCTTCTCAGTAATCCTACCCTGTGGAGCAGCTTTAAACTTTAGATACGGTACACCTCCCAAAGTTGACTTTCTATGGGAGGGCTACCCTTTAAATGATCCCACTTCTGCCAGCTCACCCCTACAAGTACTTGAGTATAGTCTTTACAGTAAAGAAGTCCTGATAAAACTGGGTGAGTAATGAACAAGGGTGTTTGGTAGGCAAAAAAGGATTTCGTCAAGGTTAGAGTTACAAAGATTACTGGCAACTGATCCCTGTTTTTCGCTGGCCCAGTTTCGTCGTGACTATGGTGAAGAAGACTGTACTTGCATAAGGGGGATTGGGGCACTACAGGCCCAGTGCATTGTTTCGAATATACTTGTTCCAGGCCATAAGTACTGTACCCGAAAATAGGGATTAAAGAAATACCGTAAATTTTGGGTAAACTCAACCCGGGACTAGAGTTGTCACTGGGAGGAAAACGTGGGGCCAGAAAAACTAGGATCGCTTTGCCACCAAAGGCATCCACTGGCAATCGAGCATGGTTATTGCCACCACTATGTAATCCTAAGCGGTAAGTATGGGATAGAGGACCAATGGATGTTCAAGTCTACTTATATGGAGCATATTAAACAAATTCAATACCGCCGGTATTTGCAGTTGTAGTGTGTTCTTCCAAGTCTTCTTCCGCATCTGGTGCAATCTCACTTAAAGACCCATCAAGCTCTTCAATCTCCTCTGCTAAAGTGGAACCTTCCTCTGATCTCCAATTTCCGATGGTGAAGTTGGGGGGGAGACCTTTAATGTTGAGCTCAGAATCACAACTCCCGTCAATTGGAAGTGAGATTCCCGTTTGTTGAAATGATCGGATTACCACGTCTTTCCTGGTTGAACTCCACCCAAGAGTCGGCAATGTATTTTGTTGTTAATATGCGCCAGTTCCGTTGTTTCCAGTCTTCTAGCTCCAAATGTCGTGAATAGATAGCTCCATCTGTAAAGTCTCATATTATCTCTTTTAGTGGTTTGTTGATTGAAATATCTAAGGGCTGTATAAGGCTTGTGCATCCTCCTGGTATAATTGAAGCTACGATATCATGCTGCTGAAGCCTTTCCAGCACCGCAGTAGTCTTATGAAACTCAGCTGAATCAAAGACAAATAGGCCAGACTCTCCATTCAAAGTTGGAATAAGGTACTGATTGATATATTTAAGGAATAATTGGTTGTTATTGTAAGCAGTAGGATTAAACTCTATACTCACCCGGGGATCATAAAGTTGTCACTCGGCATTCATTCTCGCACTTCAAGTTCCTTTTCCATGAAAAATTAAAACAGGAGGGATGCGTGCAATTCCATCTGCAAATACACACAGAACTAGTGTAGCTTGATACTTGCTCCATTCACTTTTGGTTGCCTTTGCCCAAATTGTTTTAAGTCCTTTCAGGCTATAGGTGCGCCCTATTAGATACTCAAAGCATATGGATGTTTCATCTAAGTTACAGATATTTTGAACATATACCGTCCTACCTCACGAGTAAGAACAGTTTCCATATACATATAAGGTCGAGGTTGAGAGTGTCGCCTATAGAATTGAAGCCATGTTTGAATGAGAGCCACATAATCCTGAGGCAGTTTTTGTGCCTTATTTGTCATAAAGCCGAGTGAAATATGAAACTGTCGAAGAAATCCTGTGAACCAGCCTACTGAGAAGTAAAAAAGACTACCTGGAACATGAGGATACTGCTCATTAAACAATCTTCTAGCAGTTCTCCTAAACCATCCTCTCTGAACCATTCTTCCTTCCTCCCTTTGCTTTATAAATTCTTTATAAAGAACGAGTTCAAGCTCAGGCCAATAGCATAAAATGTGAGGCTGTTGTGACCTTCGACTCTTTGGGGTATTTATTATTTTCTCCTCCTCTTTCTTCCAGGTACTGACTGTGCTTCGTGGAATCTTAAACAATTGACTAACCTTCTCAATCGGAATAGGCCGACTTTTCCCTGTTGGTATACCTTGCTGATCGACTGTTGCTGCTTTGTGGTGGTATAAGAAGCTTAGCACTGAGATTTTGCGCTTGCGTGAATATAAACGCTGTACTCATTGAACTATTCGGAGGGGTGGTGGCTTTCGCTGTGATATTGGCTTCGGGGGTCACCCAGGGCGCCGTGGTCTCGGAAGCGTGACTCCATGCTCTTCACTTGATTTCAATCTACGAGGTAAAGGTCGCATCTTTAAAGTAAAAAACTGGTTTTTTCTTTCAGGTACAGGTATTTGTCCTTCTCTTGATCAGTTGAGCTCCCTTTTTAACTATGCGTATCAGACTCCACAGGCTGCTAGTAATTTCCATAGTCTACTTGTAAATGCCAGAAGACTCTTTGCACTCGAGTACTTTGACATCCAATCACCTACCTGGCATGATTCTATTGGATCTTTTTGGTGGCGAAGCGAGCATAGTTTTTCCGACCCCACGTTTTCCTCCCAGTGGCAACACTAGCGCCGGGTCGAGTTTACCCAAAATTTACGGTATTGAGTATGACGGGACATCTGTGCGTATCCGTGCGCCCATACCAATGATCCCCCTCCATTATCGGGTACTTATGGCCTGTAACAAGTATTTTTGGAACTTTTGTTGGTTCCGCCAATTTGGTCAGAAACTTAAGCGCAGCCTCCAATAGCTTGTTCTTACTGGCTTACAACCAGCACCGCAGCCGACGCTTGAGGGCCACACCCTTTAACCCTATCCCAGATTTGGGACCTTCCAAATCCGGGCTCTGCCTGACCAAAATTGTGAAATACGAAGACTTTTCTCGGCAGAAAAGTTGCTTAGCCACAGCATACTAGTACAAGTACAGCTACTTTACTCGATCCCAATTTGCATGTTTCACCAGTCAATGGGATAGGATAAGGTTGTTTGAGCCTCACCCATCTACAGTACCGGTAATCCTCCCACAAGCCATCAGCCATTCAGTTCCGTTGCATCCCGTACCGAGAGACAGGAGCTAGATTTAGGGAAACCTACAAGTACTCCTACCGCATTACCTGGTTTTATTCGCCTGCGGCTAGTACGTTGAAATAGAGTAGGGGCTGAAGCAAAATATTTAATATAGTTACGAAGAGTCCAAAATAAGTCTGGTTTTGGCCACAAAGGGCGAAGCGAAGGCGTTTTATTGCGAATTTGAGGCAGATTACAAAACAAGCTCTTGTTTTCAACATACTAGCGGCAGGCGAAAAAAACCAGGTGAGTGCTCCGCCGCTTCCGTAAGGGGAGGATATCACAGCTTTTCTCCCACCTGAAATCCTCACCAACTTCTGCTACGATTCTGGAAGAGGGTCGTAGCCCGGCCGAATTCATGGCGCATACTCAGGTCTGCCGGGGGGAGCGTGCGCTGTGGAATTGCCATTGGCGGGGGTGGCGGCGGAGATGGACACTGGGCGTTGAGACCGACAAGAGATAACGCGCTAATAACTGGCACAAGAAGAAAGTACTCAAAGAAAGCACCCATTCCCCACGACTGATCCATCCCTTTTCCCCACAATCTAGAAAACTAGTCGAAAAAATGAAGGATAAGTTAAGCCAGTTGGTAAGTAGAGGATAGGAAACATAAGCTATCTTTTCCTAGAGACGATCAATCACGCACGCACCGCACTGTGCTCTTTCGACCCCCAGTCTCCCTTCCCTTCTCTCGCCTGAGTGGGAGGGCACTATTACATTTCTATGACAAATTATGTTCTCAAGACTTAATTATGTTCTTTTAGCTACATGCCCCTAGGTTGTTCCTCCATTAATTCAATGAGAAAATTGAACACCTCCAACTGTTCCCATCTAGCTTGTTTTGTTTTTTTAATTTTTGGTCTTCGTAAATATCTCCCTGCTTCGGATGGAACAAGTATTCGGCTGTTACTGCCAGGAGTTGTGCTGGGATATGTTGAATTTCTTGTTACTGTCTTTCATTGTCCTCAAACAACTGCTTTTTAGCAAGCGTTTCTTTCCCATGTCATTCCGTCATATGGGGTTACCTCTTATGTGGTGGTGAGACATAGTGGGTTGGCTCTTGATGATACGGCGGCTATTTCGTATCGGCTAGGCTTCTTTGCTCTATCCGGGTTTGGAGGCGTATACCCGGCTGGAACTCATGATGCGGTTGGGCTGAAGACGGGAAACAGGTTCTTTCTGATGAGGGGTGAGGTCACTGAGGTTCTCTATATATGTTCGGCTATTGGGCCCTTTGGTTTTGGTTGATAGTAAGGAAGAACATTACTGCGGGTTTAAGTTACGCAAAACCTTTACCACTTCACTTCCGCACATTGGGGCATTTTCCAACTGGATATGCTAAGATATTGCGAGTGAGATTTCATGTTGAGGCGCTGAATAGTGGGACTCTTGAAGAAAAATACAATTTGGTGAATAAATAAATAAAAGATGCCGGTTAGACCCCAATCCACTCCCTGGGTAGAGGGGGTACGTCACTGGATTTGTGGGCTGTTGTGCTTCTGCTCTAACTTTCGATTGGCTCTTGTCTCACCAGTTTTCGCATAACATTATCAAATCTCACTCAAATCCCGAACAGTATCTTTCGGCATTGCACTAGCAATAAATCTCTTACTACCTCCCCCTGCGCGGGATCTCATTTTTATGCTTTATCTCTTTTTAATAGAAGCTTTTTTTTGGGGAAAAAAAGACCTAGCTAATTCTCCTGATGAATATCAATAGCTGTCGGATTCTTCTTTCACTCTTTATAAAATATTTGTTATCCATGAAGAGGATATTTTGTTTGCTTGTTTCGCGCCATTTGCGCTCTGGAATGTGGCACCCGTTAGGACAATTGAGTGCGGAGGTTCACAAATCAGAACCCTGGCCTTGGCCCTTGTGATCTTGGATCGCCTATTAGCAACCGGATTAAAAGGCGAACCAGAATTGAGACGGCAGGAATAATAACAGTGCTAAATTGTTGTTGCTTGATTAGCGCCATGAGAATCCGCCCCATGACAATCCTACTAGTGAACCAAATATGATATGAAGCACTTTTACCTAGTGTCCTATGCTCTGGGTATCTGGGGGCTTGTTTCACACCCTCCTAAAATCTTCAAGCGTGCAGTACAGTACATCAAGTTGGCCCGCCAATCCGCCTCAGGAGAAAAAATAAAACAAGTTCCTACGGCCAGACTTACTCATTATGTAGAGGTTTGATGCTTGTAAAATTCAGACTTTGTGGATGCACTAGGAATACCCATCTGATTTTTAAGTTTGGGTCTTTTCCAGGTGAAGGTTTTAAGCGATTTGCACTGCATCATACAAGTATGGGGCAGGACGTTATCGGGGTTGGCGGCAGGCTTCTGCAGTCTCAGCGAAAATGGGATGTCCCGGTGGGGCCTAGATATTCCCGGCCGTCATCCGCAGGTATTTCGGAGTGAGACGCCTATGGAGCCCTGCAGCCCGTCCCGCCCTAAGCAAAAGATGGATGGACGGACTGGAGCCTTGGAAACACCGGCTTCTAGAGAGATTATTTTGGAGATGTATATTATATTTCATTATCTACTCTTGAATATAATCTCTATCCGAGGTTGGCCTGACCTATGACGTTAGTGCTGCTAGGTTGCCTATGGCGTATGTGGTTAGAAATTGTGCGGTTATAGGAGATGTGAGTATGGGGCATGCAGCAGTGAGGTGCATGGGGGTGGGTTGCTGTGTTCACATCCTGTGGGACAGGCATAGGATAAAGGTATTTTGTTGTTCCTTCCATATCTTATGCCATTTGACCTAGGGATACTCGGTTTAGTTCGTTCCGCCCTTTATGACGGTCGGCTTGGGGCTTGGGGGACAGCTTTCAAGGCCAGGATGGCTCTGGATGGTTTGTGGTAATCGGGGGTCACGAAGTTTCTGGACGGTGTGCTTTTTTAGAGATCGTTGTGTTTCCGGAGTTGTCATCTATTGGGAGATATATATTTTGTGGGCTGTCCTAGGCTAACAGATGGGCAGGTTGTCTAGCCATCACGCTCTCCCTTATTCAGCGGGCTGTCTTCAAGGTGATCTCCTTAGCCCCCACTTTTCTGGTCTTTAGTTTCTTCTGTATTAATAAATTCTATATTTCTCCAGCCGTGGGGGATGGTGTCATTAAGTATCTGCTGGAGAAACTCGGAAGTGACACTAACCGGAGATAACTTAGTGAAGAGGAAATGACTTCCCGGGATAAGTCCTGTCTGTATGTAAGAAGAAAGGCAAGGGCAAGGGTACGGGGAGCTATCTCGGGATAATGGCTGACATATTTTCCTTTAGATTTTTACTAGTTCCCTTCCATATCATGGGAATCCCGGTCCTGCGAGAAGATATCTTGCCAGCTCTGGTGGGGAAAAAGGCTCAACCTAATGAAGCATGGGCTAGGGTTAGGATGTATATAGTGCGACGCGGGAGCGAATAGGAGCTCGGGGTGGGGAAAAGGTAAGGCTGAGGGTGACCACTCATCTGAATTGGTTATTAGGAACGACTGCTACTGGTAGATGAGATTTATCGCCCCCTGACAGCACCGATGGGATCCACCAAGTTTAATCTAGGTAGTTCCCTCGGGAGGAATATGGCTTGCTATCATCAAGGCTGGTGGCTGTGGGAAGCCATTAGCTGGGCAATCGATTAATTCTATTCTCCAAGAGTGCACTTCCTCTGGTCTAGGCTAGTTTGTTGCGGATCACGCCGAAATGGTGGAAATCTATTTGGCCATCTGAGCTCGGGGGGGTCGGGAACCCCTCGTCCCATCCACTTCGGGGGCCGCTAAACTACTCCATCCCCTAGGTATTCGTTATCATGCTGGGCAACCGCTTAATGGTGTAACTCTTAGGCGATGTAGGGACTCCTGTACTCGGGCTCCTGTACTAGTAGGAGGATCATACACCCGCTTTATGATACAACTTTTGAGAGGTATTCAGCCCTAGTCACATAGAAAATGTATGGGCGCCCGTTCGGTACACTGCTCAAATATCTTGGGGATTGTTGAGCCTGTGACTGGGTTGGTAAATTTGAAAAGTTGTGCTATCAACCAATTGTTGAGCCACATCCGAGTGATAGGACATGACAATAATGTATCGAAGAACAATCACACCGGTCGGGTAAAGGGACCAAGACGTGGGAAGGTGTCAAACCGCCGGCTAGGGGCTCTGAATGTGGTCTTAAAATGGAAAGGAGAAGAGCCTAGTAGTTTTACAAAAATATTAGTGGACCGGAGATCGTGTCAATACTGCTCTATGTTCGTCGGTGTGGATGGACATGACAAAAGAGGGAAGGGGGAAGCAACCATCCCTACTTTGCTACCCTCCCAACCACCGACACAGATATCTCATTAAAATATGAGTGTGCATGTGTTGCACCACTATAGTTAGAGAGACAAACTTGAAGCATAAGGTGTTTTGCCCATTAAGCGATGACACGGGTAAACGTTCAAGCATATCCGAAAAGAGTTGATTTAAACAAACCCTTGGATAAAGGCGCCTGGATTCAGAGTTTGGGTAGCAAGGTTTGTATAATTGAGTCTTTGAAAACTTGCGAAGACTTTTCATTTATTTCTTGTCTACAAATTGCCATTTTCGTCTTTCCTAGCCACAAATCAATAATACAGGATTCACAAACTTGCAAAATACAGTGAGAAATGGCTTATGCATTAGAAGGATATAGTGCCAATAACAAGATATTTAATCCATTATTAGAAATTATTTTGTTTTTCGACTAAAGACTTAGTAATAATGATTCTATTTTCCCTGGAGTTTATACTAAGGAACTTGTGGACCACTAGAAACTGGAAAATAAACTCATATGGAAATAGCACCACAGCTGCGCATACGCTCCTTGGCTCTTGTGTTGTCCACGTTTGCGATTATTCTACACTTTTTTGAGGTACCGTAAAAACTGGAATAATTGGCCCTCGCGCTAGTATGTTGATATAAGGTTGGGCGCACGGAAAGTCCCTATTTTAAAGGAAATTGGCGTTTCAACACTGAAAACTAGAGTTCACTTCTCTGAATCTGAACGCTAGCCCTTGATATGACTGCGGTCATTGGAGCGGCGAAGTAGAAAGGGGAGAAATTTGAACAAATGTATGAACCTTGGCTAGACACACCTTAAGTCAACATACTAGCGTGAGGGCCAATTATTCCAGTTTTTACGGTATGCCTTCTCTGTGACCCCTTACAGGGTATAATCACTAATTAGGTGAAATACCGCAGGAGCTTCAGTCGGGGGCACTGCCCAAGAAGGTGAGATATCGCTTCGTCCATGTGCGGGGGCACTTGAGCTGCGGGGAATCTTCTGCCTCCTCCTATCAGTATTCTCCCATATTATTTCTCTCATATTATCTTGGACGTGCCACCGAGCAAATGATATCCGGGGGGGCGCTATATATATGTTTGGGGACCCATGCTCCTGCAGTGTCTTGAGTAAGGTGTCGTGATTTGCGCGTTTTTCGTCACTTTTCCTCCCTTGTTGGAGAAGTTCTTTTCTGGTCCTGGGCTCAAATTGTTGTTCCCATACTATAAGAGTAGCTATGATTCTCCTGGAAAAGATCCGCGTGAAAAGTTGGGTTGGATGATTTGGGAATCCGGGTTTGGTAGGGTAGGCCAGGCCCCACCGAACCGAGCCACTAGCCTAGGCTAACTAGGTGGGGCTTGGGGGGTTTAGTTTGATGGGAAATAGGCGTGGTTTGGATCCCCGTGTGGAGGTTTAGCCGGGTTTGGGTGAATAATATGATGCCTAGAGGAACCTCAAGGACAGCGAGCAGGGGTGAGAACAACAAGTAAGAGTTGAGAAGTTGTGGCGGGCTTGGATAGGTCACCACCTCTGGCTAGGAATGCAACCTGCTGTGTTTGGGGTGGTTGACCAGCTACGCTAATGGGTCTAGAATTGTTGCTAGGATCGGTGGGATTTCCCATTCCGGGGGTTGGGTATCCCATCAGAGGCGAGATTTCTCAATCACGGATTTCTCCCCAGAGCATTTGGGCCGAGCTTAGCTTGCTATCGAAAGTAGTTCCTACACTGTCGCACAGCCCGCGGCACTACGGGACCTCAAGGCATATTGTAAAACCCCCCGAAATCTACCATTTGATCATCATCATCCGTAATCAATCCACCGGATGGTAGGTTTGGTGTCCATTCTTTCTTAGGAGATTTTCTCTCTGAATCCGTAGATTACGGAGTCGGCGGAGATAACGGATTTCAAGAGATTTTACTGGAATGGCAATTACTGATGTAGTCTAGGAACGAGGCCTCAGGATAAGGTAGTAAGGTAGAACATGTCTGTCTAGTCAAAGTGATTGTTTGTGATGGAAATAGTGAATATTTATGATTAGGCACGCATGGCAATGCACGTATTTAGTGAAAAATACGGTATTATACCTACAAGTACAACTTAAAAGAGGGAATAGTGAAAGTGAAAGGGAGAAGCGAATTTGTAAGATAGGCTCATGATCGGACTTAGCTTTACCAGACAGAGAGCTCAATGGGGAAACAGAGGGGATGCGGCACTCGCAACGATAGATCGCTTCACAAACCCACCCATTCAAAATACCTCGCCCTCCCAGTCTGTCTCATGCGTGACGACCCCAACCTTCTCTCCGTAGCGCCCCTTAGGACCTTCATTACTCGGCGTTTTTTAAACTCTGTAGAACGTGAGATATGTGTTAGTGGCGCAGATTACGATGGCACCCGCAAAATCTGGTGCTGCAACTATAAACGGATCGCTCGCTTATTTCCAGTCTCGGAGTCTTTGAAAAAACGTCGAGTGCATACGTTAGGGCTACCACTAATGAGGCATCGTGCCGCATCCAATCCGTCTCATAGCAGCTGCCCCGGTAATACTGGATCAACCGTAGCTCCCCAGGGAACATCGCTCCCGAGCCCGAAAAGTCTGATCCCGGTAGCCCACCCATCCCAGCCCTATGCGACTGAGATCCCTCCCAACACGCTGGAAACTGGAGGGGAGGGGAGAACGGCGCGTGCTTGGTGTGCCAAGGGCCGAGTGCGCGTCACGGGCTAGAGCACGCGATTGTGGGCCTAGGAGGCGAGTGGGGGTCTCGCAGTGGTGGATCCTCATATTGGAGTCTCGCAACGTGCGATGAAGAGGGCTGCATTCACCTAAGGATGCGCCGGCGGTGTCCGGTGCTGGTGGTGGGATGGGTGGGTAGGGAGGTAGCAGGAGTACTTCCCGAGTCGCAAACGCCTCTTCCACCCTAAACCTCATTAGCCTTGTAACAACGGTCCATCCCAACTCATTTCTAGTGACCATAGATCCATAGCCAAATGCTGGCTAGTATTTGATTTTACATTCTCCCTTCAACTTGCTGCTCATTTTTCAGAAATCTCAGAGCAGTAGTGGTTGAGGTTGAAGTACGATAGCATTAGCAATCTATGTATCATATCATAGTAGGGGCGGGCGATCCTTGTCATGGAGGTTAAAGGGGTTTAAGGTGGACGACGACTTTGCTACTAGCTTAGGGTCGTAGTGGGGCAGGGAAACAGGGGCTGGAGCTTCTCGTTATGGATCGAATGAGGGGTGCGGGGTTAATGTTGCGCGATGGAACAGTTGTGGGTGCTGTGGGTCAGAGGACCGAGAGCTGCTTCAATCGTGGTCTCTCCCGAACCCCCCCGCAGCAGGAGGAGGGTGAAAGCAGTGCTGCTGTGGCTATCGACGCTGTACATAGTAATAATGTAACAGTTGGAAATGTCGTTGCTATTGCCTGGGTTGCTGATCACGTCCTCTAAGAGCTTCTAACATTCATTCTACCCTACTACTCCCCTGCTGAGGATTGCTCACCGCAACGCCCCTCCCCCGAAGGTTGCGCGTTTAAAAGAGACTCGGCAAATGCTTCTTGTCCAATGACCCTCTGATCTCCGCATAAGTAATGTCTATAGCAAAAAGTGTGCTCGTGTCTCAGGTTTCCCCACCATACCAGACGACGGCCTAGCTTAGCGCCCGGTTGAATAGCAGCTTCCGGGTGTAACATTCTGGGGTAACGATGACGGTTGAACATAGAAATAAGGTTATGTGAGCCTCAGCACCCATGCACCTGTGCGACACGCGAACAGCCATTCCGTCGCATTCCGTACCGAGAGGCAGGGGTCTGATTCAGGGGAAACCTACTCGAGTACAGTACTTGCCAGATTCGAAAATATTGGGAAATATTCAGCAAACTGAGCTCCAAGGCCACCGACTGAATTTCCCAATACATTTGAATCTGACAAGTACACGTGTACCGGTATTCGCACAGGCCAATCCCGCGCCTCCTCTATACTACCGGTCGTACTAGTTCTCGACTCTTGGTGGACTACCGAAAGCGCGGTGTTTCACCCACGACCAGGGAATAATACTTCAACTTCTGCAGTAAGCGAGAAAATATAACCACAGGAAATCATGGAAAATCCGGATATTTCTTTAAAAATAAACCGGATCCCTGTGCATTTATTGGCGCACTGTTCTAGTACCCTCTCTCCCTCTCTCCCTTTTCTTCAGAGAGTCATAGGGATAGATCGGGGGGGAGAATGGCTTTTATGTGGAAAAAACAACTTCACTCACCTGCAAGTACAGTACAGTACACGTACAACTAGTAACCACTTGCTTGATCATGGAATCGTGCACATCATGCAAATTTTCCAACAACTTCGCAGGCAAGTACTATAGCATTGAAACATAGCATTTGCAAGCAAGTCACCTTGCGTCAAGATTGGTTACGGAGAAAAAAAGGGGGGGGGGAAGAGAAGAAGGTGAATTCGCTCCAAAGCCCGATGTTTTTATTTCCACACTTTCCTCCTTGTAGGGGAGTATTGGGAGTCTATACGGCCGGAGCAGTTACGGTAAATTCCGCTTTTCTTCAGATCGCCTAACCCCATTATACCTCATCTACCTATCTTGCACGGAATTCTAAAGAGCAAAGAGCAACAGAGATGGAAAGATCCTACCAGTTGTTTGGCCCCCTAGTTCCTTCCTAACCCTGATTCCTTGGGATATAATAACTCTTTAGTACCGCCTGGCAAGGCAGAGTTTGGATGAAATAATCGCTTATAAGGTATTTACGGATAGCTCTCAAAGCTTACTAACATACCGGTATTTTGACACTGGATATTCAGCTTGGGCTAAAGCTGGCAGGGCACTTGGGCAGCTGAGCGGCAAAAAGGTCAACTCACATTCTACTATCCCTGAGTTGGGTTTTCGGGAATGACAATACCAGTGGCTTTGGCTCGGAGATATCCTCCTTGACTTCCTCTATCCAGTACAGACAAAGTCTCCCGCCCGTACCAGTAATTTGAGTTTCTACGTATATATACATATTTTCCTCAATAATGCTACTGGGGGGAGGCTCATGTCGTGGCGCATATGGAGATGATTGGGGAACATGACCGTGTTATAATACCAATAGAAAACTCTAGGGGAGCAGAGTCTCTACCATGTCTTTTTTTTGTTCGGGGGATTTCGCATAATGTAATCTATGCTGCTTTCTCTGTTTCACGCTGGAGCGTTATGGAAAGAAGGGAGACTTCGATCGCGAACGGGAGATGTCGTGTTTGGGTTTATTATGTATCAATTTAAGTTCTATTGTCTTTTCTGGAGAAGCTTGTAGTGAAGGGCCGACAAAATTAGAAGAAACCCTAGTTATTACCTTCATTCTCTCACCCGAGCTAGCCATTTTATTTAGTCTGTATTCATCTGGCGTGCACGCTTTAGAACACTAATAGTTGTCACCTGACCAGGAGGATAGCCCCCGTTCGCTCCGTTGCGCTCCCCAAGATTTGTGCCTGCACCTTCCCGATCAGCACCAGCTGCACTTCATGTGAATTGGCGGTGCTGGTCGAAATTTGCTCAGGGTTGGGTGCATAGGTTAGACCTCCCACCACGCCATGCTATGTATGGTTCCGGAAGGCTATACTCTGTACCGACTTTCTGACGAAAAATGTGACAATTTTGCATGTAACGCCAAGTGTAATGCCATGCAATCTTTGGTGTAATTGGTAGGTTTAGAAACCTAACATCTAAATACGAGCTATTTACTTCCAAATCACATAATCTAAGAGTCTTACAAATATATATAAGCGGTGAATATAGATAAGAAATATATAAACTAGAGATAATACCTCTCTCAAATGCCTTGGTTGATAGTTCAAGCAATGTATGATATTATATAATTCATATTTGAGTGGTAGGTTTCCAAACCTATACATTACACACAAAATTGCAAGGCATTACACTTGGCGTTACAGGCAAAATTGTCACATTTTTCGTCAGAAAGTCGGTACAGAGTATAGCCTTCCGGAACCATATGATACCAAAGAATCTGATGTCGGTAGTATCTTGATCATGGTTCGTGCCCTGAACCTCCCCGAGCCGCCCGGATGATGACTTTGGATTTGGCATGGTTGCTCCACAAGACAATAAAACAGTATGATACTCACTACATGAGTACTCGGTTCATTAGTCAGCTTCACACCCCTGCCGCTCCCTAAGCTTAATGAGAGATAATAATAGTAACAGTAGTCCAGGTCATGTCTTTCGTCCGTTAGATATCCCATCTCCCACAGGCCCTACCAGCCTCTGAACAAATAGGGGAGTCCAGAGGCATCACATTACCGGGAGTGGGTCTAGTGACCCCAAGATAGAAAGCCCCTCAGTAACGAGGCTCTTAGGTCGCTACAGGGAGACTCAACTAAATCAGGTGGTTCTACTGGCCAAATATTATTAAGACAGCATTTTCCTTCATTATAATTCCGACTTTTGCGCTCACTCCTTCTTGGGGGTTTAATGAAAGGCTATAGTATTGGTGCCTGGTGGGAATCCCCATAGGTACTTTAACCTGACCTAGGGGTGTAATTGCGGGCTGTGGTTATGCAAAATGGTTTTTTCTCCGGTCAAATCACTGGGTGGATACTACCGGTAGGGCTGGGTGTGGCCAAAGAACAACTTAGGAGGACAATCAATTGTAGGGAATGTCCCATTTATCCCCATTCTTGATTTCTTTTGGGTACTGCGGCGTCTCGCTAGGATGCGGCAGCACTTTTGATAGAAAGATGGTACTAGCTTCCCCTTGGATATCCTGATACTCTTCTGAACGCCATGATCCAGGAACTAACTGCGAAAAGAAATGATTCGAATTGGGTTGCGCTTCCTCAAACGCTTCTGACGTTAGCTGCTCGCATCTACCCGTTTCTACTGCGGGGAGCCTATAGCTCCTAATGTTGATAGTGGGGTGCGGTCGGTATCCGCAAGTGGTGATTTCATTCTCGTTGGTATCCTAAGAGGGGGAAGATATGCTCGGATGCCAGGGCTAGTCGTTGTACGTCCTGGATGAGTGGCGGCTTGTCGTATGATGCTAAGTTTATTGATTGTTAAAGAGGAGCGGTTCTGTGAGCGCATAAAAGATTTTTTTTTTAATTTCTAGAAGGGGTATCTGTGGCGGTTTGGCCAGGACCCGGCTTCCACGAATTAACTCCCCACCCGAGTGCTCTGTGATACCTTGGAAGCGCTTCTCAAGAAATTATAATACACCCCAATCTCCAGACGAAAATCTTCCCTGTTTACTTCCCGTCATGCACCTCCTCTCTTGGACTCAGTTCTCTCCTCGTTTAATCCTTTTCTAAAGCTCTTCTTGTCACATCTAAGAAAATATGCCACACTCTACACCTGGAGCTTGGCTTCTGGGAGTGTTGCTATCTTTTTCATTAGTAGCGCACGGTGGGGATGTTGATCCAACGGAAGATTTTTGTTCCCTAAGTGAGCATATGAGTAGGACTCCCCCGAGCTTGCCAAAGTATTTTCTTTCACTGTTTACTGACTGGAGGTCGAAGCATGTAGTGGCCCAGAAAGATGGGATTCTTTACATTGCGGGAGGAGTGATGCAGTATTCTTCGCCGTACGCGGGTTACAATGGCCCCAGTTCGTGCTCCCCCTTCGAATGTACAACCTCCTCCCCTTTCTCCGAACTAACGATTCGCCAACATGTTTAGATACGGTACTTCGATCATTGAATGTATCGAGGAGTTTCCGAACTTCCCAAGATAGTGTCAATTACGTCCGGACGGAAGTAGTTCCAGACACAATACCTGGTGTTTCGGATGCCGCGTTGTTCCCTACGGAATCCGGATTTGACCTTACATTTGGGAGGTGGAACCCATACAACAGTACAATTTTTGGAAAGGGGGACCCTCCCATCGAAGACAAGAAATGGAAATATGATATTGCAACTCAACGATGGACGAATACGGGGGTGGTGTTAAAGAATTGGTTCCAGGCGAACTCTTCAAGGAGGGTATCTAGTTCGATGACAGTATGGGTTCCATCATTAAAAACCGGTTTCCTTTTCGGTGGCACCCTTGTCTCGGTAAACGGAGCATCGAGCGAGGTAACAGAGTTAGAGGAACATACCGGCCTAATCACTTATGACCAGACTACTAATACATGGGCAAATGAAACCACACAACTTGTGGGAATATCTGAGGGAGCCTTAGTGCATATTAAGACTGCTACCGATGAGGTCTTGATTCAGTTTGGTGGAAGGTATCGGGGAAATCGGCTGGTATGTCTCTCCCCCCATTGAGTTTCCTTGTGTAAAACGTTGATAAAATCTGGTAGAGACATTTTTCTTTGATCAAAATCTACAGCATAAGCGGATCAAACTGGTTTACCCAATTTATACCGCCCGGAGATCCGGTACCGCCTCCTCGGTTCGCCTTCTGCACTGCTGTCAAATCAGCTTCTGATGGTTCCAGCCATCAAATTTACATTATGGGGGGCCTTGAAGCTAGCACTTTAATAAATGCCAAGGAGGGTCCAACCGCTAAAACCATCTGGGTTCTCTCAATTCCAAGCTTTCAATGGACCCAGCTGCCTTACACGTCAAAGACCACGGCGGCTGACCCGAGCGGGAGGATTTCACCAAAATGTCAAGCAATTGGAGAACACTACATCTTCTATTATGGCGGGAGGAACACTTCGAGTTACTCTGGCGCCGTTACTTGCGATAAGAAGGCAAATGCTGCATTCCTGTTTGATATCAACGCATTGACATGGACGGACACGTTTACACCCAATGAGGGAAAGTACGAAATACCCACCCAGGTTATTGAGCTTATTGGTGGCAAGTAAGTTATTCGACTCCTTAAAACAGCGTGAATAGTACACCGAGAGTGAAAACTAATCATTTAGCAGTAAAAACGGAGGCTCGACAAAAACTCGCCCAGACAAAGGCTGGACCGACAAAGGTCTTGAAACCATATTGGCACTAAAGACCACCACCCCCACAATCGGGAACTCGAGCACCGATACAAATTCAACTTATAGATCACCTAAAGCCAACGTTGGGGCGATAGTCGGGGGCGCAGTAGGAGGTGTGGCTGCTGTGGCACTTGGCTTCCTGGGCGGTGAGGCGCTCGGTCGGCGTCGTCGTCGTCGGATATTGCAGCCTTTCTCCCACCTGAAATCCCCGTCAGACTCTGCTACGACTCTGGAAGAGGGCCGTAGCCCGGCCGAACTTATGGGGAATACCAAGGTCAGCCGGGGAGGAGTGTGGGCTGTGGAATTGCCGTCAGGGGAGGTGGCGAAGGAGATGGACACTCAGCCTTGAGACCCTACGAGATGATGCGGCGATACGGGAAGAGGTTAGGAGAGAAAGGATTCAAACAAAACACTCATTCTCCATCATTCATCCACCCAGCAAACCGGCTTCTCCTTAGAAAAAGATACATTCTATCAGCCATCCTCCACTCGCATACCTGATCCTTCACTTTCTACCAAACGAGCATGAGCCGCACTATGCTCTTTCAGCTTCTAGTCTTCCCCCCTCAGGCCTGAGTAGGGGGGCACGATTAGATTTCTATGACAAATAATGTTCTTATGATTTAATGTTGCTTTGGCGGTATCCCCTTAGGCTGTTCTTCGCTTAGTTCAATGAAGGATTTGAACACCTTCAACCGTTGCCACCTAACTTACTTCCCCAATTCCTAGACTTTGTTCTTAATACCACCCATCCTTGGATGGAACAAGAGTTCCTTTATCATCGGCCAGAATTGTGCCGAAATATGTTGGAGCATCCTTCCATATCGAGTATGGTCGACTGGTGTGGTATGTTAGCTGGTGAGGGGACGGGTAAGGCTGCGAGTGAGGCCGTGTGAACCTAGGGAGCGGTGGCTTGTGGTTCTTTAGTGTGTAAATATTCGGCATTTCTGTAGGTTTTTTTTCTGAATCAATGTAAAAGTACGGGGGCTAAAAGATTCGTCCGATACTGGTTTTAGGGCCAAATTTGACATTTTCAAACCGATAATTCCCAACACTGTGTGCATGGAAACACTTCAAATCGATCCTCCAGCTAGAGAATCACAATCTATTCAAACCTCTAGAAGTAGAAGTACAAGGAATCAAAGCTGCTTCCATTGTTCATGATTGCATTAGCCTGTGTGAAAGTGACCTAGATTTTTGTATGGGGCTCCATACAAAAAGGTACATGACAACCAATGCCTTTCTACTTAAACAACCATTTCTCCATCCCTTTGTGATATTTAAGAGTTTTGTAACCCTTATTATATTATCTACGGGTTTTCTGGTGCACAGCCAAACTTTTGTGGATTCTCATAAAGATTGTGGCCTAGGGGAGGGTGGCGAAGTCGGCTACTTTTGGTGTAAAATGGGCATCGGACGAATCTTTTTGCCCTAGTACTGTATGATAGTCGTTACAACAAAATATGGTAAGATATTGCGAGATTTCATGATGCGGTGCGAACCAGCGAAACACTCGGAGAAATATAAAATTTGATGAAGAAATAAAAATGCCGGCTATATTGGATTGCATATGGGGCGTGCGGTTAGGCGGTTTTGCGAATATGTGGCTGCACGGATATGATACGCGGGTATGCTGAGGAGCGGGCATGCAGCTAGGGGATGCGGTTATAGGGCATGTGGCTTTGTGGTATGCTGGGACTATGCGCTTAGCAGTAGGTTGTTGTTTTCACACTCTAGGTATAGGGTAGTAAGGGTACTAGTTTTTGGTTTCGTTGATACCCATTCTTATTGGGCATTCGGTATCCGGTATTTGGTTTCGTGATTATTTCATACCCTTTGTCCTTAGAGATACGGGAGTTGGAGCACTGGCGGGGAATGGGCTTTAGGGATCGCAGAGGATCATGGGGTGTCAGGATGGTTCCAGATTGGCTAAGATAGCTAGAGTTCAGGGTTTGTCAACTTAATGTTCTTCTATAGAGTTCATTGGGTTTCAGGAGTTTTGTGGTGCTAGAGGGTATATATCTCTTTGCCTCCCCTTAGATAGTGGAGAGAGTGGCGAGCTAGTTCACCATTCCTCCATGTTCCACTGCACTCAGATTCAATTATACTATCATTACACTTTTGTTCTTTCCTTTTTTCGTGTTTTCATTAGGATCAATCAGGCTAGTCCCGGAACCACTCCTTGAGTCACGGAAATATATACGCGGTTAGTTTTGTAGACTACTTCTATTCTAACTTTTGATTTGTTGTCTCACCCATTTCTATGACATTATCACATCTCACCCACAATCCTTAACCCTATCTTTCGGCATGGCTCTGGATAATAATCTCTTACTACACCCCTGTGCGGAATCTCATTTTTTTTCATGCTATCATATATACCTTGTGTCGCATTTTAGTGGAGTAACTTTTTTAGGAAAAAAAGAAGTTTAGATAATTCTCCTGATGTTGTCAATAGCTTTTGGATTTTTTCCCCTTTTCCTTGAATTCTCTTTTTATCGACGGAGGACTTACTGTTTGCTTATTTTGAGACCGGTCTTAGGCCAACTTCACTCTAGAGTTCCGTAAAATCTAGAATAATTGAACAATGTGCTATCTCTTTGGAGTTGCCTCCTCTGGTAGGGTCTGGTGTTTTTTTGTTTTTCCATGCCTCTCAGAGTGGCCCGACGGCTCTTTTTTTTGCCACCATTTCTCCCCCTGTTCCGAGCTAGGGAATTCTTGGCTACTATACATGGCGCATTGTTCAATTGTTCGAGATTCTACGGTATAGCACTCGAGAGCAATTGAGGTAAATCGGAACCCTAACCTTGGCTAATATCTAAGGGTGCGTCTGGTTGCAACCCGAAACCTCAATAATGGCCCTCATTAATTATAGAGTTTTGAGGGAAAACATCATTTTGTGATGAAGTGTCGTGTCTGGTCAACACCAAGTGGCAGCAATCAGGTTGGAATAATGGGCCCAAAATAAAGGTTTCCAAAAAATAGAAAAAATCTATTTTTCACAAAACTGCGTAATTGGAGAACCCTAAACCAACCACACTGATGAGTAGTTTGTGACCATATTTCATGGCATATTTGATGTAAATGTAGAATATAAATAATATGAATAGCTACAATGCCTGACCTGATCACTTCTACAAACTTCAATGCATTTACTGTGCACAAGCGGACTTATGGGAGGCACCTATGCTGGCTCATTCTGTCAAAGAAGCCTGTTGAGCATCACCATTAAGTGGGAGAGAATATATTTCTTGGCTGTTATCCGTGTGTCAACCAGACATGCCACTGTGACTTTCATTTGGCCAGATTATGCTAACTTGAGAAAACTCTAGTATCCTGTTGCAACCTGTGTTTTGAGATTATTGCACTATTTCAAAGCAACGACCGCCAGATGCACCCTAAAACTCCTTGTGCATTTGATAAATTAAGTTTTGGTGCTATGATAATAATTAATGTGATAATAATAATATTATCATAACTAAAAAAGAACACAAAAACCCTAATCCCGGGCCCGTTACACCATGACTTAGTTTGCGCTTAAGGATCGGGTAGGGCTTTGTCGGGTATGTTGCTAGAAGGTGAGGTTAGGGGTGGCTGATTTCACTTCTTAAGCCATCTGGCACGGGGCAGTGGTATTGGTTTTAATTCCTTGTGCTATTTGCTATTATAATAATTATTATACAGCTTTTCCTTTCTTTTCGCAAAGTCTCGGAGATATTGGGGGGGGGAAGGCTGTTTGTCTCGAAAACCAATTTTGCTCACCTACAACCAGTACCCGCTTGGCAATGCAATGATGGAAATTAGGAACAAATGCTTCTCTCGGAGATCACTCGAATTTTCCAACCACTTCGCAGACATGTACTGCACAGCACAGGATTTAGTAGCAAATCACCTGGCATCAGCATTGGTTACAAGGAAAAAAGGAAAGAAAAAAAAGGTGAATTCGCTCCAAAGCAGCGGAATTTTTTTACTTCTGCGCTTTTGTCCTTATTTGCTGTGCTGTACTCGAGTACCGCACTGCCTACCCCCGGAGAAATTAGGGTAAACTCCACTTTTCTTTAACTATGATATTTGGAATTTTATCGCTTAATAATTTATTATGATATTTTTTATCTTTGATGGGATTCTAAAGAGCAAGGGGTAACAGGGATAACTTAAGATCCGACCGGTAGTTTGGCTTCCTAGTTCCTACCTGACCATGATTACTCATGATTTATAACTCTTTTTTATTATCCCGTGGCAAGGCAGTCCTTGGGTGAGATGATCGCCTGTGGGGCATTACGGGTCGCTCTCGGAGCTCCCTGGCGAACATGTATTATGACCCTAGACATTTAGCTCGCGCCAAAGCCGACAGGGCCCTTGGATAATCGAGCCGCAAAGGTCAACTCACGTTCAACCATTCTCGTGTTGGCTTTTCGGGAGCGATTATAGTGGTGGCTTTAACTTCGCGATACCCTGCTCGATATCATTTATTTAGCAGAGACAAAGTCTCCGGGTCTGTACCGGTATTTTAAATGGCCACATATATTTTTCTCAATAATGTTACCGGTAAAGAGGTTCTTGTCGTGGGACATTCTCTAGGCTAAGCCTAACTATTAGGGCTCTGAAGCACATGCGTAAGAGGAATGTGGCTTAGGGTTCTTAGCCAGGGGTTTTCTAACTTTGTCCGCCGTTCCACTAAAAACATATCTTGAAGAGACGAGAACATTTATATCAATACATAACCAACCCCTGGGATACCTCCTATTCGCCACAAAAGTCTCTTTTCTTTTCCACAGCGTTTTGGTGCAGCCTGAGGAGGTGGGGGCAATGCGGCCTGGGTTGTGCTAAATCCGCCATAGCGAAAGAACCATACTGTAAAAGCACCCGCTCGCCAGAGCTTTCCACAGATAACACCACCAAGTTCTGCAACCATCCCCAGGACCTCTACGTGCTCTGTTGTGCTCCCCAGCATTTGTACTTGCCTCAGCTTCTAGCACCTTCCAGCAGAAACACCTGCTGCACTATACTTGAATTTGCGGTGTTGGTCTAAATTTGCTCAGGGCTGGGTGCATAGATTGAACCTCCCACTATTCTAGGCTATTATACTCAAGACTTTGGTAGTATCTTGATCATGGTTTGTGCCCGAGCCTCACCGAGCCGCCCGGATGATGTCTTTGAATTTGGCATACCGGTAGTGGCTCCGCGATACAATAAAACACATGACCGGGATTAGCGCTATGTCAGATATCCGATCTCCCGCGGGTCTTGCCAGTCTCTGCAAAAATACCTGAATTGAGAGGCCCCATATTACCTGGAACAGGACTAGGAACCCTAAGATAGAAAAATCCTTAGTAATAAGGCTCCTTGCTCAATAAAAGGAAAACTCACTAAATCCGCTGTTTCTACTGGCTAAGTATATTGCTAAGAGAGCACCCTTATTTTGTAATACTTCTAGTGGTCCAACTCCTTCATCTAGGCTTAATGAGAGGCCATAGTACCGGGATCAAGCACGAATTCCCATAGGTAATTAAACCTCGCCTATGGGCGCAATTACCGGCTATGGTCGTGTAAAATAGATCTTCGCCTGTTGAATCGCTGGGGGGATACTAGGGATGTGTGCCTCTAAAACACCTCATAGGAGGGCAAACCCTATATGGAAGGCCCTCTTTTTTTATTCTTAATTTCTTAGGTGTTGCGGCGCTCGGAAGATATGGCACTTTTGGGAGGCAATAATATGAGCTCCCCTTGGATATCTTGATACATTTCTGAATGTTATGATCCCAGAAGTAATTGTGGGGAAATAATGAACGTAATTGGGTTGTGCCTCCAACGCTTTGGAAGGAGAGTTAGCCGCTGGCGTCTAACAGTTCCCTCTAGGGGAAGAATCCCTGTTGCTCCAGACACTGATAGTCGGATGCTGTTACTAGTTGCAAGTGGTGGCAAGTAGGTCCTCGTTGTTATAATAAGTGAAGGAAGATATATTTGGATGCCAGGGTTAGTCCTTGAATGTGCCGAAGGAATGGTGGTTTTTGATATACGGTTAGGATTGTTACCTGTAAAATATGGGCATTCAGTGGACGATCTACCATTTTTAATTTATTGAAGGGGTATCTGCCGCAGTTTACAGGTTTGCTCACCACCCGAGTGCTCTCTGATACCTTGGGGGTACTTCTCAAAAAATTGTAATACACTATTGCCCCAATCTCCCCAAAGGAAACCTTCCCTACTTATTTCCCGCCATGTTCTTCCCCTAAAATCAGTTGTCTCGTTAAATCCTTTTCTAAAGCCTTCCTTATCACTGCTATGAAAAATATGCCGCTCCTTGGGCCTAGTGTTTTGGTTCTTGGGGTATTACTGTCTTTTTCATTAGTAGCGCATGGTAGGGATGTTGATCCAACTGAAGACTTTTGTTCCTTGAGTGCCCATATGAGTAGGACTCCCTCTGGCTTGTTAAAGAACTTCCTTTCACAGTTTATTGACCAATTGTCGAAGTATCTAGTGACCGAGAAAGACGGTATTCTTTATATTTTGGGAGGATGGATGAGATATGACTATCAGAACACTATTTACAAAGGCCCTAGTTCGTACCCCCCTTTAAATGCATGGCCTTCTCCCTTCTCTTCGAGTTAACGATTGAATAATATGTTTAGATACTCTACTTCGGTCATTGGATATATCGAAGAGTTTCAACACTTCTCTCGATAGTGTTAATTACGTCCGAACCGAAGAAATTCCAGTTACCATACCTGGTGTTGTGGATGCCGCGGTCTTCCCTACAGAAGCTGGTTTTGACGTTGCTTTTGGGAGGTGGAACCCATACAATAGTACCATTTATGGAAAGAGGGACCCTCCGGTTGAGGACAAGAAACGGCAATATGATCTTGCTACCCGACAATGGACAGATACGGGGATAACATTAAAGAATTGGTTCCAGTCGAACGGTTCAAGGAGGGCCTCTAGTTCAATGACAGCATGGATTCCATCGTTGAGGAAGGGTTTTCTCTTCGGTGGGAGTTTTGTCTCAGTAAATGCAACATTGCCCAAAGTGACAGAGATAGAGGAGCATAATGGCCTAATTACCTATGACGAGGCTACCAATACATGGACAAACGAAACTACACCATTTGGAGGAATATCTGAGGGAGCCTTAGTGCATATTACCACAGCTACGGATGAGGTCTTGATTCAGTTTGGTGGAAGGTCTGAGTCGGCTACCAACGTAGTATGTTACTCTACCTATTGAATTTCTCTCCTTAAAATACTGATTTTATCTGGTAGAGAAAACTTTCCGAGATCAACATCTATAGCACAAACCGATCAAGTTGGTATACCCAACACCTACCGCCTGACACTCCAGTGCCGGATCCTCGGTTCGGATTCTGCACTGCTCTCAAATCCGCTTTGGATGGTTCTAGCCATCAAATTTACGTTATGGGAGGCGTTGAAGCTCGCACTCAGACAGACGTTGAGGGTGCAACGGTTAGAACCATTTGGGCTCTCTCAATTCCAAGCTTTCAGTGGGCCCAGCTCGCTGCTACTTCGAAGGTCGCAGCTGCTGACCCGAAAGCCAGGATATCACCAAAATGCCAGTCGATTGGGGAACACTACATATTCTATTATGGCGGGAAGAAGACCCCGAGTTACTCTGGCTCCGTTACTTGTGATAGCAAGGCAAATGCTGCATTCCTGTTCGATATCAATACAGTGACATGGACGAACGAGTTTACACCGAACGAGGGAAGATACGAAATCCCCTCGAAAGTTATTGAGCTTATTGGTGGCGGGTAGGTTATCCAAATCCCTAAAACAAACCAAGTAGTGCACAAGGGTTAGGACTGATCGCCTAGTAGTAAGAGCGGAGGCTCGTCCAAGAAGGCGCCAGCCAATGGCTGGAGCGACCTGGATCTTGAGGCCATAATGACACTAAAAACCACCACCGCAGAGGAGAACTCGAGCGGGGGTTCAAGTTTGGGTAAGGGATCGAGCTCCAGCTCAGCCCCCCCCAAAACCAATTTTTGGGCTATAGCCGGTGGTGCCATAGGAGGTATTGTGGCTGTGGCACTTGTCTTGGTGGGCGCTGAGCTATTGCGTCGGCGCCGTCGGAGGATATTGCGGCTTTTCTCCCACCTGAAATCCCCATCAACATCTTCTGGGGCCCTGGAAGAGGGCTCTAGCCCGGCCGAACTTATGGCTGGTGCTCGGGTCACCCGGGGGGGAGCGTGCACTATGGAATTGCCTGCAGAGGAGGTGGCGAGGGAGATGGACACTAAGCCTTGAGACCCATACGAGATGATGTGGCGATAACAGAGAAGAGGTTAAGGAAGAAAGGATTCAAACAAAGTACTCATTCTCCATGATTCATCCATCCAGCAATCCGGCTTCTCCTTAGAAAAAGATACATCCAATCACCCATCCTCCACTCACATACCTGATCCTTCGCTTTCTACCAATGGGGCATGCGCCGTACTGTGCTCTTTCAACTTCTAATCTCTCCCTTCCCTCCTCAGGCTTGAGTGGGAGGGTACCATTAGATTTTATTACAAATAATGTTCTTATGACTTAGTGTTGCTTTGGCCGTATCCCCTTAGGCTGTTCTTCTGTTAGTTCAATGAAGGATTTGAACACCTTCAACCGTTGTCATCTAACTTGTTTTTTTAACTTTTAGATTTTGTTCTTAATACCACACAACCTCGGATGGAACAAGAGTTTGGTTATCATCGGCAAGAATTCTACCGAAATATGTTGGAGCATCCTTCCATATCAAGCATGGCCGACTGTGGTGTGGTACGTCGGCTGGTGGGCGACGGGTAAGGCTGCGAGTGGGGCTGCGTGAACCTATGAAGCATTGGGGCTAGTGGTTCTTTAGTGTGTAAATAGTCAGGCACCTCCGTAGTTTTTTTTTTTCTGAATCAAAGTATCATAGTCGTTACAACAAAATATGCTAAGATATTGGGAGCCAGATTTTATAATGGGGTGCGAACCAGTGGGGCTCTTGGAGAAAGCTAAAATCTGACGAGTAAATAAAAATGCGGGCTATGTTGGATTGCCTATGCGTGCAGTTAGGGGGTTTTGCGAATATGCAGTTGCACGGATACTTGGTATCATATGCAGAGAGGCGGGCATGCGGCTAGGAGATGCAGTTGTAGGACATATGGCTTGGTGGTATGCGGCGACTAGACACTTAACAGTGGGTTGTTGTTTTCACACTCTGGGCATAGGGTACTAGTTTTTCGTTTTGTTGATACCCATTCTTGTTGGGCATTAGGTATCCGGATTTTGGTTTCATGATGTTTCTTTCTTACCCTTTGTCCTTAGACATACGGGAGTTGGAATACTGGGGTGGAATGGACTTTAGGGATCACTGAGGATCATGGAGTGTCAGGATGGTTCCAGATTGGCTGAGATAGTTAAGGTCTACGGTTTGTTAGCTTAGTGTGCTTCTTTAGAGTTCATTGGGTTTCAGAAGTTTTGTGGTGTTAGACGGAGAGATATATCTCCTGTCCTGTCCTTAGCTAGTGGAGGTGGAGAGAGTAGCGAACTAGTCCACCCTTTCTCCATGTTCCACTGCACTCAGTGCCTATTGTGATCCTGTTGGACTTTTGTTCTTTCCTTCTTCGTGCTTTTATTTGGCTCAATCAGGCTTAGTCCCCGAGTCACTCCCTGAGTCACGGAAATATGTCTCTGGCTTTGTAGACTACTTCTGTCTAACTTTTGATTTGTTGTCTGCCCCATTTTTGTATGACACTATCGCATCTCACCCGCAAATCCTTAGCCCTATCTTTTGGCATGGCTCTAGACAATACTCTCTTACTATACCCTGTGAGGAATCTCTTTTTTTTTTTAAATGCTCTATATCCTTTTAGTGGAGTAACCTTTTTGGGAGAAATTCTTTTAGTTAATTATCTTGACGATCGTCAAGGGCTATTGGATTTCCTTCTTGTTTCCTTGAAATCTTTGTTTTCGGCGGAGAGGACATCCTGTTTGCCTACTTTGTGCCAAGTCTCATGCCATCTGTGCTCTAGATTATCGCACTCGGGGGCAATTGGATAATGTATCATAGTAGGTAAATCGAAACCCTAGCCTTGGTCTATACCTAGAGCTATGGTACTTGGGAGTAAATTAAGCCTTGGTGCAAACTAACAATGACCACAAAACCATGACTTGGTTAGCGCTTAAATATAAGGGAGGGCGTTATGTTGGGTATGTTGCCAGAACGTGGTGTTTGGGGTGGCAGATTTCACCCCTTAAGCCATCAAGAATAGGGCAGGGGTATTAGTTTTGATTCATTGTGCTATTTTCTACAATAATAATATATTATTGTGATTATTATAATATTATAATATTATTATTATTATACCTTTTTTCTTTTCTTTCCGCAAAGTCTTAGGGACGTGTCGGTGGGGTGGAGCGGTTCGTGTCGGAGACCAATACCACTCGCCTGCAACCTGTGACCACTCCACCGTGGAATCCTTAATGAATATTATGCACAGATGCCTCTTCTCTCGGGCATCACTCAAATTTTCTAACAACTCCACAGGCATGTACAGCACAGTATTAGATAACAAGTCACCTGGCGTCAGCATTGGTTACAAGGAGAAAAGGAAAGAAAAAAAGGTGAATTCGCTCTAAAGCCGGGGAATCTTTTTACTTCTGGATTTTTGTCCTTATTTCCGTGTTGTACCCTACTACCACAGCTGGAGAAATTGGGGTAAACTCCCCTTTTCATTAACTATGACACATTTGGAATTTTATCTTAGATGGTCGGTTGGAACAACCTATTGCCAATTGGGCAAAGCGCGTCAAGTCACTCCTGGGAGCCAACAGCCTATATAGGAGAGCCCTGCTCCCAGGACTTAGGGACCTCCAAACTCGCTACCACTCGCATTCTCGTCTCCAACGCTACAGCTCGCGTTCTTTGTTTCCCCACCCACCACTCACAAGTCACACACTGCGCCCTCATTGTCATCTAGGGATATATCGCTGGCAACGATCCTGAAGGACAAAGGCAGCGACTTCCCCTCAACGCCTCCGCCAGTGGACTCAGGAAACAGAGGAAGGAAAGGTTGGGATTGCTAGGATGGTTTCTGTGTTCTCATTTCCCCATATTCTCTGGTCTTTTCATTTCATTGTCATATTGTGTTTTGTGCTAATGTATGGGTTCGGCCTTGAAAAATTGGTATCCGACTGGTTGTTTGGTCCCCTAGTTCCTTCCTGACCCTGGTTCCTCATAATTTATAACTCTTTTTTAGTATTCCGTGGCAAGGTAGCCCTTGGGTGAAATAATCGCTTATAGGTAATTTACGGGTGGCTCTCGGAGCTCGCTGGAAAACATGTATTATGACTAGAGATTTAGCTCGCACCGAGCGGCAAAGGCAAACTCACGTTCAACCATTCCCCTGTTGGCTTTTCGGGAATGACCTTTATGGAGTAGTGGCTCTGGCCCCGCGATATTCTACTTGACGTGTTTTATTTAGTAGACAAGTCTCCAGGTCTGTACCAGTATTTTAAATTGTCACATATGTACATTTTTCTCAATAATGTTTCCGGTAAGGGGGTTCTTACTGTGGGGCATTCTCCAGGCCAAGTCCAGCTATTAGGGTTCTGAAGAGCATGTGTAGGAGGAATATTGCCCGGGTGAGAGATGGAGAATAATAACTAGGATTTCTTCTACCGTTGTCCGCCCTTCCACTAAAAACATATCCAGGAGAGACAGGAGAATTTGTATCAATACATAATCAACCTCTTAGATACCTCCTGTTCGCTGCAGGGGTCTCTCTTCTTTTTCACAGCGTTCTGGCTCAGCCCCATGCGACGGGGGTGAGCGGCTGGTCTTGTGCTAAATCCTCTATAACAAAAGAACCATATAGTAAAGGATCCTGCTCCCTAGAGCTTCCCACTGGACACCGCCAAGTTCTGCAGCCATCTCCAGGGTTCTCGTGTGCTCTGTTGGGCTCCCCAGCATTCGTACCTGTCTCGCCTTTCTAGCACCTTATCGCATAAATACTTGCTGCACTAGTTGAATTTGCAATGTTGGTCTAAATTTGCTCAGGGCTGAGTACATAGTTTGAGCCTCACACCATTCCATGCTATTACACTGAAGATTTCGGTAGTATCTTGATCGCGGTTTATGCCCTGAACCGCACCGAGCCGCCCGGATGATGTCTTTGAATTTAGCATACAGGTGGAGGCTCCATCATACAATGGGACACATGACCGGGATTATTATGTCAGATATCCTATCTCCGGCGGATCTTACCAGTATCGGCATAAATACCTGAATTTAGCGGGCTCATATTACCAGGAACAGGACTAGGAGCCACAAGGTAGAAAAATATTTAATAGCAAAGGCTCTTTGTTCGATACGAGAAGGATCCGCTAAACCTGGTCGTTCTACTGGCTAAGTTTATTATTAAGAGAGGATATTTATTTCGTGATACTTCTAATGACCACTCCCACTCCTTCATGTAGGATCAATGAGGGGCCATAGTATCTGGACTTAGAGCGAATCCCCATGGGTTATTTAGACTGGCCTGTGGGCGCATTGTTGATTACGGCAATGTAAGCTGGTTGCTCGCCTGTGTAATCGCTGGGCTGATACTCTGGCCGCAAGCGGCTAAACGTCGTATATGAGAGCAAACGCTATAGGGAACACCCGCTTTTTATTTCTTAATTTCTTTTGGGTGCTGCGGCGGTCGTCAGGACAGCACCTCTGAGAGTCAATAATGCGAGCTTCCCTTGAATATCCTGATACACTTCTGAATGTTATAATCCTGGAAGTAGCTGTGGGAAAGCAATGAACCTAATAGGGCTGTGCCTTCAGACGCTGTGGGCAGTACCAGCTCGCGTCTAACTGCTCTCTCTGGGGGGGATCCCTGTAGCTCCCAACACTGATAGTCGGGCGCTGTTACTAGTTGCAAGTGGTCGCAAGTACGTTCCGGTTGGTATAATAAGTGAAGGAAGATATACTCGCATGCAAGGATTAGTCCTTGAATGTTCCAAAAAAAGGTGGTTTCTAATATATTGCTAAGATTATTGCTTGTGAGGGATAGGAACTTAGTGAACGCTTTAGGATTGACTTTTTTTAAAAAATCTATAGAAGGGGCATCCGCAGCAGTTTGACTGATTAACTCACCACCAGAAACGGTTTATGAGACCTTGAGGGTCTTTCCCAAGAAATTTTAATACTCTATTGCCCCCATCTCCCGGTCGGAGACCTTCCCTATTTATTTCCCGCTATGTTCTTCTCTTAAACCCAGTTGTCTCGTTGTTAAATCCTTTTCTAAAGCTCTTCTTATCATAGCTATGAAACATATGCGGCTCCTTCCTCTAAGTTCTTGGGTTCTTGGGGGATTACTGTCCTTTTCATTAGTAGCGCACAGTAGGGATGTTGATCCGACTGAAGATTTTTGTTCCTTGCATGCGCATATGAGTAGGGCTCCCTCTAGCTTGTCAAAGGACTTTCTCCCACGGTTTATTGACCAGTTGTCGATGTATTTAGTGACCGAGAAAGACGGTATTCTTTATATTGTGGGGGGATGGATGAGATATAATTATGAAAACACTCAATTCAAGGACCCTAGTTCGTACCCCCTTGTAAATGCACGACCCTCTCCCTTCTCTTCGAGTTAACGATTAAACAATATGTTTAGATACGCTACTTCGGTCATTAAATATATTGAAGAGTTTCAACACTTCTCTCGATAGTGTTAATTACGTCCGAACGGAAGAAATTCCAGTCACAATACCTGGCGTTCTGGATGCAGCGCTGTTCCCTACCGGGGCTGGTATTGACCTTACTTTTGGGAGGTGGAACCCATACAATAGTACCATTTATGGAAAGAGGGACCCTCCGGTTGAGGACAGGAAATGGCAATATGATATTGCAACTCAACAATGGACGGATAAAAAGATAATATTAAGGAATTGGTTCGAGCAGAACTCTTCAAGACGGGTTACTAGTTCAATGACAGCATGGATTCCATCACTGAGGAAGGGTTTTCTCTTTGGTGGCACTTTTTTTTCAGTAAACGGAACATCGTCTAAAGTGACAGAGTTAGAGGAGCATAATGGCCTAATTACCTATGACGAGACTACCAATACATGGAAAAACGAAACCACACCATTTGGAGGAATATCTGAGGGAGCCCTAGTGCATATTACCACAGCTACAGATGAGGTCTTGATTCAGTTTGGTGGAAGGTCTGAGTCGGCTACCAACGTAGTATGTTACTCTACCTATTGAATTTCTCCGCGTAAATTGCTGATAGTAACCGGTAGAGAAAATTTTCCGAGATTAACATCTTCAGTACAAACCGATCAAGTTGGTTTACACAACTACTACCCCCTGACGCTCCAGTGCCGACTCCTCGATTCGCATTCTGCACCGCTCTTAAATCAGCTTCGGATGGTTCCAGCCATCAAATCTACATTATGGGAGGCCTAGAAGCCGGTACCCCGACAGACGCTACGGGGGGTAGAACGGCTGGAACCATTTGGGTCCTCTCAATTCCAAGCTTCCAGTGGGCCCAGCTGACTGCTAGGTCAAAGACCAACGCTGCTGACCCAAAAGCCAGGTATTCACCAAAATGCCAGTCGATTGGAGAACACTACATATTCTACTATGGCGGGAAGAAGACCCCGAGTTACTCTGGCTCCGTTACTTGTGATAGCAAGGCAAATGCTGCATTCCTGTTTGATATCAATACAGTGACATGGACGAACGAGTTTACACCAACGAGGGAAGATACGAAATCCCCTCCAAAGTTATTGAGCTTATTGGGGGAGAGTAGGTTATCCAAATCCCCACAACACAGCAAGTAGTGCACTAAGTTAGGAGTCGGCTAATCGCTTAGCAGTAGGACCGGGGGCTCGTCCAAGAAAGCCCCAGCCAACGGCTGGAGCGTCCTAGATCTTGAGACCATAATGGCCTTAAAGACCACCACCCCGGACAACTCGAGCGGGGGTACAAGCCCGGATAGCGGATCAGGCTCCAACTCAAGCCCCTCTAAACCCAATCTTGGGGCTATAGCCGGTGGTGCCATAGGAGGAATTGTGGCTGTGGCACTTGTCTTGGTGGGTGCTGAGATGTTGCGCCGGCGACGCCAGGGGATATTGCGGCTTTTCTCCCATCTGAAATCACCATCAACACCTTCTAGGACCCTAGGAGAGGGTGATAGCCCTGCCGAACTCATGGAGCATAATCAGGTCAATCGGGGCCGAGTGTTGGCTGGAGAATTACAACTTTACTCCTGCCAGGTATCCCAATCAACATCTGCTAGCACCCTCGGAGAGGGCGATAGCCTGTCTGAACTCATGGCGCATACTCAGGTCTGCCGGGGGGGTGTCTACACTGTGGAATTGCCTGCAGGAGAGGTGGCGAAGGAGATGGACACTGAACCTTGAAGCAGACACGGGGTAATACGGCAACCAAAGGGGGGGGAATATGGAAGGAAATTTTCAAAAAAAGATTTATTCCCCATGATCCACCCATACCCTTTTCCAGAAATCTGGCCAACAGGCTTCTCTTTAGGAAATTATATACCCTATCACATACCCTCTACTCACCACTCACCTAAATATCCATTTTCTACCAATATGGCATGAGCTGTACTATACTCTCTCGACCCCTAGTTTCCTTCCCTCTTCTCGGATGTGAGAGGGAGGGTCCCATCACATTCCTATGAAAAACTTTGTTCAAATGTCTTAATGCTATCCACTCCGAATGCCCTTGGGCTGTGCCTACATTGAATCAATGAAAGATTTGAGCACCTCCGGCCGTTCCACCTGACTTGTCTTTAATTTTTAGACTCGTTCCTTAAGACTCCTCGGATGGAAAAGAGCTCTGCTGTCACTCCCAGGAGCTGTGCCGGGTAATGTAAAGTATGGCGAGTGAGATTTCATGGTGCCGCCGAATAGGCGGAACGCTTGGAGGACTGACTATAAAATTTGATGGATGAATAAATAAAAAGGCTCTTAGAGTTGCTTCCCGGGTCGCAGAAATAGGTCGCTGGCGTTGTGCTCTGGTTCGGTTCTAGCTTCTGATCTGTTCTAGTCTCGCCTATCTTTAGATGATATTATCAAACATCAGTCTCAAATCCCGAATGGTACATTTCGCCATTGCACCAGAGTTTCTTATTGTCCGTTAACGAAATTAGCCGTACACAAAGGATCCATGGCCACGCAACACCCCTCACCGCCCAGCATTTTCAACACCACCCAAAGATATTCCTCTGGATCGAATATAAATTCCGACTATTTATTCAACTATGTCGGGTGCTGTTACTAGTTGCAAGTGGTGGCAGTACATCCTCGTTGGTATGATAAGTGAAGGAAGATACATTTGGATGCCAGGGTTAGTCCTTGAATGTGCCGAAGGAATGGTGGTTTCTGATATACTGCTAGGGTTATTACCTGTAAAATATGAGCATTAAGTGGAAGATCTACCATTTTCTAATTTATAGGAGGGGTATCGGCCGCAGTTTAACAGGTTTGCTTACCACCCGAGTGCTCTATGATACCTTGGGGGTGCTTCCCAAGAAATTGTAATAAACTATTGCCCCAATCTCCCCAACGGAAACCTTCCCTATATATTTCCCGCCATGTTCTTCTTCACTTAAACTCAGTTGTCTCGTTAAATCCTCCCCTAAAGCCCTCCTTATCACAGCTATGAAAAATATGCCGCTCCTTGGGCCCAGTGTTTGGGTTCTTGGGGTATTACTGTCCTTTTCATTAGTAGCGCATGGTGGGATGTTGATCCGACTGAAGACTTTTGTTCCTTGCATGCGCATATGAGTAGGGCTCCCTCCAACCTGTCAAACGGCTTTCTCTCAGGTTTATTGACCAGTTGTCGAAGTATTTAGTGACCGAGAAAGACGGTATTCTTTATATTTTGGGAGGATGGATGAGATATGACTATTAGAACACTATTTTCAAGGGCCCTAGTTCGTACTCCCCTTTAAATGCACGGCCTTCTCCCTTCTCTTCGATTCAACGATTGGACAAGATGTTTAAATACTCTACTTCGGTCATTGAATATATCGAAGGGTTTCAACACTTCTCTCGATAGTGTTAATTACTTTCGAACGGAAGAAATTCCAGTTACAATACCTGGTATTGTGGATGCCGCGGTCTTCCTTACAGAAGCTGGTTTTGACCTTACTTTTGGGAGGTGGAACCCATGCAACAGTACCATTTATGGAAAGAGGGACCCTCCAGTTGAGGACAAGAAAAGGCAATATGACACCGCAACCGGACAATGGACAGATACGGAGATAACAATGACATTTATTATTATTATTATATATTTTTTCATTTCCCTCGGCAAAGTCTTAGGGACATATCGGGGCGGGGGGTAAAGCAGCTCGTGTCGAAAACCAATATCACTCGCCTGCAACTAGTGACCACTCCACCGTGGAATCCCTAATGGAAATTATGCACAAATGCTTCTTCTCTCGGACATCACTCAAATTTTCTAACTTCACAGGCATGTACAACACAGTATTAGATACAAGTCACATGGCGTCAGCATTGGTTACAAGGAGAAAAGATAAATTCGCTCTAAAGCCGCGGAATCTTTTACTTCTGCATTTTTATCCTTATTTCCTGTGCTGTATCCTACTACCCCGGCCGGAGAAATTGGGGTAAACTCCTTTTTCTTTAACTATTTGGAATTTTATGGCTTAATAATATGACAACACCCCACCAACCTATCTTTGACGGGATTCCAAAGAGCAAGGGGCAGAAGGGATAACTTAGGGCTGTTTGGCGTGACAATTTTGCGAAGTTTGGCTAGCTACTATACAAACCATGGTTGTGGAACCATGGTTGGAAGAACCTCATATGTCAGAAACAGTCAAATATTTGGTGCTGGTTGCTGCAAACCATGGTTTGTAATTCACGTCAACCAAACAGTCCCGTAGTTACAAACCATGGTTTGCCATCCCAAAATTGTCACGCCAAACAGCCCCTTAGTATCTGACTGGTAGTTTGGTCTCCTAGTTCCTTCCTGACCCTGGTTCCTCATAATTTATAACTCTTTTTCAGTATTCCGTGGCAAGGGGGTCCTTGAGTGAAATAGTCGCTTATAAGTAATTTACGGGTCGCTCTCGAAACTCGCTGGCAGACATGTGTTATGACTCTAGAGCTTTAGCTCGCACCAGGGCTTACAACCCCTCGGGTAATCGAGCGACAAAGGTCAACTCATGTTCAACCATTCCCCTGTTGGCTTTTCGGGAATGACCGTAGTGGTGGCTCTGTCTCCGCGATATCCTACTTGACATGTTTTATTTAGTAGACAAGTCTCTAGGACTGTACCAGTATTTTAAATTGTCACATGTATACACTCACCACCCGCTAGCCTGGATGGCCAAAACCCGAAGAATCTGTCCGGCACAACGAGTGATCCGGGACAACAGGTCAGGCTTTGGTGTAAAGAAATTGAGAACTTATCGAGTTTCATACGAGATAGCGAGGTGTCCGGATTATCGCGATCTGGGATAGCCGGGGGTTAGTGTATATTTTTCTCAATAATGTTACCAGCAAGGGGGTTCTTACCGTGGGACATTCTCCAGGACGGGTCCAGCTATTAGGGTTGTGAAGCTCATGCGCAGGGGGAATGTGGCTGGGGTGAGAGATGGAGAATAATAACTAGGGTTTCTTCTACTTTTGCCCGCCCTTCCACTAAAAACATATCCCGGAGAGACTGTTGAAAATTCAAGAAGGCCCCCCATACCTGGGAGATAGTCGGAACACTGATGGGACATGGCTAAGAGGAATTGGGTTTGATAACGGGCGCACCATTGGGTAGTATAGTATCAGAAGAGTGACGGTATGTTTGGTTGAGACCTTAGCTAAAGCAGGAACATTTGGGATGTTTTAGGAAATTGGCACTCTGGAAGACTGGAGGCTAGAGATGAAGGTTTACCAGGAGTTGGAACGTATAAGGGTCGCACTATGATTGTTAGGACACAGCTGTGTCAGGGCTACAAAGGATTACAGAAGATAGAGAAACGGTATACAAAGACAAAACGCAAGGGATGGAATCAGGGAATAGAAGTTTCGGGAAACTTCGGAGGAGTTGGGTGGATGGAGGGAAGATAAGAGAAAATGATGGAGAGTGTTGCGGACCGAGAGTTCTTTCTGTAAAGTCTGGTTTGTGTATATATAGGACACGTCCGGAGACGTAGAAATAATAAGAATCCCAATACACTCTCTACCGAACATAAACTTATTTTATTAGAGACGAGAGAGTTTGTATCAATACATAATGAACCCCTGGGATACCTCCTGTTCGCCGCCGGGGTCTCTCTTCTTTTCCACAGCATTCTGGCTCAGCCTGAAGCGACGGGGGTGATGTGGCTGGCGTCGTGCTAAATCCTCTATAACAAAGAACTATATAGTAAAGGCTCCTGCCCCCTAGAGCTTCCCACTGGACACCTCCAAGTTTTGCAACCATCTCCAGGGCCCCCGTGTGCTCTGTTGGGCTCCCCAGCATTCTTACCTGTCTTACCTTTCTAGCACCTTCCAACATAAACACTTGTCGCACTACACTCGAATATGCACAGTTGGTCTAAATTTGCTCAGGGCCGAGCACATAGATTGAACCTCTCATCATTCCATGGTATTGAACTGGGGTTTGATTGTGGTTTATGTCCTGAATCGCGCCGAGCTGCTCGGATGATGTCTTTGAATTTAGCATAGAGGTGGAGGCCCCACCACACAATAAAACACATGAGCGGGATTATTATGTCAGATATCCTATCTACCGCGGGGCTTACCAGTACCTGCGCAAACTCCTGAATTTAGAGGCCTCGTATTACAGGGAACAGGACTAGGAGCCCCAAGATACTAGAACTGTATGCGGCTAAAACATCGCATGTGAGAGCAAACGCTAGAGGGAACACCCACTTTTTATTCTTAATTTCTTTTAAGTGCTGCAGCGCTCGCCAAGACACCACTTTTGAGAGTCAATAATACGAACTTCCCCTTAAATATTCTGATACACTTCTGAATGTTATAATCCCGGAGGTAGCTGTGGGAAAGCAAGCACCTGATAGGGCTGTACACTATCTTCAGACGCTTTGGACAGTACCAGCTCGCGTCTAACTACTCCATCTGGGGGAGATCCCTGCATCTCCCAACACTGATAGTCGGGTGCTGTTACCTGTCGCAATTGGTGACGAGTACCTTCCCGTTAGTATAATAAGTGTAGGAATATATACCCGGATGCCAGGGTTAGCCCCCCCCTTGAATGTTCCAAAGGAGTGATGGTTTCTAATATATTGCTCATATTATTGCTTGTGAGGAATAGGAACTTAGTGAACGCTTTAGGATTGATTTTTTTTAAATCAATAGAAGGGGCATCCGCCGCAGTTTGACTGATTAACTCACGAGTCACCACCCAAGTGGTCTAGGAGACATTGAGGGTCTTTCCCAAAAAAAATTAATACATTATTGCCCCCATCTCCCCAACGGAAACCTTCCCTATTTATTTCCCGCTATATTCTTCTCTTAAACAGTTGTCTCGTTGTTAAATCCTTTTCCGAAGCTCTTTTTATCACAGCTATGAAACATATGCAGCTCCTTCCTCCAAGTGTTTGGGTTCTTGGGGTATTACTATCCTTTTCATTAGTAGCGCACAGTAGGGATGTTGATCCGACTGAAGACTTTTGTTCCTTGAGTGCGCATATGAGTAGGGCTCCCTCTAGCTTGTCAAAAGACTTTCTCCCACGGTTTATTGACCAGCTGTCGAAGTGCCTAGTGACTGAGAAAGACAGTATTCTTTATATTGCGGGGGGGCGGATGAGATATAATTATGAAAACACTCAATTCATGGGCCCTAGTTCGTACCCCCCTGTAAACGCACGACGCTCTCCCTTCTCTCCGAGTTAACGATTGAACAATATGTTTAGATACGCTACTTCGGTCATTGAATATATCGAAGGGTTTCAACACTTCTCTCGACAGTGTTAATTACGTCCGAACCGAAGAAATGCCAATAACAATACCTGGTGTTTCAGATGCAGCGGTCTTCCCTACTGGATCAGGTTTTGACCTTACTTTTGGGAGGTGGAACCCATACAATAGTACCATTTATGGAAAGAGGGACCCTCCGGTTGAGGACAGTAAATGGCAATATGATATTGCAACTCAACAATGGACGGATAAAAGGATAATATTAAGGAATTGGTTCGAGCAGAACTCTTCAAGACGGGTTACTAGTTCAATGACAGCATGGATTCCATCATTGAGGAAGGGGTTTCTCTTCGGTGGCACTTTTGTCTCAGTAAACGGAACATCGTCCAAAGTGACATCGTTAGAGGAGCATAATGGCCTAATTACCTATGACGAGGCTACCAATACATGGACAAACGAAACCACACCGTTTGGAGGAATATCTGAGGGAGCTCTAGTGCCTATTACCACAGCTACGGATGAGGTCTTGATTCAGTTTGGTGGAAGGTCTGAGTCGGCTACCAACGTAGTATGTTACTCTACCTATTGAATTTCTCGTAAAATACTGATTGTATCTGGTAGAGAAAATTTTCCGAGATTAACATCTACAGTACAAACCGATCAAGTTGGTTTACACAATATCTACCGCCTGATGCTCCGGTGCCGGCTCCTCGATTCGCATTCTGCACTGCTCTTAAATCAGCTTCGGATGGTTCCAGCCATCAAATCTACATTATGGGAGGCCTAGAAGCTGGTACCCCCACAGACGCTACGGGGGGTAGAACGGCTGGAACCATTTGGGTCCTCTCAATTCCAAGCTTTCAATGGGCCCAGCTGACTCCTAGGTCAAAGACCAACGCTGCTGACCCGAAAGCCAGGTATTCACCAAAATGCCAGTCGATTGGAGAACACTACATATTCTATTATGGCGGGAAGAAGACCCCGAGTTACTCTGGCTCCGTTACTTGTGATAGCAAGGCAAATGCTGCATTCCTGTTCGATATCAATACAGTGACATGGACGAACGAGTTTACACCGAACGAGGGAAGATACGAAATTCCTTCGAAAGTTATTGAGCTTATTGGTGGAGAGTATGTTATCCAAATCCCTACAATACAGCAAATAGTGCACTAGGAGTGGACTAATCGCTTAGCAGTAAGACCGGAGGCTCGTCCAAGAAAGCCCCAGCCAATGGCTGGAGCGTCCTAGATCTTGAGACCATAATGGCCTTAAAGACCACCACCCCGGAGGGGAACTCGAGCGGGGGTACAAGCCCGGATAGCGGATCAGGCTCCAGCTCAAGCCCCTCTAAACCCAATCTTGGGGCTATAGCCGGTGGTGCCATAGGAGGAATTGTGGCTGTGGCACTTGTCTTGGTGGGTGCTGAGATGTTGCGCCGGCGACGCCAGGGGATATTGCGGCTTTTCTCCCATCTGAAATCCCCATCATCTTCTGGGACTCCAGGAGAGGGCGGTAGCCCGACCGAACTCATGGAGCATAATCAGGTCAATCGGGGTCCAGTGTTGGCTGGAGAATTACAACTTTACTCCTGCCAGGTATCCCAGCGACCATCTGCTAGCGCCCTAAGAGAGGGCGGTAGCCTGGCTGAACTTATGGCACATGCTCAGGCCTGCCGGGGGTGTGTGTGCACTGTGGAATTGCCTGCAGGAGAGGTGGCGAAGGAGATGGACACTAAAGCTTGAAACAGACGCGGGGTAATAACGCAATAAAAAAGGGGGGGGATATTGAAGGACATATTCAAAGAAAAGATTCACCCCCCATGATCCACCCATACCTTTTTCCAAAAATCTAGCCAACAGGCTTCTCTTTAGGAAAATGATATACCCTATCACATACCCTCTACTCACCACTCACCTAAATATCCATTTTCTACCAATCTGGCATGAGCTGCACTATACTCTCTCGACCCCTAGTTTCCCCCCTCTTCTAGGATGAGAGCGGGAGGGTCCCATCACATTCCTATGAAAATTTTTGTTCAAATGTCTTAATGCTATCCACTCCGAATGCTGGGCTGTGCCCGCATTGAATCAATGAAAGACTCGAACACTTTCGACCGTTGCCATCTCACTGGTCTCTTTAATTTTTAGACTCGTTCCTTAAGACCTCCTCTCCTTGGATGGAACAAGAGCTCCGTTGGCACCCCTAGAGCTGTGCCGGGATATTGCAAAAGTATTGCGAGTGAGATTTCATGGTGCGGCGCGAACCAGTGGAACGTTTGGAGGACTATAAAATTTGATGGATGAATAAATAAAAATGCTAGAAGGTCGTCGAGCTGATTCCCAGGTCTCAGAAATAGGTCGCCGGCATTGTGCCCTGGCTCGTTTCTCGCTTCTGATTTGTTCTAGCTCGCCCATCCTTAGATGATATTATTATCAAATCTCAGCCTCAAATCCCTAATGGTATCTTTCGCCATTGCACTGAAGTTTCTTACTACACCCCTATACTAGGTCTCACTCCCCATGGCCTATCTTCTTTTAGTGGAAGCGATTTTTCCGAAGGAAAAGAAAAATCTAGTTAATTCTCTTAATGATTGTCAACACTTGTCGGAGTTTTTTCTATTTGAAATATTTGTTCTTAAAGGAGGGACCTGGTTCCCTATTTTGGGACCAGCTCCAGTCTCTCTGCACTCTAGAGCATCACCCCGAGGGCAACTGCATAGGAGGTCGATAAATCCAACCCCTAACCCTACCTATTATCACAACTATCATACTCGAGTACTTGCGGGCAAATTAAGTTGTGGTGGTGATCAAAGAAAGAATGTACAATAAAATCCGAGGCCTATCGCGCCATGACTTATTTTGCGCGCAAGCATGGGACAGGGAGTTACCGGGTATGTTGGAATAACAGGGGGTTACGGGTAGCTCAGTTCGCTCCTTATGCCATCGGGCATAGAATAGTGATTGTTAGCTTAGTTTCTTTTGTATTGTTCCCTACCCCGAGGTTTCTCCTGAGTTTCTGATATTACCTAAATGTTTTTTTGCATTGTGTTCGTTAGATGCAGGAGGTATAATTCCCCTGATTTCTAGAAATATTGTTTTGGAGGTGTATATATTATTATTATAGTGCGAAGAGTCCGGAGTGTGTATTATCCCTTGGGCGGTCTGAGACAGTCAAAAATCGTCAATGGGCGCTAAACTAAGAAGAGAAGCTTGGCGCTTAGAAACCAGGCAAGTGATATCAAATGATCATGGGCGCATTTTGTCAAATGACACGATCTTGATAAATTGAAGACAACTTTAAACGAAAAGAAAAACTATGAAATAGATAGCCCAGCGTGCCTGTTGTGATAACATTCTTTACAAAGAGCGAAGCCACAGCCAGGACCTAGGCATCCATACAGGGTCC